>Ga0247740_1000590_pt1 | contig 16915 bp, 13 predicted proteins | sample UWRJL148409B2_FD_180942 | JGI IMG/M metagenome (GOLD analysis project Ga0247740, IMG submission 180942) | Plant litter microbial communities from Arlington Agricultural Research Station in Wisconsin, United States - UWRJ-L148-409B-2 | ecosystem: Environmental > Terrestrial > Plant litter >...
CGGGGCTAGCTTTTAAGGCCATGGGGGTTACACCTGTTCTTCACTGGACAACAACAAAATCCCACGGGTCGGTGCGTAGGTCGCTGACGGTTACGGTCACTCCATCGAGCATGGTCCGCAGCTGGGTAGCCGCGGTATCGAGCCACAACCATTCACTCGCCCAGTGCGACACGTCGATGAGCGCGGGCCCATCGTTGTGCCGCGCGTTCTCACGGAACTCGGAGGCGGGGTGGTGGCGGAGGTCGGAGGTTATGTAGACATCGGCATCAAGCACGTCGGGGTTGCCCAGAAGGGAATCCCCCGCGCCGCCACAGAGGGCGATGGTTGATACCGGTGCGTCGAATGCGCCGGAGACACGAATGCCGCCGGCGGTCGAGGGGAGCAAAGCTCCGAGTTCGCGGGCAAGGGCGCCCAGTGTGGTGGGTTCGGGCAGGGTGCCTGTGCGGCCGATGCCGCGTGCCGGGTCGGGGCCGGGAACGAGGGGGCGGATGCTCTGCAGCCCGAGCCGCTCGGCGAACACCGCCGAGGTGCCGGTTTCGACCACATCGGCATTGGTGTGAGCCGCGATTAAGGCGCATCCCCCACGGATCAGGCGGGCAAGTGCCGCGCCTTTGTAACGATCTTCGGCGACACTGGTCACTCCGCGAAGCAGCAGCGGGTGGTGGACAAGCAGGAGGTCGGCCCCGAGGGCGAGCGCTTCATCAACCGTGTCGAGCACGGGATCCACCGCGAGGTGGATACGGGTCACGGGAGCATTCGGGTCGCCCGAGAGCAGCCCGGGCGCATCCCAGGATTCCGCCCCGGACATGGGCCACAGCTGTTCCGCGATTGCGTTGGCTTCTGCGACGGTGGACACCGCCCCAGTCTATTCGGCTCGGGGGGCCGTACTCTCCTGCCGGCGGATTGCGGGGATGCCCGCAAGAACCGGCGTCAGCATGCCGAGCACAAGCGCAACAAACACCCCAATGTCACTCGCAGCGAGGTCGCCGGAGATGGGAACGTCGAGCGCAGCGAACAGGTAGCCCTCCCAGGTGAGCCAGTCCACGGCAGCGGTTGTGAGCCCCAGGCCCACCACGGTCGCCACACCAAACATCACGAGGTTGACCCAGCGCACGTCGGCGTAGATTCCGCCACGGCGAACGAGGGATGCCGCGTCGAGCTGGCGGTGCCGAATCATGGTCTCGACGAGGAAGATTCCTACCCACGCCGCGATGGGTACCGCGAGCGTGGTGGCGACGTCGCGCACAAGGCCGTCGAAGTCGGTGACGCTGACAGCGAGAACCGCTGCGAGTGCAGCCAGAAGAACGCCGACAACCACGGATGCTAGCGGCCGGGGCATCCGGGATCCCAACGCGCGCAGCGCAAACCCTGCCGAATAGACCGACACAATCACCCCGGAGAGCAGGCTCAGTGCCACCGCTGCGAGGAGCGGGATCGGGTACCAGGCGGGGAGGAGGGAGCCGAGGGTGTCCATGGGTGTGGTGCGCAGGCCAGCGGCGACGGCGGGATCGGACGCGGCAAGCACAGCACCGTAGGCGATGAGGACAAAGCCGGGCAGAATCACACCGAAGGTGGCCCAGAATCCGGAGCCGCCACTGACCGAGGACGGCCGCTGGTATCGGGCGAGGTCGGCCGTCGCGTTGGCCCAGGCGAGCCCCACAAAACTGAAGACGAGAACGGCGCCGGTGACCACAAGGATCCAGTCGCCGTCGGGCACGGTGAGCGCGGTGGGAATGTCGATGCTGCCAAGTGTGAGGGCGATAAAGCCGATGACCAGCACCCCGGTGATGATGCTGAGCACAAATTGCACCCGGGCGAGCAGGCCATAGCCGAAGAAGGCGATGAGCAGCGCGAGCACAAAACCCGCGCCCATCGTCACAACAGTGAGTTGCGTTTCGGCGAACCCGGCGGTGTAACCGGCCGAGGTCAGGATGCTCGCGGTGCCGATGCCGAGCAGCCAGAGGAGCGCTGCGCCCCAAAACAGCCGGCTGATGAGGCCGAACGCGGCAGGAATACCGTTACCGACCACACCAAAGGTGGCGCGGGACGTAATGAGGGTGGGTTGGCCGCTGCGTTTGCCGGCGAGGGTGCCGAGGCCGAGTGGGAGGAACGAAACGGCGATGCCGGCCATCACCGCAACAACGGACTGACGCAGGCTCATCCCGAGAGAGAAGACTGCGCCGCCGAGCACCACACTCACTAGCGACGAGTTCGCGGCGAACCAGAGCCAGAACATCCGTGCGGAACGGCCCACTCGCCGGTCGAGCGGTGTCGCCTCGGCGTTGGCCGCTTCCGGCCGGAACGCGGGCGGCGGGGTGGTCGCGATAACGGGCGCGGCAATCGCCGGGGCGAGGTCGGCGGGAAATTGGTGGATGTCGTGGGCCGACGCACCGGCCGTGACGGGAGCAGTGTTGGGCGCAAAACCCAAAAGTTCTTCGAGGGACTGGGCGTTGTTGTCCGCTGGTGCGGTCGGCGCCGAGGAACGTGGTGCAGGGGCGCTCGGGGCGAAGGCCTGGGTGGAGGCCTGGGTGGCGTCACTCGATGCAAAGGCCCGCGTCGGAGCGTCTCTCGCCTCGGGTGGTGGAACCACCGAGTCCGCGGGGAGAACGATCTCGCCGTCGACCCAGGTGGGAGCCACTGCCGCCGCGGGTGCTCCTGCCGCCGCGTCGCCCGCGATGACGGTGTCGAAGTTCATGGTGGGGGTGCGGGTGGGCGCCCAGGGCGATGATGCTGGCTGCACCGTTGGCTGCACCGTTGGGGCGACGGCGGTCGCTGGCAGCGCAGACGTTGACAGGTCGCGACCGGGCGACGCCGCGGCGGGGTTTGCCTGTGTGGCGACCTCGGCGGTGTCTGCGGAATCCTCGACCTCGACGGGAGGGTCGAAGAGCGCGGCGAATCCCCGAAGGGCGCCGGTGTTGGTCTCGTCGGGAGCGGATTGCGCACTCGCCCCGTCGATTCGCGCACCGGGTGCGGTATCGGAGTCGGACGCCTGCGGCGTGTGGTCGAACGGGCGCAACGTCGGCAGCGGGGTGTACCCGGCCAAGGGCGGTTCCACCAGCGGTGGTGGAACAAAAACGGGCTCGGGCTCGGGCTCGGGCTCGGGCTCGGGCTCGGGCTCGGGCTCGGGGGCAATATCAACTACCGGGGCGGGATTCACTTCGGGAGTCGGCTCGGAAGGAGGGGTGAATTCCGGGGCCGGCGTGAACTCGGGGGTCGTCGCCGGAGCCGGCGAGAACTCGGGCGTCGTCCCAGGAGTCGGGTCGAAACCGGGAGCCTGTGACGGAGTCGGGTCAAATCCGGGTGTCGGTGCCGGAGTTGGGTCGAATCCGGGCGGCGTCGCCGGGGTGGGGTCGAACTCGGGCGTCGTCGCCGGTTCAAAATCAGGCTCGGGCTCGGGCGTTGAGCCAGGCAGCGGTTCGAACTCGGGCGCCGTAGTTGGGTTGTACTCGGGTGCTGTCGGTGGGTCGTATTCGGGGGCGGGGTCGATTCCGGGTTCCGGCGCGGAGCTCGGCGTCGAGTCGGGCTCCGGGAACGGGACGATCAGCGGCTCGGGCGTGGGATCGGCTTCGGGCGCGACCGGGGTCGGATCGGGCTGAGCTGGTTCGGACTCGACGGGAGACGCATCGCTCACCACGGTGAGAGCGCCGGTGGAATCAACAACCGTGGTCACGGCCGTGGTGGTGGGCACGGCGGCGCTTGGACCAGCCGTGGCGCGAGCGAATTGCTCGGCCATCGCGGTCGCCAGGTCGTCATCGTCGAACAGTTCGGACGCACCAAGGTGCATGGACTGCTCGTCGGCAGGGGGTGTGTAGGTGGAGCGTTGTTCTACAGGAGGAACAAACTGTTCTACCGGCTCGCGGTCCCCCGCGTTCTCGTCGGTCATCCCTAAAGCCTAGGTGCCGGGTGCAATTTTCTCGGAGGGACGGGCCGTCGCCAGCACAGATACCCCCAGCAGAATCACCACAATGGCTCCCCATCCGACCGGGGTCAGCCGCTCCCCCACAATCGCCACCGCGAGCACCGTGGCCACAACGGGCTCGAGCAACGTGATGGTTGTCACCGTGCTGCTGCGGATCGATCCGAGTCCTGCACCAAAAAACAGGTAGGCCAGAAACATCGGCCCCAGCGCGAGGTACGCCGCGATCGAGATGTTCGACGCGGACGACACGAGCGGGGCGCCGGTGAGAAGCAGAACGGGCAGGAGCCCGATCGCCCCGAGGCCGAATGTGCCACCCATGGCCGCGCGACCGCTGTGCCCGTGCCCGATCACTCGCGTAGAGCTGTAGGTGTACAACGCGTAGGAGAGTCCGGCAACAAGCCCGAGGAGAACACCAACCGGAACATTGTGCTGGCCACCGTCCGCGACATCCCGATGCCCAAACAACCCAAGAAGCGCAACGCCGGCAATCGCAATCGCCATGGAGATCAGGCCGCGGCGTGGCAGGCGATGGCGTTCCCACAACCACTCGAACATGGCGGCGAGCACGGGGCCGGAGCCGAGCGCAATGACGTTGCCGATCGCCACACCGGCGAGGTCCATCGCGCTATAGAAGGCCAGGGGGTAGGCGATAACGCCGAGCGCGCCGAGAAACAACCACGGCCGGGTGCGACGGTCACGCACTGCGGCGAGCGCGGCCTTCGCGGACACGGCGAACAGGAGAAGGCCTCCGACGGCCATGGTGGATGCACCGATCGCGACGGGGCTGACGTCGTCGCCGAAGAAGCTGGCCGCGGTGCCGGTCGTTCCCCAGAGCACGGACGCGAGTACCAGCGCGATGGCGGGAGACGCCGCACGCGATGACCGAGTACTGAGGAGTGCCACCGGCGTTCCCTTTCCTTCGACACGGCGCGTGCGAGGTCACTGTACCAAGAGGTGCGCCGCGGACCGAACGCGGGAATTTGTATCAAAAGTTGCGTCGAGGGCCTTTTCTCGCAGGCGCAGGCTCGGTAAGACTGGGGGCATGGTGCAGCCATGAGCACATACCGCCGTTTTACGACGTGGACCAGCGCAGGCGCGAATACCGAGCGCAGCGCCCTCTTTGGGGATGCTTTTTATGCCATCGCCATGGTGCTGGTGGCCACAAGCATCCCGATCCCGTCCGTGCCCGAAAGCGATTATTCTGCCGCGCTCGCAGCGCAGGTGCCGGACTTTTTGTCATTCGCGCTGTCGTTCGCTCTACTCAGCGGCTCCTGGCTCACTCACCACCGCCTCTTCAAACTGCTGACCGGATACAACAACGATCTGCTGCGGCTCAACCTTGTGGTGCTATTTTTTGTGGCCCTCACGCCCTACGCCACCGGCGTGCTTGGTCGGTATGGCGGCGAGGCGTCGGCGGTCATCCTCTACGCCACCGTGTTCTCGGTGATCGGGCTCGGCCAGATCGCGCTGCTGCAGTACGCGTGGCGCCATTCCCTCGTCACCCGGCACGTCGATCGGTCGCTCTTTCTGTTCCTCCGCACCCGCAGTGTGATTGTGCCGGCTGTTTTTATCACCTCGATTCCCGTGGCGTTGCTGGATGCCCATGCGGCGAAGTTCTTGTGGATCTTTGTGTTGGTTCTCGACGCCGCGCTGATCCTCGACAACCGCCGACAGAGCGACGACACCGGAGAGGCGCCCACCAGGGAACTGTCTGCGCATTCACCCCGGCATGGAATACCGGTGGACCGCAACTAGTTTTCTGTTCGGTGGCGGAAATCCTTCGGGGTGCGCCGCGCAACCCCCCGCGCCGACGACGGAGTCAGACCGGGACCAATTCGTCCCGGGGCCGCGTCACTCGCGGTTCTGCGCGTTTCACCAATCATTCAAAGGATCTCTTTTGCTGCTGTTTTCTCCCGTAACACTTGGTGCCCTCTCCCTGCCGAACCGAGTTGTTATGGCTCCCCTCACCCGCGTGCGCGCCGGTGACTCGGGGATTCCGAACGACTTGATTGTGGAGTACTACACCCAGCGCGCCAGCACGGGCCTCATCGTGACGGAGGGTGTCTACACCAGCCTCGGAGCTCAGGCATTTGTGGGCCAGCCCGGAATGGTGACCCCCGAACAGATCGCCGGCTGGCGTCGCGTCACAGACGCGGTACACGCCGAAGGTGGACTCATCGTCGCGCAGATCATGCACGGTGGCCGCGTCACCCATCCCGACGTCACCGGTGGACACACCGTTGTTGCGCCGAGTGCGATCGCGATCGACGGCTTTATGCGCACCGCGCAGGGCAAGATCGAGTTCCCCACCCCGCACGCCATCACCACCGAGGAGATCCCTTCGGTCATCGCGGAGATCGTTCAGGCCGCGCGCAACGCCATCGACGCCGGAATGGACGGCGTCGAGATCCACTCCGCCAACGGGTACCTGCTTCACGAGTTCCTCTCCCCGGCATCCAACGTGCGCGAGGACATCTACGGCGGATCTCCCGAGAACCGTGCCCGCTTCGGCATCGAGGTGCTCACGGCGGTTGCCGCTGAGGTCGGTGCCGACCGCGTAGGCCTGCGCATCTCCCCCATGCACAACATCCAGGACGCGCTGGAGGCAGACGACGACGCGACCCGCACCACCTACAACACCCTGCTCAGCGCCCTCGCACCCCTCGGGCTCGCGTACCTCAGCGTTCTGCACGCTGACCCGGCCGGCGAGTTTGTGCAGCACCTGCGCTCGACCTTCAACGGTCCGTTGATGGCCAACAGCGGTTTTGGTGTGGTGACCACCCGCGAAGAGGCCATGGCCATCGTGGAAGACGACTTCGCCGACGCCGTCGCCATCGGTCGTCCGATCATCGCCAACCCCGACCTGGTTCGCCGCTGGGAAGAGAACCGCGAAGAGAACGAGCCCAACGCCGCGACCTTCTACGGTCCGACCGCCGAGGGGTACACGGACTACCCCGCGCTGGTTCACTAAGAATCACCACGCACCGAAGAATTACCCCCTGAATGGTGGCGGCTCAGTGAGCCGTCACCATTTGTGTGTCTGCGCGCAGAAGCATCCGGACCCAGCGAAATTCACCCGAATTCGGTACGGTGAAAAGAGGTAATTCCGACGCTGGAGATGACCCGATGAGCGCCCTGCCCGACCCGGTCTGGCCCGTGGTTGTGCTCGCGCTGATTCAGCTCCTCGATGGGCTGATCTGTCTGAAACCGGTCGATTTCATCGCGCGGTGTTTCACCGACGTGCACTGGCCGCGCCGTTTGTGGTGGGTGATGTCCCCCATCAAGTTCGCCGCCACCGCGGGGCTCATCGCGGGGATCTGGCTGCCCTATCTCGGCGCACTGACCTGCGCGGCCCTCGTTCTGTATTTTGTTGTGGCGATCGGGATGCACTGTGCCGCACGCGATTTTGGGCGCAACCTGTTTGTGAACGCCACGGGTATGCTCGCGATCTGCGTGGCAACCCTTCTCGCTTGTTTTGTTCTGTAGTCGCGCACGGAGAACACCATGGTTGTTGCCACCGACGTTCAGTTCCGATCGGGGGCGGAGCTCTGCCGCGGCACCCTCCTGCTGCCGTCGGCATCACACCCCGTCGCCGCCGTTGTGCTGTGCACCGGGTTTGCCGGCACGCAGGACACCCCATCGATTCGGGCAACGGCCGAGGCGTTTGCCGCGGCGGGGTTCGCCGCGCTCACCTTCGACTACCGCCGGTTCGGCATCAGCGACGGCTTACCCCGACAGGTGATTCGTCTGGACGACCAGCATCGAGACATCCGCGCCGCCATTGATTACTTGCGCGCGAACGACCGTGTGGATTCGAGCCGCATCGCCCTGTGGGGAACGTCGCTCGGCGGTGCGCACGTGGTTGCGGTGGGATCCGGGCGCACCGACGTCGCCGCGGTAATCGCGCAGGTGCCGTTCAACGGATTCCCGCGCGGATCGGGTGGCCGAAGCCGGCGGGCGACCGCGCGATTGCTGCGTGCCATGGTGTGGGATCGGGTGCGTACCAGCCTGAGGTTGTCACCCGCCTATATCCGGGCCGTCGGAAAACCCGAGTCGACGTCGGTGATGGCATCGCTCGATGCGATGCAGGCCATCGACGGAATGGCCAGTGCCACCTGGCAGAACCGGGTCGCCCCCGGGGTGCTGTTTGACATGATGCGGTACCGGCCGACAGAGGCAGCGGCGAAACTGCTTGTTCCTTTATTGGTCTGCATTGCGGCGGACGACCGCGAAGCGCCGGCGGACCTCATCGACGAACTGGTCGCGGCGGCACGGCACGGTCGGTCGATCCGGTATCCGGTCAGCCACTTCGATGTCTACCGTCCGAATATCCGCGCGCAGCTGATTGAGGATCAGATCGCTTTTCTCCGCGAGGTGCTGTGAGCGGAGCATCCCGAACGCACACATCCCGCTGCCCCGAATGTCCGAGACAGCGGGATGCCGCTTTGTACAACGAAGCCGGGTGATGCCGCGCTATGAGGTGGTCTCCTTCGCCTTGACGACGTAGATCGCTCCCGTGCTGAAGTCTTCTTCGAGCTGCTCGAGAGATCGACCGTTGGTTTCCGGCACCTGCGTGTAGCAGAACAGCAGGGACAGCGCGTTGAGGGCGGCGAAGATGAAGAACGTCGACGAGATACCGATGCCCGCCACGAGGATCGGGAAGTTGAGGCTGACGATGAAGTTCGTCACCCACAGCACCAGAACCGTGATGCCCATGCCGGCACCGCGGAGCTTCAGCGGGAAGATCTCCGACAGCATCAGCCAGACGAGTGGACCGATGGTGCCCTGCATGGTTCCCACAAAGCAGATCACAAAGATCAGCACCACCACGGCGCGGCCGAGACCCTCGGGGATCAGCAGCGACGACAGCCCAATCAGCAGGTGGAAGAGGGTGGTGCCCGCGAAGCCACCGATGAGGAAATAGCGGCGCGGAACCCGGTTGATGAACCGCAGACCAATACTCACGGCGAGCACCGAGATCACACCCGACCCCACGTTGGCGATGAGGGCGGCCTGTTGGGAGAAGCCGGACTCCTGCAGCACCTGGGTGCCGTAGTACATGATCGAGTTGATACCGGTCAGCTGTTGGGCGATGGCCAGGCCAAGGCCGATAAAGAGGATCTTGCGCAGCCACTTCTCTTTGAAGAAGTCGGCGAGTTTGCCTCGCTGGGCCTCCTCCTCCATCTCCGCCAGCTCCCGCACCTCGTCGAGCTCGGCAATCGCGCGTTCTTCGGTGCGCACCTGCCGCAGGGTCGCGAGCGCATCTGCTTCGCGCCCCTTGGAGAGCAGCCACCGGGGACTTTCTGGAACAAAAAACATCCCGATAAACAACGCAATCGCGGGCAGCACGGCAACGGACAGCATGTACCGCCAGACGTTTTCGTGCTCTCCCCAGACCGTGCCGATAATCGCGTTGATCGCAAACGCCGCAAACTGGCCGGTGACAATCATCAGCTCGTTGCGAGTAACTAGGCTTCCGCGCTTTTCAGTCGGCGCGACCTCGGCCAAGAAGACCGGAACCGTGACCGATGCTCCACCGACAGCGATACCGAGGAAAAACCGTGCTCCGGTGAGGAACTCCCACGTCGGCGAAAGCACACACGCGAGGGCAGCGAAGAAAAATATCAGCGCGAGGCTGTTGATGGTGGGTTTGCGACCCCAAGCATCAGAGACCCGACCGATAAAAAACGCGCCGACGGCCGCACCGATGAGAAGGGACGACGTCATAATTCCTTCGGTGACGGGGGTCAGCCCAAGGCTTTCCTCCATCGAATCAAGCGCACCGTTGATAACGCCGGTGTCGTAGCCGAAGAGCAGGCCACCGAAGGTCGCGATAACCGCGATTGTGCCCAGTCGTTTGCTGTGCACTCCCTTGGTGAGGGGCGGCAAATCGATACGCCCGCCCGGCGTGAGGTGATGTTCCACTGTGTATCTCCGTTGATAGGTCAGTGCCCGAGAGCAATTTCTAGGTGGATGGCACGGTCTGTGATTGTCGGGCGGATTCGGCATTTGTGAGCACGGCCGCCGCGATTTCGAGGCCTTCGATTCGGCCAAGTGATACGTCTTCGTGCTCGATATTGACGGCCATGGTGGGGTCAACGTCATAGAGCGCGCGAAGAAACTCTGTCCAATATTCGGTGTCGTGGCCCTTACCGAGGGCAACAAAGTCCCAGGCAGAGTCTTTCGGCCACTCGTTTGCCCACTCATCGCCGCCCAGGTTGGTGCGTGCTTCATCGGGGCGGAGCCGTCGGAAACTGTTGTCCAGCACTCCATTGATCGCGGCGGCGGGGTTGATCCGCACATCCTTCGCCGCGGCGTGGAACACCAATGGCCCGAGGTCGCGAATCACTGCGACCGGGTCCATCTGCTGCCAGAAGAGGTGCGATGCATCAAGCTCGACACCAACGTGAGTGAGCCCGCCCTGCTCGACGAGTCGGCGAATGGTGGCGGGGTTAAACACCACGTTTTGGGGGTGCAGTTCAAGGGCGACTTTGACCCCGCTGTCGCGGGCGAGCGCGTCGATCTCGTGCCAGAACTCCACGGCGACATCGAACTGGTAATCAATGACATCGAGGGCTGCGCTGTTCCACGCGTTGACGATCCAGTTGGGGCGGCGTCCGCCGGGCTCCCCCGCGGGTAAACCTGACATGGTCACCACGCGGGTTTGGCCAAGTGCCTCTGCAGCCCGAATCGATCGGCGAAGGTCGTCGGCGTGTTTGATGCCGATCTCGGTGACCGGATGCAGCGGGTTGCCGTTGCAATTGAGCCCAGCGATCTCCACACCTGTTCCGTCGAACGTCGCGAGATAGTTCGCGGCAGCCTGTTTCGAAGCGATGATGTCGTCGATCTGCTCGATATGCACGGGAGGCAGGAACCCGCCCGAATTGATCTCGATGCCGGTGAGGCCCAGCTCGGCCACCACCGTGATCGCCTCGGCGAGGGAGCGGTCGTGCAAAATCGCGTTGTAGACGCCGAGCTTCACTGGGCCATCTCCTTCTGGGTCACGTCTACGCGGGCGCCACCGTTCTCCGCCGACTGGGTGACCGCGTCGAGGATTTCCATGTTGTGCACCCCGTCGTCGAAGGTCGCGTTCGCCGGAAGGCCACCGTCCACGCCCACGATCTCATCGAGGAATGCGCGGGCCTGATACGCGAAACCGTCGTTGTATCCGAAACCGACGCCCGGGGCATCCATGGGCAAACCATTGCTGAGATACGGATGACTCGGGCCAAGAATGACCTGGCGGTATCCGTTGGTGACCGCCGATTCCCCCGACAAAAACAGCCCAATCTCGGCGGGACGATGCTGGTCGAACGTTGCGGAACCGTTTTCGCAGAACACTTCGAAGCCCAGCGAGTTCGCGTGCCCGGCGGCGACGCGGCTGACCTCGAGCTGGCCCACACCCTGATCGAATTGGGCCGAGTATCCGGCGTAATCGTCGTTCTCCACCTGCTCAAACACGTCACTGACCTCGGCGTGGTCGTGACCAGTAACCACTCCAACGGGGAGAGGACGCCGGGTGATCTCGGTAGCCAGACGCCCTCCGTTCACACTGCGGATGTTGCCCGCCAAAAATTCTGCGACGTAGGCCAGGTGGCTTCCCACGTCGGCGAGCGCGCCAGAGCCCGGCCCACCCTTATAGCGCCAGCTCATTGGTCCCAGGGGGTCCGCAGCATAGTCAGTCCAGTAATGACCACTGAAGTGCAGTACCCGACCGAGGGTGCCGTCGTGAATAAGCTTCCGAACGGCAGCAATTCCGGGATTGCGCCGAAAAGTGAACCCGACCCGCGCGAGACCCGACGCATTGTGCGCTGCCGCAGCCATGGACCGCGCATCGTCGAGCCCGTCGCTCAGCGGCTTTTCACACAAAACGTGTTTGCCCGCGGCGAGCAGTGCCTCGACTATCTCGCGATGTAAACGGTTCGCGACCACCACACTCACAACATCGATGTCCGGCGCATCCACGATGGCCTGCCACGAGGAGTCAGTGCGCTCATATCCGAATCGGCTGGCGGTCGCGGCACCCAGTTGTTCATTCACGTCACCGATCGACACATACCGCAGGGGCGGCAGGCTGGGCTCGAAGAGTGTCGGTGCAGTTCGATAGGCGGCGGCGTGAGCCTTCCCCGCCATACCTGCACCGATGACCGCAATTCCGATGGTGTCGGGCATCTCTTTCTCCTTTGAGAGAGGGCGACGCGGCCGCGCGCGACACCGGGCCGCGCAGCGAGTGCGGGAGCGCTTCGTTGCGTTCCGCTATGCCGCACAAGCGATTATGTTCGTATGTTCTTACATATTCAAGTAGCAAGGTAAAATTTGCGGGCTGACGCTCGCAACGGCGTACGAAACGAGGAGGTTTCATCAGCCTTGCGCTACTAGTCGCGACGAACAAACCCGCAGCTCATCGAGGCGATCTCGCCGCCTGCAGTGATATGCCGCAACATCACTCAACCGGGCGAGCGGCGGGACTAGCGTGCGGCCATCGTGCGCCCCACGTCGCCGCAGACTCCGTCGCGGGCCCATGGCTGTAGCGTCGGCTGTAACACCTCCTCCCGAACCCAAAAAACCCGGCACAAAAACCTATGAAGATACTCGTCCTCGGTTCGACAGGCGCAACCGGCCGCGCATTCACATCGCTCGCCGTGCAGCGCGGGCATACCGTCCGTGTTTTGGTTCGGGATGCTTCGAGCCCCCATCTCTCCGAAGGCGTCGAAGTGGTCACGGGCGATGCCCGCTCGGGCGAATCCCTGACTACCGCGATGGCCGGTGTCGACATAACGGTGAGCGCACTTGGGATGGGGCTAAAAACCACACCGACTGGGCTGATGGTCGACGCGGCGAAAGCCCTCATCACTGGCGCTAGTGCAACCCACACAAATCGCCTCGTGATGCTGTCGTCGTGGGGCGTTGGTGACACACTGCGCCGATCATCGCTGCCAGTGCGCCTCATGTACCTCGCGGGCAGGCGGGTGCACAACGAAAAAGCAACTGCCGAAGCGCTGTTGCGTGCCTCATCCCTGGACTGGACGTTTGTCTACCCGGTCGCGCTCACCAACGGCGCGGCGACGGGGCTCGTACGTGCTCGCGACCTCGATGAGGTCGACCGCATTCCGGGCACTCCCCACATCAGCCGGCTCGACGTGTCGCAGTCCATGATCGAAATCACCGAGGCGGACAGCTGGATTCGGCGCACTGTGGTTCTCGACACGGAGTGAGCCGGTAAGCGACCGTTCCGCTGAATTGTGGGTGACAGTTACGTTCCGGTCTTTTGGGATGCGCCCTTGGCGGATGACTTCTTGGCGGTCGATGACTTTTTAGCGGTCGTCGATTTCTTGGCGGTCGTCGCGGACTTCGACGACGACTTGTTCGCCCGGCTGGCGTCGATGCTGCGCTTGAGCGCTTCCATCAGGTCGATCACGTTGTCCGAGTCGTCGTCATCGTCGTCCGACTCTGACGAGTCGCCACCGAAGGTCTCCTCGGTGCTGACGTCATCACCCTTGGCCAGCTTCGCCTCGATCAGTTCGCGCAACTGGTCCTGGTAGTCGTCGCTGAACTTCTCCGGGCTGAAGTCGGCGGCAAACGATTCGACCAGGGATGCGCTCATCTCCAGTTCCTTGGCCGAGATGCGCACCTTCTCGTCGAGCGCCGGAAACTTGGCTTCCCGCACTTCGTCGTCCCAGAGCAGCGACTGCAGCATCAAGACATCCCCATGTACCCGCAGGGCACCCAGCCGGGTCTTCTGCCGCAGCGCGAAGTGAACGATCGCGGTTTTGTCGGTCTCCTCGAGCGTGCGGCGCAGCAGCACATAGGCCTTCGACGACTTGGAATCCGGCTCCAGAAAGTAGCTGCGGTCGAAGGTGATCGGATCAAGCTGGTCACTCGGCACAAACTCGACCACGTCGATCTCGCGGCTCTTCTCCTCCGGCAAAGAGCTCAGGTCGTCGTCGGTGAGCACAACCGTTCGGTCACCATCGTCGTACGCCTTGTCGATGTGCTCGTACTCCACGATTTTGTGGCAGACCTCGCAGCGTCGCTGGTAGCGGATGCGCCCGCCGTCTTTGTCGTGAACCTGGTGCAGGCTCAGGTCGTGGTCTTCCGTTGCGCTGTACACCTTGACGGGAACGTTGACGAGCCCAAAGGCGATGGCGCCTTTCCAAATCGATCTCATGCACCCATCATGCGGTAGCCGCGGTGGATGGGTACAGGGACTGGTGCGAGATGAACGTCACGACGACACTTGTTGCATGACTCCTCAGGACGTGGTCTCGGTGGGCGGGCACCGAATCACCCTGACGAACCTCGACAAGGTGCTGTATCCCGAGACGGGCACCACCAAAGCAGACGTTGTTGCGTACTACGCGACCGTCGCCGAGATCATGATCCCGCACGTCCGAGACCGCCCCGCGACACGCAAACGCTGGGTGCATGGGGTGGGGACGGCGGATGCTCCGGGCGAGGTCTTTTTTCAGAAGAATCTCGACAACAGCACCCCGGGCTGGGTGACTCGCGGCACACTCGAGCATTCCAGCCACAACAACGACTACCCGCTGGTCAACAACGTCGCGACGTTGACCTGGCTGGCGCAGATCGCCGCTCTCGAGATCCACGTGCCGCAGTGGAAGTTCGCCCGCTCCGGCTCCCCCAAAAACCCTGATCGGCTGGTGCTCGATCTCGATCCGGGGCCCGGCGTTGGACTTCTCGAGTGTGCCGAGGTCGCTCGGCTGGCGCGAGAGATACTGCAGGGGTCGGGCCTGGAACCTCTGCCCGTGACGAGTGGAAGCAAGGGCATCCACCTGTATGCCGCCCTCAACGGCACACAGACCAGCGACCAGGTCTCGGCGATTGCCCACGAGCTGGCGCGCGCTCTGGAAGCGGACCACCCCGACCTTGTGGTGAGCGACATGAAAAAATCGCTGCGCGAGAATCGCGTGCTCGTCGACTGGAGCCAGAACAACGCGAGCAAAACGACCATCGCGCCCTACTCGTTGCGCGGAAAGTTTCGTCCGTTCGTCGCGGCCCCCCGCACATGGCGGGAACTCGCCTCTCCCCATCTGAAGCAGCTGGAATACACCGAGGTGCTGCAACGCATCACCCGCCGGGGTGACCCCTTGGCCGGTCTGACGCCAGGATCCCTGTCGGCGGACGACGTCGCCGGCGACACCGACGATCGCCTGCACCTCTACCGGTCCAAACGCGACGCAGCCAAAACCCCCGAACCCGTACCGGCGCGCGCTGCCCCTTTCGCGGCCGGCGCCGGGGAAGGGCGCAGTTTTGTGATTCAGGAGCATCACGCGCGAGCGCTGCACTGGGATTTTCGCCTTGAGCACGACGGTGTCCTGGTCAGTTGGGCGCTGCCAAAGGGCGTACCAACAAGCCCGACGCAGAATCACCTGGCCGTGCAGACCGAGGATCACCCGCTCGAATACGGATCGTTTGCGGGAAATATTCCCCGCGGAGAATACGGCGCGGGGTCGGTCTCCATCTGGGACGCGGGCACCTACACCCTCGAAAAATGGCGGGAGGGCAAGGAGGTCATCGCCGTGCTCCACAGTGACACTCGCGGTGACCGCCGGTATGCCCTCATCCACACGGGCCGGTCCCGCAGCGACTCCGCATCGAGCCACTCCGGCAAGGAGGAGTCGAACTGGCTCATCCACCTGATGGATCCGGACAAAAAACCTTCGGCCGATAGCGCCGCAGCGCCCACTACCCGTTCGCCGAGTAAAACCCGCGCGGTGAGCCCGATGCTCGCCACCACGGGCAGCGCCACGGACCACTTCGACGACAACGAGTGGTCGTTTGAGATGAAGTGGGACGGAATCCGGGCACTCGCGACGCTGAAGGACGGCACAACCACTCTGGTCAGCCGCAACGGAATCGACCTCACCGCGACCTACCCCGAGCTGGCTGACCTGGCTGGCGACGTGACCGGGGACGCCATTGTCGACGGCGAGATCGTGGCGTTCGACGGCTCGGGCCGCCCCAGCTTCTCGCAACTACAGAAGCGGATGAAGCTGCGGCGCACCACCGAGATCGCCGCGGCGACAAAGGACGTTCCCGTTCGGTTCATTGCATTCGACATTCTCGAAGCCACCGAGGCGGGCCGCTCGCGAACCGTCTCGCTGCTCAGCCGAAGCTACAGCGAACGACGCAACACTCTCGAGCGTGTGGCCACCCCCGGCAAACGCCTTCAGGTACCCCAGGCATTCGATACGGATCTGGAGGCCGCACTCGAGGCCAGCCAATCGCTCGGTCTCGAGGGTGTGATGGCGAAGCGGCGCGACAGCACCTATGCGCCGGGGCGCCGCTCAGGTGCGTGGGTCAAGGTAAAACACCACTACACGCAGGAGGTAGTCATCGGCGGATGGCGGCCGGGTAAAGGCAGGCGCCAGGGCACCGTGGGCGCGCTGTTGATGGGGATTCCCGCGGAGGATGGGCGACTCCTGTACATCGGCCGAGTGGGTACCGGATTCGACGACGACATGCTCGACTCATTACTCGAGGAATTCGAGGGGCTGGCCCACGACGCATCCCCCTTTATCGACATCCCCGGGATCGATGCCGCCGGCGCACACTGGGTTCGCCCGGAGCTCGTGGGCGAGGTCGAGTTCGCCGAGTGGACGCCGACGGGCAAACTCCGTCAGCCGGCTTGGCGAGGGCGCCGCGTCGACAAAAACCCCTCGGACGTGGTGCGCGAGTAGCTGCGACCAGGCGTCGGCCCGAGCCGCCGTCAGACCTGTTTGTACGCCCGAGCGCGAACGACAGCGCCGACAACAAGAGTCAGACCGGCAACAACACACCCAACCGCGATCGGCACCCACCACGTGCGGCCCGACTCCTGAAAGACGATGGAGCTCATGGCGAAAACGATCAGCAACGGGATTGCCAGCTGCGCGAGCGGTTTCCACGACCAGCTGCGCAGCCCCCACACCCCAGTGAAACCGCGTGGTTTCAGACGAATCACGAGGTAGAGGATCGTGCAGAGAACAAGAATCC
>Ga0247740_1000591_pt1 | contig 16904 bp, 13 predicted proteins | sample UWRJL148409B2_FD_180942 | JGI IMG/M metagenome (GOLD analysis project Ga0247740, IMG submission 180942) | Plant litter microbial communities from Arlington Agricultural Research Station in Wisconsin, United States - UWRJ-L148-409B-2 | ecosystem: Environmental > Terrestrial > Plant litter >...
CCACCCTGCCTGCAAACCCCCCACAAGAACTGACTTTGCCCGCTCGTCTCTGCACCGCAGTCAAGAGCCCCGCGAACGCAACCTCCCGCGCCCTTCCTCGCGAGCCGCCCAGCCAGCGCCACTCCAGGCGGTGAGTTCTTCGGCATCCCACTCGACAGCCTCCTCCGGCCCACAACAACGCCTTTTGCTCGAGCCCCTCCTCGCGCTCCCCGCCTCACCACCACACGGCTGCCTCAGGTATTCTCCTCTTGACACCTGCAATTCGTCTTGACCCGCCCTCGTCGCCGAGAACGTCGCGTGATCCCGCCGACACCGTGCTGCCGCTGCAAAGGCCTCGAGCCGCCGTACACACGCGAGCGCCGCCTACAGAGATTGTTTCAAGCAACACACTAGGCTAGAGGTAAGATCCACGCCCGCCAGCTCCCATTCCTTCCTTCTCTCGCAGTTTCCACGCCTGTCACGGCTGCCCGTCGCCGCCGGCACGCTCATGCCAGCAGGGCGACCTGGGCTGCGTCACCACGACTACTGCGCTTCTGCAACAGCAAAACGTTGCGCTAACACGCTCGTGCAGGGTACACAACGCAAAGGCTTTTCGCGTCAGCTTTTCTTCCACCCAATCCGCTCCGCGCGAGGCACGCCCTTGTCGTAGGCCCCCCCACACCCCATCCCGACCCCAGTAGCACACCCAGCTATGGCGGAACAAGAGGTGGATTTGGATTCCATCATAGACCGACTCTTGGAGGTCCGAGGCAGCAGACCTGGCAAGCAGGTGCAGCTCTTGGAGACGGAGATCCGCTTTCTGTGCACCAAGGCACGCGAAATCTTCATCTCGCAACCCATTCTACTCGAGCTCGAGGCACCCATAAAGGTCAGTACACTCACCACACTCCTAGAATTGCGCGGTATGGCTTGAGTACAGAGGCTAACACGGCTGTACAGATCTGCGGTGATATACATGGCCAGTACTATGATCTGCTCCGTCTGTTCGAGTACGGCGGATTCCCACCTGAAGCGAACTACCTCTTCCTCGGCGACTACGTCGATCGCGGCAAGCAGTCCCTAGAGACCATCTGCCTGCTGCTCGCGTACAAGATCAAGTACCCCGAGAACTTCTTCGTGCTCCGCGGCAACCACGAGTGCGCCTCCATCAACCGCATCTACGGCTTCTACGATGAGTGCAAGCGGAGATACAACATCAAGCTCTGGAAGACCTTCACCGATTGCTTCAACTGCCTGCCAATTGCCGCTATCATCGACGAGAAGATTTTCACCATGCACGGCGGTCTGAGCCCCGACCTGAACTCTATGGAGCAGATCAGGCGCGTGATGCGTCCCACGGATGTGAGTTCCTACCCTGCTCTACTAACCCACTAATCGGTTCTCTCGCGGTTCCCGTACTGACAAGCGCAGATCCCCGACTGCGGTCTCCTGTGTGATCTTCTGTGGTCTGATCCCGACAAGGATATCACCGGGTGGAGCGAAAACGATCGAGGTGTCAGTTTCACTTTCGGACCAGATGTCGTATCGCGCTTCCTACAAAAGCACGACATGGACCTCATCTGCCGCGCCCATCAAGTCGTGGAGGATGGCTACGAGTTCTTCTCGAAGCGCCAACTTGTTACGTTGTTTAGTGCACCCAACTACTGTGGCGAATTCGACAACGCCGGAGCCATGATGAGCGTTGATGAGAGCCTGCTCTGTTCCTTCCAGGTACGCAACGCATGCGCAAATACAGAGCATCAAGGCTAACCAAAACTAGATTCTGAAGCCTGCCGAGAAGAAACAAAAGTACGTAACCAGCCTCGGCGGCGGCAGACCGTCGTCTCCGCGCACCAGAAAGTCCCAGAAGTAGTCCACAATATCCACAGTATCATTACCAACACCCCGTGCAGCAGGTTTGGGCGTCGATAAACGATCCGATATTGTTAAGCCCTCGACGAATCCAACGCCGAATCCAACGCCGAATCAGCTCTGCGCAAAACTAACCCCCGCATCAATCGATATCGTTCCCCACCTTCCTTTTCTCGGCACTCGATCCTCGTCGAATATCTACAACAACCATCCTTGGTTTCCTCTCCGTCTTATCGAATACGTTCACGCGATCTTGGGATGAATGCTATGGCCCCGCTTCCATTGCATTGGCACGACGGCGTGTCTCGGACCGTCTGCACTTGCTTTGTCTCGTCTTCGCCGGCGATCAGAGAGGCAAAGACTTCCAAGAGTTCAAGACTGTCTTGCATTAGCGGTGGCATTCGCTTCCGGGTAAAATCAAAAGACAAGAGTTTACGGTTGGAAACATGCGATCTGACGGTTGTATTATGTATAGATGCGAGGATCCGGACGCTAGGAGACGGAAGTTCGTGGGATCCGTGACGGATAATTGCGGTGGGCTGCTAGCCTTCTCCCTGCCGGCTTTTTCTTGGCGATTCATGGGTCTCTTATGAGGCATGCTTAATGACTGTCGTTTCTCTTCTTCTTCCCGTTTTTTTCATTATCAGGACGTGTGTCGGTATGTTGGCGCCGATGCATTTACACTTTGGGATGTACGCTATGGTGGGGGTCGTGGCCGGAATGTGCGTGTGCGTCAATGCGTTTTTACTACAAGTGGTGTCGTGTTAGTTTAAGGCTTCGCCTTTCTCCTTTCTGGGCGGAGTTAGAACACGATGAAATGGAAACTTGCTTTCTACACTGGTTTGCCGATGTCGCTGATGTGTTTCGTTTGTGATACTGTGTATTACTCACCTTGGGGTGAGGGCGGTCCCAGGCTCGTGTCGGTCTGACTCAGTCTTTTTCCCTGGACGTGACTGCGGATGTGGCAACGCATCATTGGAACGCCACTGTTGTTCCGAGCATAGGCGGTAGCACGGCATGACTCGAGGCAGGGCCTCGCAGCGCTATTGACCACGATCCGCCGTTGCCTCTGGACACCAGGCTCTGCATAGCGTAGCCTCTCGTGCGAGTGAAACGCATACCATGCCCTTCCGGACTCGTACCTGGCTATCGCTGGCGTCCCTGATTAAGAACGGTTTAGTGGTGCTCTTTTGGGGTGTGACTGGGAAGAAAGGGGTTCGGGGCTACTACCGCAGGTTCTCTGTTTGGTTCGGCTGTCGATGTGCCATGGTCTTTTCATCTGTGAGGAACGGGGCAGGATGGCTAGGAGCTTGAGAGTTAGATCTGCTCCTGCTGCATGCTCGTCGTGCCGTGCTCGGATGGGGAAGAAGATGAGGGTTAAGATGGATGGTGGTTGCTCAAAGAGCGCGCTCAGCATCACTCGTACATGTCACTCGCAAGAGAAGCAGCATAGAAGGATAGAATGCATCATCCGGCTAGGAAACAGGACTCATAGGAAATAGCAATACAATAATGAAAGTTCAACATCAAGCACACAGCATCACCGAATTCTTAGACTCTCCCCCACCCCCATCCCCACCGCCGAGACCCTATTCCATCCCCCTTCTTCCTCTTATCCCCTGCATCCCTCCCACCACCTCCCTTGCTGCTCCCTCCTTCGTTCCCCGTCCCCACCTCTGCCCCATTTTTGCTCCCAATTTTCCCTCTATCTTCTCCTCGTCTTCCCTCTCCCTGCGCCGGTCCGGACTTCGACTTGTCGCCTCCCCACGCCCAACTGGACTGCCGCTTCGTCGTGCTGTGTCGTCCGACTGGCGTTGGCGGGGTAGGCGATCCCGTTGCTGGGGCGAGGAGCGAATCTTTTCGTTCGACTGGAGAAGGGGCTTGTCTGATTGTTGAGGTACGGCGGGGTTGGAAGGGTATGCGCTCTGGGGCTTTCTCTCCTGCGGGTACTGCAGTCGGAGTGGCCGCCGTGATTGAGGAGCGACGACGCGTGATCTCGGCTGCAGAATTATTTCTCTTGACGGGGACCTGCGCTGGGGCTGGGGAGGTTCCTTCTCTTGCGTCTTCAGGAGCCATTGCCGCTGAGGCTGTTCGACCGGACTGGGTACCGAGCGTTGGCGTTCTGGAGGTTGCGATTGTTGTTTTCTTTGGCGTCGTTGGTGCTCTCGAGATGAGTCCCACTGCTGGCGTTGGCGAGGTATCCGGGTCCCACGTTGATGATCGTCGTCCCGTGGCTCGTCTCTCGAGCGCGGTAGACAGTCCTCTGCTGCCTGTTGCTGCAGCAGCTGCTGTGAGATCGTTTCTTGTTGCTCTGGGCGTACCCTCTCCCGGGGAAGACGCTCGCCTCGCTGTGTCTCCTCGGGTAGGCGCTCGCGAGGAAGCGGATCGCGAATCTGGGGCTGGGTCTCTCGATCCTTGGGCAGACGATCGGTGTCGGGTTTGATCTTGAACAGATTGTCTACGGTCAGACGCTCGGCCACTTCCGGTTCTTGTGCCGGTGTGCGGAAGACTGGAGAGGAGGTCAGTTGACGGACGACTACTTTCGGGGCTGGTTCCGTCAATGCTTTGCCGACGGGCGTCGTCTCTTTCGTCTTGGGGCGAGGTTTGAGGCTCGGAACGGGCATGCCCAAGATCTTCTTGCGGGCTCTCCTTTGCTTGCGGGCTCGGGCTGCCTTTCTCGCCATTTTGCGGTGACGATCGTCTTCTTTGCTCTCGCGCTTGCTCCTGCGGCCTTTCAGCATAAGGCGCGGAAGCTTCCGGCGGCGTGCGGTCTTCGCTTTGGGAGCCTCTCCCGGTTGGCTGGTGCCTGGTACCTTCGTCGTGTGGCGTCGGAAGGGGTTTAGGCTGCCCTTCCGTCGCTGAGGATACTGGCTGGGCAATCCGGCGGACGGGCTCTGGCCGAGTCTCCTTTTTTTGAACTTGCGCCGGGCGAGCGGGTTCTTGGTAAGCTGGCGGCCGACGAAGAGGTGAAGACGCTTGACGCCGAGGAGGGGCCTTCTCTTGGTAACGAGGGGCTTGGTAGGGCTGAGGTTGATGGCGAGTGGGTTCCGGCGCTTGGCTGTGAAGGGGTCTCGCATCAGCTTCGTGGCGAGGGGCGTGCTCCGGCCTTGTGTTAGGTTGGCTGGAGGGCCAGATATTCCGTTCACGTGGGGTCGGGTTTGGTTGAGGTTGTGAATATACGTCTCGTCTAACGGGCGCCGAAGCTGGTTGTGGATAGACGTCTCTTCGGACCGGCGCTGGCGCTGGTTGAGAGCTGACATCTCGTCGCAGGGGCGTGGGGCCAGCAGCTCGAGGTCTAGGGTAGGATACTCTTCGTTCGGGTATAAGAGGCCGGAGGCGGGGATAGTGGTGGTCCTTTCGAGCAAACTCGGGGCCGACTCGAACAGGAGGGTGGTAGTCTTCTCGGATAGTTCGAGCATAGATGGGAGCTGGGGTACGTCTTCTGACACTGTGATGCGAGGGGTAGACGGGTTCGTGTCCAGATGTGGTTCGATAACCACTTGGCCTTTGTAGCGTTCCCCCAGGAGGTCCTGGTACCTGTCCTGGTGCCGCATTTCGAAAGGGCTGGATTCGTTCCCGATCCTATGCGGGCTCTGGAGGCTGAGTCACGGGTTCGTCGTGATGAGGCTCTGATTCTGGCTCAGGCTCGGGCTGAGGCTCCGACTCATGTATAGCCCGGGATACAATCTGAGATTCTTCCCTTGGCTTTGCTCGGAATCCAAGGATACGTCGCCTGGGTGGCGCCTGCATCTTTGGTTTGGGAGGTGGAGTATGCGTGTCTGGCTTGACCCAAGATGGCGTATCGCGAGTCGGATATGCGGGCGCCGGGGGATATTGCTGGTCAGGAGAAAAGTTTACAGCGTCCCGGGCCTTCATCGCAGGAGTAATAGGCTCCAGATTGCGCGGCACTTCCTGGGCAGCCGGGGCCACGATACCTGGAGCGGCCAGACTGAGTTTCCGCTGCCTTCCCGCAGGCACAGTTAAGACTCGCGGTAGCACTGAGCTTCGCCTTCGTTCAGGCTCGTTTGCTGATTCGCCGAGAAAGCCATCGCGATGTAGTGGTGGCGCAAGTGATCCTGGTTCCCTTCCGAGATCAGACGTCGACGATCTGTCAAGTCTACTAGGCTCTTCTTCTGGAATTTCCTCTGCTGGAAGAGTCGGCTGTCGTCCTGCCATTCGAGATACTGGCTGCTGCACCAAAGTCTCTTCGGGGTCGAGCTCATTCGCGACTGAGGGCGTAGTGGGCTGGCGCTCAAGCGTAGATGTTGGCTGCCTCGAGGCAAGGCGCGGCGTGAAAGGTGGATTGTACGCCGATGCCGGGTCTTCTTGGATCCTGATCAGCTTTTCTTCGGGCGCATCTTTCAAGGTGGACGCTCTTTGAGGGCGCAGGATCTCCTTCTGAGTAGGCATGTGACTCGACTTGCGCGGCATCTCATCGTCTGGAACTGGATTAGCGCCATAAATATCCGGTTCAGCCAGTGGCTCATCCAGCACGGAAGACTGCGCAGAGCTTGAAGAAGGCGAGATCGATTTCGATTCGGGCTCAGGCTCAGCATTTCTCAGATCTGTCGCAGCGCGTGTTGGCTGACGAAAATTTCGAGTGGTCGGACGTCGGAGCATAGGGAGCTGCTCAGTTGAATCACCATCGTCGGGAATAAATACCGGTTTCGTAGAGGTACGAGTGGCTAGTCTCTCATACTCAGTAGATCGTCGTGATGTCAAAGTGTCCACGCGTAATGGAGTTGATTGTCGGTCGATCACTTCAGTAGCTATCCGAGAAAGCGGCGCAGTAGGCACTCTTGTTGGATTCCCAAAGACTTGTGTTGAAGCTTTTCTGCTGGAAGGAGTGAAGTCATCCGGCTCAGCCATTCTTGAAATTGCCATGGCTGAAGGAGAGAATTCTTCTCGTGCAGTTAACTGACGATTCACACCTGACTGCCGTCGAGTTGGTTGCCTTGAAGGCGCAACAGGCGAGAGTGACTTCGGCACGGTAGGATGACGAGAAACACCCGTTTGCTGCTTTGTCACTTGTTCCTTGGGTTTAAGCTCAGACTGGCTTTCCGAATCGGATTCGTAACCAGCAGAAGATATGTTCATGTGTTCCGTGGGTCGACGAGAAGGAACAGTCGGTTGAAGGGTTGGCACACGCGATATTTGTGTAGATTTGCGTGAAAGCAAGCTCGCCTTTCTCTCGATAAAATCTGTCTCGGACCCATCGATAGACTCATCCTTGACCGCATCAATGCTTGCAGTCGACAGCCTCTCCTCCATCGTGCTTGGACGTCTTAATCGTAGGCTGTTGGTATGCTCGCTTTCTGTTTCGGTCGTTGACAGCCCCTCTAAAGTGTCCAAACTTTCATGCTGAGGAGCTTGCCGTGAAGGGACTGCGACACGCATAACTGGCTGTTCAAATTGTCGTGTTTCAGTGCGCACTGTGGTCTTACGGCGGGGCAATTTGGGCTCGTCGTCAACCTCTATGGTGGCCTGGCGGCGAATGAAACGCTCAAGTAGAGCACCAGATTCAGTGGTTGATGAAGAGGTACTCGACGCAAACGTTGCTTCGTCTTGCGGCTCAGCGTGAGCTGACGTGGGCTGCAGGGTAGATTGGTGGGTATGGTGACGAGTCTGGGCTGGCGGCGATTCGTTTTGTACCACGGAAGGCTCGCGTTCGTGTCGAGTGGGATGCCTTGTCGTAACCCGACGGACAACTGGCTCCTGCTCAATCTCCTCAAGTGGGCCCGAAATTCTACCAGTAGGTTGTCTCGTTGTGGTGCGCCCAAAAATAGGTTCGACTTGCATTTCTGGATATTCAGGCGGCAGACTTGGTGCTCTCTGAGGCGCTCGCCTTGTTGTCGCACGTCTCACAACAGGCTCTACTTCCTCATGACGAGCAGATGGTGCCATTTCAGTGGATTGCCTCGTTGCGCGTCTAATTTCAGGCTCAGCTTCCAAGTCTGAATCTCCCATGTCGGGTGATGGGCTCGGTACCCTGTCGGTAACCCGCCTGGTTGAACGTCGGATCAGAGGCTCGTCTTGTTCGGTGAGAATCGTGGTCTGCCTCTCCATACTTGTGGGCTGTCTAGAGATACCTGTCGCCTGCTTATCTCTTCTGACTAGATTTATCGGCTCCTCTTCGACATCAAACGGATGGGTGGGAAGCAGTTGTGGAGAGTCCTCTTCTAGTGCAAGTTTCGCCTGCCGAGTAGGCCGACGCGTGGCAGCCCTATTTACAGTCGTCGATTGTTGTGTATGCTGTCTCTCCAACGCAGGCTCATCTTCGCGAACGGTGGGCTTTCTCTCGATTTCGCGCTGGACCAGCTCAGGTTCGGTTGCTGACCTCAATTCTTCTCCCCGAAGCGTAGGCTCCCTTTGAACATCGCGCTGTATAACACCAAACAGGTGTTCCGAGTCGAGCATCGCTTGGCTTGGCTGCCTTGTCGGCTGTCTCGATGTACGCCTTTCCAGCATAGCAGCCTCGTCTGAATCGGATCTTCTGTGGGTCGGTTGCCGAGAGATGGGTACAGTGTCTTCATTTCTCTCACTTGGGCGTCTGGTGGGCTGTCTTGCAGTCTCTCCAATAGGCTCTCTTCCTATCGTAGGTGTCCGTTCCAATTGTGTAGGCTGTCTCGTCGCTATCCGTGAGACGGCGGGACTTTCTATGAGCATGGTAGTTTGCCTCGATGGGAAAGTAAGCATCTTCTCGAGCAAAGCGCGCCGTTTCTCCAAGGTAGACAGTCGTGAGATTGAAGGTGGATCCATCCGAATTGCAGAACGTCGACGAATTTCAGTAGCATTGCGTTCAATGGCAGGCTCCGGCTCCGCCTCCGACTCAACCTCGGACACTGGCACGGGCCCTTGGTCTGCTTCGTATATTGTAGAGCATTGACGCATTCGCATGACTGGAAATTGAAACTCGTCTTCCTCATGTGGAAGAGGTGGTGAGGGATCTCTTGGAGGTGCTACATCGATGACCGGAGATGGCGACGTAGGAACAGATTCAGGCAAGGCAATCTCTTCTGGTTGTATGGACGGTCTTCGTAATGTGGTCTGACGTGGCATAGTCCTCCATCGAGTAATAGCACGAGTCGGTACATAGGGCATGTGGGAGACCGGGAGTTCGGGATCTTTGGTTGGCTCTACCGGCTTAATATCAACTTCTCTGGAGAGATGATGCGGAGTCTGAGACGATAACGATGGCGAAGACGGTGGCGTTGGGTGTGCGACCAATGGTTCGGTACGCCTGCGAGTTGTTGCCTTGGGCATGTTTGGTTCAGGAGAAAGCATTCTCTCCGTAGCCTGTCTGCTTACTACTCTCTCGATGACTGGCTCGGGAGAAGGCATGCGCTCGATAGGTCTGCGTGTAGTGACCCTCCGAATCAAAGGCTCGGGAGACGGTAGTCTCTCTGTAGGATGTCGCGTCATCAGGCTTTCGACACTGTACTCTGGAGATGGATCACGTTCTGTAGCTCTGCGCATAGTAGTAGCTTTGCGATTGATTGACGTAGGCTCAGGCGATCTTTTTGTTGGCCTTCGAGTGAGCACCCGTTCGACCACCGGCTCGGGAGATGGTATGCGTTCAGTAGGCTTGCTCGTAGTGACCCTTTGAACCACGGGCTCCGGAGAAGGACCTATCTCCGTAGGTTTCGTTGTTGTAACTCGCGAGAGACCGAGGGTAGAAAGCCGTTCCGTCAGCTTCCTCGTAGGATCCCGTGAAATATGTGGAGGGCCTTCAGGAGGAGGATCGTCATCCAGCGGGCTCAATGTTACTGAAGCCGGAGGCGGGAATGCAGCTAGAGCTTCGGTAACAGCCTTGCTAAGCGGGATCAATGTACCAGTCCGACTTCGGGATACAAGAGGTGTCTCAGAAGGCTGGTCAAGCACCTCCACAGTATCGTGTCGCGTCGGTTGCCGTGTGAGTGGACGAGATAGTACGGGCTCGTGATCTGGCTCTGGCGATTGCGTAGAGGAGCGACGCATACGCATGACTGGGCGGTCGAAACTAGCATCATCCGGCTGAGGCTCTGGTTGAATGGTTGGCTTTCGAGTGGGCTGTCGCGTAGCGATGCGAGAGATTGTGGGCACCTCGACGACTTCCTCTCGTGTGGGCGAGGGAGACTTGGCCGACTTCTGAGTAGCTGTGCGACGCATTCTCGTGACGATGTGCTCTTCCAATTTTGATTCGGGAGTAATCGGAATGTTTTGCCTGCGAGTTAACTGCCTCGTGATTTGACGAGAAACTGGAGCAGGCTCATTTACTTTATTCTCGATGGGTTCTGAGTAGGCTGATGTGATCGAAGGCGATCTGATCGATGGTCGTCGGATTCCTTTCAACTCCAAGCCTGTCGCTTTGCGCGCTACCGAAGGATGAAAGTCTTCGTTTTCAACTGGAACCTCTGTCTCTAGGCCTGGTGACCTCAGCAAGGCCGGATGCGGAAAGTCGTCCACTTCGACCTGAGATCCTGGTTCATCTTTCACACATTCCCCGGGGATACCCAACGTCATTTGTCGCTCAACATTCCACAGAGTCGGCTGCCGTGATGGAACAGTTGTCCGATTTCGCGTTGATACTCGCGAGACGACCTCTGGCTCAAGTTCTGGCTCGGGCGTAGGTCGCAAAGGAGTCTGCCGTTGTGTAGATCGCCGCGATCCCACTCCTGGCTCGAACTCAAGGTTTGACTCGGCTATCTTCTGCTGAAGGTTGAAAGGTGGATCTTCATGCTCTTCAAACGCAACTTCAGGCTCGGGGTTGACAAAGTCTGTCTTTTTGAGCAATACAGAAGGTTTGCGACTCCCAACGGAAATTCTGCGATGAGTGGCCATGCGCTCCACATTCTGAGGCTCGACTTTCCCTTCGGATTGAGGCTCAGGCCATTGCTCCGAGGATGCAGATGATGAAGTGTCAGCCAGCGCCGCAACCGTTTGTGTTGATTTTCTAGACTGCAGTAGGGTCGACGTCCATGTAGCTTGGTATTTCTCTTCCTCTTCCGGAGGTTGTTGGTCGGCCATGCGCAAGACAGGTGCTTCGAAGTCGCCAGGCTCCTCCTCCAAGGAATCCTGGTTAGGTTTGATTTCATGGCCGAGGCGTCGCTCGAGATCTGCAATACGGTCCTGCAGCTGGAGGATAGGCTCAGTGTATGCCCTACTGCGACGGCGTGGTGTCTCAAGTTCGCGGTAGTCGTCGTGGTCTTGTTCGTCATATTCCTGAGGCTGTGGGTACTCTTCGTAACGAGTGTTGGACTCATATTCCGGTTGCGTATGCGCAGTCTCAAATTCCAGCTCAGGTTCGGGCTCAAAATCCAGAGCGGGTAGAGTCTCAAGGACATTGGTGAGAGAATCGATAGCGGCGGGCAACTCATATTGCGCCACTTCCAGCCACTCTTGGATCTCTTCAGGCGGGATCGTATCGAACTCTTGCAGACCCTGAGACATGGTGGACATTCGCCGTGACTGTGACTGTATGCGCGTGAGGACCCGGCTAAGCCGCTTTTCGTCGACCTCATCAATCATTCGAGGTATCTCGCCTACAACGGAGTCGAGAGACTTGTTCCGTAGGCGAGTAGATCTGCGAGATATGCCAGTCGAGACCTTGCTGAGAACGCCCTGTACCGGATCGGTCTCTACGGAGGAACGGCGAGGATCTACGAGATGAACACCGAGATCTTCAGCAATAGAGTCCAGCTCGTCCATTAATTGACTGCGCGCTTCAGACAGCTCGGTCAATTGTCTGCGCGTCTTTTGCAGCCAGGTGTCTTCGCTGTCGAGGTTGTTATCTTCGAACTTTTCTGCGACGGGCTCCAGTGTAGTACTACGCCGCGACACCATAGGTGCTGGTTGTCGCCGTGGAGCTTCAACTGGTGCTTGCTCGAATGTCTCATCGTCCGAAGCTGTCGGTCTGTCGTCAAGATCAACGCCAAAGTCATCGGCGGCGGATTTGACCAGATCGACAACGTCTGGGACCGATCTAATATTGTCTTGCAAGCTTGCGCGGTCATCGTTGAGAGTAGGTCCGAGTTGTCCAGGGGAGCCAACATTCAGCTTTTCGGCAGACTTTGGTGGTACGTACGGACATGCCGGCTGCCATTCACAAACTTGCTGAATGGGTTGACATGGCTGACATGGCTGACAAGATTGATAGACTGGTTGACAGGGTTGGTAGATATGACTGCACGGGAACGACCGGCACACGGTATGACAGGATGGCTCGCAAAACCCTGCACTCTTTGTCCGCCGAACTAGATCTTGGGATACCCGCCGAAGCTGCGCAAGATTTGGCTGGCTGAACTTGATGTTGTTGATGACACTCTGTAGCGTGTTCGCATGCTCCTCGAGGATGGAGTCAATGACGTAGCCGAGATCATGAGCAAGGGTATCGCCGCACTTATCCGACGGCATGCAATCAGAGTGATGCTGTCGGTGTCTATGCGATCGCTCATCTTCTCTATTGTGACTATGCGAACTGGAAGTCGAAGAATCGGTGGTGGCCCGTTTGTGAGAGTGATGATGCGTAGGCAGCGCGGGGTCTGGTAGAGCATGCTTCCCACGACACTGTCTGCAAGGCCTTTTGGATGCTTCCTCGCGGGATTCGGTTGCCGAGATGTTGGAGAAGTGTCCACAAGCGCGTTTGATCCAGTTGCCGGGATCTTCCAGGGGGGCTTTGTAGGTTCTAAAGGTTGAGCGAGGCTTGATGCGTGCGCCTGGGTAGCCAAAGTCCTTGGTCTTGCGTCGGCCGTAACAACCACGATAATCAACATGATCCGGTACTTCGATGCTGTAATAGCCTTCTTCGACGCCCGTGTTGGAGGTGGGAACCAAGCTTGGGGCAGAAGTGCGCCTAGAAAAGCTATGGTGTGAACTGGAGCCGTCGTGGCTTAGACTCTGGGCGGCAATGTCGTCGAGCTTCTCCCTCGACGCGACTGGCTCTCCAAAATTCTGAACGAACGTCTCGATGTTGTCGTCCGTTGGGTCTGACATTGTAGATCTCCGCCTAGAGCGTCGCACGGACTTGTTAGCATCTTTTTCTTCATCTTCTGGAGCACTGCGGGGAATTGGGCGTCTGTGTCTGGCTCGTCTCGAGATTACATCGGCATTGGGTTGTCGCTCAGAAACTGAAAATTGCTTCGAGTGTTGTCTGAGATGTCTCTCCTCTTCATGGCTTGGAGAGGCTTCACGGTCGCGTCGGCCTGTCGCAAGCCTTCGACCACGGTCATCAAGCGGTGAACGTCGGGCCGTGCGGGACTGTCTGGGATCGGTAGGCGCTGCAGTTTGATCGGTCTCAGTAGTAGAAGACTTCTGAGTCGAACGTCGCCTCACAGTATCATCAGACTCATGTAGAGGTTCGTCTACTCTGGACTTGTGGACGGCAGCACGAACAGCGTCCGAAACGTAACCTAGCTCATTGTCTTGTCTAACAGCACGCTGGACTCCGCCAAGAGGTTGTGCCGCTCGCCGCGGTTCTTTGATGATATTCGTAGATTTCCTGCGGGAGACGAGCGCCTCATCGACCGATAGAGAGTCTGGACCAGGCTCTTCTGCGGTCTCTGCCGAACGCCCAGGTAATCTTCGTCGACGTGGTTCCAATTCTTCATCAGAATGTTCGACCTCAGTCGTTGTATTCACCATGATCCTCGGTCCAGCGAAGGTCGAGTTCAACCTTGCGAAGGGATTGGTGCGTTGGACAGGATGGGCTCGCTTGGAAGCTTCCGATGGTGGCTTTGGCACAGGCAAGGGTGCAAAATCATCTTGAGGTGCGGAAGGTTCTTTCGCAGGGCTTGGGTCGCGTGCCGGAAAGGCTTCCTCCACTTTGGGCTGTCGATCAAGGGTTGTTTGGGCTGGTTGCTTCCTGGTCTTGAAGCCGGCTGATGCCTCTTTGGCGACAGTGATAGAGCTTGAAGAGGGGAAAGGAGGACCTTTTCGAGCTTCCGAGACTTTGCTCTCGAAAAAGCTCTTCGCCGCTTGAACAGATGTTGGTTTTGGCGGCTGCCGTGGAGTGATTGGCGGTGGCGTTGGAGCAGATATAGGAGCGACCTCTGGCTTGGGTTCAGGCGGTGGTGAAGGTCGAGTAGTGAACCTGAGAGATCCTGAATCTCTGGGTCGACCCGCAGGGGTGCTGCCGAGTTGGGACGGTGGTCCCGTGGGTCCAGTCTCAGGCCTCCGGTATGGGTGCTCGACCTTGTCCAGAATTCGGCCATAAGGGTTCTTGCCTTGTAAGTACGCCGGTGATTCGGGTCTTGGAGGCGTCGACTGAGGCTCGCCCGGCTGCGGAGGCGGTGGAAGAGGTGAAGACCGCGACTGGGCTTGCACTGAGGGCGTTGGCTCCTAGCTAGCACCTTTCGTGGTCGACGTGAATGTGACTCTATCGTCCCGAGCCGGTCCGGCACGTCTCGAGAACTGCTGCGTTCGCTCGCGAACCCCCGGATTGCCTGAGCGAGGGACCGAGCTTGGTGCAGACGGGTCGAGACCTCGGCGCATATGCGCAAATCACGAATGGAGGACTTACCGTCACTGTGGGTAGGTCGGATGCTGCTGGGTTGACGTCTGATCGTAAGTATGGTGTAATTAGGGAACAAGAAATAAAGAGATGGTGTTATAACTAGGAATAGGATAAAACGTGGACGGCAGCGTAGATGGACTTGAGTGCACTCAATCCAAGGTGAGAGAAGAGGAGAAGAAGGGCGGCAAAGGATGATGAAAGTGTTTTGCTTGTCCCGAGCACCTTCTATGTTTGCCCGCGAACGGCAGGCGCGCCTCACTCCTGCTACTGTACACATGTCGCAACGACCCAGCTAAGGAAAGCTATTTACACAATTACTTCAGCGCCGCTTGCAGGCTCTCGAGAACCTAGTGTATCTGTCAGCAGTGCCTTCCAACGCACGGGGACCGCCCGACTTACCTCGAGCTCAATCTTGGCCTCTGCAATGTCCTGCTCGCTGCCGCTACCGCTGGCAATCTTCTGCGCCTCGGTGATCTGGTTCCGGACAGCCTGTGCACGTCAGTCTCCGACTTTGCCTTTCAGCCTTTGTCTCCTCTCACCTCTGCGCTGAAGTCCTCCACGGCGTAGGCCTCGACGGCGTTGATGCTGAGCTGCGAGCCGGGCTGCACAGTAGCGAATCCGCCAGACAGGAAGAATTGCTTGCTGCCACCGCTCTCCTCAATGATCTCGACCAGACCGGGCTTCAATTGTTCGATGGACGGCACGTGGTTCGCCAACACACCCATCTCGCCGGTTTCCGCGGGAAGGTTGACCTGGACGCTGCAGAGTTTCCGTTAGTCTTCGTTCGAGGGTTGCGCGATGTCGGTCGGGTCAGCGGAGACGTACACATCCTGGGACTTGTAAAGAGACTGTGCGCAGATATTGTCAGCTTCAGTGTCGTATTTCACTCATTCAATTGAATGATTCGGGCTCGCTGGAAGGCGGCAGGAGATGCGTACCGAGTGCGGGAGAGCTAGGGACAGCTTGATCTTGTCCGAGGCGACGTCGGCGTAGCCTCGTCGCTGCAGCGGGCGCGCGATGACGGCAGATCTGGCGCGGAAGGCGGCCCTGGCAATGCGGAGGGAGCTCATGATGAATGGAGTTGTGGGGGGGATGCAATGGCGGGCCGGAGGTTGTGGTGACCAGGTCGCGATCTCAGAAGTTCTCCGCTTGGCATTTGGCTGAGGTAATACCCACTAGCGCAGCTGCGATGTACACGGCCGCCAACATTCCCAGCAAGAAGACATTTATCTGTCTGAGAGTGATCTCGTTTGCACATGGACTTGGAACTGTTCATGCTAGTAATATCGAATTGAACAGTGCCCATGGTGGTTGTGATGGCAGTCTGGCTCTCACACAACGGGAACAAAGGCCTTTGCACACTTCACGACTGACCTGTCAATTTGTCTTAGTTCCCGAAGCCTCGTGTCCCTCCTGTACGCTTCGTATGTATGGATGAAGATCACGAACAGTCAACACCCTGATGCCTTTCCGTCTACATACCAACGAGTATGCTCCAGACCCGAAGCAATGGCAGTTCCGGACACCTTTTTCCTACCTCAGCCATGTCCCTAGTAACCCCACTGCTATCTACACCCATATCGCACACCCCACAATCCACGCAAACCCGCCAACAACGACCAGCACCCCCATCCAAGCCGGTACCGTCTGCTTCGCTCTCACAAGCCGGCCATGTCCCGTTATCAGCGGCGGATACACATAGTGATGGCCCTCGGACGAGGTGTAGGTGTGTGTGCGGGTAGGAGGCCTGTCAGCGACGGGGCTCGTTTCGAAACCACTGTCGATACGTTGCTCGTGGGGGGAAGTGCTTGAGTCGAAGGATTTGCGGCGTGCGTCTAGCGACTCAGGAGAAGTACTAAGATGGTAGTCCTGCATTGTGAGTGTTAGTGATGCAACGTCTCTGGGACGGTGACGGACTCACGACTTCTGCCATAGCGATATATGTGCTGCATGCTAAACGCCACCTTCACCTCTGTTATATCGCCGGTGTCTTCTCTTGGAGAGTCACACAGCCAATTCAGTGATATGATTGCCGGCTGCGATGTCCTCTCAAAGGTGCGACATTCAGCTAGACGCTAGACTCGGTAAACATTGGAGGGGGAGGGGTTGCCGACATTGCGTCTTCTGTCAGCTTCAGCCTGGTGCTCCTGCACAAGAGACTGGCCGTGGGTGCGGGCCACCTTGGGGGCTGCTCATGATGCGCGCTGACGGCGATTGGAGAAGGAGGGGTCATCCCATGCAGGTCTGGACTTCGGGACGTAGGTTGGCTGCGCTAACTGCATTCGGATGAGACACTGTTCTCAGTGAGACTCAAACATAACAGATAAGTCGATCCATGATTGCATGGCCACGGAAGGGGGTGCTGTGGATCATGTGGCGCTGGCATTTTCTAGGAAGAAGGACATCTGCCGTCCCTCACCAAGCCATTCGTCAGCGAACCAATGCTGCCATGTCGCCCATATTCACATGCAAGATATACACTGAGACCACTCTCTACTGAAATTGCAAGATGATTGTTTATTGAGCGATGCGTATGCCAAAGAAAAGAAATTAAAGTACAAAT
>Ga0247740_1000592_pt1 | contig 16888 bp, 16 predicted proteins | sample UWRJL148409B2_FD_180942 | JGI IMG/M metagenome (GOLD analysis project Ga0247740, IMG submission 180942) | Plant litter microbial communities from Arlington Agricultural Research Station in Wisconsin, United States - UWRJ-L148-409B-2 | ecosystem: Environmental > Terrestrial > Plant litter >...
CTGATCGAGTCAGGCCTACCCGCGTAGCGCCTGCCCGTGTAGCGCACGCGACTAACGACTCACCCGAAAGAAAAGGTGCGTCGCCCAGGGCGACTCTTCGATGCGGTAGCGCTCGAGCGTGATCTCTCGCGCTATCGAATCAAACAGGTGGATGCCGCGGCCGAGCAGTCGCGGCGCCAGATGTATGTGCAACTCATCGACGAGCCCCGCGCCGAGCGCCCGCGTGATCGTCTGAGCCCCACCCATCACCGAGACATCGGTGTCGCCAGCCGCAACCCGCGCCCTGTCGATCGCCGCGGCAGCGCCATCCGTCACAAATTCGAAGCGTGTTCCGTTGTCGGTGACGTACGGGTCGCGCGGGTGCGAGGTTAGAACGAAGCACGGCACCTGAAATGGCGGTTCGCCGTTCCAGCCGTTGGTGATGTCGTAGGTGCGGCGGCCCATCACAACGGCACCGCGCGTCTCGAAAGAATCTCTGAGAATCCGCGCGTCGATGCCCGATGTCGACGAGCGCGGGTCGGTGCCCGTCTCTGCACCGCCGAAGACCCAGTCGTGAAGGTGGCCGATGTCGTCGCCCGGGCCCGTGACGTAGCCGTCGAGCGACATCGTGATGTCTGCGATGACGTTCATGCACCAAAACTAATGCGCAAAGACTGACGGTTCACGGTTTTTCCATGGCGAAGATTGTTCGAGCTGCGCGGCGACGCGCACCAGCAGCTGCTCTCCACCGTGGGCCGCGACGAGTTGCACGCCGATGGGTAATCCCTCGGCACTCTCGCCGAGCGGCAGGCTGATCGCGGGATGACCACTCACGTTGAACGGAGCGGTGAACGGACCGAACTCCAGAATGCGCTCGATCCATTCGCGCACCGAATAATCGGGGTTGTTGTAGTCGAGCACTCCGTGGCGCAGCGGCAGTTGCCCAAACGTCGGGGTGACGAGCAGGTCGTGCGACTCGAAGTAACTGTCGACCGCGCGAGTGACGCGAGCACGGGCAGCGGACGCCTCCGCGACATCCGTCTCGCTGAGTAAGAGCGCCTCGTTGAGAAGAGTGCGCGACACACCCTCGAGCAACGAGCGGTCGGGCTGCACCGGCGCCGCGAGCATCGCGCGCCCCGCCTGCCACGCAGCGGCCATCTGCGCGGTAACAACGTCGCTGGCGCTGAGTTTCGGGCTTGCGGCGGCGACCCGATGCCCGATCCATTCCAGTTCCTTACCCATGGATGTCGCGACCGCCGCAACACGGGCGTCAACGTCGACGCCCGACCATGCAACGGTTGTGACTCCCACGCGAAGCGAGCCCGGGTCGCGCCGCTCGTCGATCGCGACCCCCGTGACGGCCGAGAACAGGGCGGCGGTGTCGCGAACCGTGCGCGAGAGCCCCAGTTCGGCGGTGAGCGTCGCAGAAGTGGGTTTGAGTCCGACGAGGCCGCAGTGCGACGCGGGCACCCGGATCGACCCGGCGGCGTCACTCGCGTGAGCGAGCGGAAGGGCACCGGCCGCGACGAGAGCCGCCGCTCCCCCGCTCGAGCCGCCGGCGCTGCGGTCGAGCGCCCATGGATTGCGCGTCTGGCCGTATGCCACCGACTCGGTCGAGAAGCTGAGTCCCAGTTCTGGCTGCGTCGTCTGGGCGATCGTCACGAGTCCCGCCTCGCGAAACCTCGCCATCAGCGCCGTGTCAGCCTGCGCGACGGCACCCCGAATGCCCCGGCTGCCGAGGGTGAAAGGCACACCCCGCGCAAACGGGCCGCTGTCTTTGATCGCGAAAGGAACACCCGCGAGGCGGCCACCCGGATCGCTGTGTAGCGCGTTCTCGAAGACCGGGCCGGTAATCGCATTGAGATCGGGATTCACCTGCCCGATGGCGCGTCGCGCGGCCGACTCGACCTCGGCGACACTGACCTCACCCGTCGCGAGCAGTTCGATGAGGCCCACGGCGTCAACCGCTGAATATTCGCCGACCTCCATACGCCGATAATAAACGGGTGGAAATTAGCGCCGACGACCGTTGCCCGTGCCTGAGTGGCGAAACCTATGGCGAATGCTGTGGTCGTTTTCACGACGGCTCCGCCTTCGCCCCGACTGCTGAGCGGCTGATGCGCTCGCGATACTCGGCCTACGCAACGGGCAAGCAGCACTATGTCGCGTCGACCTGGCACCCGACGACGCGCCCCGCCGACCTCGATCTCGATCTCGCCAAGCGCTGGTATCGGCTCGACATTCTCGCGGTGCAGGCGGGCGGGCCATTCGACACAGCGGGCACCGTTATGTTCGAGGCGTTCTTCCGTTCACCCGAAGGAAACTCGTCTCAGCTCGAGAAGAGCCGCTTTGTGCGTGAAGACGGCCGCTGGTTCTACGTCGACGGCATCTAGCCGAGCGGCGGCCAATAGGCTGTTCGCATGAGCACCCATGTTGTTGCACTCGACCAGGGCACGACCTCAACCCGCGCCATAGTCTTCGACCACAAGGGTCGCGTTGTCGCGATCGGGCAGAAGGAACACGAGCAGATCTTTCCGCGGGCCGGATGGGTCGAGCACAACGCCGACGAGATCTGGTCGAACACGCGCGAGGTCATCGGACAAGCGCTCTCCAAAGCCGACATTACGCGGCACGACGTCGTCGCCGTCGGCATCACCAACCAGCGCGAGACGGCGATCGTGTGGGACAAGGCGACGGGCGACCCGGTCTACAACGCGATCGTCTGGCAAGACACGCGCACGCAGCAGCTCGTCGATTCCCTGGCGAAGGAGGGCGGCATCCGTCGCTTCGCTGAAAAGACGGGCCTGCCCCTCAGCACGTATTTCTCAGCCTCAAAGATCGCGTGGATTCTCGATAACGTGGATGGCGCGCGCGAACGTGCCGAAAACGGCGAGTTGCTCTTCGGTACCCCCGACACCTGGGTCGTCTGGAACCTAAGCGGCGGTAACGACGGCGGCGTGCACGTGACAGACGTCACGAACGCGTCGCGCACTCTGCTGATGGACCTCGAGACACTCGACTGGGACGACGAGCTGCTCGCGGCTTTCAACATCCCCCGCTCGATGCTTCCCGTGATCAAGAGCTCTTCAGAGACCTACGGTCTTGTTGAGCAGTCGAGCGTTTTGCGCGAGGTGCCGATCGCCGGAATTCTCGGGGATCAACAGGCCGCGACATTCGGGCAGGCGGCCTTCGACACCGGTGAAGCCAAAAACACCTACGGCACCGGCAACTTTCTCATCGTCAACACGGGCGAAGAGATCGTGCACTCCGAGCACGGGCTCATCACGACCGTCGGCTACAAGCTCGGCGACGCACCCGCCCACTACGCGCTCGAAGGCTCCATCGCCGTAACTGGCTCGCTTGTGCAGTGGTTGCGCGACAACCTCGGCATCATCCGTGATGCGAAAGAGGTTGAAAAGCTCGCCGCATCCGTCGACGACAACGGTGGTGTGTACTTCGTTCCGGCGTTCTCCGGTCTGTTCGCCCCGCACTGGCGCTCAGACGCGCGCGGCGCAATGGTCGGCATGACCCGTTTTGTGACGAAGGCGCACATTGCGCGTGCCGCGCTTGAGGCCACCGCCTTCCAAACCCGCGAGGTGCTCGACGCGGTAAACGCCGACACGGGAATCCCGCTCGAAGAGCTCAAGGTCGACGGCGGCATGATCGGCAATCAGCTGCTTATGCAGTTTCAAGCGGACATTCTCGGGGTGCCGGTCATCCGACCCGTCGTCGCAGAGACGACGGCCCTCGGCGCCGCCTATGCCGCAGGGCTCGCGGTTGGCTTTTGGGGCGACCTCGACGAGCTGCGCGAGAAGTGGCAGGAGAAAAAGCGCTGGGAGCCGGAGATCGACGACGCCGCGCGCGACGAGCTCATGGCGACGTGGAAGAAGGCCGTCACACGCACATTCGACTGGGTCAACTAGCGCCGCGTGGCTGCTACCCAGTCATCGAGCTTCTGCGCGGCTGCCCCCGAGTCGATGGTGGCCGCGGCGATGACAAGGTTCGCGGCGAGCCGGTCAAGAATCGGAACCCGAATCTGATCAGGGTTTTTCGCCAGATCGAACGCGGTGAGTCCGGCCGCCGTGTTGAGCAGCACAACGTCACGCACCGGTCCCGTGGCGCCCGAGAGCACATCGCGAATGACGCCGGCATTGCTCGCCGGCGTTGTTCCAAGAAGCGCTTCGATCGGTGCGCGCGCGATTCCAAGATCGAGCGGGTCGAGGTCGTGCTCGGTGACCGAACCCCGCGAAATCTCCCAGATGTGGCTGTGGCCGGTCGTTGTCAGCTTGTCGATGCCGTCGTCGCCGCGGTAGACAAGCGCCGTGGCTCCGCGCGTCTGGAAAACACCGACGACGAGCGGCACACGCTCGAGTGAAGCGACCCCGACGGCGCTCGCCTCAGGACGGGCCGGGTTGCACAGCGGGCCGAGAATGTTGAAGAGCGTCGAGACGCCGAGCTCGGAACGCACCGGGCCAGCGTGGCGAAAACCAGGGTGGAACTTCGCCGCAAAAGCGAAAGTGATTCCGACCTCGTCGAGAATCTGCGCGACACGCGCGGGCTCGATCGAAATATCGAGCCCAAGCTCGGTCAGTACATCCGACGCACCGCTCGCTGATGAGGCACCGCGATTGCCATGCTTGACAACGGGAACGCCGGCTGCCGCAGCGATGACGGATGCCACGGACGAGATGTTCAGAACGGCACCGTAGGGGTCACCACCGGTGCCCACGATGTCGAGAACCATCGGATCGACGGATAGCTTTTCCGCGTTTGCGAGCGCCGCGTCGCGGAATCCGACTATTTCGTCGACGGTCTCGCCCTTGATACGCAGAGCGACAAGAAGAGCAGCGATCTGGGCGCTTGTCGCCTCACCCGCAACGACCTGCTCCATTGCCCAGGTGGACTCTGCAATTGAGAGATCAGTTCCATCGATGAGTGTGCCAAGCACGTGGGGCCAGGTAAAGAGCGAAGACATGGCTCAAATCCTAACGATGGATGCACGACTGACTGTCGGATAGCAAAACGTCGGCTGAGAAATCGACCATAATGGAGAGGTGACTACGACCTCACTCTCCCCCTCAATCGGTGCCCCCGTGGTCAACCGTCCCAACATCGTTGCCACGGGCACGATTGTGTGGCTCGGTAGCGAAGTTATGTTCTTCGCTGGCCTCTTCGCCATCTACTTCACGCTGCGCTCGACTTCCCCGCAACTCTGGGAAAGCGAGACCTCGCTGCTGAACGTTGTCTTCTCGGGCGTCAACACCTGCATCCTCGTTGCTTCGTCGTTTACCGCCCAGTTCGGCGTGTTCGCGGCCGAGCGACTGCAGCACCGCCGCAAGAGCTGGAAGCTCACCGAGTGGGGCATGGTCGAGTGGTTCTTCGTCACGTACGTCATGGGTGCGATGTTCGTCATCGGCCAGATCTACGAGTACGGCGTACTCGTGAGCGAGGGTGTGTCGCTCTCCTCGAACTCCTACGGTTCCGCGTTCTACATGACCACCGGTTTCCACGGTGCTCACGTCATCGGCGGACTCATCGCCTTCCTGCTGGTCATCGGCCGTGCGTACTCGGTGCGCAACTTCGGTCACAAAGAAGCAACCAGCGCCGTTGTCGTTTCGTACTACTGGCACTTCGTTGATGTCGTATGGATCGCCCTCTTCTTCATCATTTACGTCCTCCAGTAAGAATCGGAATACCCATAACAATGGCGAAAACCACAGCACGCAAGGCGGGACGTCGTTCACCGCTGGCCACAGTTGCACTGATCACGATCGGTCTGCTGAGCACCGGAGGCGTCTACGCGCTCTTCACAACGACGGCTACGGCTGAGACCTCGGCCGCCGACGCGACGCTTATTGACGAGGGCGGCAAGCTCTTCGCCGCGAACTGCGCTACCTGTCACGGTGCGAACCTCGAAGGCACCACCGAGGGCCCGACCCTCATTGGTGTCGGCGAGGCATCGGTTCACTTCCAGGTCGGCACGGGGCGTATGCCTCTCGCCTACAGCGGCCCGCAGGCCGAAGAGAAGCCGGTTCAGTTCACCGAAGAGCAGATCGAGGCGCTCTACACCTACGTTGGCTCAAAGGCTCCCGGCCCCGGCATTCCTTCGGAGGAGTACCTCAACGGCGAGGGCGACGCAGCTCTGGGCGCCGAACTCTTCCGTATCAACTGCGCTATGTGCCACAACGTCGCCGGCGCCGGTGGCGCGCTGACCGAGGGTAAGTTCGCTCCCTCGCTCGCGGGCGTCGAGTCATCGCACGTCTATGAGGCGATGGTCACAGGCCCGCAGAACATGCCCGTCTTCAACGACACGAACCTCACGCCGGAAGACAAGGCAGACATCATCACGTACCTCCAGTTCGTTGATGCCAACCCCTCGCCCGGTGGATTCGACCTGGGCAACCTTGGTCCTGTCTCAGAGGGACTGTTTATCTGGATCTTCGGACTCGGCGCAATCGTCGCAGTCACCGTCTGGTTGACCGCAAAGTCCAACTAGTTTCACAACGCTTGTAACGAAATACCCGCGCTCCGGCGCACAGTTGAAGGGAAAACAATGGCAGACGACCACGGCACTGCTGTCGAGAAGGCCGCGTCAACCGCGCCCTCGGCAGGTACGGCTGTAGTGCTGGCCGAGGCCGACTCCATCCAGAACCCCGGTTTCCCGGAGCACCGCCTCCGCGTCACCGACCAGGACCCGAAGAAAGAGAAGCTGGCCGAGCGCCGCGTCTCAGGCTTCTTCTTCCTGTCGATCATCGGCAGCATCCTCGCCGTAGTCGCGTACTTCGTGTTCCCGATCGAGCCAGGCAACCTCGCCTCGGTTCGCCTCAACACGGCAAGCCTCGGCATCGCTATCGCACTCGGGCTTCTCGGCATCGGTATCGGTGCAGTGCACTGGGCGAAGGCCCTGATGTCAGACGCCGAGATCGTCGAGATGCGTCACGGCACCCGCGGAACCCCCGAGGTTCGCCAGAAGGCCGTCGACGTCTTCACCCTGGGCAACAAGGAGTCGGGCTTCGGTCGCCGCACCCTCATTCGCAACAGCCTCTTCGGAGCTCTCGCGCTCACCCCGATTCCCGCTGTCGTTCTCTTCCGCGACCTCGCGCCCGACGAGGAGCCCAACCAGCTTCTTCGCCACACGCTCTGGGAAAAGGGAACGCGCCTCGCCCGTGACCCCAACGGAACACCGATCAAGGCATCGGATGTCACGTTCGGCTCTGCGTTCCACGTCATCCCCGAAGGGCTCAATGACGAGCACGACCGTCTCGAGCAGAAGGCGAAAGCCTCTGTTCTGTTGATGCGCCTGCACCCGGAAGACCTCAACGAGCTCCCCGAGCGCGCTGGCTGGTCGTACGACGGCATCGTTGCGTATTCAAAGATCTGCACGCACGTCGGTTGCCCCGTTGCTCTGTACGAGCAGCAGACACACCACCTGCTGTGCCCCTGCCACCAGTCGCAGTTCGACGTCGCAAACCACGCCAAGGTCATCTTCGGCCCGGCTTCGCGTCCACTGCCGCAATTGCCTATCGCCATCGACGAAGAGGGATACCTGGTCGCCCAGAGCGACTTCCTCGAGCCCGTCGGACCGAGCTTCTGGGAGCGTGAGAAGAAGTGAGCACCTCAACAGAGCCCACAGCCGTAAATACACAGGGTCCCTTCGCAGACCCGACGACTAAGGGCGCGCGATTCACCTCAGCCGCCGCCAACTACATTGACGAGCGCACGAGCATCTCGGGCCTCGTCAAAGAGGTTGGTCGCAAGATCTTCCCCGACCACTGGTCGTTTATGCTCGGCGAGGTCGCCCTCTACAGCTTCGTGGCGATCCTTCTCTCGGGTACCTTCCTGACCTTCTTCTTCAACCCCTCGATGACCGAGGTGCACTACGAGGGTTCGTATGTGCCGCTCAAGGGCATCGAGATGTCTGCCGCATATGCGTCGAGCCTCGACATCTCGTTCGATGTGCGCGGTGGTCTTCTTATGCGCCAGGTGCACCACTGGGCAGCACTGCTGTTCGTTGCATCCATTGGTTTGCACATGCTTCGCATCTTTTTCACGGGTGCCTACCGCAAGCCGCGCGAGATCAACTGGATGATCGGTTTCGTTCTCTTCGTTCTCGCCATGGCCGAGGGCTTCACCGGCTACTCGCTGCCCGATGACCTTCTGTCGGGTAACGGTCTTCGCATCATCGACGGAATGCTCAAGGCTGTTCCGCTCATCGGTACCTGGATCTCGTACTACCTCTTCGGCGGAGAGTTCCCGGGCACCGACATCGTCGGCCGCCTCTACTCGCTGCACATTCTCCTGCTGCCCGCGATTCTCATCGCGGCGCTCGGTGTGCACTTGCTGCTGCTCATCATCAACAAGCACACGCAGTTCGCCGGCCCCGGTCGCACGAACGACAATGTTGTTGGTGTTCCGGTTATGCCCGTGTTCGCAGCGAAGGCCGGTGGATTCTTCTTCATCGTCTTCGGAATCATCTTCCTGATCGCGGCGAACTTCACGATCAACCCGATCTGGAATTACGGACCGTACGACCCCTCCCCCGTGTCTGCCGGAACCCAGCCTGACTGGTACATCGGATTCGCCGACGGCGCGCTGCGACTGCTTCCGCCGGGGCTCGACCTCGTTGTCGGCGGCTACACGATTCCGTTCGGTGTCATGATTCCGCTTATCGGGCTTGTGCTGTTCCTTGCCGTTGTCGCGCTCTACCCCTTCCTCGAGGCGTGGATCACGGGCGACAAGCGCGAGCACCACATCCTCGACCGCCCGCGCAACACTCCCGTTCGCACGGCGATCGGTGCTGCCGGCGTGACGTTCTACGCAGTCCTGTGGGCCGCGGCGAGCTCCGACCTCATCGCGACGCACTTTATGTTGTCGATCGAGGGCGTTATCCACGCACTCCAGGCGCTGCTCATCTTCGGAACGATCGCTGCCTACCTGATCACCAAGCGTGTCTGCCTCGGCCTGCAGAAGAAGGACCGCGAGATCGCCCTTCACGGCTACGAGTCGGGTCGCATCGTGCGCCTCCCCGGTGGCGAGTACATCGAGGTGCACCAGCAGCTTGACGAGTACGAGCGCTGGCGCCTCACGAGCTACCCCGACTACACGCCGCTGATGATCCGCCCGAACGCTGAGGGAAAGATCACGACTGCACAGCGCATCCGCGCCGGCTTCTCGCGCTGGTTCTTCGAGGACCGCATTGTTCCGGTCAGCAAGAACGAGATCGAAGCGTCGAAGCACGACCACCACTAACAACAACGACAGTAAGCCCGCTCACGTCTTCGACGGGGCGGGCTTTCTGCATCCCCAGGCGTAGTCGGGTGATGGATGTTGCGGCCGCTGCTCACCCAGCGTCACGCTCGCGCGTGCCGCCCTCCCCCGGTTGTGCACCTCGAGTGACCCGTGGCGCTGCGGCGCGGCAGTGGGGCGCTGCCCGCGCTGCTCGCGCGTGGGACGCGCCGGGGCCACCCGCGGGCCGCGTGGGACGCGACTGGGCCGTGCGCGCCCAGTTGTGGGTGCTGGCGGCCACTCCGGGCACCCAAAACTGGGCTCACGCCGCCGGAACTCGTACGGGGCAGGCACACCCAGCGCGAGGGCGCCTGTACGTGCGCCCAGTTGCGGTGGCTCGCGAGTGACCGCGGCACCCAGTAGTGGGCTCACGACAGCTTCCAGGGGCCGACTTGCAGCCTCGGCTTCGCTCGGCGTGATCTCGACACGCTCGATCAGCGGGGTGCTCGCGCTGGCGTGCTGCCTCGACTTCGCTCGGCGTGATCTCGACAAGCTCGATCAGCGGGGTGCTCGGGCCGACGGGCAGCCTCGACTTCGCTCGGCGTAATCTCGACACGCTCGATCAGCGGGGTGCTCGGGCTGGCGCGCAGCCTCGGCTCCGCTCGGTGTGATCTCGACAAGCTCGATCAGCGGCGTGCTCGATCAGCAGCCTGGACTGGTTAGTCGAAAGTGCGCTTGAGGTAGTCCGCGGTGGAGAGGTAACCGAGGCCCTCGTAGTAGCCTGCGGCGCGCTGAGACACGACAGTGAGCTGGCGCACGCCCGAGGCGCGGCAGGCGTCTTCCGTCGCCGTAACGAGGGCTGTACCGATGCGCTGGCCACGCGAGTTCTCTTCGACGAGAAGCTCCTGCAGCTGGGCCGAAGGACCATTCGTGTAGAAGAGGCGAGCGACGGTCGTAAAGGCATAGCCCGTCACGCGGTCATCGTCGTCGGTCGAGACGAGAACGATGTCGTCGCTGGCCGGGTCGACGGCGGCGGCGAAGGTCTCGTCGAATGCGACGCGATCGGGAACGTAACTTGCGCGCAGTTCCCGCAGCAGGCCGAAGACGACGTCCGCGTCTGCGGCCGTCGCGGGCCTGACCGTCGCGGTCTTAATGAGCGTGGTAACCGCGGTAGAACTCGTACTGCCAGCCGACGAGGCTGACAACTACGACCGCGGCTCCGATGAACGAGACCCAGAATCCGACGGCAAGACCGAGGAAGATGAGCGCCGCACTACCGGCGAGCAACACGGGCCACCAGCTCCACGGGGCGAAGAATCCCTGTTCGGCTTCGCCGTCGTCGATGTTCGCATCGAGACGATCTTCGGGAAGAACTCCGCCCTGGCCCTTGATCGACAGACCGAGGTAGAAAGCGATGAAGGCGGAGAGCAGTGCACTCAGCCCGATACCGATAGCACCGACCCAGTCAATTGTGCCGTAGTGCTCGGCGAGATACTGCTCGTCTGCAAGGTTCCAAAAGATGTAGACACCGTCAGCGAGGATGAGGAACGCGGCGAGGATCCAGAAAATATTGGCATTGGCGCGCATGGTTACTTCACCTTCTCATCGGACATGTCGTACACGGGGGCGTCGGGCGCGTCCTTTGCCGGCCCGATACCGACCGGGATGCCAGCCTCGGGGTGGTTCAGGTCGAAGGCGGGAGCCTCCGAACGGATGCGCGGGATCGACGTGAAGTTGTGGCGCGGCGGCGGCGAAGAGGTTGCCCACTCGAGCGAGCGCGAGAAGCCCCACGGGTCGTTCACTGTCACCTTGGGCGCTGTGCGCGCCGTGATGTACACGTTGAAGAGGAAGGGCAGCATGCTCGTCGCAAGAATCGCCGCTCCGATTGTGGAGACCTGGTTCATCCAGGTGATGCCGTCTTCGGGGAGGTAGGTCGCGTAACGGCGAACACCCGCCTTGACGCCGATCCAGTGCTGGATAAGGAACGTCGTGTGGAATCCGATGAACAGCAACCAGAAGTGCACCTTGCCGAGACGCTCGTTGAGCATCTTGCCCGTCCACTTCGGCCACCAGAAATAGAAGCCCGAGAACATCGCGAACACAACGGTTCCGAAGACCACGTAGTGGAAGTGCGCAACGACGAAGTAACTGTCCGAGACGTGGAAGTCGAGCGGCGGCGAAGCCAGGATGACACCGGTGAGTCCACCGAAGGTGAAGGTGATGAGGAAGCCGATAGCCCAGAGCATCGGTGTCTCGAACGTGACGGAGCCCCGCCACATCGTTCCGATCCAGTTGAAGATCTTCACTCCGGTTGGCACGGCAATGAGCATCGTCATAAGCGAGAAGAACGGCAGAAGCACGGAGCCCGTGACGTACATGTGGTGCGCCCAGACGGTGATCGACAGGGCCGCGATGGCAATCGTCGCGTAGACGAGAGTCTTGTACCCGAAGATCGGCTTGCGGCTGAAGACCGGCAGCACCTCAGAGATGATTCCGAAGAAGGGCAGAGCGATGATGTAGACCTCGGGGTGGCCGAAGAACCAGAACAAGTGCTGCCAGAGGATCACACCACCGTTGGCGGGGTCGTATATGTGCGCATCGAACACGCGGTCAGCCGCGAGTGCGAAGAGCGCCGCTGCGAGAACCGGGAAGGCCATCAGCACAAGGATCGAGGTGACGAGAGTGTTCCAGGTGAAGATCGCCATGCGGAACATGGTCATACCCGGGGCACGCATCGTGATGATCGTTGTGATGAAGTTGACGGCACCGAGAATCGTTCCGAAACCGCTCAGCGCGAGACCGAGAACCCAGAGGTTGCCTCCGACGCCGGGCGAGAACGTTGTGCTCGACAGTGGCGCATACGCGAACCAGCCAAACGACGCTGCACCCTGCGGGGTGAGGAACCCGGCAACCGCCATAAGCGAACCGAAGCTGTACAGCCAGTAGGCGAACGCGTTAAGACGAGGGAACGCGACATCCGGTGCGCCGATTTGAAGCGGCATCAGAACATTGGCGAATCCCGCGAACAGTGGCGTAGCGAACATCAGAAGCATGATCGTGCCGTGCATCGTGAAGAGCTGGTTGTACTGCTCTTTTGTTGCGACGACCTCGAGCCCCGGAGCAAAAAGCTGGGCGCGGATGATCAGCGCCATAATGCCGCCGATGCAGAAATAGACGAACGACGAGATCAGGTACATGTACCCGATCGTCTTGTGGTCGGTCGAGGTGATCCAGTTGACGAGAACGTTGCCGGTGCGAGCTACTCGCGTCGTTGAAGCACCCGGTGCAATTGCTGTAGACATGGCCGCTTAGTCCTCGCTGCCTTCGTGTTCGCGTACGACCGCGCCCGTGCCGGGCAGGTTCGTGTTGACATTGTAATCGGCGCCGAGACGACCCTCGAAGCCCGCTTCGCGCTGGCTCTCGATGTAGGCGTCGTACTCTTCGACCGAGACGACCTTGACCTGGAAGAGCATAAGCGAGTGGTACTCACCACACAGCTCTGCACACTTGCCCTGGTACGTGCCTTCCTTCTGCGGAATGAAGTACCAGTGGTTGGTCTTGCCCGGGATCATGTCTTTCTTGTACAAGAACTCGATGATCCAGAACGAGTGGATGACGTCGCGCGATTCGATGTCGATCTGAACCTTTTTGCCTACCGGCAGGTACAGAACGGGAAGAGCGTCGACATCAACGCTGTCGCTCTCGTCGAGCTCCTGCGCCTGAACGCCTGCACTGTAGACGTTCTCGTTGAGATAGTTGAAGTCCCAGGCCCAGCGCTTGCCGAAGACCTCGATCTTGACGTCGGGGTTACCCGGGTCGGCTTCGATAGCGGCCTGGTCTCGCGCCGTGAAGGCGAAGAAGCCGAGCACGAGAATGAGCGGCACGATCGTGTAGAAGATCTCGATCGGCATGTTGTAGCGCAGCTGAACGGGGAAACCGGTCTGGCCCTTGCGACGACGGTAGACAACCGCTGCCCAAATGACGAGGCCCCACGTGAGAGCTCCAACGAGAAGAAGCACGATCCAGGAGGTCACCCAGAGGCCGACAACGCGGTCGGTCTGGTTGGTGATGCCTGATTCTTCACCGGGCAGAAAACCACGGAGCTGAGCCTGCGTGCAACCGGCAAGTATCACGGAGACACCCAGTGCTAACGGGATGGCAGCCCACCGTGTAAGGCTTTTCGAGCGCACCTGGAACCTCTCGGAGACGTAGATAAGTACCCCGTCAGTCTATAACGACGAAAGAGGCGCCGACCTCCCGGTCGGCGCCTCTGCGATCGTGTCTCCCCGGATTTACCGGAGAAATAATCTTTTAGTGGAACGAATCTCCACACGCGCAGCTGCCTGCGGCGTTGGGGTTATCGATCGTGAAGCCCTGCTTCTGAATTGTGTCTTCGAAGTCGATCGAAGCACCGTCGAGGTACGGAACGCTCATCTTGTCGACAACGACCTCGACGCCGTCGCCGAACTCGACGCTCGCGTCGCCATCGAGCATGCGCTCGTCGAAGTAGAGCTGGTAGATGAGGCCAGAGCAACCGCCGGGCTGCACGGCAACGCGCAGGCGAAGGTCATCGCGACCCTCCTGGATGAGCAGGCTACGCACCTTCTCCGCCGCTGCGGAAGAGAGGCCGACGCCGTGCGCGGCGGCGCTTGTGTCAACAGGGGCGAGAGTGGTGTCAGTCATATCTGAATCCTACGCTCGGTCGTTGAGCTTTGCCAGCAAGAGCGCTTCGGTGAGGATGGCGCGCTGGAAAACCCCGAGGTGCAGCGACTCGTTCGGGCTGTGAGCTCGCGAGTCGGGGTCTTCGACACCGGTCACGAGAATCTGGGCGTCTTCGAAGACCTCAACTAGATCGGCGATGAACGGAATCGATCCGCCGACTCCCATCTCGATGGGCTCGACGCCCCACGCCTCGTGCATGGCGGCCTTGGCGTCGGTCGCGGCCCAGCCCGAGGTGTCGACGAGGAACGGGTTACCACGATTGACGTCGCTGATCTCGACATGTGCGCCGAACGGCGTGTTCGCCTCAATGTGGGAGACGAGAGCGTCGTAGGCATCGTTGGAGTTCTGGCCGGGCGCGATGCGCGCGCTGACCTTGACCGCGACGCTCGGCGTGAGGGTGTTCGAGGCGTTGAGAACGCTCGGCGCGTCGATTCCTGTCACGGTAATGGCGGGCTGTGACCAGATGCGACTCAGGATCGTTCCGCGTCCGACGCTTGTGACTCCCTCGAGCAGGCCGGCTTCTTCGCGCAACTGCTCTTCGTGATACTCGGGGGTTTCGCCCTCATACGACGTGAGGCCCTCGACCGCTACCGCGCCATCCGAATCGTGAAAAGTCGCGAGAAGCGCGATCGTCGCGAGCATCGCGTCGGGCACCGCTCCCCCGAACATGCCGGAGTGCGAGGCGTGGGCAAGTGTCGAAACGGTGAGCTTGAACGTGACGTTGCCACGGAGGCCAACGGTGAGCGCGGGCGTCTCGGTGTTCCAGTTGTCGGAGTCGGCGACGACGATCGCGTCGGCGCGCAGCTGCTCCTTGTGCTGGTCGAGGAAGTTCTTGAACGAGCCGGAGCCGAACTCCTCTTCGCCCTCGATGAAGACGGCGAGACCGAGGTCGAAGTCTGAACCCGCTACTTCGACAAGCGCGCGGATGGCGCCGATGTGCGCCATAACTCCGGCCTTGTCGTCGGCGGCGCCGCGGCCGTAGAGGCGATCACCGCGAACGGTGGGCTCGAAGGGCAGCGAATCCCACTGCTCGTCGTCTCCGGGAGGCTGAACGTCGTGGTGCGCGTAGAGAAGAATCGTGGGCTTGCCGTTGCGCGCCGCGCGTGTCGCAAGCACAGCGGGCTGGCCGAGCTTTGTGCTGTCGGCGAGGGGCGCTCGCGAAATCACTACCGAATCGAAGACACCGAGGCCATCGACGAGAGCCTTGACGGCCTCAGCGCTCGCCTGAACGTGCGCGGGATCAAAGCCATCCCACGAGACCGAGGGGATGCGAACGAGGTTCGACAGGTCAGCGATTGTTGAGGGAAGGCCGAGTTGTACGGCTTGCTTGAGGGCGTCGAGAGAGGGGTGCGGCTCGAGAGTAGTCATGCAGGTAATCTTAAGTCGACCCCGATCGCAAGGAAATCACGTGCCTAAGACCCCCGCCGACGGAGAAGCCGGCCCCGAACTCAACCCCAGCACCTCCGGTGAGCTCAACCAGGACAGCATCAACGCCAAAAAGGGACGTCCGACTCCCAAGCGCAACGAGGTCGTTGAAGCGCGCAAGCGCCCCCTGGTCTCGGCCGACCGCGGTGAGGCACGCAAGTCTTCGCGCGCCGCGATGCAGATCGAGCGCGACAAGCAGCGCATCGGTTACGCAAACGGCGTTGAGAAGTACATGCCCCTACGCGACCGTGGCGCACAGAAGCGGTTTGTTCGCGACCTTGTTGACGCCCGCACGAGCGTCGGCGAATTTATGCTGCCGATCCTCGTCGTCGTCATCATCCTGTCTCTCGTCGACGTTGTGGCGGTTCAGATCGCGACGATCGCGATTCTCTGGTTCTTCCTCGCTGTCGCGGTCATCGACGTGCTGCTTCTGGGCCGCACGGTGAAGAAAAAGCTTGGCGCGAAGTTCGGCGAGTCGAAGATCGAGTCGGGCGTGCGCTGGTACGCCGGCGTGCGCGCGATGCAGCTGCGCCAGATGCGTCTTCCGAAGCCGCAGGTCAAGCGCGGACAGTGGCCCTCGTAGTCGATACCGACTGACTACGCGCGGAGCTTTGCCAGCCCGCGGTTGATCGACCGCGCCCACAGCGGACCGCGGTAGAGGAACGCCGTGTAGCCCTGAACGAGCGTCGCGCCCGCATCGAGTCGCGCCTGGACGTCGGCCGCGGTCTCGACGCCGCCCACCGAGATGACGCAATAGTCGCTCGGAACGAGCGAGCGGATGAGTCGCAGTACGTCGAGCGAGCGAGCCGCAAGTGGAGCGCCCGAGAGCCCACCGGCGCCGGCCGCCTCGACGACGGCCGGGTCGGTGCGCAGGTTCTCGCGCGAGAGCGTTGTGTTTGTCGCGATGATGCCCGCGAGTCCGATAGAGAGTGCGAGCTCGCTGATGCGGCGAACCTCATCGTCAACGAGGTCGGGTGCGATCTTGACGAGAACCGGAACATCCCCGGCGGCAGCCTGAACTGCTTCGAGCAGCGGCGCGAGTTTGTCGAGCTCCTGCAGGCCGCGCAGCCCCGGTGTGTTTGGCGAGCTGACGTTGACAACGAGATAGTCGGCGTGCGGAGCCAGAAGGCGCGTCGATTCGAGATAGTCGTCGACCGCGGCATCCACGTCAATGACCCGGGATTTGCCGATGTTGATTCCGATGACGGGTCGGTTCTTGCGCGCGGCAGCCGCCGCGAGGCGCGACGCAGCGGTTGCGGCTCCCTCGTTGTTGAAGCCCATGCGGTTGATAACAGCGCGGTCGGGAATGAGCCGGAAGAGACGCGGCTGCGGGTTACCTGCCTGAGCGACGGCGGTGATTGTGCCGACCTCGACGTGTCCAAAACCGAGCTGGCCGAGACCGCGAATGCCTTTGCCGTCTTTGTCGAAGCCGGCGGCGAGACCGAAGGGCGAGTCGAAGGAGAGACCGAGAGTCTGAACGCCGAGGGTGCTCGCTGGCCGGGTGAACCTACGCACGATCGAGCCGATGCCGAGGGTC
>Ga0247740_1000593_pt1 | contig 16820 bp, 21 predicted proteins | sample UWRJL148409B2_FD_180942 | JGI IMG/M metagenome (GOLD analysis project Ga0247740, IMG submission 180942) | Plant litter microbial communities from Arlington Agricultural Research Station in Wisconsin, United States - UWRJ-L148-409B-2 | ecosystem: Environmental > Terrestrial > Plant litter >...
GGTGCAGGTGATAACGACGTCGCTCGTTGCTATGGCCGGGGCGAGCTGCGTCTCGGCACGCACCGCGTACTTCGTTGCAAAGCGTGCGGCGCGACCGGACGGCGAGAAGACGCGGATGTCGGTGGCTCCACGATCGCGCAGTGCGGCGAGAGTCGTCGCGGCGTACTGCCCGGTGCCCACAAGAAGAACGCGCGTCTGCGACCAGTCGGTGACACGGCTCGACGCGAGCTCGAGGGCGAGGCGCACGAGCGAGCGGCTCGCGCCACCGAGCTCGGTTGTGTTGCGCACGTTCTTCGACGTGTGGGCTGCCGTCTGAAAAAGCTTTTCAAGATTGGATGACGTTGTTCCGTTGCCGCGCGCCGCATCAAGGGCACGGCGCACCTGCCCCGAGATCTCGTCTTCGCCGATAACAACCGACTCGAGCCCGCTCGTCACGGAGAAGAGGTGGCTCGGCACATCGTCGCCCGTGAGCACGGTGATCGAGTCGCGCAGGTCGCCGATCAACACGCCACTTCCCGACGACAGCGCCGCGAGCGTCGACTCGAGAGCGACGGCAGTCGCACCGGTGAGTGGCTCATCGATGTCGAGGTAAGCCTCAAAGCGGTTGCAGGTTGCGAGAACAACCGCGCCGTTCACAAAGGCGCTTCCCTCGACGAGAGAGGTAGCGGCGGCGGGTGCCCCAATCGACAACTTCTCCAAGAGGGCGAAGCTGGCATTCTGATGGTTCGAGGTCAGGCACAGGAGCACGATCTAATGTTAAGCACATGCCCCTCGCTCCCACGCACCCCCTCGTCGACGGGCGCACAACGCAGTCGCCCCTCGTTCTCGCCTACTCCGGCGACAAGCAGACAACCCCGCCCGTCTGGTTTATGCGCCAGGCCGGTCGTTCTCTCCCGGAATACCGCGAACTTCGCGTCGGAAACCAGATGCTCGACGCGTGCCTCACGCCGTCTCTCGCGGCCGAAATCACCCTGCAGCCGGTTCGCCGCCACAAAGTTGACGCCGGAATCTTCTTCAGCGATATCGTGATTCCCCTCAAACTCGCAGGAATCGACGTCGAAATTGTGCCCGGCCGCGGGCCCGTCATCAACAACCCCATTCGTACGGCATCGGATGTCGCGGCGCTGCGCCCGATCGACCCCGAGTCGTTGGATCCGATCCGCGCCGCCGTCGCGATGGTCGTTGCCGAGCTCGGTGAAACGCCGCTCATCGGTTTCGCCGGAGCTCCCTTCACCCTCGCCTCCTACCTCGTCGAAGGCGGCCCGTCGAAAGACCAGATTCGCGCGCGCACGATGATGTACGCGGACCCGCATTCTTGGGCCAACCTGCTCAACTGGTGTGCCGATGTCACGGGCGAGTTTCTCAAGGCGCAGGTGCAGTCCGGAGCCTCGGCCGCGCAGCTCTTTGACTCGTGGGTCGGTTCGCTCTCTGAGGTCGACTACGTCAAGCGTGTCGCACCGCACTCGAAGCGCGCACTCTCTGCGCTGCGCGGACTCGAGGTGCCCAAGGTGCACTTCGGCGTCGGGAGCGGCGAGGTGCTGCACGCGATGAACTCGATCGGCGTCGACGCAATGGGAGTCGACTGGCGCATACCGCTCGACGAGGCCAACCGTCGCCTCGGCGGAACAGTGCCGCTGCAGGGCAACCTCGACCCCGCGCTTCTCGCCGCCCCGTGGCAGACCCTCGAGTCGCACGTTCGCGACGTTGTGCGTCGCGGCGGCGCTGCCCCCGCACACGTGCTCAACCTGGGGCACGGGGTACCGCCCGACACCAACCCCGATGTGCTCACCCGCATCGTCGAGCTGGTGCACTCGCTGTGAAGCCCATTGTCGTCGTCGGCGGAGGTGTTGCCGGGCTCGTCGCCGCCCGCCGCCTCGCCCTCGGCGGCGCAGAGGTGACGCTGCTCGAGGCGTCATCGCAACTGGGTGGCACCGTCGCCTTTCACACGGTCGGCGGGCTCATTCTCGACTCCGGTGCAGAGAGCTTCGCGACCCGTCGCGGCACTGTCGAGGCCTTGCTGACCGAGCTCGGCCTCGCGCCCGCGATCGTCGCTCCCGCCTCCGGGCCTGCGTGGCTCTATCGCAGCGGCGGACCGGTCGAACTGCCCGTGACGAGCCTGCTCGGCATTCCCGCCGTGCCCCTTGCCGCCGACGTGATCTCGGTCGTCGGAACGGCCGGAGCGTTTCGCGCCTACCTCGACACCCTCCTGCCTGGAACCTACGGCGCACGCTCGAAGACACTCGGCGAACTCGTGCGCAAGAGAATGGGCGCACAACTCCTCGACAAGCTCGTCGCACCCGTGACCCTCGGCGTGCACTCGCGCCACCCCAACGACCTCGACCTCGATCGCATCACCCCCGGGCTCCGCGGCGCCCTGCGCAGTGAGGGATCTCTCGGTCGCGCTGTCCGGTCAATTCGCGAGTCGGCACCCGCTGGCTCGGCCGTTATGGGCATCAGCGGCGGAGTTCACCGCATCGTCGACGAACTCGTCGCCGACGTGACCCGCCTCGGCGTGACGGTCAAACTCGCGACGCGCGGCACCCTCGTCGACGGAAAAGTCGTCGGCTACCCGCAGCACAACGTTGTTATTGCGGCGGCAGGGGTCGCGGCGCCGTCCGACGCGAAACGCATAACTCTTGCGACGCTCGTCGTAGATGTGCCAGAACTCGACGCTGCGCCGCGCGGCTCGGGTGTGCTCGTCGAGCCCGGTGTGCGCGACATCCATGCGAAGGCAATCACTCACGCCACAGCCAAATGGCAGTGGCTCGCCGACCGCGCAAACGGCAAACACGTTCTGCGCCTGTCGTACGACGATGCACCCGCGCGGCTCGCGACGATAGCGCGAGTGGATGCAGCGGCACTGCTCGGAGTGGACATCGCCGAGTCGAGGGTTCTCGACTTCGCCCAGGTCTCGTGGAAACGACCCGCCCCCTCGGCCGCGCGCATCGACGGAGTGACCCTCGTGGGTGAGGCGGTCGCTGGCACGGGACTCGCCGCGGTCATCGGGCAGGCCGAGGGCGCGGCAGCGTCGCTGCTCGACTCTCTTTCGGAGCCCGAAGAGACCGAGCCCGAAGAGACCGAGCTCGACGCCTAGGTCCGCTCGGTCACCGAACTGATGCGCACAACGATCGCGGTCGCGGCGCCCGCTGGCAATGCGGCGCGGATCGCCGAGGCGATCGCCGTAGCGGTCACGGGCGCCTGGGCCGATGCATCGAGGCCGACGTTCACAACGATGCGCTCGGGGTCAGAGCCCTGGCCGCTCGCGGTGACCTCGACGCGCGAGGGCGACCCGTTGGTGAGTTCGAGCGCGCCGATCGCGACCCGTGGACCACTCGAATAGACGGTGACAACGCCGGGCATTGCGAGAACGATGTTCTCGAGCTCGTGGGGCAGTGAGGTCATCGGGCATCTCCGTCAATCGGAATCACGTGCACGTCAGAGACCGTCACGTTCACCGAGTCGATCTGCAGTTCGGTGTGCTTGAGAAGGGCGCCGTAGACCGACTGGCGTACAGCCTCGGCCGCGGCTCGCACCGACGAGCCGAGCAGAACGCTGATCGAGACGTCGACGGTGATCGCGCTCGGAGTGTTTTCTCCCAACGCGGCGTCGGTCAGTGTGCAGCGACCGACGATGACTCCGTCAATCGAGTCGCCCGCAGCGCGAACGAGCCCGCGTATCGCGCCCTCGGTGATGCTGATCGACGTGCGCGGGTCTGCCGAAGCGAGTGGGATGTCGCGACCGGCCTTGACCTCGCGAGTGATGGTTGAGAGCAGAGAGCTGAACCAGTTCTCGTCGATCTCCGGGTGCTCGGCGGCGTCTCGCGAAACGAGGTCGCGCGAAAGAGAGCCGTAGCGCTCGAGCGAGCCGAGAATCGCCTGGCACTCGGCGTTGCCATCGATTTCTTCGATAGCGGGCGTGCGCCCTCTGTCGAGGTAATCGCTGAGCTGTTCGAGCGAGTAGCCCGAGCCGCCAATGTCGTCATTCGCGACATCCGTCATCTCCACACCTCCATCTCTGTCACTACAGTCGCACGGGCTCGCGCGAGGCGGCCGCGCACGACCGCAATCGTTGTGTCGAGTCGTTCGGCAATCTCCTCATATGAGTAGCCGGCGACCTCTTTGAGCAGCCAGCACTGGCGCTGGCCATCGGGCAGTGCCGACAGCACACTCGACAGTGCGTCGAGTTGCGAGGCCTCGATGGCGCGGTGCTCCGGCCCGCGTTCGGCAATCTCGGCCCGCTGCTCGTCGAGCTCGCTCGATGGCTTACGGGCTCGGATCCGGTCGGTCGCCTTGCGCGAGACGATACTCGTGAGCCACGACCTGACCTTCCCCGGTTCGGCGAGTGTGCTCAGTTGGGCCCACGCGGTGATGAGCGCGTCTTGAACGACGTCGTCGGCGTCCGCGGCAGACCCGGTGAGGCGAGTCGCGAACGCGCGAAGGTAGGGGCCGTGTCGACGCACGAGTGTCGCGAAGGCGAATTCGTCGCCGTCGGCGGAGCGTTCTGCAAGCAGGGCGTCAGACAACGCGGTCAGGTCGGTCATCGCGCTCAGGTAACTCTCAGCCAAATTCGGTGGCTCGACCGTGACATTTGCCGCTCGGCACTCGTCTTAGTTGTGTAGTCCACCACGGACAACGATACGACGGCGAAGATCGCCGCACCCCAAGGAGGCGCGAACTCATGGCAGTTCAGAAGCAGGCAACAACACCCGTAATCGCGACACCCCTCGGCGACGTCACGGTCGCGAGCGGCACGACGGTGATCGTCGATCCCGTCATCGCCAAGATCGCCGGTATCGCAGCACGCGAGGTGCCCGGCGTCTACGGCCTCGGCGGGGGAGCCGCCCGAGTCGTCGGTGCCATCCGCGACGCGATTGGTTCAACCGACCTCAGCCAGGGCGTCAAGGTCGAGGTCGGCGAGACGCAGGTCGCCGCCGACGTCACGATCGTCGTCGAGTACCCGCTGCCGCTGCAGCAGGTCGCCAACGCAGTGCGCGCGGCCGTCGCGGCAGCAATCACAGACCTCATTGGTATGGATGTCGCGGAGATCAACGTCACGGTCACCGATGTTCACATCCCCGGCGATGACGACGCCGCTGAAGAATCGCGCGTCGCGTGACCCCCACGGTGACGGGAGTCGTCGTCGGCGTCGTTCTGGCCCTGACGATTCTCGTGTTCGGATTCTGGGGATTTCTGCTGGTCGCAGTGCTCGGAGCGATTGGCGGACTCGTCGGCGCTGCCCTGAGCGGCCGCATTGATCTCAAGGCGGCCGTCGATGCCGCACGCGGACGCCGGAGCGCCTGATGACAACGCCCGATTCTTTCGTCGACGCCTCTCTCGTTGATGTCGCCGGACGGGTGTCGGTCACCTCGCGTGCTCTCGAGCGCACGATCACGGCGATCTCGGCGGCGCGACTGGGTGTCGCGGCGGGTGAGGTTCGCGTTCGACTCAGTGACGACTCCGGGCTGTTATCGGTGGCCGTGAGTGGACCGGTACGCGTTCCACCGCTCGGTGCCCGCGAGACCGGCGATAGTCTTCCCGCGCGGATTCGCGCGGCGCGATCCGGAATTCGCGATGACGTCACCCGCATCGCCGGCGCACACGTTGGCACGGTCGGCGTCACTATCACCCGCGCACTCGTGCTCGACAAGAGGAGAGTGGAATGAGTACCGACCTGGCAGGCCTCAAGGCGGCGCCCTATCGCCGCATCGTGCGTCGTAGCCAGCACCGATCACGGTCGACGGCCGTTGTCGTTGTGCTCGTTGTGCTCGTCGGCGCGCTAGCGCTCGTGGGTACCGAAAGCGTGCTCGCGGCACTCGATCGTGCCCCGCTGCTTGTGTCGCCGGCCGACGTGTTGCAGTTCGTCGACAACCCCGATGCGATCGGTATCGCGGTTGCGAGTGCGCTCGGCGTGCTGGGCATCGTGCTGCTCGCCATCGCGTTCAGCCCGGGACGCCGCGCTCGACACGAGCTTCCCGATGATCGAATGGCCGTTGTCATCGACGATGGCGTGCTCGCCGGCGCAATGGTCCGGGCAGCCGTGCGCGAATCTCGCCTTCCCGCTTCGCGGGTCACAGCGGTGGTCTCGCGTCGCCGGGGAACCGTGACCGTCGTGCCCACGAGCGGAAGCCTCGTCGACTCCCCATCGGTGTCGCGTGCCGTTGAGAACGCCGTTGCCGCGCTCGACCCCCAGCCGCAGATCCGATCGACCGTCACGGTGAGTGACCGAGGGGTGGTCGGCTCATGACCAACTCAAACCGTGCGCTCAACCGCTTCATCATCATCCTTGTGGCACTCGCCCTGATTGCGGTCGCGGCCTGGATGCTCAACCGCGCAACAGGTCTCGTCTCCGTCGACGCGATTGGCAAACCCACTGCGACAGTGCTGTGGATCATTGCAGGAGCGAGCCTCGCACTTATCGTTGGATCGATCTCGTGGATTGCGACGCGTGGTCGTGGCCACACCCGCACGCTTCTCGCGGCGAATGACGACGAAGGCGCTGGTGCAATCGAGGCGCGTGTCGCGGCAGATCTCATCGCCGACGACCTGTCACGTGTGCCCGACATCGTCGATGTCTCGGCTCGCGCATTTCTTGTTCGCGGGCAGGTCACCCTCGAGCTCTCGGTATCAACCCGACGCGCCGCCGACGTGCGACTCGTCGTCGACAGTGTTGGTCGCGCCGTCGCGGCACTCGACCGCGCTCTCGACTCACAACTTCCGGTGCTGCTGCATGTGGCATCCGGTGTGCGTGCGAACCTCGCACGCGAACAACGCGTGCGCTAAGCACGCTCGAAACAGAAGGAGCTCATCATGGGCGCAGCAGACAAGATCAGCAACGCAGCAGAAGACCTCATCGGCAAGGGCAAGGAAGCTGTCGGCAAGGCGACCGACAACGACAAGCTCGTCGCTGAGGGCAAGGCCGACCAGGTGAAGGCCGGAGCGAAGAAGGTTGGCGAAGACGTCAAAGACACCTTCACCAAGTAACCCGCACCTCGCCTCGAGCGAGAGTGCAGAAAGTGTGGCCCGGTCGCGACCGGGCCACACTTCTGTGTTGTGACCGCCGGGCGAACGCCCAGCCAAAGGTGAAGCGGATTAGACGCACAGCGCGCCCGGGGGGAGGATAGAAGCCGTGAACTCTAGCGCCGACATCGTTGAAACTCCCGAACTTGGTTACACCCTCTGGGCGGTGCTTCGTCGCAACCCCGAGCGGGTCGCCGGAACCGGCGACATGACCCGCGAGCTCGACGATGTTTCGGAGCAGGGCGTCACGGTTCGCGGCTTCTACGACGTGTCATCAATGCGCGCCGATGCCGACATCATGATCTGGCTGCACGGTCCGAACCCCGAGAAACTGCAGTGGGCACTGCGCCGTCTTCGTCGCAGTGAGCCGCTCTCATCCCTGCTGCCTACGTGGAACGCCATGGGCGTGCACCGCGACGCCGAGTTCACGAACAACCACCTCCCTGCGTTCATGCGTGGCAAAGAGCCCGAGCCGTGGCTGACGGTCTACCCCTTCGTGCGCAGCTACGAGTGGTACCTGCTGCCCGACGAAGAGCGCAGGGCGATGCTCGGCGACCACGGTCGCAAGGGCAGCGAGTACCGCCAGGTGCTTGCGAACACCGTCGCGTCATTCGCGCTCGGAGACTACGAGTGGATCCTCGCTCTCGAAGCCCCCGAACTTGTTGATCTTGTTGACCTCATGCGCCACCTGCGCCAGACAGACGCGCGGATGCACGTGCGTGAAGAGGTTCCGTTCTACACCGGTCGCCGCATCGACGTCTCGGAGATTGCAGAGATTCTTTCGTGACCATCACCAACGGTGGCTTTGATACGGCAGTTGTCGTCGGAGCCGCTTCAGCACAGGCAGCCTCGGGCGCCGAGCACGTGACAGAGGCGGTCGCCTACGACGCGATCCTTCTCGCGAGCTTCGGCGGACCGGAGGGGCAGGACGACGTCATCCCCTTCCTGCGTAACGTCACACGTGGCCGCGGAATCCCCGAAGAGCGGCTCGAAGAAGTCGCCCACCACTACCGCGCCTTCGGTGGAGTGAGCCCGATCAACGACCAGAACCGCGAGCTCAAGGCAGCACTCGAAGCCGAGCTTGCTCGCCGGGGCATCGACCTTCCGGTGCTGTGGGGCAACCGCAACTGGGATCCGTACCTGCGCGACGCCCTCACCGAGGCCAACGCGCTGGGCTTCACCAAGCTCATCGCCATCGGCACGTCGGCCTACTCGTCGTACTCAAGCTGCCGCCAGTACCGCGAGGATTACGCGATCGCCCTCGATGAAACCGGCTTGGGTGGTGTCATCGCCATCGACAAGGTGCGCCAGTTCTTCGACCACCCCGGATTCGTCGAGCCCTTTATCGAGGGAGTCACACAGGGGCTGGCGGATGTCGCGGCTCGCGGCATTGCGCCGTCGAAGACACACGTGCTCTTCGCTACCCACTCGATTCCCACAACCGATGCTGGCAAGAGCGGGCCGCAGGGCAACGCGTACCAGGCTCAGCACCTCGCCGTCGCGGAGGTCGTGATGCTCGCGGCAACGGGCGCCGGCTCGACCGCGCCGATTGTCTCGAGCTCGACGGTTGGCGATGGCTCAACCACCGGCGACGTGCCGTGGTCGCTTGTCTACCAGTCGCGCTCCGGACCCCCGAGCATGCCGTGGCTCGAACCCGACATCAACGACGCCATGAAAGAACTTGCCGCTGCCGGCACCGAGGCCTTTGTTATCGTTCCGCTCGGGTTCGTCAGCGACCACATGGAAGTCAAGTGGGACCTCGACACCGAGGCGCTCGAGACCGCCGAAGAGCTCGATACCTTCGCCGTTCGAGTTCCGACGCCGGGAGTTCACGCCGCCTACGTCACCGGGCTCATCGACCTCGTTCTCGAGCGCGTCAACGGAACGCCCACCGAGGAGCGCCCCTCTCTGACCGAACTCGGCCCCTGGTACGACACCTGTCGCCCGGGCTGCTGCGAGAACGTGCGACTCGGCTTCAAGCCCGCGCTCGCCGGGATCCAGCCATGAGCGCCGCAGCAGCAGTGGTGCGCATTGGCACCCGCGGAAGCGCGCTTGCCCTCGCCCAGACGCAGACCATCGCTAACGCGCTCACCGCCAAGACCGGTGCCGCCGTCGAGATCATCACCGTGACGACCCACGGCGACCGATCGACCGAGTCGCTGTCGACGATCGGCGGAACGGGCGTCTTCGCGAGTGCACTCCGTGAGGCGCTTCTCGCCGGCGAGTGCGACGTTGTTGTTCACTCGCTCAAGGATCTCCCGACCGATCCGGAGCCCGGGCTCGTCATCGCGGCCATCCCGAAGCGCGCCGATGCACGCGACGCCCTGTGCGCACGCGACGGACTGACTCTCGACACCCTGCCCGAAGGCGCACGCGTCGGCACGGGTTCGCCCCGTCGCGCCGCGCAGCTGCTCGCTCGCCGACCCGACCTTGAGGTCGTCGACATTCGCGGAAACGTCGATACTCGCCTCGGACGCACGGTGGGCGGCGACCTCGACGCGGTCGTGCTCGCGGCAGCCGGACTCGAGCGCATCGGTCGCAGCGACTCAGTGACCGAGTTTCTGTCGCTCGCCGGTTGGCCGACGGCACCCGGCCAGGGCGCACTCGCGCTCGAGGTTCGCAAGGGTGAAGAGAAGCTCGTTGCAGCACTCGACCACAAGCCGACCCGCACGATAGTGACGGCCGAGCGCGCCGTTCTCGCCCAGCTTGAGGCAGGTTGCGCTGCACCCATTGCGGCGCACGCATTCATCGACGACGGACTCCTCTTTCTCGACGGCCGCGTCTACGCGCCCGACGGAACGGATAAGGTCACGAGCTCGCACGCGCTCTACGTCTCCGACACCCCGAACCCCGCGGCCGACGTCGCGGGCCGCGTCTCAGCGGAACTCATCGCCCTCGGCGCCGCGAACATCGCGCCACTCAAGGACTAGAGAATGCACTACCGTCCCCGTCGCCTCCGCACGACGCCGGCCATGCGCCGACTCGTCGCCGAGACCCGACTGCACCCCGCCGACCTCGTGCTGCCGATGTTCGTTCGGGAGGGCGCGAGCGAACCGCACCCGATCCAGTCGATGCCGGGGGTTGTGCAGCACTCGACAGATAGTTTCAAGCGCGCGTTAGCCGACGCTGCCGAAGCGGGCATCGGAGGGGTGATGCTCTTCGGTGTTCCCGTCGACAAAGACGCAACCGGAAGCGGCGCGACCGACCCGCAGGGCATCCTCAACGTCGCAACACGCATCGCCGTCGAAGAGGTCGGCGACGCACTCGTTGTGCAGACTGACCTGTGCCTCGACGAGTTCACCGATCACGGCCACTGTGGCGTGCTCGATGCCACCGGCAAGGTCGACAACGATGCGACGCTCGAGCGCTACGTCGAGATGGGCCTCGTGCAGGCCGAAGCCGGCAGTCAGATCCTCGGGCTGAGCGGCATGATGGACGGCCAGGTCGCCGCCGTGCGCGAAGCGCTCGAAGACGCGGGGCACACCGACGTCGCGATTCTCGCCTACGCCGCGAAGTACGCCTCGGCGTACTACGGTCCCTTCCGCGAGGCCGTGCAGTCGTCGCTCGTCGGCGACCGCCGCAGTTACCAGCTCGACGCCGCAAACTCGCGCGAGGGCATCCGCGAAGTGCTTCTCGACATCGAGCAGGGCGCAGACATCGTGATGGTCAAGCCCGCGGGCAGCTACCTCGACGTACTCGCCGAGACGGCGGCAGTCAGCACCGTTCCCGTCTGGGCCTACCAGGTGTCGGGCGAGTACTCCATGATCGAGGCCGCGGCGGCCCACGGCTGGATCGACCGTGAACGCGCAATCGCCGAATCCGTACTCGGCATCAAGCGCGCCGGCGCCGATGTTGTGCTCACCTACTGGGCCGTTGAACTTGCAAGGACACTGCGATGACCACCGAAGCTTCGACGAACGCGTCGACGATCACCAATGCCACGGAGTTCAGCCGTGCTCAAGCCGCTATTCCCGGAGGAGTTAATTCGCCCGTTCGCGCTTTTGGCTCGGTCGGCGGAACACCGCGATTCTTTGTACGCGCTCAGGGCGCATACGTCACAGACGTGGAGGGCCGCGACTACGTCGACCTCGTGAACTCATGGGGACCTGCCCTTCTCGGCCACGCCCATCCGGACGTGATCGAGGCAGTACATCACGCCGTCGACCGTGGCCTGGGCTTCGGAGCCTCGACCCCGGGAGAAACGCAACTCGCCGAGCTTGTGAAGGAGAGGGTGCCCGTCGTCGAACGCGTGCGCCTCGTCTCCACCGGCACGGAAGCGACGATGACAGCGATCAGAATCGCGCGCGGGGCAACGGGTCGCACCCTGCTCGTGAAATTTGCCGGTCACTATCATGGTCATTCCGACGGACTTCTCGCAGAAGCCGGTTCGGGCCTCGCAACTCTCGCCATGCCCGGATCTGCGGGTGTCACCGAGGCAACTGCAGCGCAGACGCTCGTCATTCCGTACAACAACATCGACGCCGTGCGCGAGGTCTTCGAGGCCCACCCGAAAGACATTGCGGGAATCATCTTCGAAGCCGCCGCGGCGAACATGGGTGTCGTTCCTCCGCTGCCCGGCTTCAACGCCGAGGTCGCGAAGATCGCCCACAAGTATGGCGCGCTCGTGATCTCCGACGAGGTGCTCACCGGCTTCCGGGTGAGTTCCGCTGGCTGGTGGGGCCTCGAGAGCGACTGGACTCCCGACCTCATGACCTTCGGCAAGGTCGTCGGCGGTGGACTCCCGCTCGCCGCGATCGGCGGCCGCGCCGAATACATGAACAAGCTCGCACCTCTCGGCCCGGTCTACCAGGCCGGAACCCTGAGCGGTAACCCCGTCGCTGTTGCAGCCGGTATCGCAACGCTCACCGCCGCGACCCCCGAGGTTTACGCGCGGTTGGATGCAACGGCCGAGACGATCGCGAGCGCAACAAGTGCGGCGCTCAGCGCCGAAGGGGTCGAGCACGTTGTGCAGCGCGCCGGCAATCTCTTCTCGTTCGTCTTCACGCGGGATGCTCCGATCAACTACACCGACGTCAAGGCACAGGAGTCGTGGCGTTACGCGCCGTTCTTCCACGCGATGCTCGACGCCGGTGTCTCGCTTCCACCGTCGGTGTTTGAGGCGTGGTTCGTCTCGGCAGCTATCGACGCCGCAGCGATAGGTCGGATCATCGAGGCGCTGCCGGCCGCGGCTCGCGCCGCGGCATCCGCTCGCCCTTAATTGGTCGCGGGAGACAGCGATCGGCTCGATCCGATAAGTGTTGCCGCATCGCCGAGGGCAACCCGCTCGATGCCGAGGTAAAGCGACGATACGGCGAGATGTACGACGCGCACACCCAGAGCATTCTGCGCAACACCGACAACTGACCCAACCGTGCGAAAGTGCTCCAACCCGACCGGTATGGAGCACTTTTCGACGGTTGGGCGGTGTCCACCTTATGGGGGACTCCCAGCCGAACCTGACTACGATTCGCGCGACGGGGCGAGCCGGTGCAGGATAGGGGCATGACCCACAGCGAGAAACCACTGGCGGGATGGCGCGTGCTCGTGCCCCGCGGTGGAAAGTGGGGTGACGCGGTTGCCGCGACACTGCGCGGCTATGGTGCAGTACCGGTGATCGCTCCGCTCATTAACTTCGCCAGCTCAGCCGACCCCGACGCGCTGCGCGACTCGCTCGCCCGCCTCGAGGCCGCCGAGTTCGACTGGCTCGTCATCACGAGTGCGACAACCGTCGATGTGCTCGTGAGTCACGGCACAACGATTCCGCGCGAGACGCGGGTCGCCGCCGTTGGCGAGACGACATCCGCAGCGCTGCAGCTTGCCGGCTACCACGTCGACTTTGTGCCCGAGAAAGACAACTCTGCGCGCGGCCTTCTCAAGGAGTGGCCGCTCGCGAGCGTCAAGGGCAGCGTTCTCATTCCGCACTCGGACATCGCCGAGCCCACGATCGTTGCGGGTCTCGCCGCTCGCGGTTTCGAGGTTGAGTACGTGGCTGCGTACCGCACGGTAGGCGTACCGGTTTCTGAGCAGGTGGCCGCTGACGTCGCATCCGGTCGCACGAACGCTTTGCTCGTCACGAGTGGAAGCGTCGCCCGGCAGATTGCCGCACAGCTCGCCCCCTTGCCCGAGGCGACGGTCGTCGCGTGCATCGGCCCGCGCACGGCGTTCGACGCGCGCGATGCGGGGCTCACGGTGCACGTGATCGCCGAGACGCGTTCGTCTGAGGCGCTCGTCGAGGCGCTCGTCGAGCACGCCCGCCAGCACTAGCTGGTCGCGCCCCGGCTGGTTTCAGACGGCGAACGACACAAGAAGCAGAACAACCGCGATCAGCGGGGCGGCTCCCTGCGTGATTGCGGCTTGCGCGAGGCGCGAATTGCTGATGATGAGCACGGATGCCGCGGCGACCATGCTCAGGGTCGCGAAGAGCACGAGGGCACGCCCGACGTCAACCGCTCCCGTGGCGACGAGTACTATGCCGACGATCGTTCCGACGGCCAGAAACAGGTTGTAAAACCCCTGGTTGAGAGCCATCGGCTTCACAACGTCGGCGTCTTGCTGCGACCTCAGTCCGAAGCGTTTCCAGGTCGCGGGTCGGCTCCAGACGATGCTCTCCAGTCGGAAGATCACGACGTGAATGAGGGCTGCGATACCTGCGAAGACAAGACCGAGAATCAGGAACATGCGCTTAGCCTCGCACGTCGACGACAACGCGTCCACGCGCGTTGCCGGCCATGATCTCTTCGGCCGCGCCAATGGCGCCCTCGAGCGTCACGGTTCGCGTTATCGAGTCGAGCAGGTCGAGATCGAGATCTGTCGCGAGGCGCTGCCACGCTTCGGCCCGAAGCGGCGCCGGGCAGAACACCGAGTTGATTCCCGCGAGCGTCACACTGCGCAAAATGAAAGGCATCACGCTCGTGGGCAGGTCGGCGCCCTGCGCGAGGCCGCAACTCGCAACGGTGCCGCCGTAGTTCACCTGCGCGAGAATGTTGGCGAGGGTCGAGCTGCCGACCGAGTCGATGGCTGCCGCCCAACGCTGTTTCTGCAGGGGTTTGCCGTCGGCCGCCGACAGTTCATCGCGATGGATGACGCGGCTCGCGCCAAGACCGCGCAGATAGTCGTGCTCGGCATCCTTGCCGGTTGAAGCGGTAACCGTGTAACCCAGTTTCGACAGCAGCACGATGGCAACGGAGCCAACACCTCCCGACGCCCCCGTGACGAGCACGTCGCCCGACGACGGCACAACGCCGTTTTTCTCGAGCGCGAGCACCGAGAGCATCGCCGTGAATCCGGCGGTTCCGATTGCCGCTGCCCGGGCGCCGGACAGTGCCGAGGGCAGGGCGACGAGCCACTCCGGTTTCGCTCGAGCGCGCTCCGAGAGGCCGCCGTTCTCGCTCTCACCGATTCCCCAGCCGTTCACAACGACCTGGTCGCCGGGCTTCCAGTCGGGAGAGTTCGATGAGGCGACCGTGCCAACAAGGTCAATGCCCGCCGTGAGGGTGCCCGAGCGGATGACACCGGGTCGCCCCGTGAGCGCGAGCGCGTCTTTGTAGTTGACGCTCGAGTAGTCAACGTCGATCGCGACGTCGTAGTCGCTGAGCGAGGCATCCACCAGCTCGGTTTCGAGGGTTGCGGAAGAACTGAACGTGGGGGCGTCGGCATCGACGGCTACGCGAATGGCTCGGAACATGTTCTTCAGCCTACGACTGCAGTTCGGCAATATTCTGGGGCTGTCGAAATCGTGGAAGTTCACTCGACGTGTAGGTAAGAGAGAGGAAACCCCATGAAGTACATGCTTATGCTCAAGGCCGACGACTCCAATCAAGCCGACCGTATGCCCACCGACGAAGAACTCAACGAGATGGGCCGCTTTAACGAAGAGGTCATCGCGGCGGGCGCCATGCTCGGCGGCGAGGGCCTGCACCCCGCACACACGCGCTCGGTCGTAACCTTCGACGGTGACGAGCCCGTTGTTACCGACGGTCCGTTCGCCGACACCAAGGAGCTCATCGCCGGCTTCTGGATTCTCGAGGTTGCCTCGAAGGAGGAGGCGCTCGAGTGGGCGCGTCGAATCCCGCTGAAGTCGGGCTCGGTCGAGGTTCGTCGTGTTGTCGGAGTCGAGGAGTTCGACCCGAACAACGAGTACGTGCAGAAGGAGAAAGAGTGGCGCGAAGAGCACGGTGAGAGCCGCACCGCTTGACCACAACAACGTACGCTGTTGAGGCCGTCTGGCGCATCGAGTCGTCGCGAGTCATCGCGACGCTCGCTCGCCTGACCGGCGACCTCGGCACGGCCGAAGACCTCGCGCAGGATGCCCTCGTGAGCGCCCTGGAACAATGGCCGACTACGGGCATCCCTCGTAATGCGGGAGCGTGGCTCACGACGGTTGCCAAGCGTCGCGCAATAGATGGATGGCGCAGACAGACCGCTTTGCGTGAGCGCTACGAGTCGCTCGCCCGCAACCTCGAGGTGACTGTCGATGAGCCCGACCCCGACGACGTGATCCGCGATGACCTGCTCAGGCTCATCTTCGTCTCGTGTCACCCGGTGCTCGCTTCGGAGGCCCGCGTCGCCCTCACGCTGCGCGTCGTCGGTGGCCTCACGACCGACGAGATCGCGCGCGCGTTTCTCGTTCCGTCGCCGACGATCGGTCAGCGCATCACACGGGCGAAGCGCACCCTTGCCGCCGCGCACGTTCCGTTCGAGGTGCCCGACCGCAGCGAGCTGACGTCGCGTGTCGGAACGGTGCTCGGCGTGGTCTACCTGATCTTCAACGAGGGCTACTCGGCAACCTCAGGAGACGATTGGATGCGACCAGCGCTCGCGAACGAGGCGCTTCGACTCGGGCGCATGCTTGCCGCACTTGTGCCCACCGAGCCCGAAGTTCACGGCCTGCTCGCGCTTATGGAACTTCAGGCATCGCGCATGGGCGCGCGAACCTCGCCCGACGGCACCCCGATTCTTCTCGACGACCAAGACCGCACCCGCTGGGACCGCCTGCAGATCGGTCGCGGACTGGCGTCGCTTGCCCGGGCAGACGCCCTCGGCAGGGCTCGCGGACCCTATGCACTTCAGGCCGCGCTCGCCGCGCGCCACGCAACAGCACCAACGGCCGCGCGCACCGACTGGAACGAGATCGTCGCGCTCTACGACGCGCTTGCTGTGCTCACCCCCTCGCCGGTGATCGAACTCAACCGGGCCGTCGCCGTCTCACGCGCGAAGGGCGCTGCCGCCGGGCTCGTCGCCGTCGACCGGCTCGCGGGAATCGGTGCGCTCGCCGGATATCACTTGCTTCCGGCGGTGCGGGGAGACATTCTCGAGCGACTCGGGCGGTCGGCCGAAGCGCGCGAGGAGTTCACGCGTGCCGTGGAACTGACGCGCAACGAGCGCGAGCGCGAAGTGCTGCGGGCGCGGGCGGAGTCGGCGGGGGAGTAGCTCGGTTTCGATTAGGCCTGGCGGGCCCGCTCGACCGGCGAGATGTGGTTGGTTGTGTGCCCTGGCAGACCTGCTCGGCCGGTGAGGTGCGGTTGGTTGGTTGGTTGAGTGCGAGCGCCAGCGAGCGTATCGAAACCCGCCGCGGGCAGCTGTCAGATCCCGCACACGTTCCGGTTAAACAGGCCACCCGCAACGGGCCTGTTCAACCGGAGTCCGCGCAAGAAGACCGTGCTCTTCGCCAGGCTCCCGTTAGTCAGGACGCATGGTTCGCCGTCCTGATGAACGGGAGTGTGGGCCAGGGAGGGTTTCGATACGGCCCTGGCGGGCCTACTCAACCACCGACGTCGTGCTGGTTGAGTGCGAGCGCCAGCGAGT
>Ga0247740_1000595_pt1 | contig 16802 bp, 19 predicted proteins | sample UWRJL148409B2_FD_180942 | JGI IMG/M metagenome (GOLD analysis project Ga0247740, IMG submission 180942) | Plant litter microbial communities from Arlington Agricultural Research Station in Wisconsin, United States - UWRJ-L148-409B-2 | ecosystem: Environmental > Terrestrial > Plant litter >...
CTTTCCGATCTTGGGCGGTGGGCAAAGCTGCGAGTCCGCGCAGGCCTCGTACGTAGAAGAGATGAGCGTTGGCGGACCTCGCGGCCAAGCCGACATCACCGGCGGCCAGTACGCGGCGATCTTGAACCGCGGCAGCTACTTCGCTCACTGTAACGTGCCGGACAGCGCAAAAATCAGCATTTGCGCCGCGGTTCAGAATGGTCGCGCGGTGGGCGTGACGGTGGCCGTCACCCCGCGCAATGCGGGGGCCTCTTCCTGCATTGCCGCAGGCGTGCGCGGCCTGAGCTTCCCCAGCAACCCCAAGCTCGACGTGACCCACACGAGCTTCTGATTTGCGGCAGGATGCGAGGATGAGGGCGGGCAGCGGCGAGCAGATGGAGCAGCCAGGGACACAGGGCGCGCGCGCTTGGCTCGGGTGGTTGTGCGGGCTGTCGTTGCTCGCGGGCTGCAACGTGCCGATCGCGATCGGGCTGGACGAGAACGACGCCAACCACGCCGTGGTCGCACTCGAGAAAAATGGCGTGGCCGCCGACAAGGAGCGAGATCCCGACAGTGAAAGCCACTGGCGGATCAGCGTGGCTCGCGACGACGCCTCGAGCGCCGCCGGGATCCTGAGCTCGGAGAGCCTGCCGCCGGCGCACAGCCCGGGCCTGCTGGAGACCATGGGCCAGGGGTCGATCGTGCCCAGCCAGGCCTCGGAGCAGGCCAAGTTCGTGGCCGGGACCTCGGGCGAGTTGGAGCGCTCGCTGCGCAGTTTGGACGGCGTGGTGTCCGTCCGCGTGCACCTGGCAATCCCGGTGCAAGACCCGCTGCTCGCAGAAGAAGCCGCTACTCCCGCCTCGGCGTCGGTATTGCTGCGGCATCGCGGCTCGACCCCGCCGATCGCGATCGCCGATATTCAGCGCCTGGTCGCGGGAGCCGTTCCCGGGTTGAATCCGCCTCAGGTTTCGGTGGTCGCGTCACCGGTGCCCATGCCCACGCGCCTCCCCGAGCGTGAACTCTCGCGCTTCGGGCCGGTCACGGTGACCCGCGCATCGGTCTTCCCGCTGCGCAGCATCGTCGGCGGCGCGCTGGTGTTGAACCTGGGTTTGTTGGCGGCGTTGCTCTTGGTTTGGACGCGGGCGCGCCGGGCCGAGTCCAGCCTCGCCGAGCAGCGCGCCGAAGGCACTCAGGGCGCGCGTTGATTCGCCTGCACGGCGTCTGCAAAAGCTTCGACCGCGCGGTGCTCAGCGACGTCGATTTGGTCGTACCCGAGAGCTGCCTGTTCGGCTTGATTGGGCCGGGAGCATCCGGAAAAAGCCTGATTTTGCGGATGATCACCGGCCTGCTGCGGCCAGATCAGGGCGCCGTCACGGTGGGCGAGCGCGATGTGCTGGCGATGGGCGACATGCAGCTGCACGAGTACCGCAAGGGCATCGGCATGTTGTTCCAAAACAACGCCCTGTTCGACTTCATGACCGTGGCCGAAAACATCGCTTTCCCGCTGCGGCGCTTGTTCGACTTGCCCGAAGCGGAAATCGAACGGCGCGTGGCGGAGCGACTCGCCCGCGTGGATTTACCGGGCTTCGAGGGGCGTTTGCCCGCGGGGCTGAGCGGCGGGCAGAAAAAGCGCGTCGGCGTCGCCCGCGCCACCGTCACGCGGGCACCGATCGTCTTGTACGACGAACCGGCGGCGGGGCTCGACCCCGTGACGAGCCAGAAGATTTTCGACCTCCTTCGCGCCGAGCAGCGGGCCGCCAATTCGACGGTGATCATGGTCTCGAGTGATCTCGATCGGCTACTCACCGTGACCGACCGCGTGGGCATGATGCTCGACGGTCGACTGATCTTCGAGGGCACGACGGAACAGGCCAAAAACGCGAGCGATCCGCGCGTTTACCAATTCGTGCACGGCAAGGTCGACGGCCCGCTGTAGACTACGCTCGATGTCAGCCGAGACCAGCTCCGGGTCCAGCCCCGCGTTCGCCGGCCTCACTCCGAAAATCAACGAGTGGTTGAGTTTGATCGGCGGCTTCGGCGTTCTGTTCGGCGAGATCGTGCGGCGCACGCTCCGCCGTGATTTCGACCGCGCGGAGTTCCTCCGAAACTTGTATCGCATGGGCATCAAATCGATGCCGATCGTGACCGTCACCGCGTTATTTACGGGCGGAATCATGGTGATTCAGGCCGCGCCGATCGTGCAGCGGTACGGCGCTTACGGGCTCCTCGGCTGGGGCGCGGGTTTCGGCACGTTGCGCGAGATTGCGCCGCTCTTGACGGCGCTGATGATCAACGGCCGCGTGGGCGCGAACAACACCGCCGAACTAGGCACCATGGCCGTCACCGAGCAGATCGACGCGTTGCGCGCTTTGGCCATCGACCCAGTCGGCTTCTTGGTCGCGCCGCGCTTCCTGGCCATCGTGCTGACGTTGTTTTTGTCGACGATTTTCTCGGATGCGCTGGCCCTGCTCGGGGCCGCCTACGCCGGTTACGGCTTTTTGGGCGTCGAGCCCGCGGTGTTCTACCGCGGCCTCACGACGGGCCTCTTGGACTTCGGCGACGTCGCTCATGGCTTGGAGAAGAGCCTCGTGTTCGGCGTCGTGATCGGCCTTTCCAGCTGTCATTACGGGCTTTCGACCAAGGGCGGCGCGCCTGGGGTGGGCCGTTCGGTGAACGCCACGGTCGTGGCCAGCGCCGCCGGCATCTTCGTGCTCGATTACCTGCTGTCGTTTGCGCTTTCATGAGCGCGCCGCCCGACCCTCGTGCCGCGGCCCTGCAGCGCGCGCGTTCGCCGCTGCTCGGCGCGCTCGGTCGTCTGGCTTTGGATTTTCTCGAGACGACCCGCGATTTGTACCGGGTGTTCGTGCTCACGCTTCATTACTCGCTGCGCGGCGAAGCGAATCGGCCGGCTTTCATTCGGCAAATGTACGAGATCGGCAATCGCTCACTGGTCTTCTTGTCGATCGTGATGGGCTTTATCGGCATGATTTTGGTCTACCAGGGCGGCCTGCAAACGCAGCGCGTGGTGCCGGATCTATCGCTGCTCGGCGCGACCTTCCTGCAGCTCTTGGTTCGCGACTTGGCCGCTAGCATTTGCGCGCTGATGCTAGCCACCCGCGTCGGCGCGGGCATCGCCGCCGAAATCGGCTCGATGGTCGTGACCGAGCAGGTCGATGCCCTGCGCATGTGCGCGACCGACCCCATCGACTACCTGATTCGGCCGCGCTTCTTGGCTTGCTTGTCGATGTTCGGGGCGCTCGTGGTGATCGCGGCCGGAGTCGCGTTTTTGGCCGGAATGTGGACGGCGCACGCGTTCTTCGGCATCAACCCGCGCACCTTCGCCAACGTGAGCATGGTCAGTATCGGCGACTTGGCGATCGGCCTGACCAAGTGCCTGGCGTACGGCGCTGCGATCCCGGTGATCAGCGGTTACTGCGGGCTCACGGCGTTCGGCGGCTCGGAGGGCGTGGGCGCCGCGACGACACGCGCGGTGGTCAACTCGTCCCTCGCCGTGATCATGCTGAACTTCGTGATCAGCGGCGCGGGCTACTTGATCTTCGGGTGAGAGTTTTTGAGCACGGTGCCCGCGGGCGCCTTCGAGCACCAGCCGTAGCAGCAGTCCGCGAGCTGCATGTCGCGCCGCCGCTGGCCGGTGCGCGTCGCGTCGAGCAAGGCCGAATTCGGCGAAGAAAAGGCCACGACCTCGGGCGGCTTCAACGCGGCCGGGCAGCGCTCGAAGGGGCTCGCCGCGGGCTGGGATGTGCCGCCCTCGAGCTCGCGCATGCAAAAGCTCTCGTACAGGCCGCTCGCGTCGCGGCAGGCCGCGGGCGCGGCCACGCTCGGGTCGGCCACTTTGACCTTCGCACACCAGCCGTAGCAGCAGCTGTGACCGGGAGGCACGCGTTTGCGCGTGTAGTCGGTGAAGCTTTGGTCGAAGCCCGCGATGCGACCGACGGCGGTGAACGAAGCGTGGCGAATGTCGGTGGTCGCCGGACAGTTGTCATACGGTTCCGGCGCGGGGCGTGACGAAGACAGCGGCAATAGGTCGTCGCAAAAGTATTCGCGCACTTCATCCTCGGCGCACGGCGCGCCGGGGTCCGATTGACGCGCAGCCGCCCGCGCCGCGGCTGTCTCGGACCCATGACAGGCCGCGAGCCACCCCAAACCCACCACGAAAAGCGCCGCGCCCCGAAACCGCAGCGCCGCTAGGCCAAACCGAGCCATTTTCACTGCGCGTATACCGTTTACTCGCCGGAAGTCAAATCACGCCCGCTGCGTTGCCCCTAGCTTGATCGCAGCAGACGCGCTCTAGTCTTGCCGCCGCCCGATGATCTCATTTCGCGCCGTTTCGAAGTCGTTCGGGGACAAGCAGGTGCTGCGTGAGGTCAGCTTCGACGTCAACGCGGGGGAAGTGTTCTTCATCATCGGCGCATCGGGGGTCGGCAAGAGCGTCCTGATCAAGCACTTGATTGGCTTACTCCGCCCCGATTCGGGCGAAATCTGGCTCGAGGGTGAAGAGGTGAGCCGATTCGGCGAAGCGCGCATGTACCCGGTGCGCAAGAAGTGCGCGATGGTCTTCCAGCATTCCACGCTGTTCGACAGCATGACCTGCGCAGAAAACGTCGCGCTGCCGCTGCGTAAGCATCAGGCGCTGAGCGCGAAAGATGCCCTGTCCGAGGCGCATCGGCTGCTGGAGAAGGTAAAAATGCGCGCGTTCGCCGACAGTTTCCCGAGCGCGCTCGGGGACGGTATGAAAAAGCGCGTGGCGATCGCCCGTGCGCTCACGCTTTCCCCGCGCTACGTGCTGTTCGACGAGCCAACGACGAGCCTCGACCCGGTCAGCGCGCGCCGTGTGGACCAGCTGATCCGCGAGCTGTCGGACACGCTCGGCGTGACCAGCATCGTCGTTTCCCATGATTTGACCTCGATCTTCAGCATCGCCGACCGCATCGTCATGCTGTACAAAGGAAGGGTGAAATTAGTGGGTACGCCGGCTGATTTTCGCGACAGTGGCGACGGCGTGATCCAGCAATTCATCAACGGCCGCGCCGAAGGGCCGATGGAAGCATGAGCGGGAAATGAGCCAGCGGTCGATCGAAGTCAAAGTCGGTTTTTTGATCCTCGTGGCGCTGGGGCTGCTCGCGGGCTTCGTGGTCGTGATGGGTGGGCTCAGCTTGCAGCCGACGTTTACCGTTTACGTCAGCTTTCAGAATCCGGGAGGTCTGCAGTCCGGAGCGCCGATCCGAATCGCAGGCGTGAAGGTCGGCCGCGTGAGTGAGCTCGAATTTCGCGGGGGCATGGTCGACCCGCAAACCAAGCTGCCCGAGCCCACGATCCGCGCCGTAGCCAAGATCGAGCGCCGTTACAAATCGGCGATCCACGACAATTCGCGCTGGTTCGTGACGAGCCAGGGCGTGTTGGGCGAGATGTTCTTGGCGATCGAGCCCGGCTCGAGCGATCGCCCGTTACTGAATGACGAAGCCACGGTCACCGGCATCAGCCCGCCGCGGCTCGATCTGTTGCTCAGTGAAAGCTACGAGCTTTTGCACAAGGCCTATCTCGGCATCACCAACAACGAGCAAAAGATCAGCGAGACCTTCGACGGCTTGCACCGCACCCTGCACGCCACCGGCGAGTTCTTCGAGCACAACCAAGGTAAGCTCGACCACATCGTCGACAATGTCGACGCGCTCTCCGGCTCGGCCAACGACACGCTCAAGGCGGCTCGCGAGCGTTACATCGACAACCCGCAAATTTCCCGCATTTTCAACAATGTCGAGCGCACCACCACGAAGCTCGATCAAAACCTCGAGCCAATTTTGACGGACGGCCGCGCGACGCTCGCCGACGCGAGAAAGCTCACCCACGCGCTCGCCAGCGACGAGCAGGTGCAGCGCTATCAGCGGATTACGTCGAACTTGAGCGACGCGAGCGGGCAAGCCAAAGCCATCGCGGGGGACGCGCAGGCGTTGGTCGAGCGCGTCAAATCCGGCAAGGGCACCGTCGGCGCGCTCGTCATGGACGACGCTTTGTACGACGACCTACAAGAGATGCTGCGCGATCTGAAGCACAACCCGTGGAAGTTCTTCTGGAAGCAGTGAGCGCGCGCGAGCGCTTCGGCTCAGCCAGCCGTACCGGCTGAAGCCCCGCCATTCGCGGCGCCCGGGCCACCGTTGCCAGCTCCGGACGCACCACCGGCGGGCCCGCCCGCGCTCGCCGAACCTCCTGCCGGCGCGCCGCCCGCGGGGCCGCCCGCGCTCCCCGAGCCTCCCGCGGGCACGCCCGCAGTGCCACTTCCGGCCGTCCCCGCCCCGCCCGCTGTGGCGGGGTTGCCGCTCGTGCCCGCGTCCGCGGGCCCCCCTGCGCCCGACGGCTCACCGCCGGTGCCTGGCTCGACGCTGCCGGCCGCTCCACCGTTGGCGTCTGGCGTAGCGCCCGCTTCCGGCGCGGCGCCATCGACCGTCGACACGATCCCGCTCAGATCGGCGCTGCACAGGTGCTTGCTCGAGCCCGGCGCTTCGGGCACGCACGCTAGGCCCGCCTGGCAATCATCGGAGCGGAAGCACACGGCGCCCGAAGCACCCAAGGATTGCGGTCCCCCGCAGGCAACCGCCCAAGTCCCCGCCAGCCCGAGCAAAGCCAGCGCGCGCACGACCGGCAAACGTCTGTTTCGAGCACGAGACATGCCAAATCGACGCTACCGGAATCTGCACTCCGGTCAAGTCGACCGCACGCCCACATTCACTCCAATTCCAGCAGCAGATCGCCCTCTTCGACCGCCTGCCCCGGAGTCACCGCGATGCTGGCGACACGCCCCGCCGCCGGCGCCTCGACCGGCATCTCCATCTTCATGGACTCCAAGATCAGCAGCTCTTGCTCAGCGCCCACCGCATCCCCGACCTGGACCAAAACCTTCCAAACCGTGCCCGTAATGTGCGCCAAAACCCGTTCCATTACGGCACTCTGTCCCACCTCCCCCCAAACGTAAACGTGAACGTGAACGTTCTTCCGTATCCCGTAACCGCTCTCCCGCACCAACCGCTCTCCCGCCAAACTCAAAAAACGCACACTCCCACCCCGAGACCCACACCGCCTCACACCCCAAATCGGTCAACTGCAGCCAAGGGCTAGCGGGCGCTTGGAGTCGAACTCGACAATCCGCCCTGCCCCTACGTTTCTCGTGAGAATACCTGGGCTAAACGGTGCAACTGTTTTAGATTTCAGAGCCGGCGGGCAACCCGCGCGAATGCTTGACGAAGCTCTTACTGGATTGGTATGCGCATCGTGTAAAGTTCAGCGCCGATTCCGCGCGACGGATTGAGGACACTCGAAAAATGGCCGAACAGAAGGAAAGCTCGGTTCTCTTCTCGCTCAAAGAATTGATGAGCCTGGAAGAGAATCGGATCAAAGAAGAAGAGGCCGACAAAGAGGCCGTCGCACGCGCCGAGGCCGACGCGAAGGCCGCCGCCGAGCGTTCCGCGCGCGAAGCCGAGGAGCGCCGCCTGCGCGCCGAAGAAGAGGCTCGCCGCACCGAAGAGCAACGTCGCAAAGAAGAGGCCGCGCGGCTCGAGGCCATTCGCCACGGCGAGCTCGAGAAAGCGCGCGCTGAAACCGAGCACCGCGCGCGTATGGAAGCCCTCGCGGCACAGCAAGCGCACGAGCAGCAAATCGCCGCGCTCAACAGTGATCAGGGCAAGAAGCGGCTGAAGTTGATCGTCGGCATCATCTCCGCCGTGCTGGTCGTCGGCGGCATCGCGATCGCCGTGGTGCTGACCAAGAACGCGGAAGCCCAACGTCAGAAAGACGCCGCCGTCGCCGCGCAACAGGCCGAAACTCAGAAGCAACTCGAAGCGCTCAAGGGCCAGTACGAAGACGCCCAAAAGCACCAAGAAGAGCTGGAAAAGCAGCGCGACAGCGCCAAAGACGAAGCCACCCGCGCGCGGCTGGAAGCCGAGCTCTCCAAGGCCAAGCAAGACACCGCCAAAGCCAGCGCAGCCGTGCAGCAGACGCGAGGCTCCACGCCCGCGGCCAGGCCACACACTGGTGGCGCTAGCAAACCTTGCACTTGCCCGCCCGGCGATCCGCTGTGCTCGTGTCTGTGAGCGCCGCGGCCGAGAGCGAGCGACATCCGGCGCGCGGCAAGCTCGCCTACGCTCTCGACTTTCCTTCCTTCGCGCAAGCGGAGGAAGGAGCGGCGCGGGTCGCCCACGCTGTGGGCGTATTGAAGGTCGGGCTAGAGCTGTTCGTCAGTGAGGGTCCCCGCGCGGTCGCGCTCGGCAAGAAGCTCGGCTGCGACGTGTTCCTCGACCTCAAGCTGCACGACATCCCCGAGACGGTCGAGCGCGCGGTCGCCGCCGCGGCGGCCCACGGCGTGCGCTACCTCACGCTGCACGCCGCCGGCGGTCCGAAGATGCTAGCCGTCGCGGCCCGCCGAGCCGAGCGCGAAAACACGGGCCTCGTGCTCTTAGCGATCACGGTGCTCACCTCCCTCGATGCCGCAGACCTCGCCGCGGTGGGCGTGTCCGCCGAACCGGGCGCCCAGGCCCTGCGCTTAGCAAAGCTCGCCCAGGGTGAAGGCATTCCGGGCATGGTTTGCTCCGCCGCCGAAGTGGCCGCGTTACGCAGCGCGTTGGGCCCCGCGGCGGTCTTGGTCACGCCCGGTATCCGCCCCGCGAGCAGCACCGCCGCCGACGACCAAAAGCGCGTCGCTACGCCCGAAAGCGCGATTCGCTCGGGCGCAAGCTTGCTCGTGGTCGGCCGCCCAATTCGTGATGCCGCAGATCCGGGAGCGGCCGCGTCCGCCATCAGTGATGAGATCCAGCGTGCGTCGGCGCTGGCCTGAACGCGCCCCGCGCGGGGCGCCAACGGCACCCGGCATGGAGGGCCTGCGCTTGATCGCGGGGCTGCAGCCCGTTCGCGAGGCCATTCGGGTTCGCCGGTTCGCGCTCAAGCGTGTGGCGCTGGAAGAAAAAGAGAGCCCTACGCTCGACGCCCTCGCCCGCTTCGCGACCGACCAAGGGATCGGCGAGGTGATCCGAGTGCCCAGGAGCGAGCTCGAACGGTGGACCGAGGGCGGCCAGCACCAAGGCGTGGTCGCGTGGGGTCCGGAGCTCACGCTACTGCCAATCGAGACCCTGCTCGATGATCCGCAGCTGCTCGCATTGGCGCTCGACGGCATCCAGGACCCGCAGAACTTCGGCGCAGTGATCCGCTCGGCGGTCGGCGTGGCCGACGCCGCGGTGATCTGGGGTGAGCACGCTTCGGCTCCGCTCAGTCCAGCGACCGGTCGCGCTTCGGCCGGCGCTATCGAGCACGCGCGCTTGTGCCGCGTGCCCTCATTGGTGGGCGCGCTGACGGCCGCCCGCGAGCGCGGCATCGCGGTCGTGGGTCTCGACGCGCATGCGCCGCAGCGAGTGGGTGAGCTCGATCTCTCCGGCCCGACGATCTTGGTCGTGGGCAACGAGCACGAGGGCATGGGCCGCGCCGTCCGACGCGCCTGCACTGCCGTGGGGCGCCTCACGGCCAGCGGCCGGATCGACTCGCTCAATGCCTCCGTCGCGGCCGCTCTCGCCCTCCATGAAGCGGCGAGTTTCCGTTTGAAATCAAGCGTCTAGAGCGCACAGCTCAGGCATTGCACGAGCACGCGTTCGGACACTGTGCAAACGCGCAGCCGTCGCGCGTTTCAACTCCATTCAATGGAACGCGTAGCGGGGCACGGGAGCCTCCCGCAATGCCCAGCTATGTTAAGCACTTACGTATCGGACGTGCAGCCCGCACGCGAACTAAGTGGCTTGCGGATCACCCATCACTTCAAGGGTTGGCCGAGGGCAAGCCCAGCACGCGCCGAAAGGCGGACTTTGCCGCTTCAATCTCGCCTCTCGTGGTCGCTTCTCCGAGGCTGACGCGGACCGCAGCGCGCGCTCGTTCGCGGCCGAGCATCGCGCTGATGATCGTCGACGGCTCGGTGGTCCCGGCGCTGCATGCACTGCCGCTCGATACGCACACGCCGAGCAGGTCGAGCGCAGCCACCAGCTCGTCTCCGGAGATGCCGGGGAACGACAGGTTCGAGACATGCGGCAGGCGCGCCACCTGGCCACCGTTCAGCTCGGCCACCGCGCTGAAAGCGCGCTCGAAGTCATCGCGCAGGAGGCTGAGCTCGGCATAACGAGCGGGACCATGCGCCGCCTGTTCGAGTGCGGCCAAGAACCCGGCCGCAGCGATTGGATCGACCGTGCCCGGGCGCAGGCCGCGCTCCTGGCTACCGCCCACGAGCACCGGTTTGGGCGCCTGCGTGCCGCGAAACGCCAACGCACCGATCCCCTTGGGGCCGCGGATCTTGTGCGCTGCGACCGCCAAGCTGTCGGCGAAGCGCCACGTTTCGGGCGGCAACTTGCCGAGCGCCTGCACTGCGTCGACATGCAGGGTCGCGCCCAGTTCGTGCGCCACGAGCGCCACTTCTTCGAGCGGCTGCAGGACCCCGGTTTCGTGGTTGGCGGCCATCAGCGCCGCGACCGACCCACGGGGCAGCCGTTGCAGCGCCTCTCGATACGCCTCGGCCGTGAGTCGACCGTCGGCGGGCACTGGCACCCACTCGACGGCAACGCCGCGCTGCTCGAGTGATTCAGCCACGCGCGTGACCGAGGGGTGCTCGAGTCGGCTCAAGGCGAGCCCGCGTGCGTGCGCCAATGCCAGGTTATTGGCCTCGGTGCCGCCCGAGGTAAACAGCACATCGCGCGCATGAACGGCGCAAATTTCCGCCAGTTTCTCACGCGCGTCTTCCACCCGCGCGCGAGCGTTTCGGCCCACGCGGTGCGTGCTCGCGGGGTTACCCCAAGACTCCTCCGCGCTGCGGCTCATGGCCGCGAGCACGGCCGGGTGAGGCGGCGTCGTCGCGTTCCAATCCAGGTAAATGGGAGCGTGATTCATGCCGGGCGTGACGGAGGCTCACTCCATGGACGCGAGGGCGGTTCACTCAGTGAGCGCCTGCCCATCGGCAACACGAAGTAAAACGCGGCCCCATTCAGCGGTACGCCCACGATCTCCTCGCCCCCCGGCGAGGCCAAGCGAACGTCGCCACCGTGGCCGAGCGCGACGCCGCGCACCACGGCCAAGCCGACCCCGGTGCCGCCGAAGGCGCGCGTCGGCGAGCCGTCGACTTGATAAAACGGCTCGAACAAGCGCGACGCCTTCTCCGGCGGTACCCCCGCCCCCGTATCGGCGATGCATAGCTCGAGGTGACCCGAAGGGAGCTGCCGCGCCCGCACTCCGACGGTGCCGCCCGCGGGCGTGAATTTAGCGGCATTGTCCAGCATTTGGTCGATCGCGCGACCCAAACGCTCGACGTCACCGTAGCTGACCAGCGTGCCGCGCTTGGGCAGATCGGTCACTAGACGCAGCCGGCCATCATTCAAGCCGTCGTGGCGGGTGATCGCTTGGCGCACGAGCTCGGCGAGATCGTACTCGCGCTGAGCAAAGCGCATGCGCCCGGTCTCCAGCGCGGTGACATCCAGCAAATTGTCGATCAAGCGGCGCAGGCGCTGCACGCAGTCGGACATCGCGCGCAGCGCCTTCACCTGGGGCGTCGCCAAATCACCGAGCTCGCCGTCGATCAAGAGCTTCAGGTAGCCGACGATGGGCGTCATCGGCGTGGCGAGTTCGTGGGAAATATTGCGATAAAACTCCTTCTTGGCCTGGTCTGCGCCGAGCAGGCGCTGGTTGACGGCCGAGAGCTCCGCGATCTTTTCTTCCAAATGCGAAACGATGCGCTGGCTCTGCAGTCGCAGGTGCTGGCCCGTTGCGTCTGGCGAGGTGCTCTCACGGCGCCCCTCCAAGTAGCCACGCACTTTGTCGGCAAACGAGCGTGCGTCGATCGGCTTCTGCAAAAAGCCGTCGCAGCCCACGGCCAAGCTCGTATCGCGATCGCCCTCGGCGGTGATGGCGACGATCGGCACGCCACGTAGCTTCGGCTCGGAGCGCAAGCGGAGCGTCACCTCGTAGCCGTCGAGGCCTGGAATCGAGATATCGACCAAGACGAGATCCGGACGCTGCTGCAGCGCGAGGCGAATCCCTTCGAGGCCATCGGCGGCGTCGGTGACTTCGAAACCCGCCGGTGTGAGCAACTTCCTCACCAGCAAGCGGTTAGCGGGATCGTCCTCGATGTGGAGGATTTTCGGCATCGCCCGGACTATGGGCCAGCAGTGCGCCTCGCGGCAAGCAAACGCCCCCCGCTTGCGCACGGCGAGGGGGCTTTTTTTGCTGGCACGTGCCAAGTTGTCGGTCACTTTCCCCTTCCCGCGCCGAAGCCCCTTGAACTCGCCGACCGTTCACCTCTAGTTAACCCTGCGCCATGTCGTCCGTTCGCCTCGCTTCATCACTCTCGTGTGCGCTCCTGGTCGCGGCTTGCAACCGGCCGAGCGAGCCCCCGCCGGGGCCCGCGCCCGTCAAAGCCAGCGCCTCCGTTTCGGCGAGCGCGGCGCCGGAGGCCGCGGCCGAGTCGCCCAAATACGTCTCCCCACATGATCACGACATGCCCGACAAGCCGCCGGAGCGCCCGCCGTCGGACAACGCCAAGCTGATCCGCGCATCGCAAATCTTGATCGCCTACCAGGGCGCGCTCGATGCCCCCGAGAGCGTGACGCGCGACAAAGAAGCCGCGCTCAAGCTTGCCGAGTTCGTGGTCGTGCAAGCCAAATCAGGCGCCGTTTTCGCTGATTTGGCGGCCAAGTATTCGGACGACGCCAAGACCAAGGCGAACGGCGGACAGCTCGGTCAAATCACGCGTACGCAAATGACCGCTGCGTTCACCGAAGCCGCCTTCAACCTGATGGTGAAGGAAGTCTCGGACCCGGTCGAGACCGCCTTCGGCTTCCACATCATCCGACGAACGGAGTAGCCCATGGCGGACGCCCCCCTCAAACGCATCGTGATCGCGGAAGACGATCCCGCGATTGCCGGCATGCTGCTCAAGGTGCTCTCGCAGTTCTACAGCGTGACCGTGACGAATGACGGCGCATCGGCGTTGGCCGCCGCCGGCAAGCCGCCCCCGCCCGATTTACTGCTGCTCGATGTGATGATGCCGAACATGGACGGGCACGCCGTCGCCGCGGCGGTGCGTGCGCTGCCCGGGTTGAAGTCGATCCCGATCATCTTTTTGACCGCCAAGACGGGTCCGGCGGAAGTGATCAAGGGCATCCAGTCAGGCGCGCGCCATTACATCACCAAGCCATTCAAGATCGATGACTTGGTGACGCGCGTGAAAAAGGCCATCGGGGGCTGAGCGCAGACCTGAGGCGCCTTTGCCAGCCTCCGCGGAACGTCTAAATCCCGAGCACTTTCATAGCGTTTTGGCGTGGGGCGCAAGTGCGCAGCTGCACACATCAGTCGCAGTTCGACACGAGCGAATATCTGACGATCAGTTAGCGTATATCTATCCAGCGAGGCCGCGATGGCCGCTTGCTTTCCTGTGTCAGGCGAAGGATGAGAGAACCCTGGCACTCATTATCGGGAGATGAAGATGCAACAGACTAAGTCTTATTGGCGGTTGGTAGCGGTAGCTGGCGTAGTGAGCGCGTTCATCGGCTCCGCATGTACCGTGACCACGAGCACGGACGACGACGACTTTGGCACCGCGGGCACCAGCTCGGGTACCGCTGGGTCGGGTACTGCCGGCTCCAGCACGGCAGGCACGGCGGGCGCGGCGGCAGGCTCTGCGGGCGCGGCCGGGGCAGCCGCAGGTTCCGCGGGCACAGCTGGCACGGCGGGCACGGGCGGGGCAGCCGCAGTGCCGTTCCAGTGTGATGCCGATGACGGCAAGATCGGCACGCCCAACACCTGCGCGCCGACTGACTCCAGCAACGACTGCCAGAAGTGCATTCAAGCCAAGTGCTGTACCGAGCAATCTGCCTGTTACGCGACCGGCCCTGGCAACCAGTGCGGTTGGGGCGGCCCGCTAACGATCAACGACAAGCCCAATCCGGGTGGCGAAGCGTACTGCATCGAAACCTGCATCCAAGACGGCGTGGTACTGAGCGGCACCGCCCCCGACGAGCAGCTGGTCGGCACGTGCGCGAACAACTGCTCCACCTCGCTCAGCAACGGCTCGAGCAAGGACTGCGGCGCGGTGATTGGCACGCAGACCAATGACTTGATCAATTGCCTGATGGACAACTGCTCCGCGGATTGCTTCGGCGGCGAGTGAGCCTCTAGCCGGCCCATTCGGGCCGTAATGAGTTCCAAGCGGCGCTGAGAGCAATCTCGGCGCCGTTTCAGTTTGTTGCGATTTTCAGGTGCCGAAGCTGGAATCGGAACTGAAAGTGCTTTTTTTTGCCTGATGCGGGCGATGACGAGTCGGCTGTGTTACGGTTGCCACCGCATGATGGTCGTTGGTTGCGCTGGTTTCGCGGTACCCGCGACTCGCTATTTCAAAGAGTACCTGTTCGTCGAGGTGCAGGAGACGCACCTGGCCGTCCCCGGCCCGGGAACCGTCCGCCGCTGGCGCCGAGAGGCTCCGCCCGGCTTCGAGTTCGCACTGCTCGGCCCGCGTGAGATCGGCCAAGAGGGCTTTCGCGACGGCAAAGTCATCGAAACCGCATTGAAGACGCTCGGCGAGGTGGCCAAAGAGCTCGCCGCCAAGACCGCCGTCTTCGTCGCCCCTTCGGACTTCCCCCACTCGCGCGCCAACCGCGCCGCCCTGCGGGACTTCCTGAAGAACGTAAAGAAGCAGTTCGAGACCATCGTGTTCGAGCCAGGCCCCGCCTGGAATCCGGACGAGTCGGACGACCTGGCCGAAGAAACGCAGACCCTCTGTGCGCGCGACCCGCTGCACCACGGCTTGTCCAAGCGCAAAGGCGCCTACTATCGCCTGCCCGGCCCAGCCGGCCACAAGTCCCGCTATGAAGACCCCGCGATCGAAAAGCTAGCCGCGATTGCCCTCGCCGGCGGTGAGCAAGACGCAACCTACGTCTTCACCAACGTCGACATGTTCGCCGACGCCAAGCGCTTCAAGCGCGCCGTCGGCACCGTCTAATAGCGCTGTAAGTTCGTCCGCTTAGCGGCGAAGTTGAAAGCGAACTACGAGCTTGGCGCCAGGGGGGCGAACGCTTCCCCGCGCCGCACCTCGTGGCGCGAAATTGTTCCGCACTTGCGCCGGCTTGCGCGCGGACGCTCAAGTGCAGCCTGAGCTTTGGTAGAACGACGCCCGGTCCGAGTTCGGGCGGAGCACGCTGACGCGGGAGGGCGTTCACGTTTGTGGACGCTGACGCGGGAGGGCGTTCACGTTCACGTTCACGTTTGCTGACCCTGACCCTGACGCGGGAGGGCGTTCACGTTCACGTTCACGTTTGCTGACGCTGACGCTGACGCGGGAGGGCGTTCACGTTCACGTTTGCAGACGCTGACGCGGGGGGCGTTCGCGTTCACGGCGGGCGCGTCGCGTTTTTCGGTTAGGGGGGCTCGTCGTTTGGTTCGGGGATACCCAGGGTGAACCTCGCGACGGCTCGGCCGGCGCGTTCGGCGGCGGAGCGGAGCGCGATGTCGTAGGCGGCGCTGTCGGCGCGGGGGTCGGCGTCGCCGCTGAGTTGGACCGCGCGGCGGACATCCCCGGTGTCGAGGGTCGGCTCTTGATTTTCGGCGCGGAAGACCCGGCCGCGCACGGTGAGGGCGATGCTCATGCCGGAGGCGCGCGGTTGGCCGGCTTGCACGTGGATGCCGCGGGAGAGCTCATCGACTCGCAGTACGTCGACGACGAGCCGCGGGTACTCAGCGCCGCTGGCCAGGAGCCCGGCTGCGGCCAGTTCGGAGCGCGCGCCGCTGGCGGTAGCTTGTGCCGCGATGGGTTCCGGAATCAGCACTTGACCCACGTGCACGCTGAGCCGCGCTCGGCCGGCTTGCCCGTACACCGGCTGGTAGCCACAGGCCGTGAGCAGCACTGCCCACAGCCCGGGCAGTGAGTAAAAGCACAATCGGCGACGAGACTTAGAGCGCAAGTTTCACGGGAAACAACAGGCTATCCACAGCGCTTCGCTCGTTCAGCAGATTGGCAGAAAGAGTTGCCAAGTGTGCAGCACCAGAGCGAACGCCGAGAGTTGAGTGTCTCTGCTGGCGTTGTACGAGGAGTCGCCGAGGTCGGGCAAATTTCGTTCGCTCTTTCCGTCGGCTTCGTTCAGCCAACGATCAGATTCAGGATCTTTCCGGGAACGTAGACCAGCTTTTTCACGGACTTGCCCTCGATGAACTTGGTCACGTTCGGGTCCGCCAGGGCGGCTGCCCTCGCGGCCGCCTCGTCTGCGTCACGGGCCAAAGCCACGCGACCGCGCACCTTGCCGTTCACTTGCACGGCGATCTCGAGCACGTCGTCGATGGTCAGGGCCTCATCGAACTGCGGCCAGGGCACGTTCGCGATCGAGGGGGCGTGACCCAGGTGGGCCCACAGCTCCTCCGCCAAATGGGGGGCGAAGGGCGAGAGGCAGAGCACGAGCTTTTCGACGGCCTCGCGGGGGGGCTGTTCCATGCCGTTCAGGTGGTTGACCAAGATCATCATCGCGCTGACCGCGGTGTTCAGGGACAGGGCCTCGATGTCGCGGCCGAGCTTCTGCACGGTGCGGTGAACCAGCTTGGCCGTCTCGTTGTCGAGCGGGCCCTCGCTCAGGGGGCGGCGCGCAATCGAGTCCGTGCGGTCCAAGAAGCGACGGACGCCCTGGATGCCGCTCGATTGCCAGGGCTTGGCTTGCTCCAGCGGGCCCATGAACATTTCGTACAAGCGCAGGCTATCGGCGCCGAACTCGTCGACCACCAAGTCCGGGCTCACCGAGTTGCCGCGAGAGCCG
>Ga0247740_1000598_pt1 | contig 16764 bp, 16 predicted proteins | sample UWRJL148409B2_FD_180942 | JGI IMG/M metagenome (GOLD analysis project Ga0247740, IMG submission 180942) | Plant litter microbial communities from Arlington Agricultural Research Station in Wisconsin, United States - UWRJ-L148-409B-2 | ecosystem: Environmental > Terrestrial > Plant litter >...
CCGTCGGGTTTGGAGAGCCCCGACGCGAGCTTGGCCACGAACTTAGTCGAGGCGGCGCCCACCGAGCAGATGAGCCCGGTTTCATCGCGGACCCGACTGCGGATGAGTTGCGCGACCTTGAGCGGGGAGCCGAAGACGTTGCGCGCCCCCGCAACGTCCAGGAAGGCCTCGTCGATACCGAGGCGCTCGACGAGAGGTGTCACATCGTCGAAGATGTCCATGACCATGGTCGAGAAGTGCTGGTAGCGCTCGAAATGCGGCTCCAGGACGATCGCATCCGGGCAGCGGCGCAGGGCGATCGACATGGGGAGGGCGGAGTTGACGCCGAACTTTCGCGCCTCGTAGGTTGCGGCGGTGACGATGGACCGGGCCGAGCGATGCCCCACGATCACCGGCTTGCCGACGAGCTCGGGATGGTCGAGCAGCTCCACCGAGGCGTAGAAGGCATCCATGTCGACGTGGAGGATGGTCGCGGTCGAGTCGTCCACTCCCGGCGCCGTGACGTGTCGCCCGGTGCCGTCCTGCTTGCCCATGGGGCAATCCTCCCACCGACGGACGACTGCCGTCCGACGACGAAGGCGGGCGCCCCGTGGGACGCCCGCCTCCAGGATTCGACTAGCGCGTGCGGCGGCGGAAGATGAGCCCCTGGATGAGCAGCAGCACCACGGAGCCTCCCAGCGCGAACAGCCACGGCAGGGGGCTGCCGAGGCCCTCCTCGCCGAAGACGTCGTAGCCGAGCACGGCGCTGGCAACCCAGGCGCCCAGTGCGGCGCCCAGCAGGCCGAGGATGATGGTGAGGATCCAGCCGAGCTTGCGGCGCAGGATCAGCTTCGCAACGATCGCGGCGACGACGCCGATCAGGAGGAAGGGGAAGAAGCTCATTCGGGTACTCCAAGCGGTGATGTGTTGCCGACGCAGCTGCGACGTGCGGACTCAGTGTGGCAGTCACGACACCCCCGCAACAGTAGAAGGGCGGTGCGCAGATGCGCACCGCCCTTCACCCAGTCGAGGGGACTATGCCCGACGGCTGCCTCGCGTGACGAGGCCGTAGATCAGGAGCACGACAATCGCGCCGCCGATCGCGAGCAGCCACGTGGTGATGTCGAAGAAGCCCTCGAGGCCAACACCGAAGATGGCGCTTCCCAGGAAGCCACCCAGAAGTGCGCCGACGACGCCCAGGATCAGCGTGATGACCCATCCACCGCCCTGCGAGCCGGGCAGAATGGCCTTCGCGATAGCCCCAGCGACGAGTCCTAGAACGATCCAACCGATGATTCCCATGACGACCTCCCAGTCGGTCATTTACTGCGGCACCGGGTCTCGGCGCCTCATCAACACAACCACAGAGGAGACTTGAAGGTGGGGCCCTTGCCGTCGAGCGCCGTGTCTGGTAGCTACCGGGGTGCAATCTGGGTAATGCTGGGGTACATGGAGCAACAGCATCCTTGGAGCAGGTACGTGGCGATCGGCGACTCGTTCACGGAGGGAATCGGTGACCCTGAGCCCCTGAGCCCCGGTGGTCACCGGGGTTGGGCGGACCGCGTCGCGGAGGTTCTCGCCGAGCAGACCGACGACTTCGCGTACGCCAACCTGGCCATCCGGGGCCGCCTACTGCAGCAGATCTCCGACGAGCAGGTGGATGCCGCACTCGAGCTCAAGCCCGACCTCATCACCGTGTCGGCCGGCGGCAACGACATCATCCGACCCGGCACTGACGCGGACGACGTGTCGCGCCGATTCGAATCCATGATCGAGCGGCTGCGCAGCGACGGCGCCACCGTGGTCATGTTCAACGGACCCGACATCGGCATGACTCCCGTGCTCAACAGGGTGCGCGGCAAGGTGGCCATCTACAACGAGAACCTCCGTGCCATCGCTCAGCGCCACGACTGCATCGTGGCGGACATGTGGGCGCTGCGGCAGCTGGCCGACCCGCGGATGTGGGCGCCGGACCGCCTGCACTTCTCCCCCGTCGGTCACACCGCGATTGCGATCATGGTGCTCGACGCCCTCGCCGTCGAGAACTCGCTCGAGCCGTTCCGGCCGGAGCCTCTGCCGCCGCGACAGTGGCGCCAGGCGCGCTCGGAGGACATGATGTGGGCGCGGGAGTACCTCGTGCCGTGGGTGCTGCGCCGGGTGCGGCACCACTCCTCGGGCGACCACGTGACGCCCAAGCGCCCCGGCTACTAGCCCCGAACGCACGGATGCCCGGGCCGCAGTGGCCCGGGCATCCGGTGAAGCGTGGAGGGGCTAGCTGATGCCCGAGTAGCCGGTGCGGCCGGCGGCCGGGCAGTCGAACGGATCCGTGGAGCGGCCGACCTCGTTGAGGTACCGGACGACCGTGCGGTACGCAGCGGGAAGGCCGATCTCGGTGTAGACGATGCCCTTCGCCTCGCAGTACTCGCGGGTGATCTCGCCGGCGCGCTTGAGGCTCGGGCGGGGCATGCTCGGGAAGAGGTGGTGCTCGACCTGGTAGTTGAGCCCGCCCATGAAGTGGTTCATGACGTGGCCACCGCGGATGTTGCGGCTGGTGAGCACCTGACGGCGGAGGAAGTCGACCTTCGAGGCACGCGGCAGGATGGGCATGCCGATGTGGTTGGGGGCGAACGACGCACCCATGTAGAGACCGAAAATGGCTAGCTGCACTCCGAGGAACGCGAAGGCCATGCCCAGCGGCATGAAGGAGAAGAGCACCGCCAGGTACGCGATGTTCCTGACGAGGAGCAGGACGATCTCGAGGGCGCGCTTGTCGACCTTCTTGCCCTTGGAGAAGACGGTGATGAACGCGTGGCGGTGGAGGTTGATGCCCTCGAGCAGCAGCACCGGGAAGAACAGGTAGCCCTGCTTGTTCGCCAGCCATTTCGTCAGTCCGGTGAGGCCCTCGGCCTTGTCGGCCTGGAAGATGATGAAGTCGGTCTCGATGTCGGGGTCTTTGTCGACGGTGTTCGGGTTGCCGTGGTGGCGGGTGTGCTTCGTCATCCACCACGAGTAGCTGATGCCGACGAGGAGGTCGGCGACGATGCGGCCGCCGAAGTCGTTCACCTTGCCCGACTCGAACACCTGGCGGTGCGCGAGCTCGTGGGCCATGAACGCGTACTGGGTGAAGATCACGCCGAGGACTGCCGCGATGATCAGCAGGTACCAGGTGTGGTGGAGCAGCGCGAACCCGACCCAGGCCCCGGCCATGGCGACCGTGAGCACGCTGAAGGTGATCACGTAGAAGCTCGTGCGGCGGCGGAGCAGCCCTGCATCGCGGACCGTGTGAAGGAGGGCGGAGAACTCCGAGAGGGGGTTCGCGACGCCGCGCTGACCGGTTTTGATAATGCGAGCGGGTTCGGCAGCAGCAGTAGTCACGTGGCCTCAGAGGGTCGAATGACTTCACAGCCACAACAGGTTGAGCGGGATGCTCGAGATACGGCAAGCGTAGCGGTCGAGCCTGAGGATCCACCGCGACTCTCCATGGGAATTAGCCCAGTGTTTACATCCGGCCGATCAGAACAGTTCCGCGGGGTTGGTGAGCCGCCACCACGGCCCCGGGTCGTCGATGGTCGCGGAGAGCCGGAGCGGGACCGTCACGGTCCGAGTGCCGATCGTGAAGAGTAGGCTGCCGACCTCGGCGCCGGCGTCGGCGAGGTGGAGTTCGTCGACCGTGACGTCGACGGTGACGGGCGTGGCGGACCACACGGCCACGGACGCGCTGTCTGCCGCAACTGCCGCGGCGGCATCCCCCCACGGGGTTCGGTAGCTGGCGAACTCGTCGCCCTCGGTGGTCAGCAGCACCTCGGTGAAGCCCGCGTCGACCTCGGCGAGCAGCGACCGGATGGCGGCGTCGATGGTGTCGTGGTCGGGCCCGCCGAGAACGACACCGACCACGGTGATGGTCGTGCCGCCGACGACGTGCTCCTGCGAGAACAGGAGGCAAGAACCGGCCTCGTCGAGCGTGCCGGTCTTGATGCCATCCACGCCGTCGACGCCGAGAAGGCCGTTGCGGTTCTCGATGGTGCCGATCCCGGGCACGTCCATCACCTGGGTCGAGACGATCTCCGCCACCACGGGGTCGGCCTCCGCGAGCTTGCCGAGCTCGATCAGGTCGGCCACGGTGCTGCGGTTGTCGGGCGATACACCGGTGGGCTCCTCGATGCTCGTGCTGGCCAGCCCCTGCGCGGCGAGCCAGGCCGCGGCCGCATCGACGAACGCCGACTCCGACCCGTACGCCCACGTCGCCAGCGATTCGGCGTAATTGTTGGCCGACTCCATGAGCATGACGTTCATCACGTTCCGCTGCGACACCACCTGGCCGTCGTAGACCGACTCCACGACGCCGCCGTCGGCGAGCTGGTCGGCGTAGAACTCCTCGTCGACGGCGCCGAAGGTGATGTCCGGACCCGCCTCCCCCAGCGCGAGCGGGTGGGCGTCGAGCACGACGAGGGCGGTGATGATCTTCGAGATCGAGGCGATCGGCAGGGCATCCGTGGAACCGGCGCTCGCAAGCACCCCGGGGTACCCGACCGCTCCCACCCCCGAAGCCCCGTACGTCGGGAAGGTGACCGTGGGCTGTACCGCGGCCGGCGGCGTGTACGCCTCGAGGGCGGCGGCGGCGGGCTGCACCGGCGCGAGGAGGGTGAGGGGCAGGTAGAACGCGGTCGCGAGCACGACGAGCGCGCCGCCGAACACGGCGATGCGGCGGCGGCGGTAGATCTGGCGTCGAGTCAGTTGCTTGTCGGTCGGCGGCACCGCAACAGCCTAAGCGAGGCCTCCATCGACTGACCTGCGAGTCGGCACCGTCTCGTCGGGCACGAGCACCTCGGTCGACTCGTTGAGCGCCTCGCCGCGGAAGAACGGCTTCGAACGCGCGAAGAGCGACCACACGATCATGAGCACCACGCCCAGCGCGAGCGATCCGATCCCGACCACGAACACTCCTCCAACGCCGAAGAGCACGGTGTACCCGTAGTCGGGGTTGAACATGTCGATGGCCGAGAACACGAACGCCGCCGTGAGCATGAGCGAACCCAGCAGCGGGAACAGGAACTTGAAGAACACGTTGTGCGCGTTGGTGAACAGCTCCCGGCGGAAGAACCACACGCACGAGAACCCCGTGATCGCGTAGTAGAACGCGATCGCGAGGCCGAGCGACAGGATCGTGTCCGAGAGGAAGTCCTCGCTCACGATCGTGAGACCCACGTAGAACGCGGTGGCGACGACACCCATCACGATCGTCGAGAACGCGGGCGTCCGGTACTTCGGATGCACGACCCCGAACCGCCTCGGGAGCGCGCGGTACGCGGCCATCGCGAGCGTGCCGCGCGCCGTGGGGAGGATCGTCGTCTGCGTCGACGACACAGCCGAGACCAGCACGGCGACCACGAGCAGCCACGCGAACGGGCCGAACAGCACGTCCTTGAGGGCGAAGAACACGTCCTCCGCGTTCGTCTCGTTGCCGAGCCCGAGGCCGGTGGAGCCCAGTCCGGCGTACGCCATGGCTGCGACGGTCACACCGACGTAGGTGACGAGCAGGATGAGCGTCGAGAGGATCGCCGCCCGCCCCGGTGTGCGCTGCGGGTCCTTGGTCTCCTCGTTGAGCGCGAGGCAGGTGTCCCAGCCCCAGTAGATGAACAGGGCCAGCAGGATGGCCTCGACGAACCCCGAGGCCGACTCGAACGCGAACGGGTTAAACCACGACAGCTCCGGTGCCGTGGCGCCCTCCGGCGCGTTGCCGGTCGCCACGGCGACGATGGCCGCGACCACGAACACGACCAGAGCGAGGTACTGGATGCCCAGCAGCACGTTCTGCAGCTTCTCGCCGATCTCCGTTCCCCGGTAGCTGATGAAGGTCATGAGGGCGATGAAGACCACTCCCGTGGCCGTCACGATCACCGGGTCCTGGGCGATGTCCTCGTTGATGAGCAGCCAGAAGTACTTGCCCCCGATCTGCGCGAGGTTCGCGAGCACGACGATGCCGGCGACGGCGACGCCCCAGCCGCCCATCCAACCGACCCGCGGTCCGAAGGCCTTGGTCGCCCAGGTGAAAGTGGTGCCGCAGTCCGGCACGGCACGGTTCAGCTCGCGGTAGGCGAACGCGATGAGGAGCATCGGCACGAAGGCGATGATGAAGGCGATCGGTGCCTGGGCTCCGACGGCGAGCACGACGAACCCGAGGGTAGCGGCGAGCGAGTACACGGGCGCGGTGGACGCGAGCCCGATCACGGTGGAGCCGAAGAGCCCCAGCGTTCCTGTTGCGAGGCCCTTGCCGACAACAGCCTGAGTGGTGCCCGAGTCTTCAGTGACTGCCATCTCGCGAGCCTACAACCGGCCCCGCACCGGCCGACAGGCCGCGCCGGGCTACTGTCTGTTCATGCAGACCAGCCCGTTCGAAGCGACGGCGATCGACGCGTACCCCTCGAAGTCGGTGTGGGATGCCGCGGCCGCCGAGCTCGTCGGCACGATGCTCCACCGCTGGAACCTCGTAGCGGGACAGCCGTTCGCGGGCGGTGAGGCGGCTTCGGTCCTGCGTGTGAGGTTGAAGGACGGCACGTCCGGGGTGCTCAAGGTCGGTTACCCGCACGTCGAGGCGGTGTGGGAGGCTGTAGCGCTCGAGGCCTGGGGTCCCGACCGGGCGCCGAGGGTGTTCCGGCAGGACGCGTGGACGTGGGCGTTGCTGCTGGAGGACGTGCAGCCGGGCATCCCCCTCCTTCGCTACCAGGTGAAGGCGAGGGACGCGCTGCGCTCGGGCGCGAGGCTCCACCGCGCGCTGACCGCGACCCCGATCCCGGAGGGAATCCCGCGGCTCGATGAGGCGCTGCGGCCGTTCCACGACAAGGCGGTGTCGCGACTGCGCCAGCACCTGCCGATGCTCGGCGAGAACGGTGGGGTACTCGAGGCGGGACTCGGGATGCTCAGCCACCTCATCGACACGGCTCCGGGCGACGCGTTCCTGCACGGTGACTTCAATCCCGGCAACATCGTGAGCAGCGACAAGGGTTGGCGCGCGATCGACCCGAAGCCGCTGCGCGGTGACGCCGCCTTCGACCTCTGGCCCCTCGTCAGCCAGCTCGGATCCCCGTGGCTTGCGGTGGAGCCGCAGCACATCCTGCGCGAGCAGCTCGCCCTCGCAGCGGACGTCGCCGAAGTGGATGCACCGCGCGCCGCACAGTGGGGGTTCGCGCGCGCCGCGCTCAACATCAGCTGGTTCCTCGACGATCAGAACGCCCGGGCAGCGCACACCGCGATCCGCGAGGCGACCGCCTGGCGCGTGGTCAGCGGAGCCTGAGCGCGTAGAGCCCCACGGCGCTGGCCGAGGCCACGTTGAGGGAGTCGACCCCGTGCAGCATCGGGATCGTCACGACCGTATCGGCCGCACGGAGCGCCGCGGCACTGAGCCCGTCTCCCTCGGTGCCGAGGACGAGGGCGATCCGCTCCGGCGGATCGGCCGCGAACTCGTCGAGAGTGACCGCGTCGTCCGCGAGGGCAAGGGCGGCAATGTGGAAGCCGGCCGCACGCAGCTCGTCGGCGCCGAGTGGCCAGTCGGGCAGGCGGGTCCAGGGCACTTGGAGCACGGTGCCCATGCTCACGCGCACGCTTCGCCGGTACAGCGGGTCGGCGCACCGGGGGGTCACGAGCACGGCGTCGGCGCCCAGTCCCGCGACGGAGCGGAAGATGGCTCCGACGTTGGTGTGATCGACGATGTCCTCGAGCACGACCACGCGGCGGGCATCCTTGAGCAGGTCGGCGACCGGGGCGAGCACCGGACGGTGCATGGCGGCGAGAGCCCCCCGGTGCAGGTCGAAGCCGGTGAGGGACTCGAGGAGCGGGCCGGCTCCGACGAAGACCGGAACGTCGTACGGCTCGAGGAGCGGGGCGAGGTCGTCGAGCCAGCGCTCGAGCATGAGCACGGAGCGGGGACGGTGCCCGGCGGCCAGCGCCCGCTCGATCACCTTCGCGGACTCGGCGATGTAGAGGCCGCCCTCCGGCTCCGTCCGGCGGCGCAGCGCCACATCCGTGAGGTTCGCGTAGTCGGCGAGGCGCTCGTCCGACAGGTCGTCGAGGCGAATGACGTGCACGTGAACCACCGATCTCGCGGCATTCGGAAACAATTCCGAAAACTCTGGTGTTTAGTCTGTCAGTAGCACGGGAGGAGATCGGCATGGCGCAGACAGCGGCAGCGACGCACTCCCCCGCCTTCGAGGCGGCCGTGGCAGCGCTCAAGGGCCGTACTGTCGCGGTACTGACCGGAGCCGGCGTGAGCACCGACTCGGGCATCCCCGACTACCGAGGAGCGGGCGCGCCGGTGCGTTCGCCCATGACCTTCCAGCAGTTCCTGGCCGACCTCGACTACCGCAAGCGGTACTGGGCAGGAAGCCACCTGGGCTGGAAGCGGTTCTCCGCCGCCTCCCCCAACGCCGGTCACAAAGCACTGGCCGACCTCGAGCTCGCGGGCTTCGTCGACGGCATCGTCACTCAGAACGTCGACGGTCTCCACCTCCGAGCCGGGTCGCAGCGGGTCGTCGACCTGCACGGCAGCATGGACCGCGTCGTGTGCCTCACCTGTGGCCAGTACTACGCCCGGGCCGGGGTCGCCGACCAGATCGTCGAGCACAACCCGTGGCTGGATGTGCCCGAAGCGGTCGAGCTCTCCCCCGACGGCGACGTGCAGATCAAGGATGTCGGCGCCTTCGTGCTGCCCGAGTGCACCGTGTGCGGGGGCATCCTCAAGCCCGATGTGGTGTTCTTCGGCGAGTTCGTGCCGAAGGAGAAGTTCGCCGAGGCGACAGCGCTTCTGGGTTCTGCGGACGCGCTGCTCATCGCGGGATCATCGCTCGTCGTCAACTCCGGCATCCGCCTGCTCGAACAGGCCAGCCGGCGCAAGATCCCCGTCGTTATCATCAACCGCGGCGTTACGAAGGGCGACAACCGCGCGTCGGTTAAGATCGATGCTGGGACTTCGGAGACCCTGGTGTCACTTCTGGAGAGACTCGGCGACTGACCGGGCATCCCTGCCGAAGGGATCCGTCTTGCTGCTCTACCTCGTGCGCCACGGCGAGACCGACTGGAACCGCCAGCGCCGCATCCAGGGTCTCACGGACATCCCGCTCAACGACACCGGCCGCGAGCAGGCGGCTCGCACCGGGCGACTCCTCGCACGCCGCGAGTGGGATCTCGTCGTGGCGAGCCCGCTCTCCCGGGCGTTCGAGACGGCGAGCATCATCGCCGACGAACTCGACCTGCCGGAGCCCATCAAGGATGCCCGGCTCGTCGAGCGCAACTACGGCGAGGCCGAGGGGCTCGACTTCGCCGAGATGCAGCGCCTCTTCCCCGAGGACGCGCCGGTGCCCGGGCGTGAGAAGCGCTCGGCCGTTGCTACCCGCGCGACCGAGGCCCTCATGGACATCGCACGCAACCACCCGGATCAAGCAGTGGTCGTGGTCAGCCATGGCGGTCTGATCCGGTCGGTGCTGCGCCGGGTCGACCCCGAGGGCGAGTACGGCATGATCACCAACGGATCGGTGCACAGCTTCCGCTACGAGGACGGCGCGCTCAGCCTCATCGCCTTCGACGACCCGATCGAGGTCGAGTCCATCGAGGGTGAGGATCTGCGCGAGCAGAATCCCGTCGAGGCGCGCGAGAAGAACCGCAAACGGGCCTAGCGGCGAGCGGCCGTCCGACGCTCGTACGTCTGAGTCAGGACTTCGAGCAGCGCCTTCGCGGCGTCCGGCCAGTTGAAGCGCTTGGCCCACTCCGCGGACTCCGCCGAGCGGCGCGCCCACTCCGAGTCGTCCTCGAGCTGGCGGACGGCGGCGACGAACGATGCAGTGCTCGACGGGTCGAAGTAGCCCGCGGCCGGCCCGCCGATCTCCCGGAAGATGGGGATGTCGCTCAGCAGCACGGGCGTGCCGAGCGCCTGCGCCTCGACGACGGGGAGGCCGAAGCCCTCTTCGCGGGACGCGGTGACGAGCGCGGTCGCCTCGAGGAGCGCCTTCTCGTACTCTCCGTCGCTGGCTCCGTCGAAGAACTCCACGGATCCCTCGGGAGCAAGCGCCGTGAGCCGGGCCCTCTCCTCGGGAGAGATGCGGCTCATCAGCTGAAGCCGGTAGCCGGGCAGCTCCTTCATCGAGGTGACGAGCAGGTCGACGTTCTTGTACTGCATGAAGGACCCCATGTAGACCAGCGATTTGGTCTCCGCCGCCGTGCGAACAGGGGCGACGTCGGGCTGCTCCGTGCCGAGCAGGACGACTCGCACGGGGTTCTTGGTGAGGTGGTGGGCATCCATGAGGCTGCGTGTGGTCTCGGAATCGACGAGGTGGGCGTCGGCCTGGTTCAGAAGCGTGCGCTGGAATCCCCACCACAGGTGGTACACGCGCCAGATCACCTTCAGTGCCGGGTTGAGATCGCGCGGCGGCGTGCGGTGCGTGTAGTAGATCAGGTCATGGATGGTCGTGACGAGGCCGTACTTGCGGAAACCCGGTCCCATCGTCTGCATCGGCGTGAACACGACATCGGGCTCGTACTTGTTGACCGTGAGGGCGACGAAGGGTTCACGGGGACTCGTGTACGACGGGCCCATGACCCACGGGAGGTCGGGCAGCATCTCGAGCTGCCTCTCGTCCTGGATGAGCATGGTCACCGGATGGAGCTTGCTCAGCTCCTCCACCAGCCGCGCGCCGTAGCGGCTGATCCCGTCGTGCCGGCCGAGGCGGGTGTAGCGGCTGTCGAACAGGATCTTCATCGGGCGACCTCTCCGGTGCCGAGGAACGCGACGATCTGCTCGGCGGCCTCCCGCGGCTTCTCATAGTGCACGAGGTGGCCGACGCCGGTGAGGATCGTGAGCCGGGCGTCCGGGAAGAGCGTGGCGAGGCGCTCCTGGGCTGCCACCGTCGTGATCGGGTCGTGGTCAGCACCGATGAGCAGGGTGGGCGCCGCGATGTCCCTCGCGAACATGCTCACGTCCTTGCTGATGGATGCCTCGAACCCCTCGACGACGACGTCGCGGTTGGCGTAGCTGCTGAAGTATGTGTGGTGCTGGTCGTGGATCCAGCCGCGGAGCGACCTGCTCTTCGTCTGCGCCATGAAGACGCTGATGAAGCGCACCACCACCCAGTTGCCGAGCATCGCCTTGCCGACCCGCTCGGGGAGGGCGCGACCCACCCGGTAGAAACCCAGGGTGAGTCGGCTCAGGACGCCGTTGGGGCCCTCCAGGGCCGGAGCCGCGATGGGGTTGATGAGGATCAGCCGCGGGGTCGGCAGTCCACCCGCGATCGCCGATGACACCACGATGGACCCGAACGAGTGGCCGAGGATCACGGCGGTGCCGCGGACGCCCACAGCGTCCACGAACGCGGACAGCCAGTCGGAGTACCCCGCGATGTCGTGCGTGCGGTCGGCGAGGGGCGTTGACGCGCCGAATCCGGGAAGGTCGGGGCTGATGATGCGGATTCCCCGGAGGTGCGCGACGATCGGTTCGAGGCCGTGGTGCTCACCCCGGTAGCCGTGCACCGCCACGACGGTGGTCGGGGCATCCTCGGGACCGTAGACCCAGTAGTGGGTGGTGCTGCCGAGCACCTCGATCGTGTGTTCGACCGCCGGGCTGCCGGCGAGCAGCGCGGAGTACGGGGAATCGACGGGCACGGTCGCAATTCTAGGCACCGGGAACTGCACAAGCGCTTACACGGCGGCCCTAGTATCGAATGGTGACCTTCACTGCGCCCATCCAGTTGCCCGGCCTGGCCCTCGACCCGCAGTGGTACAGGCGGGCAGTCTTCTACGAGGTCATGGTGCGGTCGTTCTACGACAGCAACGGCGACGGCTCGGGCGACATCGCGGGCCTCGTCGGCAAGCTCGACTACCTGCAGTGGCTAGGCGTCGATGCCCTCTGGATCCCGCCCTTCTACAACTCGCCGCTGCGCGACGGCGGCTACGACGTCTCCGACTTCATGACCGTCCTGCCGGAGTTCGGAACGCTCGACGAGTTCAAAGACCTCGTGACGAAGGCGCACGAGCGCAACATGCGCATCGTCATCGACTACCCGCTCAACCACACGTCCGACCAGCACGACTGGTTCCAGCAGTCGCGGGAGGACCCGGAGGGTCCCTACGGCGACTTCTACGTGTGGAACGACACGGATGACAAGTACCCGAACATCCGCATCATCTTCGTCGACACCGAGGAATCGAACTGGACGTTCGACCCGGTGCGCCGCCAGTTCTTCTTCCACCGCTTCTTCTCGCACCAGCCCGACCTCAACTTCGAGAACCCGGCAGTCCGCCAGGCCGTGCTCGACACGATCCGCCACTGGATGGACCTCGGCGTCGACGGCGTGCGTCTCGATGCAATTCCGTACCTGTTCGAGTCCGAGGACGGCAACGGTGAGGGCGAGCCCAAGACCCACGAGTTCATCAAGGAGATCCGCGCGATGGTCGACCGGGAGTACCCGGGCCGCGTGCTGATCGCGGAGGCCAACCAGTGGCCGCAGGAGGTCGTGGCGTTCTTCGGCACCGAGGAGGAGCCCGAGTGCCACATGGCCTTCGACTTCCCCGTCATGCCCCGCATCTTCTACTCGCTGCGCTCGCAGCACGCCGGCGAGCTGGTGAGGGTGCTCACCGAGACCACCGAGGTGCCCGCCGGCGCAGCGTGGGGCGTCTTCCTCCGAAACCACGACGAGCTCACGCTCGAGATGGTCAGCGAGGAGTACCGCCAGGCCATGTACGGCTGGTACGCCTACGACCCGCGGATGCGCAGCAACATCGGTATCCGTCGGCGCCTTGCTCCCCTGCTCGACAACTCCCGAGCGGAGACCGAGCTCGCCCACGCGCTGCTGTTCTCCCTGCAGGGGTCGCCGTTCCTGTACTACGGCGACGAGATCGGCATGGGCGACAACATCTGGCTGCCCGACCGCGACTCATCGCGCACGCCGATGCAGTGGACGCCCGATCGCAACGCCGGATTCTCCACCGCGGACCCCGGCAAGCTCTTCCTGCCGGTCGTGCAGTCGCTCGTCTACAACTACAACCTCGTGAACGTGGAGTCGCAGCTCGCGCAGTCCCGCTCCCTCCTGCACTGGGTGCGCAACGTCATCCACGTGCGCAAGGGGCACCCGACCTTCGGGCTCGGAACCCTCCGCGTGCTCAAGACCAACCACGAGTCCGTACTGGCGTTCGTGCGTGAGTACGAGGGAACGGGTACTCAGTTCGGCGACTCCCCCGAGTCGGTGCTCTGCGTGTTCAGCTTCTCGCACAACCCCGTGTCCGTCACGATCGACGTGGACGGCTACGCGGGAGCGACGAGCTTCGACCTCTTCGGCGGCGGGGAGTTCCCGTCGATCGGCGAGGACGGCACCCTCACCCTCACACTCGCCACGCAGAGCTTCTACTGGCTGCACCTCGGCGACGCCCACTTCGCCGGCGGGCGGGTCTAGTCCCCACCTCCAGCGAGCCTGCGACACGCCGTCGGGAGTGCCGCATACCCTGTCTTCATGAGTAACTGGGGCCGGCTTGCCGTCTTCGACCTCGAGACCACGGGTGTCGACGTCGAGACTGCACGCATCGTTTCCGCGTGCGTCGCGGTATTGGAGTCCGACGGTGCCGTCGTCGAGCGCTGGGACTGGCTCGCCGACCCCGGGATCGACATCCCCGAGGGCGCATCCGCGGTGCACGGCATCACGACGGAGAGGGCGCAGGCCCTCGGCCGACCCGCCCAGGATGTCGTGGCGGAGATCACGCAGAGCCTGCGGGTGCTGTTCGGTCTCGGCATCCCCCTCGTCGTGTACAACGCTCCCTACGATCTGACCCTCCTCGACCGGGAGTGCCGACGTCATGGAGTTGCGCCGCTGGTCACCATCACGCCCGTGATCGACCCGCTCGTGCTCGACAAGGCCGTCGACAAGTACCGCAAGGGCAAGCGCACTCTCGAGGTGACGGCGGAGCTCTACGGCGTCACCCTCGACGACGCGCACGACGCGGGGTCGGATGCGATCGCTGCCGGCCGCGTGGCGCAGTCGCTGGCGCGCGCCTATCCCGAGGAGCTCGACGTCTCCCCCGCCGACCTGCACGGCCGGCAGGAGGTCTGGTTCGCGGGACAGGCGGCGAGTTTCGCCGACTACATCCGCACCGTGAAGGGCGACGACACCTACGTCTCGAACGAGTCGTGGCCTGTGCGCGTGAGCGAGCACCCCGGCAGCATCATCGACACGCAGCCGATCCCCGCCCCCGCGCCCCGGCCGAGCCGCACGGTGCCGCACCTCGACTTCAGCACGGGCGTGCTCGAGCTGGAGGGCATGCCTGCCGTGCTTCCCGGGCTCGAACTCACGTCGCTGCGGCCGTCGCACGCCGCCATCGAGCCCCCGGCCGCGCCCGAGCCGCGAGAAGCGGGAGCGGCGGCTCCCCTGTGGACCGAGCCCGAGGTGAACGAACCCGGGGTGACCGCGCCTGAGGGCACAGAGCCCGAGGCCCCGCCGGAGCTGTACACGCCGCCGATGTCGGGCGCATACGCAACAGCGCCCCCGCCCCAGCGGCAGACGGTGCTCCGCATCGCGGCCGCGATCATCACGGATCCCGCGGGTCGCACCCTCCTCGTGCGCAAACGCGGCACCACCGCATTCCAGCAGGCCGGCGGCAAGATCGAGCAGGGCGAGAGCGCGCTCAAAGCCCTGGTGCGGGAGCTGCGCGAGGAGGTCGGACTCGAGGTCGACCTCGACGTCACCGAGTACCTGGGGAGCTTCCGGGCTGTTGCCGCGAACGAGCCGAACACGGTCATCCGTGCCGAGGTCTTCGCGATGAGCACTGACCGCGTCATCGTGCCGGGCGACGAGATCGAGCAGGTCGTCTGGATCGAGACCGACGAACCGTTCGGCATCGAACTCGCGCCGCTCACCCGCGACACCGTGCTTCCGCTCTGGATCTCGCGACGCTCGTCGCTCTTCTAGCCCCGGGTTAACGAGAACAGGCGGCCCGAAGGCCGCCTGTTCTGAAAGACTTGTTGTTACTTCTTGGTACCGAAGCCCGCGTAGCGCGAGTTGAACTTCTCGACGCGACCCGCGGAGTCCATGATGCGCTGCTTGCCCGTGTAGAACGGGTGCGACTCCGACGAGATCTCGACGTCGATGACCGGGTAGGTCGTTCCGTCGAGCTCGATCGTCTTGTCGCTGGTCGCGGTCGAGCGCGTGAGGAACGTGGCGCCCGACGCGAGGTCGCGGAAGACGATCGCGTTGTACGTGGGGTGGATGTCGGTCTTCATGTGGATTCCTTGGGATTTGTATGAAAGATTGTGGGCTCGACGAGCGGGCCAGCTATCGAGCTTATCAGATGGTCAGGCAGCCCGGGCGGCGAATCGGCCGTTGGTCTTCGCGACGTCGAGCGGGAGGCCGAAGGCGTCGCTCAGGTTCTCCGAGGTGATGACCTCGTCGATCACGCCCGCAGCGCGCAGCTCGCCGTCGGCGAGAAGCAGTGCGTGCGTGAAGCCGATGGGGATCTCCTCCACGTGGTGGGTCACCATGACCATGGCAGGCGAGTTCTCGTCGCGGGCGAAACCGCCCAGGAGTCCGACGAGCTCCTCGCGGGCGCCCAGGTCGAGACTCGCAGCCGGCTCGTCGAGCAGCAGGAGCTCGGGGTCGGTCATCACGGAGCGGGCGATCTGCACCCGCTTCTGCTCGCCGTCGCTCAGGTCGCCGAAACGGCGATCCTCGAGGTGGGCGAGCTTCCACTCCGCGAGCACGCGCTGGGCACGGCGCAGGTCGATCTCGTCATAGGACTCGTTCCAACGGCCCGTGACCGAGTAGGCCGCAGTGAGCACGACGTCGATGACGCGCTCATCTCGCGGAACCTTGCGGGCGAGCGCGGTTGACGCGAACCCGATGCGCGGGCGGAGCTCGAACACGTCGGTGCGACCGAGGGTGTCGTCGAGGATCTGCACCTGCCCCGAGCTCGGGTGCATCTGCGCGGCGGCGAGCTGCAGCAGCGTGGTCTTACCGGCACCGTTCGGGCCCAGGATCACCCAGCGCTCGGCCGAATCGACCGTCCACGAGAGGGACCGCAGGATGGCGTTGCCATCCCGCACGACTGAGACATCGGAGAACTGGAGGACGCTTGCCATGGTCACTCCAGCCTAGGTGCTCGACGCCCGCAGTTAGACGAGGCTCGCGTAGATCTCGCGTGTCCGCTGCGCGATGGACGTCCAGCTGAAGTCGGTCTCCGCGCGCAGGCGCCCGGCCTCTCCCATGCGCTTCGCCGCAACCGGGTCGCTGACCACCTCGGTGAGGATCCGGGCGAGGTCCGCGACGAACTTGTCGGGGTCGATCGGGGTGCCTGTTCCGTCGTCGAGCTGCTCGATGGGAACCAGCCGTCCCGTCACTCCGTCCACCACGACCTCGGGGATGCCCCCGGTCGCGGTTCCGACGACCGGCGCCGAGCACGCCATCGCCTCGAGGTTCACGATGCCGAGCGGCTCGTACACCGACGGGCACACGAAGGTGGTCGCCTGGGTGAGCACCGCGGAGAGTTCGTTCTGGCTCAGGAGCCGGTCGAGCCACACGACGCCCGAGCGCTGCTTCTGCAGCTCGGCGACGCCCGCCTGCACCTCGGCGAGGATCTCGGGGGTGTCGGGCGCGCCCGCGCACAGCACCAGCTGCACCTCGGGCGGCAGCAGGGCGGCGGCGCGCAGCAGGTACGGCAGGCCCTTCTGACGCGTGATGCGGCCGACGAAGACGACGGACGGTCGGGTCGGATCGATTCCCAGACCCGCTACGAGATCGGGGTCGTCGACGCTGCGCCAGCGGT
>Ga0247740_1000600_pt1 | contig 16740 bp, 8 predicted proteins | sample UWRJL148409B2_FD_180942 | JGI IMG/M metagenome (GOLD analysis project Ga0247740, IMG submission 180942) | Plant litter microbial communities from Arlington Agricultural Research Station in Wisconsin, United States - UWRJ-L148-409B-2 | ecosystem: Environmental > Terrestrial > Plant litter >...
TTCGAACAGTCTATGATGACAAATGACAAGTTTTAGTTTTTATCTTTCCCTTTCTTCTGTTGAAAAATCTCAACATAAATTTACTAAAAACATTAATCCTTCTATAGTACAAACATAGGATGACAAAATTGGGGTTTGATTATGAAAGAGGTAATTTTTTATTCTTGAAAAATAAATAAATAAATTAAATCGTCTTATGAAAACTACGCTCGCATGAGGGATAGAGCTAAGCTACCGAAGTAGCAGTGAAAGCCCGACAGCATCCCGATAAGAGGGCGTATACGCGCAAAGTAGCTTTGCCCTCTTATCGGGATGGTGGCATGCCCCTATTTTTAAGGTTCTGAGATGCTGAGATGCTAAGGTTCTAAGATTTTTTCTCGGCTTGAGATTAGTTACGAAGGTTCTAGGATTTTGTTAGATGGGAGAAGCTTATGTATATCCTTCGAATTAAAAGACAAAAGCCTGTCTCTTTCGAAACAGGCTCTTTGTAAAAAAAAAATAAACTAACACAAAATTTTTAATTATATCCTTGATTTTGTTTGAATACCTTTTGGTCAATAACGGTTTGCGGAATTGGAAATAATCTTCTAAAGGGTTGAGAAGCAGCTTTTGCAGTTCCGGCTAAATCGAATTTTCCAAAACGGATACTTTGTGGTCTTCTTTGTAATTCCCAGTACAACTCAAAACCTAATTCTTTGTACAATTGTGCTGCATCTAAAGAAGTAAGTGCTTTTCCTGGTGCATTGCCGTATAAAGATTCTCTTTTTCTGCTGGTACGCAATGTATTAAGATCGATCATGGCTAAACCTGAGCTTCCTTTTCTAAAATAGGCTTCGGCTCTCATGGCGTAAATTCCTCCTAAACGGAATAATGGAATATCGACATTACTGTTACCGTTTCCTCCTTCCGGATCGAATTCGTATTTAAAAACACGGGCTCCCTGGTTGATTTCGTTTTGAGCAAAAACAGATTTAGTAGGGTCTGCAAAGGTTAATGATGGTGTAAAATTCATTCTTGTTCCCGTACTTTTTTCCATAAATAATGGAGAAACTTTGATACGGTTACCTACCATTTCAAGAGATCCTGAAGGCAATAATATAGGTCCGTATTGAAGACCAGCCTGAATTCCTCTGTTGAAATGGAACCAAGGCAACGCAGGGCTGCTTTTAGGTACAATATCGGTTGCGGGAACACTTACATCTGTACCATCGTTCATAAACCATGTACCGTCAGCATATTGGTAATGTTGTTCGAATCTTGGATCGTCATGATTACCATCCCATGATGCGTAGAATTCAGGAGTTATACAAGCAGCATTTGTTCCTCTGTTTGCAGCAGATGCTCTCTGATTACGCTCCATGCACACATAAGCAAAACTGTTTGAACCGTTACGGATGTAATCTATTTTTTGAGAAATGGCAAAAATAAGTTCTTTACCATTGTTGTTGTCTCTTGCAAAGTTTTTGAAAAAGTCACTTTCTAAACTAAATCTTCCTGAATCGATTAATAAAGAAGTGTAATAAATTACACGGTCCATATCTGTTCCTGTGCTGCCTGTTACGGCTGGTTCATTAAAATTGAAATTTGATGACGCATTGTAACGATCTTTGAATACCGCACGATTTAAATACATGTTGGCTAAAAAAGCATAAGCGGCTTGTTTGGTAAATCTTCCCTGATAAGTTCTTTGCGTTCCAATATCAGCTAGATCAGGAATTAAAGCCTCAACATCTGTAATTAATTTATCGATTTGAGTATCTGCTTTTAAAATTTGTAAAGTCGCTTTTGTATCCATTGGATCTTTATATGGAGCCTGTCCGTATAAATCCAAAGTAGTATACGTGTAAAAAGCCATAAGTGCTTTTGCTTCTGCAGCATATAATTTCTTTTCAGGAATTGAACTTTGTTCAGCCGATTGTATAGCTGTTATACAACGTGTGATACCATTTGTTAATAAATCCCAGTTACCTACAATGATTGCATTAGTAGAGCTCCAGGTAAATTCGTGCATATCTCTCCATTTTCCGCCATCTCCCCAGTCACTTCCACGAGTTGGTAAAATAGCTTCATCTGTAGTGTATTCCTGCATGGCAAAAATGGCTCCGTGATCAACGAAAGTTCCGTCACCCAATCTGTCATAAGCGGCAGCAAGTGAACCCGCAGGATCTGAAACTGTATTTCCAGGTATTTCATCTAAAAAAACTTCATCCAGATCAGTACAGCTGTTTAGAAGAAAAATAAGAGAGAATAATGTTAAAAATTTTATGCTTAATAATGTCTTTGTCTTCATAATTTATAATTTTAAAGTTGCTCCGAAACTGAACGTTCTCGAAGTTGGATAAGCTGCGTAATCAATTCCAATAGATTGGTTTCCGTCGGTTGCTTTAGGCGTATTTACTAATGGATCAAATCCTGTATAATTTGTAATTGTAATTAGGTTATTTCCTGTAACATACAGTGTTAAGCCATTAATCCAGTTCAATCCTTTCAAATCAAAATTGTAACCTATACGCGCCGCATTTAATCTTATAAAATCAGACTTTTCTAAGAAAAGCGTAGACAAAATTGGTGAGTTTGTTGGATTTGCCCCTGACTCATAATATCCTGTTGCCACGTTACGATCTGATGCTAAGTTGTTAATATTTAAAGCATTCAATCCTGTATTATTCAACAAATAACCGCCTGTTTGCCCGATAATTGAGAATGAAAAACTAAAGTTTTTATATCTCATATCACTGTTGAAACCGTAGTAAAAAGTGGGCAAAGCTCCTTCGATAATAATCCTGTCGCTGTTATCAATTTTACCGTCTCCATTTTGGTCTTTAAATATGTTTGCTCCATTTTGATCAAAACCAGTATGCTCTAGCAAATAGAATGAACCGGCCGCATAACCGCTTTTGTAAATATTAGCGTTAACACCTGATTGTCCAGGACCAGAAATAGCACCTGTTAAGATTTCTGAAAGCGGTAAGTTTTCAATTTTGTTGTTTAATGTAGATCCATTCACATCAACATTCCAGGTAAAATCTTTTCTATCGATGATTTTAGAACCCAGCATAATCTCAATACCCTTATTAACAATTTTACCGTCGATATTTGTCCAGATAAATTTTGTCTGACTCAAAGGAGTTGAAGGTATGTACAAAATAGCATCTGTAGTTGTTTTATTAAAATAGTCTACAGTTCCATAAAATCTGTCATTCCATAAATTAAAATCAAGACCTACATTATATTGTGTAACAACTTCCCATTTTAAATCTGGATTTGCTGTTCTGGAAACAGAAACACCATTTACAAGATTTAAATCATCATTTAAATAATATCCGTCCGGGCCAGCCAAAGAGTAACTTGCCTTAGTTTGCTTATTAGGTACTTCCTGATTTCCTGTCTGTCCCCAACTTGCTCTAAGCTTTAGGTTATTGATTGTTTTAGAATCTTTCAGGAAATTTTCATTAGAAATGTTCCATCCTAAAGCAAATGAAGGGAAATAACCGTATTTGTTATTATCTCCAAAACGTGTAGAACCATCAGCTCTCATAGAAGCTGTCAATAAATATTTATTATCAAAACTGTAATTTAATCTTCCAAAATAAGATTGCAATTCGTTTTCCTGAGCATAACCTGTTGTACCAGACTGCGTTCCTGCAAAACCTGGATTAATAGATGGTTTTACACCTGCTCCCTGCGCTGAAATTCCATCAATACTGAAACTTGTTCCTGATCTTTCAAATTTTTGATAAGAGAATCCGCCAAGAACTTCAAATTTATGTTTATCGAATGCCTTATTATAAGTTAGATAATGCTCAACCAATGAATTTTTTGAATCAAGATTGTTCTGAACATATTTACCTTTTGGATTTAGATCGGTAAGGTTTGGATAAATTGTAGTATTTCTTTCTGATGTAGAGCGATCTACACCAACGTTTAATTTATATTCTAATCCGTCGATAATTCTGAAAGAAGCCTCTAGATTTCCTAAAACTCTTAATGTACGCGTTTGATCCTCATAAATACTTAATAAATAAGCTGGGTTATAATGCGCGTTCATATTAAAATTGGTGTACTTTCCGTTAGCATCAAAAACTGATCTGGTTGGGTTAGCCATCAAAGTATGCACGATCAATTGTCCATTAGAACCACCGTCATCACTTGTTGGAACGCCATCATCTGTAGTCTGGCTGGCAGTAAGATTCAATTTTAGTTTTAAACGTTTGTTGTCTAAAAATGATTCAGCAGCATTAATTCTACCCGAAAGACGTTTGAAATTACTGTTATGAATAATACCTTCCTGATCCATTTGTGCAACAGAGGCATAATAATTTCCTGATTCAGTTTGTTTTGCAAATGACAAAGCATTATTTGTAGTAATTGCAGATCTAAAAATTACATCCTGCCAGTCTGTGTTTCCGCCATGATCAAATGCTTTATCTTTTATCGCGTTTCTATATTGGCCTGCATCTAAAACATCTAATTTATGAGCAACAGTAGAAACTCCCATATAAGAGTCAAACGTTAATGTTCCTTCGCCTTTAGATCCTTTTTTAGTGGTAACCAAAACAACTCCGTTAGATCCTCTTGCTCCGTAAATAGCCGCTGCAGATGCATCTTTAAGAACTGTAATCGATTCGATATCACTTGTATTCAAAAAGTTTAATGGATTTTTTGCAGTTGAACCTCCAAAACCAACATTAGTTCCGGCAGGGCTTGTATCATCATTAGACAATGGCATACCATCAACAACAAATAAAGGTGTACTTCCGCTTCTGATAGATCCAACTCCACGAATGGTAACGTTTACACCAGCACCAGGTTCTCCGCTTGTATTCACAACACGAACACCCGCAACTTTTCCTTGTAATAGGTTATCTACAGAAACGTTTACACCTTGTTTAAAATTACCCGCTTCTAATTGTGTAACAGCTCCGGTAACATCTTTCTTAGCTTGTTTTCCGTAACCCATAACTAAAACCTCGCTCAATTCAGCAGTGCTTGGCTCCAATTGAACAGTCATAAAACCAGCCTGTGCAGCAAGAACTTTTGTGGTATACCCTACATACGAAACTTCGATATTTTTTCCTTCTCCTACAGAAAGTTCAAATACACCGTCAAAATCAGTAACAGTTGAGTTTGAAGTACCGCTTTCGATTACCGTTGCACCAGGAATTGGCAACTTGTTTTCATCAACAATTTTTCCTTTTACTCTAATTTTGTCTGCTGCTTTTACAGAAACCGTTTTTGGCGCAGCTGACTTCTGAATTAAAACCAATTTACCATTAATGTTATAATTAAAATTGGCTTTTTTAGAAAGATCATTTAAAATTAACGCCACAGATTCATTTGTGTAATTTACTGTATACGTGGTATTATCAGCAATAATAGCTTGTCCGTAGCTAAATTTATAATCTGTTTGCGCGCTCAGTTTCGAAAAAATAGAAACAAGTGTAGCTTTCTCTATTTTATTTTCTATTTTTGATTTTTTTAATGAATTAGTTTTACTAAAACCACTCTCAATGGTCAGTAACGCTAGTACTAAAAAGATGAAACTCTTTAGATTTAAATAAGAAGGTTTAAAATACATGATTTAAGTTATTGGTTTTTTTTACGATACTTAATTATTAATTGCAGTTGTTCTCAGCAACTGCTTTTTTGTTTTTAATCCACTTTTACTATTTCGCCATAAACTTTAAATTTTAGGTTTGTGATATAATTTATTTGTTCTAAAACATTCTCTAATGATGCGTCCTTCTTTATGAACACCGTTAATGGCGTTGCCAATACGAGCTTATTATCATACTTAAATGAAACTCCGTATTTATATTGTAAAACCTTAATTACTTGTTGCAAAGTGGTTTGATTGAGCGTAACATCCGTATTGTACCAATTGACCAAATAGGATTTTTCAGCCATTTGTTTGGTTAATTTTTGTGCTGTAAACAAAGCTTCTTCATTTGGAACCAAATCTACGCTCTGCCCTTTTGCAGAAACATTTACTTTACCGGTTACGACAATCACTTCGCATTTTGATTTTGACATTTGAATGTGAAATGAAGTTCCCACTACTCTCGTTTTAATTTCGCCGGAGCTAATAATAAAAGGATGCTTTTTGTCTTTGGCTATTTCAAAAAATGCATTTCCTTTTAGTAAAGAAACATTTCGCTCTTCGCCATTGAATTTTTCAGGATACTGAAATGATGAATTTGCTGCCAGATAAATTTTCGAGCCGTCACTTAATTGGATAGATTTGGGGGTATCTGACGTTTTAAATGATAATTGTTTTTCGGCTACGATAGCTGGCTTAAAGTAAAAACCTAAACCAACCAGAAAAAGAATGCTGGCAGCTGTCATATATTGTAAATAAGGATTGAAGTTTTTCTTCTTTCTTATTCTAATTTGAATATTGTTGTAAATATCCTGAGCAACTTCGTCGGGATTTCCCATTGAAGTTGTATCCCAATTTGATTTTTGATATTCACTAAAAGTAAAATTATGCAACAAATCTTCTTCTGCTCTTGAAGTTTTATGTCGGGAACTTTTATCGATAAGATATTCTAAACTGTGCTTGATTCTTTTTACCATAATACTTGTTATTATCAATAAGTACCAGAAATGTAAAATCGTACTATCGCGAAATATTATGAAACCATTAACAGAAAGTTATCTTAAAAAGTTTTGTGCAAAATAATGTAAGGAGCAAGCCAGACAAGGTCTTTCAGGCCTTCACGCAATTGTTTTAAAGCAGATGAAATTTGATTTTTTACCGTTTGTTTGGAAATTCCGAGTTCTTCTGCAATCTGATCAATTGACATGTCCTGAAATTTGTACATTAATAAAACTTCTTTTCGTTTCTCCGGAAGTTTATCTAATAAAGAATAAAGTAAATCCATTAATTCAGGATCAATCGAACTAAAATTATCAATAATATAATCTTCAAATTTATCTTCAAGAATCGTCTTGTCGAACTTGTTATTCTGATAATGTTTAAAGACCTGATTTTTTACTGCCCGAAACAAATAAGGTTCGATTGCATTTATATTAAGGTCGTCTTTTCGTTCCCATAAATCAATAAAAACATCCTGAACAATGTTCTGTGCCAAGTCTTTATCCTGAGTCATCGTATACGAAAATGCATTCAGCTTTTTCCAGTAATCATTATACGTTTTTTCAAATATTTCAGGGTTTTTCATAGCTTATTTTAGGACTTTTTGATGATGTAAAATAATAAAATGTTATACCAAAGTTTTTTGTCTGAACGTTATCTTTAAATTAAATAAAGAATTATTTTGATGTAGAAATACTACTATTTTCGGGCAATGATGACATTTTCGTTGCGATTTCTTTTTTTTTAAATAATATCAAAATCAAATTCTGTCTTTACATTAGTGTTTTCTAAAAAAGGTAATTTTCTTGTGCTGCGTCCTCAGTATTAATAAAAAATTACACTTCAAAAAAACATGAAACAAATTCTCCTTGCGCTATTTATTGCAGGCGCGCTGCATTGTAATGCACAGACTCCAAATGACAAGTTAAAAATCAATCAAATACAAGTAATAGGATCGCACAACAGTTACCGTCAGAATATCGAGCCAGATTTATACAATTTTATTCAGGCAAAAGATACTTCGCGTTCTCTAAAAGGCTTGCAATACACGCATATTTCAATTACCGATCAATTGAACAAAGGTTTACGAAATCTTGAAATTGATGTTCAGGGAGATCCTAAAGGCGGAAAATATGCGCACCCAAAAGGTTTGGATCTGGTAAAATCTGAAAAAGTTTACGACCCAAATAGGGAAATGAACAAACCGGGTTTTAAGGTTTTTCACATGATAGATATTGATTTTAGAACATCGTGTTACACCCTTCAAAATGCTCTTGCAGAATTAAAAAAATGGTCTGATGCAAATCCGGATCACGTTCCTGTTTTTATCACATTGGAACCCAAAGATGACGATAGTTTCATGGGGACAAAAGCAGAGAAATTTACACCTGAATTATTTGATGCTTTAGATGCTGAACTCCGCAAAGGTTTAGGCAATAAACTCATTACACCTGATATGGTTCGCGGGAAATATAAAACACTCGAAGAAGCTGTTTTGCACAACAATTGGCCAACAATGAAAAAAGCAAAAGGAAAATTTTTATTTATTCTGGATAACAACGGAGCCAAAAGAGATATGTATGCGTTGAATCATCCATCCCTAAAAGGACGTTCCGCTTTTATCTGTGCAGAACCAGGAAAACCAGAAGCAGCAACTTTGATGATAGGAAATTCTGAAGATCCAAAAATTACAGATTTAGTCAAAAAAGGATACATCATAAGAACCAGAGCAGATTCTGATACCAAAGAAGCCCGCAAAAATGATTACACACACTTTGAAGCTGCCAAAAAATCCGGCGCTCAAGTCATCACCACCGATTATTATTTGCCAAGCACTTTCTTCAATTCTCCTTATCAGATCAAATATGATGATGGTAGTTATGTAAGAGTGAATCCGGTTATTGGAGGGGAATAGTTTTTTTGTTTCAGGTTTAAAGTTTCAAGTTTTGCTTTGTGTGAAACTTGGGCTTTTTTTTTGGCCACGGATGATACAGATTTAAACGGATTAACGCTGATTTATTCTCATTTTTTGTCATTTCGACGTAAGGAGAAATCTTCGCAAGAAGCTCGACAAAGATTAGCTTTCGTTACGGAGTTACTTACGAATATTTCTCCTTACGTCGAAATAACAAAATTGTGATTATACTTAATTTATAAAATAAAAAATCCGTGCTAAACCCGTTTAAATCTGTATCATCCGTGTGCCAATCCTCATTTCAAACTCTTAATCTCCACCGTTTTCAAATCAACCGTAAAATGATCTGCAGGAACTTCGTGCATGAATTTATTAAAGATGATCAGAAACAATCGCATTTGGTTTTGCAATGGTTTTTCTTTTGATGCATCTTCTTTATGGTTTTCAAAAAATAACTGCGATACTACTTTATATTGTTTTGCCTTTTCAGTTCCAACATCAACTAAAGCCAATTCATCGGCGCTTCTAAAACGGTAGAAATCAACCAACATGTCATAACCTGTCCAGTTGAAATTTTCTCTTTTTAGGTTGTTTTCAGACAAAAGTTTATCTGTTTTACTTTCTGCTTCTGACCATTCTTTTTTGAAGTTTTCTTTGTTTTTTAAAATCACATCAAAATCTTTATCCGATTGCATATTGGCTAAAACCAATAAATCTTTTGCAGAAATATTTAGAATAAAATTCTTGAAAGATTCTGGCCAGTCATCTTTAAGGAAACGTAAACGGACTAATTCCTTTAGATGAAAATCGGTAAAATCATGGTAGTTTTTGGTTTTTAGGATATCAATATTCCAAATGTCCTTTGTGTTTTGACTTGCTAAGAATTGATATTCCATTTTATACAAATCAAAAAGTTCATTGTATTGCGGAACCTCATCGATTGTAATCGTTTGAATGTCTACCAAATTATCTTTTTTGATTGTCAATAATTTATACGCCGGAATATACGCCGCCAATGATGGTGTCTGAATATTGACCAAAGTATTTCCTTTTGCTGTTGTACGAACTCCTGTATCATTAATATGCATGTGACCGCCAAAATGAATCTTCAATCCTGCATCTGCAAAAACCTGTGCTACTTCTTCGACCGGAACACGGTTCAATTGCCATTTGTTTGGCCCAAGTAACTCTTTTATTTCCGCGGAAGCGTCATCATTAAAATCAATCATCGGGAAATGACTAAAAGCAATCAAAGTTTTACCTTGTTGTTTGGCTTGCGCCGAAATTTCTTCGACCCATTTTATAAGGTGTTTTTTGTTCGAAAGTACATTATTATAACCCGTACTGGCTTCCGAATAATTTTTAGGATCTTTTGGATCTCCGTCGTTCTTTTTAGGGATATAAACATTCCCGTCGATTGCCATTAACCAAAGTCCGTCGACAGGTTCTACGACATAACTTACATCCGGAACTTCAAATCCAGGCGTTACATTATAAACTCTATTAGATAATAAGGCGGCTTTTGATGCTTTTTCGAAACTATAATCTTTAGAAGTATAAGTTGAAAATGGTGTTGCCCAAAATTTATTTTTTTTGTTGGGATAAAAACCAAAATTTTTGAGATTATCAGTAATTCCCAAATAACCCATTTTAACAATATCGGCGGTCACAACAACAGGCTGTTCGATGGTTAAGTTTGGCTTATAGAGGCCTTCTTTGCTATAAATGGGCTGGCTTTTACCGTCTTTTCCTAAAAAATCTTCTTTACCGGATTCTTGAGCAAAAGGTCCAACGGGATCGTGATTTCCAGTGGTAATGAAAAACTCGATATTGTATTTTTTTCTGTATTCATCTAAAATTTTCTCTAAGCCTTTTACGTGAATCGGCTGACCGTCGTCTGTGTAATCTCCCGGAAGAGCAACATATTTTATCTTTCTTTTTGCGATATCTTCTAAAGCTGCAATGAAAGCAAAATAGTTCTCATTGAAAATTCGGGTCGAATGCAACTGAGACGCCATTGTTCTCATTAACGTATATTTTCCGGTTTTCGTATTCAAAATGCCTTTAAAATCATTATCAGAAAATGTTCCGAACAAATCCTGTAAATGAACATCAGATAAAAAAGCAACCTGAACGCCGTCAAGATTCTTTTGTTTTTGTGCTGAAATTGTGGTGTTTAATAAAACAAAAAACAGAACGACTAAAGGATATTTATATGTAGAAGTAAATTTTAAAATCATAGGTTGGGCTTTTGTAAATGGGATTTTATAAAACGATTTGCAATTTTATGAATTAAAACTTTAAAATCCTTTATCGTATTGTTATGGTATGATAATTATTATTGCTGTACCGTGATGTTGATTTAACCGCAAGGTTCGCAAAGTTTTTTTGTAGCTGGTGCGTAATAATCGCGCAAAGTCGCGAAGGCGCAAAGTTTTTATTTTCTTTGCGCCTTCGCGACTTTGCGCGATTAAAAAAAATTCTTGCGAACTTAGCGTAAATCTTAGCGCTCTTCGCGGTTAAACCTTAATAATCAAAAACAGGGTTTAATGACAGAACACGGACAAAAACTTATTGATATTGCAAAAGAAAACGGGAAACGGGAACCGTTATAAAAAAACAATCTTGCCATTTCTGACAAGATTGTCTTAACCCTTCTCAAAGTCTACAAGTTTGACAAAGGTTGAAATAAACATAACTAACAATATGTGCAATTGCGAATTTAACCGCGAAGAAACAAAGCTTTTTATTTTCTTTGCGACTCTGCGACTTTGCGAGATTAAAAATTAAATCTTAGCAATTAAATCTTATTTTTTTATAAAACGTCTCACGGTTTGTGTACCTTCTTTTTCAAAAACAATCAAATAAATGCCTGATTTTAAAAGAGAAACATCTATGCTATTGTTGTTTACTTTTGAACCTGAAACAACAGCGCCGGTTTGAGAATCTATAATACTCACATTGGCATTGCTTACATCCTGGGTAATAGAAAGTGTGTTATCAACAGAAGTTGGATATATATTTAAAGCCACAAACTCTTCTGAAGCTGCAGATTTTGCAGCTAAACCTGCTCCCGATTTGGTGATTCTGAACCAATTGATATTCACACCAGAACTTTGTATAAATATCCCGAAATTGTACGTTCCGGCATTTACATTTACAGTTTGAGAAACCGTTTGCCAATTTTGCCAACCTCCTGTGTTTGGAATATTGACATTACCTAACTGAATGGTTCCCGCATTTAAATCTGATGATATTCTGGCACCGGTTACGGCACTTGCTACTCTATATTCGATTACGTAAGATCCTGAAGTAGGGAAATTAATATTCGAATATGCCATCCAGTCGCCTGTATCCGCGTAACCAACATTAAGGCCTCCGCCGGTATCTGTAGTTGCTTCTGTCTGAATACCGTTCATCGAAGAGTAGCTTTCTGCTTGTATTAAAGTTCCTGTGCCTGTTGGTGGATTACTTCCGGTAATAACCTGATTTACGGCTGTCAATAATGATTTGGCACCAGTCGCGTCCTGAGACAATTCCCAAATCATAACTCCGCCCGCATTCTGAATCGCGAATGTTGTTTTTGCTTTGATCGTTGGAATTCCGTTATAATAAATCGTGTTTCCTACCTGATCCAGATTTTCTGCTCCCGGATATTGCGCAACGATATTAGCATAAGAAATTCCCTGATTGGCAGAAGCTCCAAAACCATATCCGTAAAACGGAAGTCCAATGATCGCTTTGCTTGCCGGTAATCCTCTTCCTGTCCAGTAATTAAACTGGTTTACTGCCATACTGTACGGAGAATGCTGTCCAGGGTTTCCCGGTTGCCAGGGCCCTGTTGCATCATATGCCATGATATTAATCCAGTCAAAAGCTGCAAAAGTAGATGCAGGTACATTTGCACCACCATATCCTTCTGAAAGTGCTGCCGAAATTAGTTTTCCATTAGCATGCAATTTGGCCGCAAGCGCTATCACAAATCCTCCGTAATCGCTATTAATTGCCGGACCTTCTAAATCCATGTCGACACCATCAAAATTATGAGCCACAACATAATCGTAGATTTTCTGAATAAAAGCTGTTCTGTTGGCAGCTTTAATCAAATTGAAGTAGTTATCACGAATAGCGCCTCCTTCAGAAACTGAGCCTCCACCAAGGGAAACAAAAACTTTTACATTCTGAGCATGTGCCGCATTAATGATGGTATTACTTCCTGAATTAAAAGACAGATATCCATTGGCATCAGGATTTTCAAACGCAATATTAATGTGCGTAAGTTTACTGTACTGAACGCTGCTCGAAAAGGCATTGAGATCTACCCAATTAGGGATATAAGCGATAACTTTTTTTTGGGCAACTGATAAGTTAACAACACCCAGAACCAAAATCAAGATCCATTTTAGCTGGATCACTTTGTAATTGTTTTTCATAGTAACATTTTTTAATAGATTAATAGATATGTAAATTCTCGGGGGAGAAAATAATTTTAATTTTTAGACTTTAGATTTCAGATTGGTTGGAACCTAAAAATCTAAAGTCTTAGATATAAAATCTCTTTTAAAACTATTCTTTAATGCCTTGGGTGTAATCCATAAAAATCTTAATTAAACACATAGAAACATAGATTTTATTTGTTTGAAAAAAGAACATTAAAAAGAAACTCGTTTCTATCACATAGCTATGTTTTTTAATGCAAAGTGAAACGCCTTTTTTGATCTTTATAATTCTATGTTTCTATGTGTTAAAATAATTACACCCAACAGCTTATTTCTTTATAAAACGTTTCACCGTTTTTTGACCGTCTTTTTCAAATACTATCAAATAAATGCCTCGTCGTAAATACGAAACATCTAAACTGTTATTATTGACTTTTCGTCCGGAAAACACAGTTCCTGTCTGAGAATCTACAATGCTTACATTTCCTCCGCTGACATCCGTAGTAATGTAAAGTGTATTTTCGACCGGACTTGGATATATGTTCAAAGCCGTTTCGACAACTTCTTCTTCAACTACTGGAGCTTGAGCTGATTTAGCTGTTAAACCGGCGCCCACTTTTGTAATTTTAATCCAGTTGATATTCATTCCTGTATTCTGAATATAGATTCCAAAATTGTACGTTCCTGCATTTACATTTACCGTCTGAGATACGGTTTGCCAGTTTTGCCATCCTCCTGTGTTTGGAATATCAACATTGCCTAAAACAATAGTTCCTCCGTTTAGATCAGATGATAATTTACCTCCCGTTACACCGCTTGCAACACGGTATTCTATTAAGTAAGAACCAGTAGTTGGGAAATTAATACTGTTATAAGCCAACCAGTCACCCGTTTCGGTATAACCAACATTTGAACCTCCTCCTGTATCTGTAGTCGCTTCAACCTGAATACCGCTCATGGCAGAATAATCTTCGGCCTGAATTAAAACAGAAGTTTGAGAAGTCGTTGCCGGAACCAATTTCCATTGTCCGCACGTTTGATTGTTATTGTCCCATTGTTGAACCACCGCGCCAGAAGCTGTACTTGCTCCCGCAACCTCAACGATTCGACCACTATGTCTGGCTACAATTTTGTAAAATCCATCACCAGTTGCAACTAATACAAATTGCTGATTGGTAGTTGCATTGTATGGATATTGCTCTACTTTCGCACCATTTGCTTTACTAAAATTGTTTACGTCTAAAGACTGACCGCTATGATTGGCGATGATTTTATACAATCCGTCTCCCAAATGCGTGAAGGTAAATTTCTGATTGTTGCCTGAATTCAAAGCGCCCTGATTGATCGCTGCACCATTCGATAAATTAGCATTCCATACATCCATGTACAAATTGCTGTTTCTGTTTTGAAGATAAAAGGTTTGGTTATTCAAAGTAGTTACTCCATTTGCCAGAATTCTAATCGAAGTCACTTTATCATTCCAGGTGGTGTTTAAACAAGCATTATCAGAATTGATTACCGTTGAAGCTCCTGTAAAATTATCATCCTGATACAAAATCGCCTGAAAACCCTGAGCAACTTTTAGCGAAGAAATATCATCGTTTAAAACTCCTAAAGTATTCAAACGCGCCAAATTATAATCTCCAATAGTCAATCCGCCGGAAAATCCCGTGTAGTTACAATCTTTATAAACCGTAATAACATCTGTAGTAGCCGGAACCGATGGTGTTGATCCCGCATATCCTCCAAATGTAGCAATGACTTTTGTTGGCTGAGGCGAATGAAGCGATGGCGACTGATCAGCTACATCATCATAGGCAAATCCGTATGCCAGATTATCTACACTTATTCCCGGCAAATGCCAAAATTTAGAATAATGATTGGTTGGATTCACCTGATAAAATTTCGATGCATCATACCAGTTTTGTTGCCCCGGATTTGGCGTGGTAACATTTACGACATGACGGTTAATCGCCGCCGTAAGTTGCGCCTGAACCACAAGATCAAGATCTCCGTCGACCAATCTTCTGTCTAAAACACCTTTTCCTTCTAGGGCTTCCTGAGTTGATGGTCTGTTTTGAACTCTTCCTGTTCTGCCCACAAAACCTCCTGATTGTCCCACAACTTCAAGTTGTTCGCCAATCACTCTTCCTTTGAAAACTCCGGCATCTCCGGCATAAAAAATTAAATCTTCATTTTTATATTTGTTCCAAATGGCATCAATATAAGATTTTAGATAATTCGCCTGAGCTCCTATCGAAGTTCCTCCGGTTCCATCTGCGAAAGCGGGAGTTTTTGATGGTGCCGTAATTTCGCCGGTTGTATTATTGACACAACCCTGAAATTCAGATGGCACATTAGCTTTAAAAGCCGCCACAATATCGGCGTGTTTTTTTAGTTCACCTACTCTTTTCTGATATCCATTGGCACCAAATAATTCTAATCCCATTGGGTATTTATACGAATCGACTCTCGATGGATTTCCAAAGAAACCATATTGATTATTCGTCAATTCGATGATTTCATATAAAATGCCCTGATTTGGGTCTGTAGCATTCAACGGATTTGGCGATGTATATCCCGAAGGAGCACCATTTGCACCAAAAAAGTAGAAATACAATTGTTGCCCTTTAGCAATAAAAACCCTGCAGCCTGCAATTTGCGGCAGCGTAAAAGTTTTGTTTGGGATTTCACTTAATTTGGTAAAACAATTGGCGTATTTCGAGTTTTGTCCCGGTCCGGTATTTCCGCCAATTGTAGGTCCAGTAACGGTATTGTAAGAAGCACTCATAGGCAATACCTGACTCGTTTTGGCATTGACCCAAACGTGATTTCCGGTATTGTAATCAATACCCACTATGGCGACATACAATTCGTTGTCATTAAATGTTGACGTATTACTTATCGTAAACGGAATTGGGCCCTGCCCGTACATAAAATTGCATAGCAATGCCAGAAGCAATGCGGTAAAAAACCTTTTTTGTAATTTAAAATTTCTCATTGTTTAAAATTGTTTGGGTTAATAAACTTGTTTTTAATTCATTAGTAAGAATGAGAAAATATTAAGCTATAACTCGTCGCATTTAATTCGGAAAATTTATTTAAACACATAGAAACATAGATTCTATGGATGAAAAAGTATACAAAAAAGAAATCCATTTCTTTCGCATAGCTATCTATGTGCCTTTATATAAAGTGAAATGCTTTTTTCGCAAACAAAATCGATGTTTCTATGTGTTAAAAAGAATCATAACTACGAGTTTATTTATAAAAGTTGGATGTAACTATTAAGGATCATTACACCCAACTGGATTTTAGATTATTGCTTGATCAGTTTTTTAGACCAGCTCTTTTGATCTGACTTAAAGTTCAGAATGTAAATTCCTTTTCTAAGTTTACTTACATCTATGACATCTTCTTTAGCATCAGCAGTCAGTTTTTTCTCTACAAGCAATGTTCCTGAATCATCATAAATCGTTACGACTTTGTTGTCTAATTTTTCAGGTATTGCCAATTGAATATAATTGCTTGCCGGGTTTGGATATACTGCAAATACTGTAGTTGTCGCATCAGTTTCTTCAGTTGCAACCGCAGCTTTTTTAGCTGTAGAAGCAGATCCGTAAGCTTCGATTTCGAATAGAGAATATCCGTATGGAGCCAAAGCTTTTGCCGTACATAAAACTCTAATATATCTTCCGGTTCCGCTTACAGTCAAATCATCAGTTCCGCCGTCGCTTGCCGTTTGTGTGTTTACAGTTTCATTTTCTGTGAAAACATTATCAGTCGAA
>Ga0247740_1000601_pt1 | contig 16735 bp, 15 predicted proteins | sample UWRJL148409B2_FD_180942 | JGI IMG/M metagenome (GOLD analysis project Ga0247740, IMG submission 180942) | Plant litter microbial communities from Arlington Agricultural Research Station in Wisconsin, United States - UWRJ-L148-409B-2 | ecosystem: Environmental > Terrestrial > Plant litter >...
CTTTGCCAAACATTGCATAGGCAATATCTGCCTTAACAATGTTTGCTTGGGCAGATATTATTCTAAGACTTTACCCTGCGTCAAGGAGCTTTTATAGGTTTAGTACAAATGCCATTTGGCTGCCGAGTGTATTGTGGATGTTTTGGTCTTTCGTCGCCATTTCGCACTTCTCGGCCATCCTGAGCGCGATCAGTTGAAGGTCGTGATAAACCATTCGATAGACGGAGGATGAAAGGTCGATGTCATGGAGCTATTTATCACCTGAATATAAAAAAAGTTATTGCGTGTCCTATAGGCTAAAATTTGATCACTTGAAATGTACTTGGGTTTAGCAAAGGTGTATTATCCGCGCCCATTTTAGTACTCCCTAAAAGGTCTTCAGATGCAGGTTTTCCATCACATCCAATCCCTCCGCGATGCTCTTGCCGTTGAACGCAAAGCCGGTAAACGCATAGGTTTTGTACCGACCATGGGCAATTTACATAGCGCGCATATTGAGTTGGTGAAAATCGCCCAACGCAATTGTGATGTAGTGGTAACCAGTATTTTCGTGAACCCGCTGCAGTTCGGCTTGAATGAAGATTGGGATAAATATCCGCGCACCTTGGCCGCTGATTCCGCCAAGCTGGAAGCCGCTAATTGTGATTATTTATTCTGCCCCAATGATAAAGAAATCTATCCCAATGGCATGTCCGAGCAAACCCGCGTTATTGTTCCGACTATGACCGATGTGCTTTGCGGCGCAAGTCGCCCCGGTCATTTCGAAGGTGTGACCACCATTGTCACCAAGCTATTCAATATTGTTCAGCCGGATGAAGCGGTATTTGGAGTTAAAGACTTCCAGCAATTGGCCGTTATTCGTCGCATGGTGGAAGACCTGTGCATCCCAATCAAGATTGTGGCGGGGGAGATAGTTCGCGAAGCGGACGGTTTGGCAATGAGTTCGCGCAATGGATTTATTACTGCAGATGAGCGTCCACGGGTCGCACAATTAAATCGCACATTGAATTGGATCAAACAGCAAGTTGAGCAAGGCAATCGCGACTTTGGCGGCTTGGTCGAAACCGCGAAGGAACAAATACAAGCTTCTGGCTTCAAAGTGGATTATGTAAATATATCGAATAGCCGCACCTTGGAAATGGCTGCGCACGACGATAAGGAAATTACGATTCTCGGCGCAATGTATACACAAGGCGCACGCTTGATAGATAATGTTTCCCTTATTTTGGGCTAGTCTTTTGGCTTAATTGGAGGTTGGGTGATGCGTGTTGAAGATATTGAGCAAGGCATCCTTGGTTTGCCGCAAGACCAGTTAAAACAGTTCCGCGCCTGGTATGAAAGATTTGATGCGGAAAAATGGGATGAGCAAATTGAGCAGGATGCAAGAGACGGAAAATTAGATGCTACTGCCGAGTCGGCCTTAGCGGAATATAAGTCAGGGAAAGCGAGAAAAGTGTGATTCATTTTGCCAGCGAATCTTTCTGGAATGCATACGAAGCATTGCCGTTAGCCGTACAAAAGTTGGCAGATAAGCAATACGATTTATTGAAAGAGAATCCTCAATATCCGTCGTTGCATTTGAAAAAAGTTGGGCGCTATTGGTCGGTTCGGGTAGGTATCTACTATCGGGCATTAGCTATAGAAGTAGATGAAGGACTACTTTGGTTTTGGATAGGAAGTCACGCTGATTATGATCGGATGATTTTGAAATCTTAAACCAATATAAATTTGAGATAGATGAGTAACGAAAAAGTTTTTAGCTTGGTTTTAGTGGGGCGGGATATTTGAGATCCCGAGTGTGCGCTGATGCGGCACTCAAACTGGGGCGCTGATAAATACTATCAACGATGAAGTCGATAAAGGAATTATGGTGCAGTTATTTGCGCCAGAATCTCCTTACACTCTTAGCAATTGAATTTCGGCTTCTGGAGATTTTTATGTTAACTCACATGCTTAAAGCAAAATTACACATGGCCAAAGTGACCCAGGCGGAGCTTTGGTATGACGGTTCCTGCGCAATTGATGCCGATCTCGTAAAGTTGGCGGGCATGCGCGAATTCGAACAAATCGATATCTATAACGTGAGCAATGGCGAGCGTTTCCATACCTATATTATTCTTGCTGAAGCAGGTTCAGGCACCTTCTCAATGAATGGTGCGGCAGCACGTAAAGTTGGTGTGGGTGACCGAATTATTATCGCGACTTACGGTTATTTTACCGACGCAGAGTTGGCTCAGCACAAACCGAAACTTGTTTATCTCAATGAAGATAACACGGTGAATCGCACCTCGGATTCAATTCCGACGCAGGATAAAGACACGCTACCGCTCAAAAATTAAGACGTAGCTAATCTGCAAAAAGGCCGCCTCGTGCGGCTTTTTTTTATGCCTCATTATTTAAATGCTCGTACTGTTTGCCAGATCAAAACCTTAATGATATGGTTATATATACAGTATTTGGTGGGCGGTGAATTATGAGCAAAATTTTAGAGAAGTTAACCATTTTGTCGGATGCCGCTAAATACGATGCATCCTGCTCATCCAGCGGAAGTAAACGGGCAAATGCATCTAAAGGTTTAGGCAATTCCGATGGCGTTGGAATTTGCCACAGTTACACGGAGGATGGTCGCTGTGTTTCGCTGCTCAAAATTCTGTTTACGAATCACTGCATTTACGATTGCGCCTATTGCGTGAGCCGCCGCACTAATGATGTAAAACGCGCTGCCTTTACGGTGGAAGAAGTTGTCGATCTTACTATTAATTTTTATCGCCGAAATTATATAGAAGGTTTATTTCTCAGCTCGGGTATTTTTAAAAACGCTGATTACACTATGGAGCGCTTGGTGCGAGTTGCGAAGACGTTGCGCACCGTGCACAACTTCAACGGCTACATTCATTTAAAAGCAATTCCCGGTGCGAGCCCTGAACTTTTGCATGAAGCGGGTTTATATTCAGACAGGCTCAGCGTCAATATTGAAATTCCTTCAGAAGCGAGTTTGCAAAAGGTTGCGCCGGAAAAAAATTACAGCGATATCATTACACCCATGAATTATTTGTCGGGCGAAAAAGATCGTTATATTGATGACAAACTTCATTTCAAATCTACCCCGCAGTTTTTACCCGCGGGCCAAAGCACGCAACTAATTGTAGGCGCTTCACCCGAAAGCGATACGCAAATTTTGCGCCTGGCGGATGATCTTTATAAAACCCAAAAATTAAAGCGCGTTTATTATTCCGGCTATGTTCCCATTCAAACGGACAATCGCGTTCCGTTGCTTTCTGCACCGCCATTGTTGCGAGAAAATAGAATTTACCAAGCAGATTGGCTATTGCGATTTTATAAATTTTCAGTCGATGAAATTCTGGACGAAAAAAATCCTAATCTGGATTTGGATATAGACCCAAAATTAGGTTATGCATTGCGTCATCCGGAAAAATTTCCGGTAGATATTAATCGGGATGATTACGAAATGATTTTGCGTGTACCGGGAATCGGCGTTAAATCTGCCAAGAAAATAATTTCGTCGCGCTTTCACCAACGATTAAATTCGGATCACTTGCATAAAATTGGCGTGGTACTAAAACGGGCGCGTTATTTTATTTCGTGCCCAGGGTTGCCTGCACAGCAAAAAGACCATCAGATGATTGATATAAAACAGTTAATTATCGCTGGTGAAACTGCGCAAATGCCGCCGCAACTTAGCTTGTTTGGATAACCGTAAATGGCAACTTACGTTTATGACGGAAGTTTTGAGGGATTATTAAGCTGTGTTTTCGAATCCTTTCGAACTAAAACTGTTCCAGAAAATATTGTGGAAGAACAGCATCACCAATTTACCTTGTTGGAAGATGTTCAGCATATTCCGGCCGATGAGGGTTTGGCTGCACGCGTGTTAACCGGTATTGATGCGCGCACTGAAGATAGAGCTTCAACTATTGTCTACCAATTATTTCTCTCGGAACTACCCAAAGTTGAAATGCTCATTTTCAATTTTATCGCAGCCGTTATTCAGCGAAATCATGTTTCGATTTTAGAAAATTTTGCCAATGAGTTTATTTTAAGAGCTTCGCAAATTGAACGGATGATGCACCGTGAAATTCATCGCATGCATGCATTTGTGCGCTTCCAAAAAGCCAAAGAGGGAATTTTTTACGCAGCGATTGAGCCGGATTTTAATGTGCTGCCCTTAATTGGCGAACATTTCGAACGACGTTATGCCGATCAGCGTTGGGTGATATTTGATACCAAGCGCCATTACGGGATTTATTACGATTTAACTGAAGTTCAGTTTGTGACTTTAGATAATCCGGTTTTTAATCTTAGTAGCGGCGATTTAAAACCGGAAATCGTGGACGATGCAGAAAAAATTTATCAGGCATTGTGGGAAAATTATTTTCACTCGGTAAATATTAAAGAACGAAAAAACCCCAAACTACATTTGCGTCACGTACCTAAACGTTATTGGAAATATTTGATTGAAAAAAAGTTGATTCGAAAGTCAGCTTGATTTTATGTAGTAATTAAAAGTAACAATGTAACAGTGGCGCACTGCGTTGTCATTGAGCTTTTCAGGTATGAGCTGGTAAGCTAGCTAGGTGTTTGAAAGGCCGCACCGGTAATGGGCAGCGGCCTTATTTTGCATCTAGCGCGTCCACTCGTAGCCACGTTAAATCACCATAAGCCAATAATGAAAAAGTCATCCAGGTAGAAATCATGTCAGAAGCCCATCTTTATCCCGTTCCTGAAAGTTTTAAAACTAATGCTGCAATTGATCTTGAACGTTACAAAGCAATGTATGCGCAGTCAATTAATGATGCTGACAATTTTTGGGCGGAGCAGGCTAAGCAATTTTTGACATGGCAAGCACCTTGGTCTCAGGTGACCAGAAGCGACTTACGAAAAGGCGAGGTGGCTTGGTTTATTGATGGCAAATTAAATGTCAGCGTTAATTGTATTGACCGTCATTTGCCAGCGCGTGCCGAACAAGTCGCGATTATATGGGAAGGCGATGACCCCGACGAAGACCAGTTTATTTCCTATCAGGAATTGCATGACGAGGTTTGCAAGTTAGCCAATGCGCTACGTGCGCGTGGTGTTAAAAAGGGTGATCGCGTTTGTATTTACATGCCCATGATTCCCGAAGCGACTTACGCCATGCTGGCCTGCGCACGCGTTGGTGCGGTGCATTCAGTCGTGTTCGGTGGTTTCTCTCCTGAGGCTTTAAAAGATCGTATTTTGGATGCTGATTGCCGAGTAGTAATCACCGCCGACGAAGGTTTACGCGGTGGTAAACGCGTACCGCTTAAAGCTAATACCGATACCGCTTTGGCCCAGTGTCCGAATGTTCATACCTGTATTGTTGTACGTCGCACCGCTGGCTCGATCAGTTGGGACGGCGCCCGCGATTTTTGGTATCACGACCTTATCGCGAAGCAGCCAACGCAGTGCGAACCGGAAGTAATGGATTCGGAAGATCCACTATTTATTCTTTATACCTCCGGCTCCACCGGTAAACCAAAAGGTGTGCTGCACACCACCGCAGGTTATTTGCTACAAGCTGCGATGACTCATAAATATGTATTTGATTATCAAGAAGGCGACACCTACTGGTGCACGGCGGATGTAGGCTGGGTGACCGGCCACAGTTATATTGTTTACGGCCCACTCGCTAACGGCGCAACGACTCTAGTGTTTGAAGGCATTCCTACTTATCCCGATGCCTCGCGTTTTTGGCAGGTTATCGACAAACATCAGGTCAATATTTTCTACACCGCGCCCACCGCAATTCGTGCGCTTATGGGTGCTGGCGATGATTGGGTTAAGAAAACCGCACGCACAAGTTTGCGTGTGCTGGGCACAGTTGGCGAGCCGATAAATCCTGAAGCCTGGGAATGGTATTACCGCGTGATCGGCAATAGTAATTGCCCGATTGTTGATACCTGGTGGCAAACCGAAACCGGTGCACATATGCTCACACCGTTACCTGGAGCCATAGATTTAAAACCTGGCTCCGCAACACTTCCGTTCTTTGGTGTGCAACCCGCTTTGTTGGACGCAGAAGGAAAAGAAGTGCAGGGCGCAGGCGAGGGCAATCTTGTTATCAAAACCGCATGGCCAAGCCAAATCCGCAGTGTTTATGGCGATCATCAACGTTGCATCGATACCTATTACAGCACTTATCCCGGCTATTATTTTACCGGCGATGGCGCGCGACGCGACCAAGACGGTTACTACTGGATCACCGGCCGCGTAGACGATGTGCTCAACGTATCTGGCCACCGCATGGGCACCGCTGAAGTGGAGTCAGCCTTAGTGCTGCACGAAAAAGTTGCTGAAGCTGCGGTGGTTGGTTATCCCCACGACATCAAAGGCCAAGGCATTTACGCCTACGTGACCTTAATGAGCGGCGAACAACCCAGCGATGAATTGAAGAAAGAATTGCTCTCTCTAGTCGTAAAAGAAATCGGTGCAATCGCACGGCCAGATATCATCCAATGGGCACCAGGTTTACCGAAAACTCGCTCGGGAAAAATCATGCGCCGCATACTGCGCAAAATCGCCGCGAACGAAATTGATTCGCTAGGAGACACCTCAACGCTTGCAGACCCATCGGTAGTAACGCAATTAATTGATAATCGTGCGAATAAATAAGTTTAAAAATTAGTTGCTCACATAAAAGGGTGCAGAAGTTGCGCCCTTTTTTATTATTACTCTGCCTTAATTCCTGTAGTAAATATTCAAGCTTTGTTATTGCTCGATACAGTTCTCTGTAAATATGCGTAAAAACCCTCCATTGTAAAATCAATTTGACTAACAATCGAAATTTCCTGAAGTTGTATGGTGTATCCGCGATGCAATTCAACGCAGTAGGAATAATGCGGTTTGGGTTTTAACCTAATCTAATAAGAGAATAATATGAAAATAAAAATAGCGGCCTTCGGTGTCATAGGTGTCTTAATGAATTATTCAATGTCGGTTTTAGCTGAGCCCATCGGGCAATTCTCCGGGCATGCAGATATAGGTGCAGTAAAACATGCAGGTTCTGTAATTTATGAATCTATAGAACAAAAATATAAAATAAACAGTTCGGGTAAAAATATGTGGGTTGGTGAAGACCAGCTTCATTATATTTACAATCAAATGTCAGGCGATTTTATTGTAAGTGCACAAATTGCTTTTGAGGGTGAAGGTGCTGATCCGCATCGCAAAATGGGTTGGGATGTGCGAACAAGTTTAGATACAGCATCACCCAATGTACATGCTGCTGTTCACGGCGATGGAATGGCTTCGTTGCAATTTCGTGAAAAAGCGGGTGGCGATACGGATCATTATCCGTTGCAAATTAAAGCGCCGGATATAATTCAATTAGAACGTCGCGGTGATGTATATATTTTTAGCGCGGCAAAAAAAGGCGAACCTTTTCAAGTTACGTCGGTTTCGCATATTAAACTTGGCGAAAAAGTTTATGTAGGATTAACGCTGTGTGCGCATAATCCTGATGTGGTTGAAACCGCGATTTTTTCAAATGTTCGTATTACCATTCCCGCCGCGAAAAACTTTAAACCTTACAAAGATTATATTGGCAGCAATTTGGAAATTCTGGATTTAAATACCGGTAACAGCCGAATTGTATTTCGCTCACCAGATTCTATTCAGGCACCTAACTGGACGCTTGACGGAAAATCATTAATTTATAACTCTAAAGGTCTTCTGTTTAATTTTGATATTGCGAGTGGGAAATCAACAACTATTAACACCGGCATGGCAATATCTAACAATAACGATCATGTCTTGTCCTGGGATGGCAAACAAATTGGTATTAGTAGCCATGTTGCAGATGATAATAATTATTCAACGATTTACACCTTACCAATTAAGGGTAGTAGTAAACCCGTTCAAATTAGCGCAACAGGCGCAGGCCATTCCTATTTGCACGGCTTTTCACCTGACGATAAAAAAGTAATTTTCACGGGGCAGCGCAATAATGAATTTAATATTTTTACCATCGATTTAAAAACCAAAAAAGAAACTCAACTAACCACCTCACCTGGATTGGATGATGGATCGGAATACTCACCGGATGGAAAATACATTTATTTCAATTCTAATCGCACGGGTCTAATGCAATTGTGGCGCATGCTTGCGGATGGAAGTAAACAAGAGCAGCTAACGTTTGATGATCACAATAATTGGTTTCCACATGTTTCACCGGATGGAAAAAAACTCGTGTTTTTATCTTTTATGACCGACATAGACCCGAACGAACATCCGTTCTATCGCCATGTATATTTACGCGAGATGTTTGTAGACGGCGGTGCTGCGAAAATTATTGCTTATATATATGGCGGGCAAGGCACGATAAATGTACCCAGCTGGTCGCCCGACGGTTCTAAAATTGCGTTTGTGAGTAACACACAATTTTAATAAAACGTGGCTTCACATTTGCAAAATAAAAAAGAGGCGAGAATATCGCCTCTTTAAGTAGTCTCAATCAAACTCATGGGGGCGCCTAGCTAGAACTGCGACTTAAAAACTGTCCAGTGCAGCGAGGCGGAACGATGCTGCAGCAACTTTTTATAACTTACAAACTTCTGAATATTTTTTATTGAACGCTTCTGATACAAAATGTTGGGAATTTGATTTCTCTAGGTAATTATTTAATACAACTCTGGCACTCGAAAACTTATTCCATTTTTCTCTTTCCGCACCAGTTAAATTAAACCCAAAAATATAGAAGCCATTAAAATGGCTAAGAGCTTTAGTTTCAGAAATATAGAAAGAATCATTTTTTAATGTTTCCGCTTCAACTGACACCATTTGACCATTAGGCATAACGCGCTGCGTACCTTTCACTAGATTTGGTATATTTCTAGATTTATCAATGAGCTCAGACTTTACAGCCTCTAGCTTTTTTGCAGTGTATATTTTTAGTTTGTTAGCCCTTATATGCAGCACGACAAACTCTTGAACTTCTTTATATGCAACCCCATCAGCCTTAGACATGACAGCGGCAGCCTCTAAAAATGATTCATTTTGATAATTTAGATACTTTGTATATTCATCAAGTTCACAGGAAGCGCAACAGTATTTAGAACACAATAGAAGAATTATTAGCAGGTATTTATTCATATTTCGTACCGGTTATAACGCTGAGTTCAGCGGCAGTTTTTAAGTTGTGATTTTATGGAGCGCTTTTGCACAGCAAATCCATGGGGGCGCCTAGCTAAAGCTGCGACTTAAAAAATGTCCAGCACACGAGGTGTGCGGTGCTTCAGAGACTTGTTATGCATGCGAAAATCTTGATGTTTTAGCCAAATTGAAAACAAGTTGGGACTCATTATTGATTCACCTTCTAGCTCGACAAACTCTTTGCTTTCGCGAATTTCCGAGTCTGACGTGTAGTAACTTAATGTGTGGCGAAAAGCTATTTTGCCGTCAACTAATTTAACAATTTCCAGCGCGAGCTTACCTAACTCTTGATGGTCGACGAAGTCGTTGCACATAGCACACAAACCAATTATGTCCTTTGGATTCAAATTTGAAATGAAATTCAGTTCAGAATATTCTTCTAACTCCTTCGGATATTTTGGGTCTAACCAGAATATGAACGTTCGAGAATTTATCCAGAAGTCTTTTCCGTTTACTTAATCGGAAACTTTATGAATATATTCCAAGATAGTATTCTCGGTTTTTTCATCCAGTTTTTTAGGGGCTAATATTTCTACGGTTGGCCCGGCCATATTTCTCCCACAAAACCGCGACTTAAAAACTGTCCAGCGCACGTAGTGCGCGATGCTTAAGCGATTTGTTACATTAACTTTTCTCGGAATATATAACACAGAAATAATATAACGATAAATATTCTAAATAAATTGTAGTAAATTCTATTGTTACCACCTCCTATTGCCGTTTCATTATTGCGCTCCATTTCCAAAGCAAATGACTCACTATATGAAATTGGCAATTTTGTAATTTTTGATATTGATTCGGCTGAAGCTAAAAATTCATTCATGTTGCTCCTACCATAATGTTCGAGGTACATGGATATGTCATTTTTAGGAAATTCATTTTCGTCTACAGGTAAAAAAGTAAGGCTATAGTATACCGTTGATACGGTAGCACTATTACTTTGGTAATTTGATTTTGTAGAAAGCTCCAAGCACTTATATTGATTAATTGGTTCTGAATGGATGCTTTTGAAGAAATTTAACCGTTTTGTTGTTTTAATAAGTCCTTGCGATCCAATTTCCAGCGTTACATCGAGCATTAATAAGTAAACTGCAAAAAAAATAGGAATAGTTCCAATTACTTTGAAGAGTATTCCTGTATTAGGAATTACAAATAGAATTCCGACAAATAATAGAGCGAAGCCGCCTATTTTATAGGCCTTTATCAAAGCGCCACATTTCAATAAAATTTTAATATTTTAACACTCCATGCTTCGTGTATTTGAATGTAACGCCGAGTTCAGCGGCATTTTTTTAGTTGTCGTTTTGTGGAATACTTTTGCGCAGCAAACCCATGGGGGCGCCTAGCTAATGCCACGACTTAAAGCTGCCCAGCAAACGAAGTGTAAAAGTTGCAGCTACTTGTTAAATGGATTTACTTTGCAAAAAGTTTTGAACAAAAAGACTTTTAATAAAAAGATTAATTTACTTTTTAATTTTGCTTTTTATTTTGTTGATAGTGTGAGTCTGCCGGCTGATAGCCAAACAACGTACAGCCAGATAAAGACGACATTAGAAGCACTACAATAAAAATATTTTTCATGGATAACCTATAAAATTTGACCTAATAAATATTACGCTCAAAAAATTATTACTTAAAGAAATGGAGAAACCTGAACCATCTAGCAACACGCTCAAAAACAACCTCATCCTTTAAAACGGTAAAGTAACAAAACCAACCGAAGCCTAAAACAAAAAAATCAGAATGATGACATTCGGGCGATGCTGGAACGATTTGTTATGTATGTTTAATTGCACCACTGACTTTCACAAGGCTCGCCATCACCGTTACCGTCAGTGTTCTGATTGGGACAGTTTTTAAGGTAAAATTTAGCCTCTTCACACGATGTCATTTCGGAGCAATATGTTTTACCCTCGCACGTAAATTTACTTTCTGAACTTTTAATTTCTGTACCTTGTATATTTTCTGAAGTGGTAATTTTAGAAGTACTACTTTTACTCAAGCTAAAAAAGTGATGCCTAAAGGAAAAAAATAATACCGCCAGAATAATAATTAATGTAACGTAAGAATAATTAGGCTTTGAAGATTTATTTATTTTTGAAACTCTAGGCATGCTTATAGAGTTCTTCTGCAAACCTTCAATTGTTACGCAAGCGGCTTTTTTCTTATTAGAAGAGTCAATGACAATATCATAAAAGAGAAAATCACCTTCTTTAGGCCGCCTTGGCATCATTTTTACGGCAGATATATGAAGAAAAATAGTTTCAGTTTCACTATGTTTTATGAAACCAAAACCACGATCATCATTCCACTTTGTAAGTATTCCTCTATTTTGCACGGATTCCTCTTTGCATAACGCCCATTTCAGTGGCAATTATTAATTTGTGGTTTTATGGAATACTTTTGCGCAGCAAATCCATGGGGGGGCGCCTAGCTGAAACAGCAACTTAAAAACTGTCCAAGGGGCATCAGCGAATGATGCTGCAACAAAAAACACCTTATGTAGTGGCTTCTGGCCGAAAGGCTCGGCTAACGTATAAATATATTGGAAAATTACTCGGAGCCTAAACTGCTGAGTTTTCAACGGTTGAAATTTGTGCGATATGCTTCGCCGACTTTAAAATACTGAATCCCCACGCAAAAAACACTAAACAAACGGTAACAGTCATTTGGGCAAAATCTTTATCGTTAACTGCAACTTTAAAACTATATAAAATAGGCAGCAAAAGGAATAAATCAGCTAAATAGAGTTTCTTTAATACTTGAAAAGTAGAGATTACATTCATTTTTCATTCCTTAATTAAAATATTTTCTTTATGGGAAATGTTCTAACGCCGAGTTCAGCGGCAGTTTTTAAATTGTGGTTTTATAGAATACTTTTGCGCAGCAAACCCATGGGGGCGCCTAGCTAAAACTGCGACTTAAAACTGTCCAGCACACGAAGTGTGCGAGCTGCAACGATTTGTTATGAATTAGGTAGCGGCAATTTTAACAGCTGCCCTAAGCAGAATACTTGAAATAAATATTATTGCGAATGAAAGTAATAGAAAAACCCATAACTCTAAAGAAATTGCTCTTTTCCAAGATTTTTCTATCGAAGGGTTTGGTGGATCTGCTGGCCCAAGAAAACTTGGAAAATAGAGTTTAGTTATTGGAACAATGACATGTAAAATTATATAGCCAATAACAAAACAAAGAAGGGCCATAATTGAAAATGAGAATAGAAGAATAATCCACAAAGACTCTCCTTTTATTAACGGAGCCATTAGTCGCGCCAAGCCGGCCACCAGCATTAAATAACTAAAGCTTTGTATAGACTCTTTATATAAATCTTTATTCTTTAAAAAACTCTCCATTTGCACTCCTTGAGATTTCATAATAGTTTATTAAACAGCGCCAACTATATAACCCGCACATTTTAAAGCCAAGTGATTTTGGGTTTTGCTGTATAACTCCGGATATGAAACTATTTACCTACAAAAAACTAAATCCAGTCATAAGCTTAGTCAGGATACGTAGCTGGCTTCGGAGTTATACAGTTTGGACGCTAAAATTATTTTGGTTAATAAAACGTAAAAATGGATGATGATAAGTTTTAGTATTGAAAATTTTCTTTATTCTACGGGTCAAGCAACCCACCACGTATTTCAATAATTTTCGGCAGTGCTATTTGAAATGCTTTTACTAATTCCGGATCAAATTGTTTGTTGGATTCGTTAAGGATGTAATTCGTTGTGTCTTCAATTGTCCATGGTTCTTTGTAGGGGCGTTTACTTGTGAGGGCATCGAATACATCGGCGAGGGCGACTATGCGGGCTTCGAGTGGAATGGCTTCGCCAGCGAGGCCATGTGGATAGCCGGTGCCATCCCATTTTTCGTGGTGATAAAGCGCGACACGATTTGCTAGCTTTAAGAGTGATGAATCGTCATCGCCGATAATTTCTGCGCCGATTAGCACGTGGCTTTTCATGACTTCCCATTCGTCCGGAGTAAGTTTGCCGGGTTTTTGTAACACGGCATCGGGTATTCCCATTTTGCCAACGTCATGTAGTGGCGCTGCGTTAAATAATTCTTCGGCGTCCGCAAAATCCATTCCGGCAGCGAGTGCAATTTCACGGGCGTAGTGGCTCATGCGGATAACATGCAAACCGGTTTCGTTATCTTTATATTCAGCGGCGCGACCAAGTCGTTGGATAATTTGAAGACGCGTTTCACGCAAAACTTTTGCGCTGACCAATGACAATTGCGATTTCACGCGTGCGAGCACAATGGGTGCGCTCACAGGTTTGGTGATGTAATCCACGCAGCCCACAGCAAAGCCTTCGGTCTCATCGCGATCATCGGCAAGTGCTGTGACAAAAATAACCGGGATGTTCTGCGTATCGGAATTTTGTTTAAGTCGTTCGCAGGTTTCCAAACCAGTTAAGCCGGGCATCATGATATCTAGCAAGATCAATTGCGGTTGTTCTGATTTAGCAAGTGCTAAGGCTTTCTCGCCATCGCGGGCGAAAATTAGTTGATAGTCTTGCTGCAGTATCTGCCGCAGAACCTGCAAATTTATAGGTTCGTCGTCGACGATCAACAGCGTTGGGCGGCTATCGCGATGTGGAATCATATTGCTTCTCTTGTACCTTCAGATGGTCGTTTTACCCAAGCGGCGTTATTAATCCAATTCTCCAATAGGGCGGTCGCGGCATCAAAATCGAATTGATCCAACGTGTTTTCCAGTTGCGTCCAATCGTTAGCTGGCATGAGTGTTTTTAATTCTTCCAAGCTCGCGTCATCAATCGTTGAATGCTCGCAAGCGATGACAACACGCTTGAGGAGTTCAAACGGAACATCAAACTGTTTTGAATTTTCCTGCTCACGCACTCCAATATTCTGGTTATAAAAATGCGTTGAAACCTGTACACGTATTTTCGCCTCCACGTCAGTAATCGCTCGTGACAATGCGGCAAGTTGAGACTGTCGCGGCGATTCAATTTGTTCAACATCCGCCAATATGTGCGCGACCTGATTTAGGCCAAGATTTGCTGCTGTGCCTTTGTATTTGTGTGCGAGTGCTTTATCGCTACTCGCTGTTGGCAATGGATTGCGTTTGAATTCTTCACAAAATTGCGCAATGGCTTTGAATAGGCGATCTCTGTTCCCCCAGCGTGCTTCAGCGGCAGCGATATCAATTACAGAATTTGTTGAGGTAATTCGATCGGTTGATACTTGAGTATTTTGATTAGCAGAATTCGGATTCAGGCAGCGCGCGATTTCCATATAAAGCGCAGTTTTATCGATGGGTTTGGATGCAAATCCATTCATTCCCGCTTGATATGCATCTTCACGGTCTTTAGGTAGCACGCTCGCTGTAAGTGCGATGATCGGTGTCGGTGTGCGTTTTTGTAATTGCTCCCAGTCGCGAATAATTTTGCTGGCTTGCAATCCGTCTATCTCGGGCATTTGAATATCCATGAGGATAATGTCAAAAACTTCTCGCTGGAATTTTGTCCATGCATCAAGGCCGTTATTGGCGGTTTTGACTTGATGCCCATCGCGGGTGAGCATCGACTCCAATAGTTCGATATTTTGAAGTACGTCATCCGCGATTAGAATATTGAGAGTTTTAAGTTTTGTGACAGTGATTTTCTCTGGCAGCTCATTTGCAGATGTAATCGTCAGCGGTAGAAAAATGGTGAAGCAACTTCCATGTCCCTCTTGGCTAGTCACACTAATTTTTCCGCCCATAAGTTCGGTCAGTTGGCGGGCGATGGTTGTACCTAAACCAGTGCCGCCGAAGCGACGTGCCATGGACGCGTCAGCTTGTGTGAAAGGTGAAAAAATATGTTCGAGTCGGTCTGCCGCTATGCCTATGCCGCTATCAATCACCTGTAGTTGAATGCCTTCATTGACATGACTCACTGTCACTTTTACTTCGCCCTTCAACGTAAATTTAATGGCGTTGCCGAGCATATTGGTCAGTATTTGACGAACACGCATCTCATCACCAACAACGTGTTCGTTTAATTCCGGCGGGTATTCGAGATTGAGCTGCAAGCCTTTTTTATCCGCCTGCAAATGCATCTCGTTAAGAATTTGTTCGCAAAGATATTTTAGCGAGAAGACGTTGTTGTCCAGTTCCAAAGCACCGCGCTCTAACTTGGCAGTGTCTAAAATATCGTTCAGCAAACCAAGGAGTGATCGTGCCGATTGGCGAACCGTCTGCATATGTTTGTATTGCATGGGATTCAGCGGCGAGTCTATTAAGAGCTCGGTAAAACCAATAATCGCGTTCATCGGCGTGCGTATTTCATGACTCATGTTTGCAAGGAACATCCCCTTAGCAACCGCCGCTTCCTCTGCTCGATCCTTCGCAATCATCAGGTCGTGTTCCATGGCTTTGCGATCAGTGAGGTCAATAGCGACTTTGAAAACTTTCCAAGGCTTTCCGCTCGCATCTAGAATAGGGTTGTAAGCGGCCTGAATCCAAACGAGATTTCCCTCACGGCCAATGCGGCAGAACTCTCCACTCTGGAAGTTCCCGTCGTTAAGCTTGCGCCAAAACGCCTTGTAGTCATCGCTATCTGCTTCTTCATGCGCGCAGAGTGTTCGATGATGTTGGCCAATCAATTCTGCTTTTTCGTAACCGGTCAGGTGCAGAAAATTTTCGTTAACGGCAATGATTTTGCCGTCCATATCAAACTCCGCCACCGCGAGCGCACGGCCGATGGATTGCACTACACCTTCGAATTCGCGGGCACGCTGTATCGAGTCGGTGATATCAATGATGACGCCGTCGATCCAAATGGTATTGCCGCTCTCATCGTAAACACCGCAAGACGTTTCCGACACCCAATGCTCGGCACCGTTGCGGTGAATAATGCGGTATTCGCAATATAAAGACTGTTTATTGGCCAAGGCATCCTGCAACTGTTTATTGATTCGCTCCATATCGCCGGGGTGAATAACATCACCCAGATTAATTTGGTAAGACATAAAATCTTCAGCATTCCAGCCCGTAACACGCTGTACTGCGTCGCTAATAAAAAGCGTTCGCCACGGCGGCGCAAATTCACAACGGAAGGTAATACCCGGCATATTGCTGATCAGGCTACTGTATTGTTGCTCGCGCTCGCGTAAACGAGATTCGCTACCTTGAAGTTGAACGTAAAGTTGTCGATAGCGCAGTAGCAGATTCCCAGCAAGCGCAAATACGCTGAGCGCTACAGTTATGGCAGTGATAATAGAAGCAAGGAAAATATGGTTTGAAGTGGTATCCACTGTGTTGTTTGCAACGCCGATAAAGCGCGCTGCTTTCATGCCTGTATAGTGCATTCCCGCAATGGCAAAACCCATCACCGTGCTTGCCAGAAGATTCTTTTGCAGCTTGCTTAGCCAGCTTTGTTCGCGCAATCCAAAGCGAATCCATAATGCCAATACCGCGAGTAGTACGGCGACTAAAATCGAAAAACAAAACCACCAGGGGTCGTACTTGAGCGTCATATCCATATGCATGGCGGCCATACCGGAGTAGTGCATGGTGCCAATTCCGGCTCCG
>Ga0247740_1000603_pt1 | contig 16724 bp, 14 predicted proteins | sample UWRJL148409B2_FD_180942 | JGI IMG/M metagenome (GOLD analysis project Ga0247740, IMG submission 180942) | Plant litter microbial communities from Arlington Agricultural Research Station in Wisconsin, United States - UWRJ-L148-409B-2 | ecosystem: Environmental > Terrestrial > Plant litter >...
ATATGGGGCAGTGGCCAACTTACAAATAATGGCCCACTAGTTCGTGAGTTTGAAGATACGGTAGGGACATACCTGGGTGTTGAGAATTTTCAGTTTGTTTCCAATGGAACGATCGCCCTTCAACTTGCTTTAAATGCGCTTGATATAGCCAGCGGTGAAATAATCACTACACCGTTCTCGTACGTTGCCACGACCTCGGCTATTTTATGGGAAAGGTGTTCGCCCGTATTTGTAGACATTGACCCTATTTCTTTTAATATTGATGCCGAGAAAATCGAAGCGGCTATCACTCCAGAGACGAGAGCGATATTGGCCGTGCATGTTTTTGGTAACCCATGCGACATTGAGTTAATCGAGTCTATCGCCCAGAAGCACAACTTAAAAGTTATTTACGATGCCGCCCATGCCTTTGGTGTAAAGTACAAAGGCGCGTCGCTGCTGGGCTACGGTGACGTCTCTACCTGTAGCTTTCACGCCACTAAACTCTTCCATACTATTGAAGGCGGAAGCGTAGTGTCTCGCGACAAGGCAGTAGACGAAAAGGTTGGGCTCATTAAAAGGTTTGGCCACGATGAAGATAACCACAGCGTACTCGGCATTAATGGAAAATCTTCTGAGTTTCAAGCGGCAATGGGCCTGACAAACTTGAAGTATATCGATATGATTATTAGTTCGCGTAGGCAAGTGGTTGAAAGATACGACCAACACCTGCAAGGCAAATTTCAGCTTTTAGGACTGCGGGAAGGAACGGAGTATAGTTATGCGTACTACCCTGTAGTGCTTGAGAGTGAAGAGCAGCTACTCGAAATGACGAGCAAATTAAATGCTCAGAACATATTCCCGCGTCGATACTTTTACCCTTCTCTTAATACCCTCCCGTATATAGAGGAAGCGAACACCTGCCCTGTGTCTGAAGATATTTCAAAAAGAATCTTCTGTCTGCCACTCTATGTAGACCTAGAAGATGCCGTTGTGGATAAAATTTGTGAGATTATGACCGCATGAGAAAGCTGGCTATAATGCAGCCATACTTCTTTCCTTATATAGGATATTTTAGTCTTATAAAGCATACCGATGAATTTATTATTTTTGATGCAGTGCAATTCATTCGTCACGGGTGGATAGAGCGCAATAGGATTTTGAAACAAGGCGGGGATTGGATCTATGTTAAGGCACCATTAAAAAAGTTTGAGCAGGCAACACAAATTAAAGATGTGGAAATCGATAATACTCAGGAGTGGAAGGCTAAAATTAATGCCCAACTCCAAACGTATAAGAAAATCGCGCCATTTTATAAAGAGATCAGGTTACTGATCGATGATATTTTTGATGATTCATATAGTGATATCGTTAGCCTGAATAAGGCTATTCTTGAGAAGGTCTGCGGATATATTGGGTTTGAGCCAAAAATATCAGTCTATTCAGAAATGAATCTTGAAATCGAACCGCCCCAAGCACCCGACGAATGGGCTTTAAATATATGCAAAGCCCTTGGAGATGTTTCAGAGTATTGGAACCAACCAGGCGGCGCTTCGTTTTTTGACAAGTCAAAGTATGACAATGCCGGCATTGATCTACGGTTTATACACGTTAATCTCGAGCAGTATGATCAGAAACTCCCTAAATTCGAAGCGGGACTGTCAATAATTGACGTGCTGATGTTTAACGCGCCAGAAAAAATTAATGAAATGCTTGATAATTATGAACTCACCTAAAGAGATCGGTGGCTATTTTGAACTGGCAATTAATGAAGGTCGCTTTCTTCATGATGATCTCGTAAAGCTCAACAGTGGAAGAAATGCTTTTGAATATGCATTGCGCCTCGTTCGCCCAAGCAAGGTATACTTTCCAAAATTTACTTGTGACGTCATGCTAGAACCATTAGCTAAGCTCGGTATTGAGTACGCATTCTATTCTATAGATGAAAATCTTGAGATAATTGACGCGCCAAAACTAAAAAAGGGTGAGGTAATTCTCTATACGAATTATTTTGGTATGAAGGATAAGTATTCTCGCAAGCTAAGTGAAATATACAAAGAGTCTTTAATACTTGATTGTAGCCAGGCCTACTATTTTAAACCACTAAAAACAGGACATACGCTGTATAGTCCACGTAAATTCTTTGGCGTAAGCGACGGCGGACTTCTTTCGACGAATAAACTACTTGCCGAGAACTTTGCGACTGACGTATCGACTGATCGAATTTCGCACCTGACAAAAAGACTCGAACTCGGGGCTGAAGCAGGGTATAGGGATTTCAAAATAAATGACGAGAGCCTGGTGGATCAACCAATTCTTAGCATGTCGATTCTCACACGGCGGCTGCTAGGAACCATCGACTTCGCGCATTCAAGAAAAAAGAGACATGAGAATGCCAGTTTCTTGCATAGTAAGTTAGGTTCGTTGAATCAACTTAAGGTCGAGCTAAAATCCGCATCGCCGCTAATGGTATACCCCTTGCTGATTGATGCGCCCGGTATGAGAGAGCGCCTTATTGCCAACAAAGTCTTCACCGCCCTCTACTGGCCAAACGTATTGGAGTGGTGTGGTGAAGAAGAGTTAGAATACTGCCTTTCAAAGAATTTGCTCCCACTTCCCATCGACCAACGATACGATAGTAACGACATGAAGCGTATCGTCGCGATCATTAAGAAGGAGCTGTGATGAAAAAAGTCGTTATTATTGCCAATAGGCTCAACGCGATTCAAGGCCTTCAGGAGCTTGAGGATATTGAGGTTGTGAGGCTGTATATTCTTGAAGGCAGTTTGCTTGATAAGCAGCGCGAAATAATTTCCTTGGGCAAGCAGGTAGAGGTAATTAAGTTTACAATGAAAGATAAAGCTAGGCTCATTAGTGAGATTGCGTCTTTGGAATTCGATTTACTTATCTCGAATGGATGCCCCTTCATTCTTCCCGTCACAAAGATTCGGAAAGATAGTCAGTTATTTATTAACATTCATCCGACACTTCTCCCCGACCTTAAGGGCAAGACGCCTTTAAGCGGAGTGTTTATGACACACAGAAAGTTTATCGGCGCGACTATGCACTACATTGATGATGGTATAGACACGGGCAATATTATCGCTCAGAAAAAAGTAGAACTAACACCAGACATAGATCAAGGGCTGGTGTATCAGATTTCGTTTGAACTCGAAAAGGATGCTTTTGTGGAGGGCATGGTAAAACTGCAAGAAAGTAACTATCAGTACCAAGGTGTTGCGCAGCAAGGTGAAGGCTCCTATTTTAATAGAACGAATGAGTTACAGACAATCGATATGCAAAAAGATAAGACAGACATCATTATTGATAAAATTAAATCGTTTAATTTACGTGGACAAGGTACGTCGCTATCTACGAGTGAGCATGAGTATAAAATATATTTTGCTGAGAGAATAACCAACCCCTATCTTCTAAAGAGGTATGAAAAATTGCCTCCTTCGGATATAGTGCTTGCCTATGATAACAAAGTAATACTCAGGACGATGGACGGTATGCTTAAGCTGATTGATTATGAGGTAGTGGAATAATTTCATGCAAGTCGTCATTAGGCCACTAGAAGAAAATGATGCAAAGACTTCTTACGTTTGGCGAAACGACCCTGATATATGGAAGTATACGGGTTCATCCCCAGATCGAGAAATAACCCTAGCTGATGAACTTGTTTGGGTTAAAAGAGTCACTAACGACGATACGTGTAGAAGATTTGCGATTCTTGCTGATGGTGAGTATGTTGGCAACATTTATCTTACGAACATACATAAAGACGAGGCCGAATACCATATCTTTATCGGTAACAAAGAATATATGGGGAAGGGCGTTGCTATGGCTGCTTCGCAACTAATTATAGAGTTCGCTCGAGCTGAGCTGGCCCTAAAGAGGATTGTGTTAAAAGTAAGGCTTAAAAATGTGCGCGCAGTCAAGTTGTACTTGGCCTTAGGTTTTAAGGTAATTGTAGATGGCCCTGATTTTTTAAGTATGAGTCTAGATCTACAAGAGCTATCTCGTAGAAAGTGATAAAATAAAGGATGATGAAACCCTTAGTCAGTATCATATGCATCTCTTATAATCAGGAGAAATACATCAGGCAAACCCTGGAGGGCTTTTTCAAGCAAAAAGTCAATTTTGCATACGAAATCATTGTCCATGACGACGCCTCTACCGACGGAACCCAGAAAATAATTCAAGAATTTATAGATCAGAACCCTAAAGTGTTTCGCCCAATACTCCAAACTGAGAATCAATATTCAAAAACAGGCGTGCAGTTCTTAACTGATATGTACAAAATGGCGAAAGGCAAATATATCGCCGTTTGTGAAGGGGATGACTTTTGGACAGATCCGACGAAGTTGCAGCAGCAAGTCGATTTCTTAGAAAAAAATGAAGACTATGCGATGGTTTTTCATCCAGTAAAGATTATGTTTGAAGATGGCGAAGAGCCCGACTCTATCTTCCCTAAGACTTCTCGCCAATCATACTTTACCTTAGAAAATTTATTAAAAACAAATTACATACACACCAACTCAATGCTCTATCGGCGGCAGGAGTATCAAGATGTTAATGCCGCCGCAATGCCGATTGACTGGTACTTTCACCTATATCACGCTCAGTTTGGAAAGATAGGTTTTATCAACAAGACAATGTCGGTGTATCGCAAGCATCGTGAGGGAATTTGGTGGGAGGCCCGCGCCAAGAGTGATGAGGTTTGGAAAAAACACGGCATTGCTCACTTAGTGCTGTATGCAGAACTGTTAAAGATATATGGTGAAGATCCAAAATGGAGCCGAATCATAGATGTCCATATTGAAGGTACGGTAGAGGTATTGAGTCGTATTGATAACTCTACCGAAACACATCTTGTGCAATCATTTATCGATGCTTATCCGGATTTGGACCGCCTAATACTATCATCGCTCTCTAGGGTTACCTATAAAAAATATAGGCAATCCGAAAAAGATGCCGAGTCACGCAGAAAGCTCGAGGCGAAACTGCGAGAAGTATCGAGTCGAGTAGAGAGGCTTGAGTTGGAGAAGAATGAGATCCTTAGCTCGAGAGCTTACAAAGTAGGAGTTACATTAGCAAAAGTTCCACGTATAATGAGGAGAGTTATATGAAAAAAACACTCAAACATTCCACCCAGCCTCTTATCTCCGTAATTATTACGAATTATAACTATGGCCAATATGTCGCCAAGGCAATGACGAGCGTTCTAAGGCAGACATATCCAAATATTGAACTGATTGTCATTAATGACGGTTCGACCGACGACAGCGATACGGTTATCAAAAAAGCCATTGCTGAAGATCCGAGCCGCAACATTCGATACGTAAACCGAAAGAATAAAGGCGTGGTCTTTACGCGCAATGAAGGCCTGGAGCTTGCTAAGGGTGAATTTATTTCCTACTTAGACGCTGATGATTATTTTGATAGTACGTATATTAGTAAGAGCTATAAGATTGCTAAAGAGCACTACGCAGACGTCGTGTATCCGAACTGGCATTTTGTTGGTGATTGGCTTGGCCGCCCTGATACAGATTTTCCAGAATTCTCACTTGAAGGCCTGCAGCTCCAAAAGCTACACGTTACCCCAGCCTCGCTTATTCGAAAAAGTATTATTAAAAATCACCGCTTTGAGGTTGAGAAGGTGGCTGAAGACTGGGATTTCTTTATTGGGCTTTCACTTGAAGGTTCAAAATTCATGCTGGCTAAAGATAATTATTTAAATTATCGTATTCGCCAAGGAACTCGTGGATCACAGAATGATCCACGAGACGATACGAACTACTTTGTAGAAATCTTGAATAAATATAAAGCAGTGTATGGTGATAAGGTTATTGATCCAATCAAACTAGTAAAGTCGCGTCATCCGAACATCTTTATGAAGCTTGTTACAGCGCGATATCCCCGCCTCATTATGGAGTCTGTGAAGAAGCATGGCGTTCGCACAACGATCATAAAGATCGGCGGCAAAGTTGCCTCTCGCAATCAATGGGTGTGGAAGGCCGTAGGATATACGAGAAACAGGAAGTATCAAAAGCTTGCTCGATCATTCAAAATTGAAAAATCCCCCCAGACAAAGCTTGCAGTCATTGTACACCTCTACTACCCAGATACATGGCCGCTGATAAAGAAAAAGTTACGTAATATTACCGTCCCTTTTGATGTGTTTGCTTCTGTGCAAGAACGCGATAAGGACATTGTTCTCTCGAAGATTAGCAAGAACCACAAGCATACCAACATCATCGCATTGCCGAATCGTGGTCGCGATGTTTTGCCCTTCATGTTTATTGCGGGGAAAATTAGTGAAGAAAAGCACTATGAATATCTTCTTAAGATTCATAGTAAGAAAAGTTTGCACCGCAAAGATGGCAGCGAATGGCTCGACAGTCTCCTGACTCAGCTCGTACCCTCAGACGTCACACCGATCATCAAGACCCTGGAAAAGCCAGATACTGGCGTTGTGGGCCCTGCCGATCACATAACCTCGCTCAGCCGCTATATGGGCGGCAATGGCGTGAGGATCAGAAGCATCCTTGAATCCATTATCGACAAGGCGACCGTCAAACAAATGATGAAAACGCCAAGTAAGTATCCATTCTTTGGTGGAACTATGTTTTGGTGTAGAGTAGATTTTCTGGCGCCATTATTGAAGTCAGGCATTACGCCAGCAGACTTTAATAGCGAACGCGGTCAAGTCGATGCCACCACGGCACACGCTATTGAGCGAGCGTTGGGAAGATTGCTTCATGCTGTATCTGGTAAGAGGATGTATGAAGTCAAGGCATCAAAAGTGCGTGAAATAGTAAACAAGCCATATGAGTCTAAGTATAAATACGTCGAGTAATTATTTCTTAGCTGCTTCGAGCGCGTTCTTTGTTGCCTGTAAGTAGGCATAGCCGTATCGCTGATCGGGTTCGAGGTGCATGCCTTCAGCCCATTCATTCCAGGCAGCGACAAAAATTTGATCTGTTTTTGATTCTTTAATTAGTGCAGTGAGCCACTTTTGATATAACTCAGGCGAGATAGAAAATATCTGCGCTCCTTTGTAGATTTTACGGGCCGTATTATCGAAATGAGTCATGAGGCCTTTAAAAACAGGGTACCTTAAGTTATATGAGAATGTTTTTTTATTAACAAAAGATTCCATGTCGTATTCTGTAATCTTCGCCAAGGGGTTTACTATTTTTTTGTTAGTAGTGGATGCCGGAATCTCTTGAGGCATTGTACTAAAGTGTGAGCCAAATTCTACAGCTGCATCCGCGCCGTAGTCTTTGGGGTTAAATGCTTGATCAAAGTCGTCAGGGAAGACTAATGATATGTAGGGCTTATTAATGCCTTCTTTTTCTAGTAAGATACCGATCTTCTCGATGAAGGTGGGTAAATAAGGGTCTTTCTTCGCTTGGTATATGATGACGTGGGGCCTACCCTCAACAGTTATGTAACGACTGTCCTTTAGGAAAGGTAAGATATCGGCAACAAACTTTGCTTCATCTTCTGGCTTCATTTTTGCGCTGTAGGTTTTTGTCCCAACATCGGCTTGCGCTCCCCAGGTATTGGTCCAATCCTCGTTGGCCCAGAAGAACATGAACGGCTGGTCGAGTGATTTATCTTCTAGCCAGTTATGGAGAGGCTTCTCCATTATTTTGCTGCCACCGGAGAACCAGTAGTAATAGAAGCAGAAGCCATGAATGCCATACATCTTCGCGAGCTCTACCTGACGATGCATCGCATGGGTAGTCTCAAGATTATAAAACCCGACGTCAATAGGGGTGTGAGGCTGCCAGTGTCCGGTAAATTGAGGCACCGCCTTGGCAGTATTGCTCCATTCGGTAAAGCCGCGACCAAACCATTCGTCGTTCTGCGGAATTTGGTAATACTGGGGAAGGTAGAAGGCAATAACTTCTTTGGGTGATACGCCCTCGTAAGTGTCCTTGGTAATAGGCACGAAATCTCGTGTATCGAGCTGTTGGTTGAGCACGTAATTCTTATATTCGCGTTGCGTAAAAGTGTTCTTTAAACGAGCAGCCCTATTAACCTGATGTTTAGCCGCTGGTAAAAGACCTTTGGTTTTTCGATAGACCTTCGTGAGCAATACTGATCGCTTCAAATATTTTTTTATCATTTTTTCTTCAACCTTAAGCCCTTCACTCCATCACCAACATAGACAGAGCCTAGAATAAAAGGCAGCGCTATTACAAACAGGTATAAGTATCGGAACTCACCGTTCACTGGACCGGCGACGGTTGAAAGGAATAGGCAAAGGAGAATAAGGAACACGCCTAATAGTTCACGTTTTTTTCTCACCATAGCAACGTAGGCAGCGAGAAGGAGTACGCAGGTATAGAAGCCGATATTATGAACAACAGGCGCGATATTTGAGATTGTAGCGCCGTAGGCAACGACTGCCTGCTTGTTACCATCAACGAAGGCGGGGTCAGAGTAGTCTTTAAAGGCGTTTACATGAATGGAGTTGTCCATGATGGTATCGGTAGGCGTAGGGGAGACAGAATACGGGTAGGTGTATCCGTACGTATTATATAAAGTCGCGGCGATGAAAGTTTGTGGATACTTTGCCAATAACTGAAACCATAGTCCAAGGTATTTTGGCTTGTTTTCATCGTAGGCTTTTGTCTTTAGGCTGCCCATGGCTGGATCGGATAAATTCGGATTATATAATTCACCGAGTTGATCGACGGGGAATATTTCGTTGATAGTCGCTTTCTCTTCGGCACTAAGGTCATTAATATGATATTTGACGGTGCGCGCAATTTGTTGAACCGGGACGCAGAGCATACCGTAGGATGTCGTCGCGGGCTTGGCGAATAATGGAACGACCAATGATAAATACACAAAAGCTAAAAGAAGAGGCGAGAGTAGTAATGCAAAGAACTTTGGTTTTAGTAGAACTTTATATTTAAGAATCACTGCCAAAATAATAGCCAAAACGAAGAAGAGGACATAGGCATATAAGCCGTTTGTTCTAAATGTACAGAACAAAAAGGCTAGCACGACGAAGTAGGTAATATTTTTACGCGTAAAAAACGCATCTTTTTCTAAGTACAGTTTTCGCAGTACTATCAGAAACAAGAGAGCAAAGCCCGAGAACAACATGTCTTTCCACATGATAGTTCCCGCGACCGCATTAACAGGTAAAATTGCATAGAAAATGAGCGCGGCGACAATACCGTATTTGCCAATTTTTTCTTTGCGCATCCAGACAATAACTAAAGCAAAAATCATTGCCAGAATTGCTGATTGGGCGAGCGAAAAGAGTAGAGTTCCTAGTACGAAACTATTAAATAGCAAGCCTATGCTAATAAAGAGGCCCACAAACCCCGTAAAGATGACTGGGTTCGCGTTACTGAGCGGGATAGCCCCCGTTACCTGGCCCAAGCTGCTCCAAGAGTCCGGGCTAAGGACAGAGACTGTTAGGAGGATCACGGGGAGGTAACAAGTAAATATGACGAGTGACGTTATAAGCCATAGCTTTTTATCTGAAAACCTTTCTAAGACGACGCCATCGGAAACCTTTGCCTGACGCAAAGCCAATCGTTTGAGGAGTACTAGAAAGAATAATGCAATTCCCCAAGTAATTAGAAAACTAACAGCATAGCCGAGTCCTTTTTTGGCACCGATTATTTGAACGTCGATGTCTATATTGGTGAATAAGATGTGACCTACAACTAAGATCGCTGCAAAGACGAAAGAAAAGAGAATTTCGCGTAGACCTACGGGCGAACTTTTCTTGAGCGTTGGTATAGAATGTGATTTATTTTTTTGCATAGTAACTTAGTATTAGGACACGACAGTCACTAGGAATAATACACTAGATTTAAGGAAATATGAAGCACCGAAGGTGTGCCCAGGACCCTACGGAAGATAGAGGCCAACTCCTTCATATACGTAATTGTATCGACTCACTGCGGTATCTCGTTCCGCGCTACTGGCGGTATAGAAATACTCATCATTTCCGCCCTGTAATCGGTAGACCGGTTTGTCTGTCGTGCTCGTGCTCACGTAGAACGCAACTCCTTCGTAGAGATAGCCAAATTTATTGACAGCGAGATCTCTTTCATCGACATTTGTTGTATAGAAGTGCTTATCGTATGAGAGCAATCGGTAGACAGGAAGGCCCGTGGTCGTATTGGCATTGAAGGCAATCGTCTCGTAGAGCCATCCCTTATTTGTTATTCGAGCGGCTTCGTAGAGGCTAATGGTATAGAAGTGTCGATGATTGAGCAGGTTAAGGAATCGCAATACCGGCAATGTCTGGCCGGGACTGTCGGCTAACATCCCTTGCAGCACCCATCCGTTTGTATTCGCGAGTGACATTGCTTCCTGAAGATTCGTTGTGTATAAGTAGCTTCCGTTTGCATTGTCCAATCGATAAACCTGCGCACTACTCGTATCCACATAGAATGCGATACCCTCATTAACGAATCTATACTTGCTGACCGCAGAGTCGCGCTCGGACGTACTCGTCGTATAGAAGTGTCTATCTCCGTACTGGAGCCGGTAGACGGGTGTGCCCGAGCCTGTCTCGTTCGACGTGGTCAATACGCCGACGTATGGATAGCCTCTTCTCATCACTAATTCAAGTTCTGGCAAGCTTGTTGTGTAGAAGTTGCTTCCATTTTCTTTGAGCTGATAAATGTTTATGCGTCCCGCGGCTGGATTTGGGAGATCTGCCAGGCCGCTTGGCGTATTGAATGAGCTTGATTGCACGACGTAGCCCATATTGACGAGGGCAGTTTTTTTAGCGGGATCGATAGTGACGTAGTATTGATTAAGGCTTGAATTATATAATTTATATACGACATGCGAGATATTCGTCGAAGTACTTGTGGTGTACTCATAAAATGGTACGCCTTCATCAACCCATCCGCTTGTATTTTTCAGAGTATTGTATTCTGATTGATCTGCGGTGTAGTAGTGTTTGTTGTCATTGAGTAAACGGTGAACAGCTGTCGTACCGGTTCGCTGTGTGCCCGATGCATAGAACACGATACCTTCATTTATCCAGCCATAACTATACATAGCGCTACTGAGTTCGCCTTCAGATGATGTCAGGAACTGTGAGCCATCAGTTTTTCTAACGCTCCATACGCATACTATGTTTTGAACCTTACTATCACAGGTTGTTGCAGGAGGTGAGGCTGAAGCGCCGAACCAGTCGGTAAACATTGTCCAGAAATTACGATTACCGTATGCGCTACACCCGTCACCGGTTCCGTAAACGTTGCCAAGCGCCCGTTGATTAGGCTGGTATGGCGTATAGGTATAGAGTGCAGCGGTTGCTTGATTCAAAATAGGAACATTTTGGTAACCACATCCTGATTGTCCATTGCGGCTAGCGTCGTTCTCATTACCCGTTGGGTTAATGAAGTTGCCTAGGTTTACTTGCCAGTAGACTCTGTTTGACCTACCTGCTACGTAATTGTAGTCATTAGGGTTCTTTTGATAAATTTTAAACTGGCGGGCGGCGTAGTAGACCTGATAGAAGAAGCCGCCGTAGGCAGGATTGCATGGTGCGGAATCGGGGCAGGCAAAGCCGGTTGCGTTATTATATTGTCGTTGGAGCGGCCAGTTATCGGTGACCAGGCTCTGCTCTTTCTCTAGAAGCACGAGCAAAACTTGCGGATTAATACCACACGCGATGGAGATGTCTTTTATGATTTGAGCAGAGGTTCGCGCACCGGCATTAATGGCACTACAGTAACCACTCGCTGACTCCATCTGAGGAGTTTGCTGCGAGTAATTTTTAAGACAGGTGTAGGGTGGCGCGTGAAACCCAGAATCTTGTGATAAACCATGTGACCCTTCACGTTTGTACTGCGCAAATTGGGCATGGGTAATGCCCGAATATCCCCAGTCCGAAGCCGATTGGGTGCCATTTGTATCACAGTTTGTTACTTTTGAGTTCAGAAATGATTGAATTTGGTCGACATTCATTGAGCCGCTGTTATAGAAGACGGCGTCGTCAATTATCTGGCCTGGCTTAAAGGCACTGCCTGAAACAGCAGCCACATTTTGATGTGATGCGACGCTGACGCCTACGGTAGTAATGGCAGCAAATCCTGCGATAACAAATATCCATGTACGCAGTGATCGTAATTTTTTTAAGAAAGTAGTCATTATATTGTCACCTCCAGTGAATCTGATGCGCCCTTGTGAGTAGGCGAACTATATTCGACAACAAGACTCCATACGCCCTTTGATGGGAACTGGCTGAGGGCTATGTAGGTAGGCTTACAGACGCTCGATGAAGCATCTACGAAGGCCATACTCGAGCCTTTTACCGTTTTGCCGTCTTTTGTGAGGACGGCCGTACAGGTACCGGTGCCTTCGATAACAGAAGGGGTGAATGCTCTCACCTCAAGATTTGAGCCAGTAATATCTGCGAACGTCACCCCAACTTCAACGGCGCTTGTTTTAGTGGTATCCGTTGTTGAGCCATCGCCCTCACTATTCTTTTTTGCGTTTTGGCTATTCGTAATATCCTCAGTGGATGGCCCTGAATAATCAACATCATTAGTTGAACGAATAGTGGTATCTGCATCAGTTGTCGATTGCGACGAACTGTGGCCACGTAAGAGAAAGAAATAGATAAGCGCAGCTATCCCAATGAGAATCACTGTGCCGGCAACAACCATGACGGTTCTCTTTACTTTTGGATTAGATTTCTTTTGATACTGCATATGTCTATTTTAATTTTTACCCTTAAATAACTCATACTATAATATCATAAAATAAGCATTATCTCTATTCGGCCACCACTATAGCAAGACTACAAATATAATAAAAAAACGAGCTATTTATTAAGGCTTAATATAATGACACCGGTCACAATCAAAGAAACTGCAACTATTTTTAGTACGGTAAAAACTTCGTGGAATATCAAGAATGATGCCGTAAATATAACGATGTATACTAGTGCCGTGGTAACGGGAATGATAAATCCTAGATCAAACTTTGAAATGAGATAAATATAGAGAACAAAGCTTAGCCCGTACAGTAGTATGCCAAAGATTGAAAATGGATTTAGATTAAATTTCAGGGCATTATCTACGAAACTAATAGGAAGCCCGCTAGAGGTGCCTAGCTTGAGGAGGGTGAGCCCTCCCGATGTTGAGATTACGTACGCGATGAGTAGTAGAATTGACATTGGTCCTTATTATAGACTACCCCTCGTTGAACATGAAATTGTAGAGTTTGTTTAATACGATATTGCGTTCGAAATGCTTAAAATGATAGTGTCGAGCTTTTTGCCCCATTTCTTGACGCTTGGTGGGCGTGGTTTCGTACATTTTTTTGATATTAGCTTGCAGCGCCCGCGCGTCACCAGCTGGTCCGGCGTACCCACACTTAATAGTTCTATTTATAAGAGATTGCGCCTCGCCGTCCATGGCCAAAATAATAGGTTTCCCTGATGCGATATAGGACATAACCTTTGCGGGGATCGTTGCTTCAAGAAGATCACTCTTAACGAGGCACCCTACTAAGACATCGGCCACATCAGTATATCTTGGTATTTCTTCGATGGGTTTATGGCCTTCAAAATAGAAGATCTTGCTCAGGTTTCGTCGAGTCACTTCCTTTTCGAGCCATTTTCGCGACATACCATCGCCAACTATGATCCAGTTAATGTTTAGGTTGTCCTTTTTGAGGCCTTCGGCGGCATCGAGCATAGTTTCAAACGATTGAGCTGGGCTGATATTCCCTGTAAACACCACATTGAAGCCATCCTTAAATTTTGCATGAAGCTTGGGATCGTGGATACTTTCTTCGTATAATTTCTCACTAGCTTGAGGCAGGACCACGACGTTATCTTTGCCAGTAACATCTTGAAGCCGAGTCTTCATTTTTTCAGACAGCGCTACGAGCTTATCGACTTTTCGATAATGCCAATGGGAGACGCTGGTTGCGATTTTTTTCAAAAATTTGTTATGGACAGGAATGACAGAGAATAAGTTCTCTGGCCAAAGATCGAGTACGTACAGGGTTGTCTCGATCCTTTTTAGCTTACCAACTAAAATCCCTGCAATAGACATCATAACCGGTGATAGTTGGTAAATAAGAATCTTATCGTATTTATGGGTCAGAAGGCGGGGGACATGAAAGAGACTAGCGAGTGGGAATGACACGTAGTTTAAGAAGATTTTGATGTTCGTATTGTTACCTCGAGGTATTTCAAAAGCGCGTCGAATTGAAACCCCGTCATGAACTTGTTTTCGATTCTTTGTATAAGAGTAGCCATCGAAAAATTCCCCCTTTGGATAATTGGGAATTCCACACAGCACTTCAACTTCACAGTTCTTTTCATCAACGAGGAATTTACTAATATCATTAATCCGAAAAGCTTCGGGCCAAAAGTGCTGACAGATGATGAGAATTTTCTTCGGTTCCATAACTAGGCTTAGTATACGACATCGATTAGCTTGGTCATACGGCGGTAGGGATTTGATATATACGATTAGATTTGGTTTAATCAATAGAGAAGATTAAGGAGGAACCAGTGAAGGTATTAATTGTTGGCGGCGCAGGCTACCTTGGCGGAGCGCTTACGGATATTCTCTTGAAGACTGATTATGATATTCGTGTTTACGATGGCTTACTTTTTGAAGAGGCATATTTAAAAGAAGTGCCTTTTGTTTACGGGGACATTCGAAATAAAGAAAAACTCAAGAAACAACTTGAATGGGCTGATGCTGTCGTATGGTTGGCTGCACTGGTTGGGGATGGTGCTTGTGCACTGAATCCTGAGATTACTACAGAGATTAATCAAGATATGGTTGGCTGGTTATCAGAGAACTTTGATGGACGCATTATCTTTATGTCTACGTGTTCTGTTTACGGGGCTCGCGATGGAGAGCTGACTGAAGAATCACCAACGAATCCTTTGTCTGTGTATGCAGTAACGAAACTAGCGGCCGAGGCATATCTTAAAGATAAGAATGCGATGATTTTTCGCCTAGGCACATTGTTCGGGTTAGGTGATACTTATTCTAGAATTCGTCTTGATCTCGTTGTGAATACAATGACAGTTCGCGGGGTTACCGAAGGTAAACTGCGCGTGTTTGGTGGTGAGCAATATCGCCCGCTTCTCCACGTTAAAGACGCTGCGCGTGTTATCGCAGACAATCTTGAGACTTCACACACTGGTATATTCAACGTTCACAAAGAGAATATTCGCATTCTTGATCTTGCGCGTGCAGTTGAGAAGCATGTACCTGGTGTCGAGCTTGATATAGTTGATACTACTTTCGAGGACTCGAGGAACTATAAAGCAAGTAGCGCCAAGGCAATCAAGGCATTTGGCTTTAGCCCTCAATATGGTGCCGAGGATGGCATTGAAGAGGTGAAGAAGTTAATAGAGGCCGGAAGAATTAAAGACTACAACAACCCTCGCTATTCAAACCAAGGTTATTTGACGATGTTTAATACCCACAAGCTGGTTGATGAGACAAAATAATGGCTGATACAAAAATTTCAGACAGCAAAGAGCCAACTCTTTTAGAAGGCGGCCTTGCCGTTGATGATAGGGGCCAGGTTTCCTTTGTAAACGACTTCAACTTTGAAGGAGTGAAGCGTTTTTATATGATTGCTAACCACAACAAAGGCTTTGTGCGGGCTTGGCATGCTCACAAGAAAGAGGCAAAGTACGTCATGGTTGTCAAAGGCTCTTTCGTACTCGCGGGTGTTAAGATTGATGACTGGGATAACCCCTCAAAAGATCTCGAAGTAAAAAGATTTGTCTTATCAGACAAAAAACCTTCAGTACTATATATCCCGGCAGGATATGCGAATGGACTCATGTCTCTTACTGACGATGCCCAGCTGATGATATTTTCTACATCCAGCATAGCTGAGTCGCTTGGTGACGACTATCGGTTTGACGCACGCCTATGGGACGCTTGGTCAGTAATCGAACGATAATTTAAGATAAGAGGATTTTTAAAATGGCTAAACCAAAAGTAATCATTCTTGGTTCGACAGGAATGCTCGGATCAATAACGCTCGATTCATTTTATCAAAGTGGTGATTTTGAGGTCGCGGCAACGTACCGAAATAAAGAAGAAGCAGCGTCTTTTCTGGCTAATTATCCGCTAACTGATTTTCGCGTCCTAGATGCGGAAACAGCAACGGTCAGCGATCTTGAGGAAGTTATTGGTGACGCCGAATGGGTGGTAAATGCCATTGGTGTTATTAAGCCCTATATCCACGACGATAACGCACAAGAAGTAGAGCGAGCCATCAAGGTGAACGCACTCTTCCCTCATCTGCTTGGAAAAGCAGCGGCATCTAAGAACGTGAAGGTGCTTCAGATCGCGACGGACTGTGTTTATTCTGGCGAAAAGGGCAGCTATGTTGAGAGTGATCTGCATGATGCACTTGATGTATATGGCAAGAGTAAGAGTTTGGGTGAAAGTTACCAAGAAAACGTCTCAAACATTCGATGTTCTATTATTGGTCCAGAGTTGAAGGGGCACATGTCGCTTATGGACTGGTTTCTCGGGCAACCAGAGGGTGCTGAAGTCAATGGCTACACCAATCACCAATGGAACGGTGTGACGACATTGCATTTTGCTCGTTTATGCCAAGGCGCTATTAAGAATAATATAGCCCTCGCGCACATTCAACATGTTGTACCAGGCAACCTTATTTCAAAGGCTAATTTACTGAAGGCTTTTGCAAACGAATATAATCGAACGGATATTACAGTGAAT
>Ga0247740_1000604_pt1 | contig 16714 bp, 17 predicted proteins | sample UWRJL148409B2_FD_180942 | JGI IMG/M metagenome (GOLD analysis project Ga0247740, IMG submission 180942) | Plant litter microbial communities from Arlington Agricultural Research Station in Wisconsin, United States - UWRJ-L148-409B-2 | ecosystem: Environmental > Terrestrial > Plant litter >...
AGCACCTTCGGTCCTCCGCCATCCTGCCGTGCCCTCGCCGCTCAATGATGGGTTCCCCCGAGCAGAGCAGCCTGTTGCTTCTCCTATCCTGACTCCCCACATGATGCGTCAAGGAAGCGCGCCCGGCATTACGAATGACCCACGAACAATGTTTAACCCGTTATCGAGCAACCCAGTCACCTCCAATGCCCCATTGTACGAATCATCGGTAGAAGATCTACCAGCAGTATCCGTACCCCAGAGGATGCGCGGAATGACCAGCACATCGCAGTCTAGCTACCGCCCCCCGCTGAGGTCTGCGACATCGATTCCGGACTACGGCCCAATCAGAACGAATGATCGGTCCAATCTCTCGGGAGCATATAGACCCAATCGAGGTGGGCCGAACTGGTCACACAACGACCACTACCCTCCAAAGCACTTCCGGAGCGAAGAAGCAAGAGCTAGTTTCCGGTCTGGGTGGACAAATGCCTCATCGAGCTTCATGGAAGCGAGCGGCACAGAACGCAGTAGCATGGCCACTGGCCGGAGTTCCATCAGCGATCAACGCACAAGCACCTACTCGAGAGACCGCTCCGAGGAGCGTGACGTGTCTAGCGAGACGCTTGCTACTACCGTCGATCCAGACGAGGACGACACAATAAGTACGGTAGAAGATGTGATCGACTCATACTTCGACTCGGAAGATTTAGTGGAGGATCAATACCTGGATGGCCATCAAACACGTGAATCTTCGGTGCCCGCCTCGGATATCCACCGCCACACACGTTCTTCGAGCTACTCGCAGGATGGCACTCTTCGAACATCATTCCATTCTTCTGAACTCTCTACACAACTAGATTCATCTTTGATCCCGGAAGCTACCGAGGCACGGGAGAGCGCAGATACATTTGCAAATCGCCTATCTATTCCTTCGCACCCTGCATTAGATGTAGCTAGTCCTTTACAGGACGACGAGAATCCCCATATGAGCTATCTGCCACCTCTTCAGCTAAGCCCGCTTCAACTCAGCTACAATCCGTCGGAAGTGGGTGCGGAACAGAACATTGCACCATCGCACGACCATGTTATGCAGCGTTCCAGCGAGGAAATTCCCCGTCGGACCTCTATAGCGCCCCGGAGCTCAAGAATTGGGCTGCCTTCGGCTTCCAAGCGGCTGAGCAAACCTCTACCAAGGCCTCAGCTGTCTAGGAATCCCAGCAGCGACGGAAAGATGCAGGAAATACACAAAGATCTAACCGGTCTCCCCAAGTTACCAAGGAACAAGGCTCGGCTGTCACGGCATGATTGGGCTGAGATCAACGCTTATTCGAGCCGCAATTCCAAAGGACCAAGCGCGGCGCTGCGAAGCCTGGAGGGCGACGTCGCTCCGGCCCAGCCCAAAATGTCCTCGCCGTTGCCCGAGGTTGACGAAGAAGAAGCCTTTCCCCGTCGTGCCTCAACTAGTGTCTTTGACCGGCGAAGCAATCTGTTTGACTTGTCCAAGTTTCAGCCTACTCCACCCTCGAAATCCAAGACTACCGAATTTGGCTCTGCCGCAAAAGGACCTGCATCTGGACCCACTGCAGCACTCAGAAAACCTCTTAGCGCCTCCGAACGGGATCGATACGGATTCAAAAAGGCCACCGACAAGATAAGTCTGGTGGAATATGACGCGTGGCATGGGAAGTACGAGGATCATGTGTCACGACGGAGAAACAAATGGATGGCCCTTATGAAGAAGGAGGGCCTGTCGACGTCTAACCCCTCGCAATTTCCGGAGCCATCTGAAAAGGTCAAACGATACACTCGGAAAGGCTACCCACCAGAGTGGCGGGGCGCCATGTGGTGGTTCTACTCTGGTGGTCAACAAAGGTTACGCGACCATGACATGGCTGGGCTGTACTCTTCGCTTGTTGCACGAGTGAATCAGGGCGAGCTGAACAAAGACGACCGCGAAGCTATCGAACGGGACTTGGATAGGACCTTTCCCGACAACATTCATTTCCGCCCTGATCCTAGTCACATTGATGACGGCGACGACGACGAGAACGAGACTGACGAGCCATCCCTTATTAGGGACCTTCGACAGGTCCTCTCTGCCTTCGCCCTGAATAATCCCGGTATCGGATACTGTCAATCCTTGAACTTCCTTGCTGGACTTTTACTTCTCTTTCTGAAGCAGGACACGGAGAAAGCATTCGTGCTTCTGAGCATTATTACGCAGGAACACCTCCCTGGCGCTCATGCGAGAAGTCTGGCAAATACCGAGGTCAACGTCTTGATGATGTTGATACGCGATTATCTTCCTAAAGTCTGGAACTCTATCAACGATACCGACCTTGTCAACAGCGGGCCTGGATCAAAGGCTCACCCGGATTCCAAGTTTACACGTCAGCCTACTGTCGCGCTTTCGTGCACATCATGGTTCATGAGCATCTTCGTCGGAGTACTCCCTATCGAGACGGTGCTGCGTGTGTGGGACGCGTTTCTGTACGAGGGCCCACGGGCACTATACCGCTACGCGCTTGCTATCTTCAAGCTCGGCGAATCTGAAATCCGCAAGTATCGTCCTGGCGATGGCGAGGTCTTCATGACGGTGCAAAACCTTCCGCGGCGCTGCCTCAACCCAAACATCCTCCACGACATCGCTTTTGTTAAGAAGGGTTTTGGGTCGTTAACGCAGAATGTCATCGATCAGAAACGATCCTTCTGGCGCGATCAGAGCGACCGTGCTGCACGGTCCACAAGCCAAAAGTCGCGACCCGGGAACAAGCTACCAGTGACCAAGGCCGACTCGGCTATTGGCGATGATGAGAGTAAACGAGGCCTTCAGGGCCTGCGGCGGAAAGCATCGAAGCGGTTCTTGAGGAAGAAGACGCAGCAGTTCTGAGGTGCAGTGCGCACATCATTCATTATTTGGAGCGTTTTTTGGCGGCGGCAAAACAGTCGCACTTGCATATTGGGTACATCTGCATTTGGTGTCGGGGCAACGTAAAAAAGGAGGTGCTTTTCATTTGTTGCGTTTTTTGAGAGGGTTTCACCTTCTGCTGTCCTTTCTTGTACAACTACTAGCATATACCCCCTTGTGTGCAGTCGGTGGGGCGAGGAGGACATGTATAGAGTCTCTCCTCGCCGAGTCAATGATTATGAGTTATGAGCTGCAGCTTCACAGCCTGAGCTATTTAAGTTGTTCCTTCTATCTTTTCGCCACTTGATCGCTAAATCCATTGTCTATGTGTGCGCCATGAGCTTACCCGTTCAGACGCCCACCTCAAACCTCCCCTCCACAAGCCCCCAAAACTCCTCCACAATTCCTTTCTGCCCCTCGCCACCCCGCACAGCCATATACCGCCTCTCGTCGACCCTCGGCTCCCAATTCCCTGGATTAGCATCTACCATGATGCCCCCGGCCTCCTTCAAGATGACCCACCCAGCGCAGACATCCCAAGCCCAGCAGCCAGCTTCCCAGTACACATCGATGCTACCACTCGCCACAGCGCATAGATTCAGCGCCGCAGAGCCGAACGAGCGGAGTCCATGCACCATGCCGCCGCCGTTCTCTTTTGTAGCGGCGAGTTTAGAGAAGGTTTTCGACTTCACGGCGAAGTCGTTGCCGGAGCGGTCAGAGCCCCATTCAATGGCTACGAGGCAGGTGTTTAGAGTCGTGAGGGGGGTTGGGGGGGTAAGGGGCAGTTTTTGCGTTTGGTTCAGGTAGGCGCCTTGGCCGGAGATGGCCGAGTAGAGGGTGGAGGTGAAGGGGTTGTAAATTATGCCGATTACGGGCGTGAGGTTGACGGCGAGGCCGAGCGAGATGGCGACGTAGGGGTGGCGGTGGACGAAGTTCGTTGTGCCGTCTATGGGGTCGAGGATGAATGTGGGGGCTGGGCCGATCGTGTCGCCGGGCTTGTAGGTCTCCTCGCCCATGAATTCGAACGAGGGGTATCGCTCGTGGAGGGAGGTGAGGATGAGCTTTTCGACGGCTTGGTCGGTTTCTGTTACTAGGTCGACGGCTGGGGAGTCGGTCAGCTTCAATTCGTAGGTGGTGGTGTGTTGATATCGTGGTCGGTTGCGCAGTGCTTACAGTTCTTCTTCGAGCCGGATGTGTCTGTTGTGGGGGTTGCGGAGGTGATGCGGTCGGCGGCTTTGCGGGCTACTTCGACCATGAAGTCGTGGATTTCTTGGAGGTTGAGGTCGGCCATTGCGATTGAGGTTCTGGTTTCGGTTGGGAGAGGGAGGATTAAGAGTAAGTGAGGAGATGAGGAGATGAGGAGTTGGAGAGCTTGACGTGAGGTGCATCGAATGTCGACGGCCCCTCAGCGGGGCAACCGTTGTACGCGAACGCGGCTGCAGGGTCCAACACGTCCGCTAACGAGTGGCTCGCGTCTCTCACTGACTCGCGTACTGGCATTGCCCGCCAACCTCGGCATCCTCACCGTCTCTGTCCCCTACAGACGAGCAAACTACCTATGAAGGCCTCACCTTTAACCCGCCAATCCACTGCAATGGCCGACGCCACCATAGCCCGCCTCTCCCGCACACCATGGTGTCACGCCCTCATTTCCTCCCCACATTGGACGCCCATAAGCACCGAGTCGCGTGTCCCCAAAGCCTCATCCGAAGACAGCTTCTTCGCGGAAACGCTGGGGACGGCTCGGACGATTCGCGCGTGTCTGACTCTGCGATCGCCAGAGGAGAGTGGTGATAGGACGGACGACACGATCTATCAGGAAGTGAGGACGATATTCGAGCTGGGCGATGGCTTGAATGGGTTTCCGAAGATTGCGCACGGCGGGTTCGTGGTGACTATGTTGGACGAGGTGATGGGTGTCCTTATTACGACGAATGTTCAGGGGAGGGCGGAGAGGCAGAGGAGGGCGGGACTGGAGGGGGACGGCGTTATGAGTTGCTTCACTGCTTGTGAGTTGCGGTCGAGCTCCCGAGCGGACGGTTCTGACGCAGAAGTAGACTTGAATGTTACCTACAAGAAGCCCTTGCCGACTCCTGCTGTGGTTTTGTGTACTGCGAAGATCGAGCGCCGTGAGAGGAATAAAGTATATATGCGCGGTACTGTCGAGGACGGCCTGGGAACGGTATTTACGACTGCAGAAGGCATGTTTGTGGAAACCAAGCCTAAGCTGTAGTGTTGATGGTTTGGCTCCGTCATGTCTGGTACGGGTTCTGGCGCGTCCGGGTGGAGTAGGTAAGTGTTGTCCTTTATACTTCGTTCCCTTTCCGGGGTACATGTGAAGTCTGACTGTGGAGGGTAGGTTATGCCGAGGCGTCGTTAGCTTCCCACTTCTGGAGTACCGCGTGCTCGTTCGAGTGCGCTGTAATGGGTTCGGCTACACGAAAGGAGAAGCTGTGGGACGTGTCGCGCCAAAGTGCTGGAGCTGTCGCTTCAATCAAGGTGGCCACTTGTCTGGCAACTCAAGCCCTCGGCTCGCGATTGTACAATTAATCTAGACTTCGAATGTCGCCCGGTACAACGCTGTCTCGAAGACTATCCGGCACGATTAGCGAACGTTGCACAAGACCCAGCATGATCTTCCTACATACCTCGAATTACGTATTGCGGAGTACCTCTAGACTGGGCCATAATCTTACCATCCAAAGTTTACACCGAGGCGCATTGAAGCTGGGCGAACGCTTTGCTGATTTGCCCTTAGACGAATGCAGTAGGTGGGTACAGCGAGCAGATGACTGGTCGAAACGACGGCTTCTTCATCTCTCCAGAGCCGGCAATTAATATACTCCGTCGAATCCTTTTCTCGCACGAACATCATCCTTCCGGCTTTTCGACGAATGATCTACGCCGCGCATCATAAGATGGGGCTAACGAGACGACCCGGTTTAGTTCGCGCAGGCTGCGCATCAAATTTCACATCGATCATCGAGAATATGCTTCCGCCATGATTACAGAAGCAGCTTCAACAACCTTAGGATCCATATCCGAGATCCGGACGGGCATGGGCACCTGTCGCCCTCCATGACGACTCCTGCATCGATTTTTTACCAAGTAACAGTCCCGCCTAAAGCCGCCATATCTCTTTCATCACACTCTCCACCAATGGACTACTCATTCACGAAGACACTGTGTAGGTGTGTCCGGCCAGATAATAGGGGATATGCATTACTACCTGGATTTCTTATGCCAGCAGTCTCCGGGATGTGGCACTCCCTGTCGGCCGTTCCATCAGACCCACCTGCACCTTGCACCACCTGCCACCGCCTGCTTCATACGACTATAGCCAAAAGGAGCACTTCGCAAAGCAAGGCCTAGCCCACTCTTTGCGATCGTCGGTCCTGCGGAATACACACGAGACAGGTGCGGCACCGTGACACTACTACTCGGAGACTGTCTTTGGTCGTTGAATGCAACTCGGCCGCTATGCAGGCACGCGCGCAATGTGGACTGGAAGAGGCAAGTCATAGGGTAGCAAGGGACGATGCAGTGCTACCCCAGGAATCCTGGTACAGCACGCTAAGCTTTAAGCTACCCCGCAAAACTATCAGCCACGAGGCATAGCAGCGAGAAACAAACAGTTGGCGTCTAGTGCGATAACTTGGACCTTCTTCAGTTGGCCAGACGTCTTAGAAAAAGTCTCAGTCACATGCTTTATGTTGCTATGCCTAGCAACGGCTGGTCGCATATGTCGGAAGTAGAGTGTCAAGTCGATCTGGTGACTTCGGCAAATTGCACGTATCCGCTGGAGTTTCCGTAGGCACTTCATTTCCCACCATCTCGTCTACCTTCTACAATCGACCAGTGGATTCATTGTAGTGCACATAGAGACTTACTAGTGCAGATCGCTCCGCTTCACGAGCACAACATGTCGAGCTCTTCGGCATGTTTAGCCATGCTACATTGTCTGTGGTGGGCCGAGCGGCCACCCCGATTGTAACTCCAGTGCCGCATGATCAGAACTACGGGTGAACGAGGGTCGTACTCCGTCACAGGAGCTTGTCTCGACCCCCTTACCTGTTCACAAGCCACGTTGACCACCGCCCCTTCCCCGTCATCGCCGTTGCCGCCAAGGTGAAATTGACACCCTACCATGATATATATAACTGCAAGCCCATCACGTCTTTGGCTCTCTACCCTCGCTCCTTAACTACTCCATCTTCTTGTACAGCTTTTCTTTCGACAGATCGTACAAACTTATTCTGCACTGGTATATACGCGCTTGAAGATGCGTCTCCTCTCGCTTGCCTCTTGCCTTCTGGCAGCAGGGGCACAGGCAGCTGTACTTCGTATGTCTACCCCTTTTCCGGCCTTTCTCCTTGTAGCTGTTCGTTGAGCTAACACGTGTTCCGCAATAGGGTCAACGCCTGCGCATGCTCCCCTGAGTGCTCCCGAAGATGCCCCCGCGGTCCGTCGGCAAGGCGAGGTCGGCGCCGCCGCTTCATATTGGCTTGAGGGCATGCAACGCCAGGGTATCGCTGCTTTCAACAAGAATCCCGCCGGTTACAAGGTCTTCCGGAATGTCAAGGACTACGGTGCACGGGGTAGGTTCCCCGGCGAACGAACAACATTACTTTGCTAACGGGTCAACAGGCGACGGTGTGACTGACGACTCGGATGCTATCAACCGCGCCATCAGCGAAGGAGATCGATGCGGACCTTGGGTCTGTCAGTCTTCGACGGATTCCCCAGCTGTCGTATACTTCCCAAGCGGTACATATCTCATTGGAAAGCCCATCGTTATGTACTATAGTAAGTGCTCCAATATCTCCATCTTGCTTTCACGAAGCACTAGCTTTCTATTGCTTTACATTGTTCATGTCGGATCCACCATGCGCCGTCCAGCCATACGGACAAACCCCGTTCTAGATCCCAGCAAGGAATATGCTGACACACTTCTCTAGTGACACAGCTCCATGGCAATCCCAATGGGCGACCCGTCCTCAAAGCCACCAACAACCCTAGCAGCGAGATGTTCATTGATTCCAGCCCCTACAGCAACCAGAATGGAGCTCCAGGTTGGACATCAACGAATGTTTTCGCGAGACAGATTCGAAATTTCGAGATCGATCTTACTGCAGTTCCTACTAACAGAAAGATCCGCGGTATTCATTGGCCGGCCTCTCAAGCTACCAGTCTTCAAAACATCAAGGTCCGCATGACCAAGGATCCAAATTCTCAACATGAAGGTATCTTCGTTGAGAACGGATCCGGAGGGCACATGACGGATTTGGAGATCGACGGTGGTTACTATGGTATGAACATTGGCAATCAACAGTTCACCATGAAGAACATCAAGATTACCAATGCTGTGGTTGGCATCTACCAGATTTGGAACTGGGGATGGTACGTCCATCTCCGTCGAGGGTAGACTTTTGGATTTTTGCTGACTTCTATCCTAGGCTGTACAAGAACCTTGACATTAGCTCCTGTACTACTGCCTTTTCGATGGACAACATCGACCAAGGAAAGAATACTCTTCAGGTTGGATCCGCCGTTATCATTGATAGCAAGATCTCCAACTGCCCGACATTCGTCAGTATGAGTTGGACACGAGACACCAAGCCAACTGGTGCTCAGCAACTCATCTTAGAGAATGTCGCACTCACCAATGTTCCCGTTGCTATTAAGGGACCCGGTGGCGCCACTGTACTGGCAGGCGGGACTACTACCATCCAAGCGTGGGGTCAAGGTACTAAGTATACTCCCGATGGTGTTCAAGGCGGTCAGAAATTTCAGGGCGCAATCACTCCAGTGAACCGACCCGCTAGCCTACTCGACGGTACTGCCTACTACGCCAAGTCAAAGCCTCAGTACGAGACTCTTGGCGTCGACTCGTTCATCAGCGCTCGCACTGCTGGTGCGAGGGGTGATGGCAATACTGATGACACCACCGCCCTTCAGAATGCCATCAACAGTGCTGCCTCGCAAAACAAGATCCTCTACCTAGATCAGGGTGTCTACAAGGTGACCAACACGATACGCATACCACCATCCGCTCGAATTGTTGGTGAAACCTATCCTGTCATCATGGCCAGCGGCGGTACTTGGGGCAACATCAACAACGCAGTTCCAGTCATCAAGATCGGGAACGCGGGCGAGTCTGGTCACATCGAGTTGTCAGACTTCCTCATCGCGACTCAAGGCGCGACTCCTGGAGCGAAGGTGATTGAGTGGAACATGAAGACTGATAGGGGGTCTGGTCTATGGGATGTACACACTCGAATTGGTGGTGCGAAGGGCACCAATCAACAAGTTGCGCAATGTCCCACCATGACCAACAAACCGGAATGTTATGCCGCCCACACGAACGTCCACATAACGAAGTCGGCAACTGGCGTCTATATGGAAAACAACTGGTTTTGGGTAAGCTTCGCTGTGTTTCTTGCGATACATTGATCTTTGCTAACACGCTACAGACCGCTGATCATGACCTCGATGATTGGAATAGCACTCGTGTTTCTGTCTACACTGGCCGCGGCCTCCTCGTCGAAGGTTCCAATGTTTGGCTCTATGGCAACGGTGTGGAGCACCACGCTCTCTACCAGTATCAGTTCTCCGGTGCCAAGGACATATTTGCTGGCTATATACAAACCGAGACGCCGTATTGGCAACCTTCCCCGGATGCAATCAGTCAGCCGTACCCTCTCAACTCCGCAATCAGCGACCCAGTCTACAGCACATTCTGCCCAGCCGGTCAGATCTGCGATGCTCTCGGTCTTCGCATCCTCAACTCCCAGAACATCCATTTGTACGGCGTAGGCCTGTACTCGTTCTTCAAGAACTACGACCTCACTTGTTCATCGGACAGCGCCCCGGGTGGTAAACGCGACTGTCAGAACCGCATCGCGAGCATCGAAGGCAGCTCGAGCGGCATCACTGCCTACTCGTTCAACCAAGTCGGCGCTCTTCAGATGCTGACGGTCGATGGGCAGGACAAGGCGTCCTGGCAAGACAACCTGAGCGTGTATAGCAACACGATCGGTCTCCTCACGTATAAGGTCTAGATCGACCCTCCACCCACGAGCGACTATCCGGACGATGACACTCGGTGTAGTGCAGCGTCTTTGGTTTGCGCGTTCATTCTTCAACATGTGTATATATCTTTGAATACGGTTTGCAGCAGCTTGGCTTCCTTATCGGGGCGGCGATACCCTGGTATTGGCGGTATTTTCCTTGCATGTTGGGCCATTTGGGACTGTAACTTGGGGAGGGGATGTTTATGGGTTATTAACATATGTTCCCATTGCGTCAGCGTATATACATAGTATGTATGGCATTAGAGACTCTTCTTGTATTTGTGCTTGCTCGTTGCGCTCGTTGTGATGGCGGAAGTCTGCGCTCAACGTCGATCGAGGTCATAAATACTCCCTCTCGCCTTGGACTGAGGGCCCATTGGGTTTGATAATTGGGTTATTGCCGTGAGCTTCGAGCTGCACGAGGTGCTACACAAAGAGAATCTGATAGACACTCCCCCTCTGACGTATGTCTGTTGCGCGCGCATTCAATCGTGATGTTCTAGTCAACTTTGATCATACTGAAACGTGCGAGTTTTGATCCAACGCTGGTCCAGCCTCGCACATGTGCATGAGGCTGGTCGATCGCAACCTGCAACGCACATGCGCCAAACGCTCCTCGGACCTCGCAGCCTCCTTACAACAGTGCCTACGTGGTTCAACTTCACTCATTTTCACGTGTTTTATGTCACAATCAAGGGGTTTCCCGCCGCCCACGCACGCCCATTGATGGAAACCTGATTGCGATCTCCGGCCTCAGGCTGAAACCCTCAATGCAGCGACACGGTCGACATGCCCCAGATCCACACAGATGGTTCTCGAAACAGCCTCGTTCGGAAATCTTTGACAGACTGTAAACAGGACCAAGAGCTGTCCACGGGGTGTCCGTCTAGTGTTGGCAAGGCTGGGCAGCTGTACAGTGTTGGGCGGCAGCGTCGCGCCGGCTGTGAAAGAGGCGGAGTTTGGCGGAAATACTTGGCAACGGAATCGGTGTTGCCGGACTCTGGCCTCGATTGCGAATTATAAAGGCAGACGTGGTACGGCAGCGAGCTGAGAGTCAGCATCGACGTCGCCGAGCCCAGTGGATACGAGTCCTGAGATTGCACACCCCAGACCCTTGACTTTCTGCTGATGATCTTACTGCGGTAGAGTGCACGGGCTAATTATAGCGACCAAATAATCGAGGGGCATCAAAGAGGGCCATCAAAGAAAGAACGGATTGCGAATTCGTAGTACAATACACGGCGGCGAGCCTCTTGAGAGAAACCTGAGAAACCTGATTATCCACTATCACGGCTTCGTACTCGGCCGCGAAAGTAAGTCCATCCCGTTCACAGCCCCCGGATCGTTTTGTTTCCTGATGGCGGCTGCCGGCTGCTGACATCATTCCACCCCCCGCCACGCGCATGACGCAGCCCAGCTAGCCCAGCCAGCCTAGCCGGCGATCTAGGCGAACCTAAACTGAGCAGAAGAGCTAACAGTTCTCCAGAACAGCTCTGCCCAGCAAGGGAGTAAGCAGCTTAATTACTCGTTCTGTCCCCATTTCCTTCTGCCATTTCCGACCCCTCCTCCTCCTACCACCCACCACACATACTCCATCACGACCGTCAACATGTTGCGCAAGAAGACCACATACACGAACATTACGCCTATCCCGAGCTACATCCCGCGCCAGCTGGCGTTAGATATCCTACACAGTCATGGCGAGATCATCGAGCTGAACCCGCTCGTGCTGGGCTTCGATCCCATCAAGGCGCCGCGCGACGCGCCGTCGGACGAGTTCTACGCGACTTGGTACGAAATCTCGCAGCGCATCCAGTACATCCCCGGCGTCGGGAAGATGGGCTCGGGCACCATAAAGTTCAAGGGATGCTTCCACGACATGCCTTGGGGCCTCCAAACACACATCTATGCGCCCGCAAACGTGGACCTGCGGAACAAATGGCGGATCTGCGGGAACCAGCAGGGCGAGCCGCCGGAGACGCACGAGCTCGGCATCGGAGCCCCGCCCGAGGGACTGTATCTGCGCGAGGACATCGAGATCAAGTGCAACGTCACCATGGTTAGCTTCGTGAAGAAGGAGACAAAGGCGGCGTCCAAGGTGCTGGTGGAGCGGTTGATTAAAAAGGCGGAGCTGTTGGACTCGGGCATGTTGTCGGCGATGATGGAGGGCGGCAAGCTCAAGACTATCAACCCGGCAGATCGCTCGGCAGCAAGCGCTGCTCAGCGGCCCCAGTCCTCGCAAGGCTCGCCCAAGCAGCCGTACAACATGCCCGCATCGCCGAGGCTTTCAAATTTCCCGCATGCACAAACGCCTGACCACAGTTACGTCCCCCCGAATCACGCCCAAGGGCAAAACAACGTGGTGATGGAGCTTCCAGGCGACTTCGCCTATGCGCCGCCGCCGGCGCCTCCGCAGCGCTCACCAAACCGCCTGCATCCCAACAGCAATCGCGATTCGACTGCCTCCGAGCTATCCGGACACTCGCCAAACGCAAACGATGGGAGGTGGTCGCACGCCTCGAACGAATACCAGAGCTCGAATAGCTCGCGACCGAGCTCGTACACATCTGATGGGATGCGCTCGCCGGGCATAGACCAGAAGGGCTTCTCGGCTGAATTGCCCACGATGCAAGAAGCGCGCGAAGAGGAACATCATCCAGACGACCGCAAATACAGATACAACCCGCAGGACTACGCGAATGTGCACCAGCAGCAATACAACGCCCCACCGCAATATCTGCCATACAACAACGGGCGATAAGCGGCTCTACGCAGCCTGTACGAAGTAACGATAATGGCGCACGACGGGGATTTGTACTGTACCCGGTTTCACCGGAGGGGTTGGCTTCGAGCGGAGGTGCACGGCGTTTTGGATCCGCTTATGATATCACTGATGTTCTGCTGTACTTGGTTAAGTGCAGTCAGCTTATTTATGTCTTCTTATCTCAGGGAGGACGAGGGCGAGGGTGGCCTAGCTGCACTTTAGTTCTAATTATCTACAGAATATTGCAACTGCACTCAAAGTCATTCACGTAAATGCATAGATATATTATGGCGGTAATTGACTTCAGAGTATTCACCGCCGCACACCGGGTCAAGTGCAGCTCGTATTCAGTCTCCTATCGCGGCAAGGATTCATTGCTCCTCGCTTCCCTTCCTCCTCGTTCCGACCCGAAGCACCCGCCCTTCTTATTCACCGCCGCATGCTTGGCATCATGTCAACTGCCTGTTCGATACTGCTGGATCCGCCGATCATGACGCTTCGACAGGTCGTTCGGCGGTGATTGGTAAAGCCGGTGGTTGTGGTACAGATTTGTACCAATCAGCGGACTAGGAGCGTACCATCACCTTTCTTTAGTGATGATTAGCGGTCGTTCCGGCGCATCTCTGCAGTTCCCCTCCCGCTGCATGCTGCAATGTGCGAGGGGGGTTCGGGCCGCGCCATCTCGTCATGGGGGCTTGTTTTTACGCCAAAACCCCAGATTTCCCCGGGTTTCCAGTTGGCGGAAATGCTTGTGTTGTGTACTGCATGTACTCTTCTTACGGTCTTGTCGAACTCGAACCATCGTCAATTCAACATACATTATGTCGGCTCGTGTACTCAGAGATGAGGAGCTGATGCGCGACAGTGAGAAGGCTGAGACGACGCGGGTGGAGATGGTTGGTCATGAGCAGTTGACTGAGGAGGAAAGGGTCATTGCGAAGAAGTTGATCAAGAAGATTGATATTCGCATTATGCCTCTTGTTATCTTGGTATACCTCATGAACTACATCGATCGGTAAACATTACACTCACCTCGATTCATTCCACCACCCTAACACACTGGTGCAGAAACAATTACGCCGCCGCTCGTCTCCAAGGCCTCGAAGTCGACCTCGGTCTCGTCGGCTCGCAATACCAAGTCGGCCTGTCCATCCTCTTCGTCGGCTACATCCTCATGCAAGTCCCCTCCAACCTACTCCTGAACTACGTCGGCCGCCCGTCCTGGTATCTCGGTTTTTTCACCATCGCGTGGGGCCTCGTCTCAGCACTCACGTCGCAAGTCACCAACTACGCGGGCATTGTAGCCGCGAGATTCATATTGGGCATCGTCGAGGCTCCCTTCTTCGCTGGGGTGCTGTTTTATTTGAGCAAGTGGTACACGAAGGATGAGCTGGCGAAACGGAATGCGATTTTCTACTCGGGCAGTTTGGTCAGTGGAGCTTTTGGAAATTTGATTGCTGCGGGGATTCTGGACGGGTTGGCTGGGGAGATGGGCTTGTCGGCGTGGCAATGGTATGTTCTCTATTTCTACGTCGTATCTCTCGAACGGAAAGGAAACTGATATCACCCAGGCTCTACATCATCGAAGGCGCACTCACCGTCTTCGTCGGCATCCTAGTAGTCCTCATCCTCCCCGACTTTCCGGACACCTGGAAGTCCCTCTCAGGCCCCGAAAAGCTTGTCGCAAACCGACGCCTCGCCATCGACGCAGCCGAAGCCGACGTCGACGAAGCGGGCGGCATGTCGCAAGTGCGCGGCATGAAACTCGCCTTCCTAGACCCAAAGACCTACCTCCTCGCCATAGCGTACATGGGCATCACCGGCGCGGCCGGCTTCCAAAACTTCTTCCCCACCCTCACAAAAACACTGGGCTACTCGCAAACCATCTCCCTCCTGCTCGTCGCCCCGCCCTACGTCTTCATGGTCTTCTACTCCTTCGCACACTGCTACGCATCCGACTACCTCGGCAACCGATTCTGGTTCCTCTCCTACCCCGTTTTCGTCAGCATAATCGGGTTCGTAGTCTTCATGACGACCGACTCCTTCGGCCCGCGCTACTTCTCCTTCTTCCTCATGAACTTCGTCTTCGCGCAGAACGGCACAATCTACGCCTGGATCTCCAACGCTATCCCACGCCCTCCAGCCAAGCGTGCCGCTGCTCTCGCCATCATCAACAGCATTGGCAACAGTGCTAGTATCTGGACGCCGTTCACGTACTTTCCGAGCTCGGCGCCGCATTATCAGCCCGCGTTGGGCGTGTGCATTGGGCTTGAGGTGTTGGCTTTGGCGTGCTTTGTGGGGCTGAGGATGTATTTGCAGATGCAGAATAGGCAGTTGGAGTTGATGGAGAAGGAGGATGCGGTGTTGACGGAGAGGGATGTTAAGAAGTTGGAGAAGACGGCGGAGATTGAGGGGGTGGATGTTCGGAAGGCGAGGGCGATGCAGAAGGGGTATCGGTATATGCTGTAGGTTTTTTTGAGATTGAGTGGGTTTGGATGGTATGTCTTGTTCTAGTGATGCTACTTTTAGAGTCTGGGTCGAAAGTTAGAAACGGACATCTAGAGAGGTCTTAGATATGTATAGTCACAAATCAGACTCCATTTTTTTCTATTGCAACTACGACACATTGCGTCGAAATCACGTCCTGCTTCCCCTTCCCCACCATCGATGTCCCTGCCATAGACAGCCACTGGATGATAGGTACATGCGAATCATGGTATTCATTTAGCATGGTGAGTCAAGGCAGAAACTTCATCCTCCTAACACCGTTGCACAATCACAATGATATTCGCATTCAAGATTCGGAACTATAACAAACATGCTGATACAGTCATACCGCTGTATTGGGGGCGGCAACTGTGTACGAGCAGCGCTCAGGGGCAACCAAGATTGCGTGTATAAACGCGACGATGGAGCGCCAACACGCTCAGTCCAAAACGACAGCGACATGCACAAGCGCGTTCTCGATGTCATCAACGACGGTAACAAGGTAGACGGGTGAAGGTATCCCCGTCCGCAACAGCCGCTCTTATGGAGTAACCGTGCCTACGATGAACCACACTGGAGAGGGACAATGCTCCCCCCTTGCCGAACGTATCATATGCAGCGTATACCCGCCATGCCTGAGCCCGTTCGACAGATTCTCATCGACACGTACTGCCCTGAAAGCCTCCAGGATTCCAAGTCCGATAACCGCGATGACGACGACTACCTGGTAAGCGTCTACCTAGGTCGAACGCGGCTATAGCGTCCAACGAAGTTCCCGCGCTTCAGTCTGAGAAATCATCCTCTTTATGTGGATCAGATGGAAGACTTTGGTATGTATAGTTGCGTCGTCATCTCGACGCAACGCCGGCTGCTGTTCAAGATGTCAGGTACTAAGGCCCCTGTAGATGAGCTTTACTAACTTTGACGTTTTCAGGGAATTGATACGCACGGTCGCGAGTACTCGCAGATGTATTGGCATACAGCTTTTGGGAAGACCGCGTCCAGGGCTTGCAATCTCGTGGAGTAAAGCCTTGAACAGACTGTCCAAATTCCCGAAATTTAGTTATTCATTGACGGTGGATCATTACATGAAGGGATAATGTCTAATCAACGCCGTTGTGCATGTGCACGACATCGCACGAGAGGTTTAGGTTCCAAGGGTCCAAAGATAACACAGCTGATTGGCTACAGCAGTAAAACAGGGTAAAACTCATCTTGAAAGGGAACGACTAAGCATAGGTTAGAGTCACAGTAGCGGGGTATTTTTCATGACTCTATAGGTAAAGTTCACCACTGTCCATCGCTACCGTTTACACCAGTAGCAGACCCAGGACTTTACATCATTGTTCAACGCGTGAACGAGTCACGAGCTCGCCGCATTTCCTTTCTCTGCACCTTCCCATCCTTTATACCGGCAAAGCTATTTCCACAAAGTCATAATATCAGAAGCATCGCAAGGAGGCCTCCGCAAGCACGATGGATACCGTAAATCCATCCGCC
>Ga0247740_1000605_pt1 | contig 16710 bp, 10 predicted proteins | sample UWRJL148409B2_FD_180942 | JGI IMG/M metagenome (GOLD analysis project Ga0247740, IMG submission 180942) | Plant litter microbial communities from Arlington Agricultural Research Station in Wisconsin, United States - UWRJ-L148-409B-2 | ecosystem: Environmental > Terrestrial > Plant litter >...
TGTTATTGGATGTCCGCCGAGATAAGTAGTGGCGGTGTTTGATGTCAAGCTCTGCCTACCTTCGCGAACGTCTGTTGTGACGTAGGCTCCGAGTTCACACACACTCAATGCTGAAATACTACGTCCGAGTAAGGTGCGTAAATAAGCTTCGGTGCGGAAAACTTTTGGGTCACCTGCGCTGTTTATAAAGTCTGCGCTCGCCAAGAATGAACGATTTCTATCTACCAGATTCCTTGCGTCACTTGAAAACTTTGTTAAATCTCTATAGTAACAGTTCACCACAACTAGCCCCAGTAGTTCGTGCTATCAGCGCCATTATCACATGCTACAAGTGACATGTTTGAGCTTCACATGTGTTTACAGCACGAACTAGACTACCAAATAAGGTGCCGTGCACAAACACTGTTGTCATGAGGATCGTATATGAGCGCTGATATTACTTAAAACTGTATCTCTGCCAATAGCGCACGAAGTCGATTAAACACTTCAGTATGGAGATGTCTGGTCGCTGACAGACGGACATATTGCAAAAGAGCGAGACGCCATTTATGGAATGATGAGCGTGGAGGTTTCAAGTTTGTTCTCGAATCATAGCTGCGTATGAAGGTGAAGAAGAGAGAAGCTTCAATTGCAGGAGAGTCTGCCGCCTAGTTCTCTATATATTCTGCGCTATGAAGATTCCAAATGCAGAACGCCGGTTATAACTTCCACATGCGTGCTCAAACTCGAAACCATGCACACTAGGTTGATAACAAAGTTCACAGACTACCCCTCGATTCTAATACCTGAAAAGAGACTATTGCTATCAGCTCTCTCAACTTTACTCGCCTACCCGAACGGGGATCGGGGTGGTAGCTGCGTATCATGGGTTATGCGAGCGCGCTTTTACTGCCTATCTTCCCCTTCGATCGAATCATAGAGGTCTGCATTGTTCTGGCCCTTGTTGAATTCTGTGAGGTGCTAGTTCGGAAAGTGTGTGCGGTTGAGGAACACCTTAGCAGTACCGACGCCTGCCGCGGTCGCCTCGGTACCAAATCGACCCCCTGGCAAAGGAGTGGACTCCTTGGTTTCACTGAACGCTTCCTCACTGGGTTCCGCATCTAAAGAAAGGGAATTCCGTTTCCGTAGCCCAACTGGTGTTGCGGCGGCTTGGGAGCCATCGACCTCGTAGCCGTCGTTGCGCGCAGGTTTTGCGGACGAGCCTGCCTCAGGTCAGAACTCTCTACAGCAAAAGAGATGTGTGTGACGAACCTGTAGCTTCTTTTCCCTGTGAGATCCAAACCGAGCGCCTACTGTTGGCCCTCTTGTTGTTACCACTGCTCGTGCGAGCATCCTCAGGCGCGATAACCATCCGGGCCAACAAGTCACCCCTCATCAACTGATCCACTCGGCTCTTTAATGACAGCATGAGCTGGCAAATAGCTTTTATGCGTTGTTTGAAGGTATAGTGACCCTCTTTTTTGATCTTCTTTAGATAGACTGTGTCATAAATGTTGAGAATCTGCGGGCCTTCGCGGTGTATACGCTCGGCGAAGAGCTTTTATGGATAAGCACAAATGCAGGAATTGAAGGGGAAAGGAAACTCACCAGAATATCCCAGCATACCTTCTCCATATCACCAGTATCGTATGGAGCTTGCGCATCTGGTGCCCATCGATTCCTGAAGATCGAGCTCTTCTGCTCTACGCACTTGCTCGTATCCTTCATCGCCCCGAGCAGCGACCGAACAACAGCCTTCCGATCATTATCATTCTGTGGAATGCTTGTGTCATTCGCTGGTGGCATCCAGGCAATGGTCTCCAAGGCAGCTAGACGGTCGCGCGACTCTTCCCATGCTTGCTGTTGACTACCGAACTTTAGTTGTTCTTGGGAGTAATCCGGCACGACAATATCCGGCAAGGTAGCGGCGCCTCTCTTCTTCTTGACAAGCCGAGGCGGAGCATCCGAGCTGTCCTCATCTGCATCATTCTTCGGTTGACGCTGCCCTGGTTGTTGACCTTGGGACGGCCTTCCTCTCTTTCTAGGCTGCGGCTCGAGTGCTGCGCTTGTTGGTGATCCCGGGGCGGCGCCCACCCGGGTAGCTGGCCATTGAATATCTCCACGGCTGGAATGGTCCCTCGCAGCTGCGACGATATCACCAGTATCAAGCGTGGATGGATACGACGCGTCCGTTCTGTAAGTGGTAAGCCGCCGGAACCTTCAAGTATTCGGCAACTAGTGATATAAATACTTACGATAGTGGGTACCTTCCACCGATTCGTGCCGCACGGCGGTGCGGATGCGTCTCGCGGGGTGGCGTTGTCGGCTCTCTTTGGAGCGAAGGAGAAGCGTGACCCCAGATTTGGTCATCAAATCCCGTTCCGGACGGCTCGCTTTTTGGACGCACACTAAATTCATAGCGCGGACGTTGCCAGTTCCCCGTGTTACTTGCGAGCAGATATTCTTGCGATTGGTTGTCGCCTTGGAACGGGGAGTGGCTCGCGTTATACTGGGACTGGCCGATGCCTCGCGACTGGCAGCGGTCGGAAGGCTCCACGCCGGAGTGGCCTACCATATGGTTCCTCGTTGCAGTTAGGAACGGCTGGATATGTGGCTGGAGACGTAGATCAAACAAGCCCTGATCGGGGACCTGGCCCAAGTTCGGGTCTTCCTGGTACTCATAGAGCGGTTGGTCACTCGGACTGCTCGGTTTCCGCGGGTTCGACATGGCTCGAGTGATCTAGGGTGGTTTCGCTTCAGTATACAGGTGGATTTCCACGAATGCCTCTTCGAGAAGGTGTCCAGGCGCTCACCTTTTGATTTAGCTTACTCAATGTAAACACAGGGGTATGGCGAAGGTGCACGTCTTGTATGGGCCGGTCGTAGATTTTCTTCAAGCGTTCTCGTGAGCCACCGAAGAGACTCAGGGTCAGTGCGATCCTGATAGAGGTAAATATGCACTGACCACTGGTGTAGGATAACCTTGGGGGCTTCCGGCGGTGAATGTCCGCATTGACCCAAAGGGCCGTTACGTTCACTTTGTAGCACAGAAATTGCCCTGGTCTTTCACCCTCGTGTCTTACACACTGCATCCAAATTACAAGACTCAAGACTCAAGTCGAAAGGGGAGATGAGAAAAGTTCCAGGGTCGTTTTAGCTCACTATACACAGACGAAGCAGTAGACATGTATGAACTGAGATCCAAAATTATGCATGCAACACGATATGATTGCACGCTTCGTCCATCGATTGATGGGAGCTCTTGCTGTTGTCAGATGTTGTTCTGTGGTCCTCAATATATAGGTAGTCCTCGGAGCGAACGTCAACGTTATTTATCGGTCGTGAATAGAGTTACCGTAGATGAGGGAAAACAATCATCTGGCATCCTTGGACAGCAGCAGTAGCTCATCACCTGCTTCTGAACGCGACTTTGTACTATCTCTTTTGTCTTGGTAAAGCTATCGGTATGGAGTCGGGCACTTTCTCGCGGCGAGAACGGAGGGTAGCGCACAATCTATCTATGCTTGCTCACGGCATAGGCGAAAGGCTACTTTCGATAGACTTCCACAGTCTCCGACTTACCACTTACGCCTGGGAACGTGGGGTACACCGCTGAAACATGCCCGAGGATCAGTCTCAGTTCACGGAGTTTCTTCAAGGCAAATTTGTGCCGTATCAAAGTCGACATCAGTTGGCTTAGACTCTTGGAAATATCGCGCCATTGCGTGTTCGACCATTAAAACCAACATCCCTATGTTCCTCCGCGTCGCATCGTCTTGTTCCGCCAGTCGCACAACACCCATGATATCACCGTCTCCCAAGCCAGTAGTCACCAACACTGTGGCTCCCTCGACTGAGCTATAGTCGCTTTCACCTCGAATTACACTCGCCATGTGAATGCAAGCGCACAGACTGTCCCTCCGACTCGCCCGCCCGCCCCCTGCAAAGCTTTCTCTTGTCGGTGCATGGTAACGTCTACCACCCCATACTGTCCGTGTGTGATGGCTGATTAATATAGGTTTTAATGCTTGTCAACGAGGAATCGTCCGAGACTATCTTTGCTAGTTGAAGACTACAACTATGGCTACTCCTATTGGCTTTTAGGTCGGGAGGGATTTCACGGCTCCTTTGATAGTCTCATTGATCGCGTGATCTTTTCATCAATCTCATGGCCAACCCAGGCTGGATATCGAGGAAGCGGAAGGGTTGCAGCAGCGTTAAACTGTACTTGCAGACCACAGAGGTCGTCGACTCTTGACGACGACAGTGTACGTGAATGGAGGACGCGTCGCGCTTTACGTTCGCCGATGTCCCGCAATACAAACACGCTAGACGCTTACGCACTAGTGTCCCGCTTCCATCCGCGAAAAGAGATGACGACTCTGCACAACACTCGGAGCCACACTGCAACCTCTTAGCCGGCTGATTCAACATAATTTTCTTGTCGATTAATTGCTGCTGACCGTATTCATGATGGAACCGCACGACCTGTACTAGGTCGCAGTCTCGCCCGACATCCGAAGACCAGTCACAGACTGTTGAGCAGGAAGCGCATACCTCTACGTGCCTATCGCCCGAGATGTAGGATATTGATACTGATATGCATTACGCATCTTCAACGTGCTGGAGTTGATTAAGGCACAAAGATGCGGCACACCGGTAATTACCCAATCGCAGCACGGGTATCTTGGTACACAATCTAATATGCAGAATAGACAAGCCATGGCCTTCTCGCAGGTTCGGCAGATCGAGTCTTCACCCATAATTTGCTGGAGTATGCTACCAAGCGATAAGATCTGCATCAACAACTTCGTATATATGAAGCCGATCATCTACATTCCCAAGTCCCAAGTGCTTGGACGATAAGTATTGGGTGGTCCTCCAGAAGCGAAGTGCCAAATGCACGATATACAGGTCAAAACCGCTACGCCGCAGTACAGCGCGTACTTCAACTCGTCCACTGTCGTATCTAGGTCACTAGACTCCAGTACGATCGACCATTGTCCGTCCTACGTTGATGCTGTATAACTCCTACGTGAACATGAATTGGTTCACACTTCTTCTCCAGGCCGGGCTCTGCCAGGCAGCCATTCGTTTTGCATGCTCACAAGTTTCCATCCAACGTCTTGACCCGCTCGTCGAGCCAGGAGCAATCCCATCAGCTCATGTGCACCAGATCGTTGGTACGGCAATTTTCAGGACAAAGGTTGAAATGTAATCCACTAACTTGATCTTGTACCTCAGGGGGTAATGCTTTCAACGCGACTATGGCTGGCGACATTGGCGAGCAAGGAAGCTGCACAACATGTGCTTATAGCGAAGACTTCAGGTAAGTTGACTCCACGTTTGCCGGTCATACCAACATGGGCGACGAAGACTTTTCGAGATTAAGCCCAGCTGTACTGATCCTCTTTTCAGTAACTATTGGACTGCGGCTATGTACTTCAAGCACGAGAACGGTTCCTACAAACGCGTACCTATATACCCAAACGCACAACTGGGTTACGAAGGCCAGAATGCACCACACATCAACGGTGGCATGACCGTCTACTACACGCAAAAGGACTTTGATAACAATGGCGACCAATACATTACCGCCTTTCCCCCAGGTTTTAGAATGACAGTCGGCAACCCGACGGTCGACACTATCAACGGCACAAAGAATGGCCTTCGCTATACCTGCCTTGAAACGATCCTCACCCGCGGTTTCGAAACGCCTGATTTCCCCACAAGACCCTGCCCCGCAGGTATTATGGCAATCCACCACTTTCCCGCTTGCTGGGACGGAAAGAACTTGGATAGCCCAGACCACCAATCGCACATGTATTCGACGACGAAGGGCGGGTTTCGAGAGGCTGGGCCGTGCCCTGCTTCCCATCCAGTTCGAATGCCACAGGTTGCGTACGAAACTATGTGGAACACGACTGCGTTCAAAGACATGTGGCCAAAGGATGGGAGCCAGCCGTTTGTCTGGAGTTATGGTGACTCAAAGGGCTATGGCACTCATGCTGACTACGTGTTTGGGTGGAAGGGAGATTCGCTGCAGAGGGCCATGAATGATTCATGCATGTGTAAGTATCCTCAACCCGTCTGTTGCGCCTGATTATTGTGCTGACTTTGTCTTCTGCGCGTAGTTCACAAATGCGGAAGCCCAGGAATGCAGGGCATTTTGCAGACGCACACTGTGGAAGATATGAACGCGTGCGGAGTGCAGAACACTGTCACGGAAGATACAGAGGGCTGGCTGGATGCGCTTCCGGGGTACTCGATGGAGCTATAGATTTCGAGGACTCTTCTCGCAGCTATGTGCTCCAGTGTGCAGTCCGGCTATAGTGACACAACCATTGTTGTCTAGGAAAGCAGCAGAATATAGATCTTGTCATTCTCAGATCAGATGGATACAATGTAGAATTCAGACTGTTCCGGTACCCGTCGAATTCCGGCTAATGTCGAGAGGTCTCTAGGATTGGCGGCCGCCCTAATCAATTTTGAGACCAGACCTATATAGAAATGAAGACCCACCGCTACCACAGCACGTATAGTACTCCCTTTTCCCATTAAAATCTATTCTCAACGCCTCTCAAGATTTGCACTTCAGAAAAGATACTGCTATCTACATTAGCACAGTCTAGCTCTAGGCTACTTTTCCTATAATGAAAGTCTCATACCTAGAGAATCTTGTGATAGTGTACTGGTATATCACAAGCGTAACATCTATCGCCATACCAGACATCAACACCGATGCAGACGCCAACGCTGACATCGTCAACGCCCTCCCAACTCGCTACCCAACCACCCTCACCAAAATCGCCTCAACCGTTACTACTACCACTATAGCCCCTAACCCTGCTTGGCCTATTGCTGGTGTCCAATCTTACATCACTACTCTGACCAACACGCTCCTGGAGCCCTGGCCCAGCGCCCCAACCGCCTTCCCCTACACCCTCATCCAGACCCGCATCTCCGACATGACCTCTACCTACGTGCAGGGCGCGCAGGTGCAGGGAGCTACACCCGCGGTGTCATATGTGAGCAGCGGGTCAACTACCCTGACGGTCTCCTCGACATGGGTTTTGTACCAGCCCACAGCCACGCATCTAGGAGCTGGCAAGGCGCAAGACGACCTGCCGTGCGCTGAATGCACGCCGGCAGGATGGATGCCCGACACGCGGTGCACGCGACACAATTTGGATACGGCATGTCAGGGGCAATGCTCGCTGCGCGACGGGCTGTTCTGGTGCTACAAGCGATACTACAATGAGCCTGGGGCGCCAGTCATGGGCCGCGTGTGCTGGGGGAACAACGATACGAGCGCCGGTGGGAAGATGTTTGAGTATGCGCAGTTGGTAGAGCCGTGTTTGCAGACAGACCACCGTATTCAGTGTACGCCGTGTAAGGGGCTGGAGAGTAACTGGTCGCCTGGGAACTGGCTGGTAAATCCTTGATCTATACTCATTAGGTTAATTGCGAAGCGAGCTTGCGAGTATCGCGCATGGCATTTCTCGTGTTGATCTTGATCTGATGGAAGTTCGTTCGAGTGAGTGCGACGTTATGAAGTACAGCTCGTCACTTGTCATGTCCGAAGCTCATTCCGACGCGCAGTTGGCGCCTGAAGTGGTTGCCGACTTCCGACTTCCGCCAATTCCAAGTCAGGCCACCGGCCAGATCTGTCCTATTCATTGGTTTTTATTTTTTGAATTCCGGCAATCTCACCATTGGCACCAAGCCGGCGACGCTACGGTCGACTTCGTAATGGGGACGCAAAGCGCAAGGGCTTCGGCGTTGTCGAAACCCATAGTCGGAGGACTACGAGCTGTTGCCAATCTACTCCAAGTCGTACCAAGGCTTATAGCCAGTAATACAAGTCCGAAGGTTCGCTCCGTAGTCCTCGCTGGCTTGAGGGCTTTTCTACTGGGCAGTAGCTTCGCAGTCCGCAGCTTCGCGAACGCTGAAGAGACGATTGTCCGTGCTACAGACACACTCGAGTCGTTCTGAACAACAATTCGAAAAACACCAGGCTAGGCGCTATGAATGGTCTTTCAAAGACGGAGTTGCAATGTTGGTTCGTAGCGTTGCGTTCGCGTGTGGTATTGGTCTAGACTCGGAGATCCTATGCTGGTCCAGATAACGAGTGTAGGTACGGTAATAGCTGAAGCTTCGTGAGATTGGTCTGCAGCTCCAAGTCAGCAACAGCGATAGCTACCTGGTTCTCAGCACGCATCGATGCATCCCACAACCTGGAAATACCAACTCCGCCACCTTCACTAGACCGCGTGGCGCTTAGAGCGAGACATCTTGAATTGACCGCCTTCTAGACCACCCCTCCGGATGTCAGAGTCAATTCATACTCCACTATGTTTAAACACTGGTATTGAAGGTAACAAGACTGTAGCTCTATAGCAAAAAGGACCGCGATCACCAATGAGAACAAACGACGTTAATATGAAGCGGGGCGAAACTCGAACACACCAGACTGGAAGTACTCACACCTACTCGGTAGCGAGACTACCAACCACTTGTAGGAAGGACGATGACGTTGTGTGTGCTACAGGTCCGGCTTCCGGTGAGGAGAATCACCAGTCTCCGATCGCCACTCGCAAGGCCTAGTCGATAACGGCTTTTGCCAAGCAGTTCGGTTCGTCCACGGCATTGAACTCCATCAGCTGCGGCGACAACAACAACTAATTAGGAACCCAGCCCCATAGTAAATCTAGACCCCACTTCATCGCAAGGAAGTCTCCATCGAGCATCCACGCCCCAGTCAAAATCTCCACACGAAATGCTCGCCTTGAAAATCGGCCCATGACGATGGAAAGTTCCGACAATCGGCCCGGACATCGCGGGGCATGCGGCACAGCAGTAAACGTTATATGAGCTAGTCGCATATGAACAGCACGAAGGATGTCTGTGAAAGCATGATCGGCAAACCGGTCGGCATAGCGTCCACTTCCAAGCCGCCAGTCGAAAACTGGTCTAGAAGCATCGCTCGAGTCCGACCACCGTCGCTGATCAGTAAGTTAGTGGAGTAGAAATTAGGACAGCAGGTGAGGCTGAGGTCCGAGCTGCCAGGCCTTAAGACAAGCTCAGAATCCTGCGCTGTCTCTAGGTAGGATTGGCGGACTTCTTTGACTGGTACTGAACGCATAGGAAGGGCGTTGGTGTACGTACCACCCACTTCGTATCGTCAAACGAGCCGCGCCAACAGGATGATGCGCAGACGCGGGACCAGTGGCCCCAATGTACGTAGCTCACTGACTCCTAAGTCCTACGCCTTTCTCTTTTGGCTACATGTATCTTCCACGTGCAGCAGGAGTAGCGATGTGCGGTGTTGGACTTCGGCTTAGAGAAATTGGCATCGTCATATTCACGACTTGTGATCAATGGCATGCCTCGATAGTAGTGTGGAATGCGTGCATACCCAATGCGCCTTTTTGTGATATGCGATCTTGCTCATGGTCTACTTTTGGGGCTGGATGTTTGGACTCGCGTAGCGAAACATCAAGATAGACACAGAATTCCCTGCAATTAATCGCCAAACAACCCATGATTACCATCCCCTAGCCGGCCAAAGAATCAGCGACCCGCCGACCTCCTAACACAACGCTACGAACCACATACCTGAACCGGACCGATCGTCTCGAGTCCGTTCGTTAGAGCCACCAGCGCACGCCTATCCCAATCCGCCATCACATCGAGACCGAGACCATGGCGCCGTTGTAGGTCCGTTAATTTCACAGCAGGTAGTTTAGCTCTATGCTTAAAGCTAATCTGCTGAGCTTGACTGGAAAGGGTAAGTGGGTGAGGCGAGTGTTGGTCCGCTGTCAGAGTTTCGGGTGGCGTTGGGGGCCAGCACGCTGGATTAGAATTGGCGTGCTTCAGCCTTAAGCTTGGTGGAGATGAACCCCGTTGTTTGAGGGTGTAATGATAGGGAAGGCTATGGGAGTGGTAGTACGAGCGCTAAATCGAGACGCCTTCACGTTACGTACTGGTATAGCTTGTGGTTGCGGAAGTAAGGAATGTACGTACGTACGGTACAGTCCTGAACGGCACGGTACATGACCTTTGAGATACTTGCCGTGCAGTGTACACATCACAGTCACACAACTTCCAACGTTGACGCGTCTATTCTCCGTAGCGTTGTTCGAAGTCCGATGATCTACCAAGCCTTCCCGAACCAGCTAGCGCACCTCCATGAAACAACAACCGCCTAACCCTTAGAATCCTACAATCTAACCTTGAACAGGACCGCAATAAGAAGGACCAATTTGCGGAGCCGCGTCTCCCCAAGCTCAAAAGGCTTGGCCTCGCGCTTGAGGCTAAGATCTGCCGGGCTCCGGTGGCGCGTGCGTTGCATTTGCAATGTACGTACTCGAAATAGTCTTGCTCGACCTATCGCCAACTTGAAACTTTGCACAAGGCTCCAGTGATTGCCGTCGATGCGCCACCGACTATGCTGCGTGCACCACTCACAATGCTTCGTTTAGTAGGGTTGTTTACTGCGATGTCCTTGCCTGCAGATGTCAGGCAAACCGCCCAGCGTGTTGGTAGGATTGCATCTCGAGCTAAGGCTTCGTGAAAGCAGATGCATAGCGTGGCGATGGACTTCGCCTCGATTCAGGTCGACTGTGTTTGTATAAGATGTGCTCCCCACCTATCTGTTTTACTTCTCATCCTACAGCGGCAATCAGCTTCGCCTTCAGCTTCACTTCACTCTTTCTTCCTTAAGCAGTACTAGGAACACTGTCCATTCTCTTCATCCACCACACTCTCTCCAGCAACTTCTAGCCCATACGCAATGCGTTTCTCCGCTCTCAACCAGGTTTTCCTGGTCTCGCTGGCCGCTCTTGCTCGCGCCGACGATAACTGCGATGCCACGCCGCAAGAAGCTCCCTTCGCGGCTTCTCAGTACGCTGGTCCTGCTTTTCCCGAGGCCGGCCACCCAGAGGTTCATTGTGAATCCAAGTGGAGCACTGGTGAGATCATTATTGGGATTGAGGCGTGGTCAGCAAAGTTCCAGGTCAAGGCTGTGAGGTTCAAGTTTTCGCAGTCTGGATGGGGTCCGGTTCGTGGCGAGGTTCCCCAGGACAAACCCCAGGCACACGAGGTGAAGGAGTGGAATGCCGGCGAGGAAGTTGGTATGTAGCCCCAATCGAGACCATCAACCTCGAATATAACTAACAAGCATCACAGGCATCAGGCTTTGGAACAACAAGCCCGACGACGGCGACCCAATGGACGCCGTGGGCCGCATCATCATCACCCAAGGCGGCGCCAACATCTTCGAAGTCGGCGCTAACTCGGGCAAAGTCGGCAACGAAATCACCGTTGACAATGCCGGCGGCATCATCCTCGCCGCCAAGACGCGCTCCGGCGCCTGGCTCAGCAACGTCGAGTTCAAGTTGCTCAAGGGCAAGGTGGTGCGGACCGAGCTGGTCGACCTCATGGTCGCTGAGGATCTGACCCAGTGGAACGCTGAGCAGCGCGGCATCGACAACGTCAATCTTGCCGACACCTACTTCAAGAACACCAATGCTGTCGGCGGACCTAACCAGACCTTCCTTTTCACCAATGTGGCGTCCAGGGATACATCCAAGACGATTACGAGCCAGCGCACGAACCAGTGGACTGCCGGTATCACAGTGACGGTCGGCGGCGAAGTTGGCATCCCCTTGGTAGCCAAGGGCAAGGTCGACGTAGCGACCAAGTTTGAGTACCAGCGCCAGAACATGGATTCTACCGCCATGACCTCGGGCTCCAAGAAAGATCTGTCAATCACCCAGGGTAGCGGCGCAGTCAACAACATGCTCCCACCCCAGAAGGCTGTGCACTGCCAATCTTGGGCTGTTTCGGGTCGCTTCGATGGCGACTACACGGGCAAGATTGAGGCTACGCTGTCGGACGGTTCCAAGTACATCTACAACGATGCTGGGAGCGTTACCTCGGTTGGATGGGAGAAGGCGTCCAGCGAGTGCATTGAGATGGACTTGAAGGATGTGCCCAGCGGCATGGCCCTTAACGGACGCGATGTCGTGAAGACCAAGGTGGTTCGCGGTATGGGATGGTTCCGATTCTAGATTTGTCGACTTGACCTGTCGGACAGTCTTTGTTTCGGTAGAACCATGGCTGCGATAGAGACGCGGCGCTTCGCTTCTTGGCCACTGGGAGATCGGTTGGCCCTTCTTTCTGCATGTACAGTTTGTCTCTTGTTCTTCCTTTGTTGCATGATATCTTGGTACGCGATGCATAGCCTTTTCCCTGTAAACTACCATATCCCGCTGCTCTGCAGCCTCAATTGAGAATACAAAATGTAATTCACAAACTCATGCTCTCCTGCTGCTGATGTCTTGATATCCATGCACGTCTCTCACCCTTTCCACAACAGTACCGCTTTACAGCCATATCACATCACGTTCACAGTGATCAAACTCTCCAGTCATCGGCCCGAGAATGCACACTTCAGCTCGTCTCTCTTCGGTCTAAACCCATCCCCATCCCCAAGGTTCAACTCTTGCCACAACACAATCACGATGCATCCGACACCAATCGCTTACACCACAATCTCCGACCAACAGCCCCAACCGTGCCAATGCTCCCTACAGCTCCACTCCGGTCGCCAATACGAGCAATTATAGCCGTAAACGGCAGAAATAAAACGCATTGCTCTAGTTCGCAAATGATCTCCTGCTCTGGGGTCGCAGTGTACGCAATAACACAGATGGAGCCATCATAGTACGCGACAAAATTGGAGAGAAGATTAAATTCTTGTTGAGCAGTGGCTGGAGAAAACTACTCGGACGATCGTTTGCAGCATCAGATTGGTGGTGATCGTGGTGTGGTGGAGGGTAGGAGACCGCGGCGTGAGTGGGTTCTATATCGTGTTCGGCAGGAAGAAATATCCATCCCATTGAGATTATAGCACGGATATTGAGAACAAGGTCCCTTACCACCAAATTCGCTATAATGGCATCGCATAGCTCGAAGCTCGATCGATCTTACATAGGCGTGACGTGCTTCAAGGATAGTTTAGGCTCTCTAGATTCATTTAATGTGATCGAAATCATCGGGTGTGTTCATGTGATCTACTTTTTGGCAATATCTTAGCCCCGCAGCTAGGTAGTTGTAGAATCGATGCATCTTCAACCACTCAGCATCGCATACAGCCACGATATCTCCACGCGAGTGCTGCCGCTGAGGTCAGAGACTTGAGATGAGCCGCAACTTCGAGCATTGACTCAGGTGAGAGTGTAAACAAGGCTGGCTATGGCATCCTTCAGAATCTTTCTCAGGTACGGTGCTGAAGTCCGGCGGCTATCGCGACGTTCTAGGTATGGTAGTCTGCCAGGTGGTGTTACGTTGGAAGACGCTACTTGTGATCAAAGAGCGCAAAGAGGGCGCGAGAAGCTTGTTAAAAGTAGGCAGGGTGGTAGGCCGCTACTTTGGTGAATATTCGGGAGTCGTATATATATGGGGCTGAGCGGCCTTGAATAAATTCAGACTTCATGGTGCAGAAGCAGCAGGAGACTCCCGCTGGGATCACAATTTATGCGTTGAAGCTCTGTCAACTGAACATACGCCCGAAGAATCTCAGAAGCAACCCCCCACCCCCTGTACCCTCCTCTTAAGCTCCCTCGCACGCTGTTTTAACAAGCGCGATGTGTTTGGCTCCAAACCTAGCCTCTCTCCCTTACTTCCACAACAACGTCAACCCATCCCCGACCTACCGTCCCCCGAAGGTGGAGGCATGTATATTGCAACTTTGAGCCTCAGCTCAGTTGGGAGCACTGTCAAGAGCCGGCCCCGGCATCGTGCGATGTGCTAGGAATATACGATTGTGGCCGCTTCCTATTAGGGTGCGGTGTGAGCGATTGACGCCGAAACGAACAAGATAGCCTGAACGAGCGCAGAAAATGCAGAGAAAGAGGATAAGGTGGCGTTAGTCTGGCATCCGTGTATCGTGTATTGAGACGAAGCCAAGTAACTCAGCAGACTCCGTGTAGCGGGAGCAAGTTTTATGTTATCATGTGGGACTGCTCGATGGTTGATAGTGACAAAAATAAAGTACTGTGATATCATCTATGTAATGCTACCTCCGTTGGGAATCTCATCCAAGAGCCATGAGTAAAGCACGATAGACCATGTCCTAAAAGGCACTACTCCAAAGTAGGGTTTCCAGCCAAACCAAACGCCCACCTCGTAAATCATTTACACATAACCACTTCCACCTCCAAGTCCCTGTATCATACAGCGCAACCGCCTCTCCAAAACAAATTTCGCAAGTCCCACGACGACCTCCATTTCCCCCTTAGAACCAATGCACCATGCCCAGATGCCCAGCCCCATTCGCCGTAGCCTGGGGCTGCGGATTCTCCATTCCATATTGATTCACCAGGTCATCCCAAACCTCCCAATCCATGTTTCCGCCATCTAGCAACGGCGATTCCGTATTCGGTATATTTCCAGTTGCATCTCCAGCGCCTATATGCACAGGACTGTCATTGAGCGAGGAGGGATTGGCCAAAGGCGCTGGAGCTTGAGAAAAGGGATTCGGGTTTGTGAACGTTGTGTTGTTGTCCGAGACGCCAAAGAAACCGCCGTTCGCATCCTGGTGAATTTGGTTGTGGTCCGGCAGGTTGGAGATAGGGTTACCGTCCGTTTGGAACCCGTCCATGACGTCGTGGAGGAGAAAATCGAGTCCTTGTTCTGAGAGGTTGTTGAAGGTATCAAGAGCAGTTTGTTTGTTGCTTCCGTGTGTTGCGCCGCCTGGGACATTGCCAGTGCCATGGGACGACATCGCATTGTACTCTGGGCCATCGCCCGTTTTTAGGGTGTACACAGCATCCGGATTAGCTGAAGTAGGACTACCCGTCCAAGTCGGAGGCTGCGCGATGGGCATCTCGCCTAGCTTTGGCGCCGATGGGCGTAGCATGCTATCCAGGTTGCTCGGGTTTGGTTGACTCGGCGACGCTGCACTGGGAAGCGAGTCCAAGAGAAGAGAAAAGCTGGAGTAATTGACATTCTCGTTCCGAACGGCTTGGCTTGCGCGCTCAAGTGCCAATTCTTTGTCCCGTGCCGCTCTTGCCTTGGCCATGAGCTTTCGAAGGGGTTTCCACAAACAACCTGCCTGACCTTTGCTGTAGATGGAGGTCTCTTGAAGAGGATACCACCATCGGCCTGCGGTGGCTTCGAGAGCACGCCATGCGCGATCGACTGCTTCGCCCTTCGTTCGTACGCAGAGTTCAGAGAGAAGGAAGGCAATGGCGTGCCATTGCACGTATGTTCGAAACAACCAACCCCATTTCATAGTGCGCGCTTCGGTTTCTAGGAGAATTGAGTATTCGATGTTTTCGAGTGATGTAATGAAGAGCTTGTCCTTTGTCTCTTGCGGAAGTGAGACACCGCCGTCCTTCCGCTGGTGCGGATGATAGACGACCAGCCACATTTTGCTCATGACCAATCGTGAGATGGTCGCAGTCACCCAACACAACGGTACGTCCATGTCGGTGTCTCTCAAGTACTTATCTTCAAGCTGCTGGTGGCAGTCGCTGATCCACTTCTCCTTTTCAGGAATGGTAAAATTAGAGAAATACAGATTGCACTTTTCATTCACTGGCGGGACGTAGAGAATTCGGCGGAAGATGTTGGTGACCTCGAACCGAATAAGGCAGAACGTCATGTCGGTGAAGCCTCGCCGTTCCTTTGGGAAACCGATCATTTTCGGGTCGATGTCTGTATCGTTGACGTTCAGAGGCATCTTGGTGTCAAATTGGGTTTCGACGATGGTGGGGTCGCAACCATGATCTTCACTACTTCGCGCGTCCAGTATACAAACTTGCCACCAAAGCCGTCGTCGCATCTCAATCTCAAAGGAGCTGAGGGCAAAGTGACTGCCGTCCCGATGTATACCCAATGTCTGCGCGATGCGAACAGCCAGGCCAGTGAGCGTCCAGATCTTCCGCGCGTCGTCGTTCCGTCGCAGTAGAATCAGAAATACGACCAAAGCCTGCAGGATGACCATCTCGTCGCAGAACAGGAAATTGGCGCGTGCAAGCCCCTGCTCCAAGCCGAATCGGTACCTCGTGAGCAGGGTGTCGCGGTCCGAGCCCCATCTCTCTAAGCATTCGTTGGGCATAGTGCTTGTAATCGCGCCGTAGTATATAGCAAACATAAGAGGCTCCAGCGACTTGCTTATCTTCTCTGGGTGCCCTACTGCCTCCAAAACCACGGGCTCGAACGTAGGGATATGCAGAACCTTTACGAGCGGATCCACGTTCTCCTTGTACATTGCCCAGAACTCGAGCGCTTGGTCGGCAGGAGGGTGTAAGGACAGCATGTCGACATTGCTCGAGCTGTAGCCGAATATGAAGCCATGGTGCTGCGACGAGGAGCTGGCGTCGGCGAAGTCATCGTCGTTTTCGTCGTCGGACTGCTCAATGAGGATTGACTTGAGATCTTCGACCTACGCCGTGTCAGCACCGTCTCGCAGCTTGCTATGCATTATGGACGCACCTCGTTGTTCAAGCTCGCCCAGAAGGAGTTATTGATATAGCGACTACGGCCCTGGTCGACCACCAGCCGTCCGAAGCGCGTCTCCAGTCCTTGCACGCTGTTGTCGGCCGCCACCACCGTGCGACTCTCACTCTCCTTCTGCTTTTCCAAACAAGTCTGTTCACTGGAGCTGGTCTCCCGCTTGTCCCTCTCGGCGGCTTCCTGCTCATGCTCCTCGACCTGGGC
>Ga0247740_1000606_pt1 | contig 16676 bp, 11 predicted proteins | sample UWRJL148409B2_FD_180942 | JGI IMG/M metagenome (GOLD analysis project Ga0247740, IMG submission 180942) | Plant litter microbial communities from Arlington Agricultural Research Station in Wisconsin, United States - UWRJ-L148-409B-2 | ecosystem: Environmental > Terrestrial > Plant litter >...
GAGGGCGACATCGTCTACGAAGACGAGACCGTCGAGTTCCGCGACATCCGGGACAGCGAGGCCAAGGGCATCGTCATCATCCACCAGGAGCTCGCCCTGAGCCCCTACCTCTCGATCGCCGAGAACATCTTCCTCAACAACGAGGTCAAGGGCCCGCTCGGGCTCATCGACTGGAACCGGTCGAACCAGGAGGCGGCGAAACTGCTCGCCCGCGTCGGCCTGCGCGAGAACCCGACGACGAAGGTCATGGACATCGGTGTCGGCAAGCAGCAGCTCGTCGAGATCGCGAAGGCCCTGTCGAAGCGCGTGAAGCTGTTGATTCTGGATGAACCGACCGCTGCGCTCAACGACGAGGACTCGGCACACCTGCTCGACCTGATCCTGCACCTCAAGGAGCAGGGCATCACCTCGATCATCATTTCCCACAAGCTGAACGAGATCAAGAAGATCTCCGACACGGTCACGGTCATCCGCGACGGCAAGACCATCGAGACGATCGCCAAGGCGGATGTCACGGAGGACCGCATCATCAAGGACATGGTCGGCCGTGACCTCGAGCACCGCTACCCCGACCACACCCCGCACATCGGCGAGGAGATTTTGCGCGTCGAGAACTGGACGGCGCACCACCCGCAAGACCCGTCGCGCGTCATCGTCAACAACGTGAACATCAACGTGCGCCGCGGCGAGATCGTCGGCATCGCGGGGCTCATGGGCGCCGGCCGCACCGAGTTCGCGATGAGCCTCTTCGGGCGCAGCTACGGCTCGCGCATCTCGGGCAAGGTCTTCAAGAGCGGCAAGGAGATCAAGACCCGCACCGTGTCGGAGGCGATCGAGAACGGCCTCGCCTACGCGACCGAAGACCGCAAGACCTACGGCCTCAATCTGATCGAGGACATCAAGCGCAACATCTCGATGGCCTCGCTCGGCAAGCTGGTGCGCGGCGGGCTGGTGAGCGACAACGAGGAGTTCAAGGTCGCGAACGAGTACCGCACGAGCATGAACATCAAGGCTCCGACCGTGCTCGCCAAGACCGGCAAGCTCTCCGGCGGAAACCAGCAGAAGGTCGTGCTGAGCAAGTGGATCTACTCCGATCCCGACGTGCTCATCCTCGACGAGCCGACCCGCGGCATTGACGTGGGCGCGAAGTACGAGATCTATACGATCATCAACCGGCTCGCGGCATCCGGAAAAGGCGTCATCGTCATCTCCTCCGAGCTTCCAGAACTGCTCGGAATCTGCGACCGCATCTACGCCCTCTCGGAGGGCACCATCACCGGCGAGCTTCCGATCGCCGAAGCCACACCCGAATCCCTCATCAAGCTCATGACCATGGAGACCTCCAATGACTGACACCAAGACCGCCCCCTCGGCGGTGAGCAAGGTCGGCTCGTCACTGAGCCACATCGTCACCGACCTCGGCAAGAACGGCATCTTCCTCGCCCTCATCGCCGTGGTCGTGCTGTTCCAGATCCTCACCGACGGCATCCTGCTGCGCCCGCAGAACATCTCGAACCTGATCGTGCAGAACGGCTACATCCTGATCCTCGCGATCGGCATGGTGATGGTGATCGTCGCCGGCCACATCGACCTCTCGGTCGGTTCGGTCGCGGCCTTCGTTGGCGCCGTCTCGGGTGTGCTCACCGTGAAGATGGGCATCGAGTGGTGGATCGCCATCATCATCTCGCTGCTCATCGGTGCACTGGTCGGAGCCTGGCAGGGCTTCTGGGTCGCCTACGTGGGCATACCGGCGTTCATCGTGACGCTCGCCGGCATGCTCATCTTCCGCGGGCTCGCGCTCGTGGTGCTGGGCAACTCGAACATCGGCTCGTTCCCCGAGGGCTACCGGGCGCTCGGTAACGGCTTCTTGACCGACCTGTTCGGCGAGTTCGACGTCGACCCGTTCACGCTCGGCATCGGAGTGATCGCGATCGTGGCCTTCGTGGTGCAGCAGTTCCGCACCCGGTCGGGACGCCAGAGCTACGCGCAGGAGGTCGAGCCGATCGCCTGGTTCATCGCCAAGCTGGTGCTCGTCGGTCTCGCGATCTTCGGCATCTCGTGGGCGCTCGCCAGCTTCAAGGGCATCCCCGTCACGCTGATCATCCTCGCAGTGCTCGTTCTCGTCTACGGCATCGTCACCAACCGCAGCGTCTTCGGCCGCCACATCTACGCGATCGGCGGCAACCGCCACGCGGCAGAGCTCTCGGGCGTGAAGACGAAGAAGGTCGACTTCTTCATCTTCGTGAACATGGGCTTCCTCGCGGCGCTCGCCGGACTCGTCTTCACCGCGCGCCTCAACCTCGCCGGCCCGAAGGCCGGTGACGGTTTCGAGCTCGAGGCAATCTCGGCCGCGTTCATCGGTGGAGCCGCGGTGCAGGGCGGCGTCGGCACCATCGGCGGTGCGATCATCGGTGGTCTGATCATCGGTGTGCTGAACAACGGAATGTCGATCCTCGGCATCGGCATCGAGTGGCAGCAGACCGTGAAGGGCCTCGTGCTGCTTCTCGCCGTGGCCTTCGACGTGTTCAACAAGCGTCGCGCCGGCGGTCGCTAGCGTTAGCAGCTCACAGAGAAGCCCCCGCCCGTCATCGACGATCGGGGGCTTCTCTGCTGTGTCAGCGCACCAGGTGGTTGCCCCGGTAGTCGAGGTCGTCACCGGTGAGTTGCGGCTGCACCGCCATGCGGCTGCCGTCTTCGAAGAAGCCGGTCTTTGTGCGGGCCATCGTGCCGACCGAGTGCGCGACCGCGTCACCGAACTCGTTCAGCGCGGCGGTGCTCAGGTTCGTGATCGTGTCACAGGCCTGGTGGTAGCACGCGTCGTACGGTGCGCCGGCGGTTCCGCCGAAGATCGCGGCCTCCTCCGCCGTCTTGATGCCCTCCGCCCCGCTGAACAGGCCACCCGCCGGGATGCCTGCCTCGATGAACGGCCCGTAGTCGGAGCGACCGTCGAACGCGGTCGGCGCCGTCGCCAGGTTCTTGCCGGCGAAGTAGTCGGTGAACAGCGCTTCGATCTGCGCCGATCCGGGAGGGCCCCCGAGACCGTCCTCGTTCTCCGAGCCGTCGCCGTCGTAGACGAACCGCACGTAGTTCGGCGAGCCGAGCATGTCGAAGTTGAGGTTGGCGTAGATGGTCGCCAGCTCGTCGTCGCTCAGCGTCTCGACGTAGTGGGTCGACCCGAGCAGGTTGTTCTCCTCCGCGCCCCAGAACGCGAACCGCAGCTGCTGCTTCGGCTTCTGGCCCTCGCGCGCGAACTGGATCGCCGTCTCGAGGATCGTGGCCGTACCGCTGCCGTTGTCGTTGATGCCCGGACCGTCGAGCACCGAGTCGAGGTGCGCTCCGACCACCACGACCCGGTTCGGGTCGCCGCGTGGGGTGTCGGCGAGCACGTTGACCGTCGTGCGCGTCTCCGACAGGGTCTCGGTGCTCACCGAGACCGTGACCGGGCCGGCCAGCGCTGCCTCGTAGAGCGCGACGCCGTCGGCGTAGCTGACACCCACGACCGGCACCGTCGCCGGATCGCCGAGCGTCACGCCGGTGAGCAGGTCGGTGCGTCCGGGATTGCCCTCGTTGAAGACGACCGCGGCGTCATAGCCCGCCGCGACGGCATTGGCGACCTTCACCGCGAAGTCGCAGCTTCCGCGCTGGATGAGCGCGACCTGCGGCTCGGTGGCCGAGGCGGGCACAAAGTCGCCGGGCTCGCAGCCCGAGGCCGAACTGGGTGCCGGCGTGGCCGGGATGACGACGTTCGTCGTCGCGACGACCGCTCCGGTGACGTCGCCGCTACCCGAGTACTCGAAGGTGGCCGACTCGATCGGAGCGGCGACGGGCGAGACCTGCGCCAGAACCGAGGGCGCGAGCTCCTGGAAGAACGGGAACTCGAACTCCTGCGTCGACACCTCGTATCCGGCGTCGGTGAGCTTCTTCGCCACGTAGGCGGCCGAGGCGTCGTAGCCCGGCGTGCCGGAGGCGCGCGTCCCCCCGTTGTTGTTGGCGATGCGTTGCAGCACCCTCTCGTGTTGCAGGATGCCGTTGACGGTGACCGCCCTCTCGAGTCTGCTCGTGTTCACGTCGTCGATCGCGACCGCCGCTGTTGACGGGATGGCGACGGCGACGGCGACCAGGCAGGCAAGCAGTGTTGCTTTTCCTCGCACGATGTCTCCTTGGTTTGCACGCGCCCCCCGAATAGGGCACGTTTCCTGATGGAGAGGCTTCCGCAGGTGCGTGCGTGCTCGGTAGGGGCTTGCGGATGCCGCGGCCGACGCGATTTCAGAAGGGTAGCCGCGCTGCGCCGGTTGAGAACCCTCACATCCGAGCGAGCGCGGCGGGCGCCGCGGCATCCGGTTCTGCGGGGCGACGCCCGGAATCCCGCTGGCTACCGGTGGTGCCGTTACCCAACCGTTACTTCACCCGGTTGTCGAGTTCTGAATGTGAGCGCTAACATCTCAACCAACCAGAACGGACTGGTTGGCCGGGTGCATCCCGCGTGACGAACGATCCACGCGGCCCGGAACACTGAACAAGGAGGTTTGGTCGATGAAGAAACTCATTGGGGCTGCGGCTGTCGGCGCGCTGCTTATAGCTCTCACCGGGTGTGCCGGGGGAGGCGACGGCGGCGAAGCGGGTGGCGACGGCGGCGACCTCATCGTCGGCTTCTCGCAGGTCGGCGCCGAAAGCGGCTGGCGCACCGCGAACACCAAGTCGATCCAGAGCGCGTTCGAAGACGCCGGCATCGAGCTCAAGTTCTCCGACGCCCAGGGCAAGCAGGAGAACCAGATCAAGGCGATCCGCTCGTACATCCAGCAGCAGGTCGACGTGATCGCGTTCTCGCCGGTGGTCGAGTCCGGCTGGGACACCGTGCTCAAGGAGGCGAAGGATGCCGGCATCCCCGTCGTGCTCACCGACCGTTCGGTCGACTCGGCAGACGACTCGCTCTACGAGTCGTTCCTCGGCTCCGACTTCATCATCGAGGGCGAGCGGGCCGGCGACTGGGTGAACACCGAGTTCGCCGACGCCGACAAGGTCAACATCGTCGAGCTGCAGGGCACCACGGGCGCGGCTCCGGCCAACGACCGGGCCGAGGGCTTCCGCAACATCGTGACCGATCCCAAATTCGAGATCATCGCGAGCCAGACCGGCGACTTCACGCGCGCCGGCGGCAAGCAGGTGATGGAGGCGTTCCTGCAGTCGAACCCCGACATCGACCTCGTCTACGCGCACAACGACGACATGGGTCTCGGCGCGATCGAGGCGATCGAGGCGGCGGGCAAGGTTCCCGGCACCGACATCAAGCTCGTCACGGTCGACGCGGTGAAAGACGGCATGACCGCGCTCAGCGAGGGCAAAATCAACTTCATCGTGGAGTGCTCGCCGTTGCTCGGCCCGCAGCTGGTCGAGATCGCCGAGGCGGTCGCCGCCGGCGAGACGGTGGAGAAGCGCATCGTCACCGAGGAGGGCACCTTCACCCAGGAGGAGGCGATCGAGGCCCTGCCCGACCGCCAGTACTAAGAAGCAGAATCGGTCGGGCCCGGCGTGCTGCCGGGCCCGACCTCTACCCGTACTCGACGAAGAGGACAGCATGACCATCACCCCCAGCACCGCTCCGGCGACCGAGGCACCGGCGCCGGCGGTCGAACCGATCATCCGCATGGACGACATCTCGATCAGCTTCCCGGGTGTGAAGGCTCTCGACTCGGTGAGCTTCCGCATGTTCCCCGGCGAGGTGCACTCGCTGATGGGCGAGAACGGCGCCGGCAAATCGACGCTCATCAAGGCGCTCACCGGTGTCTACTCGATCGACAGCGGCACGATGACGCTCGCCGGACGACCGCTCGTGATCGGCTCGCCCGCGCAGGCGCAGGCCGCCGGCATCAGCACCGTCTATCAGGAGGTGAACCTGCTGCCCAACCTCTCGGTCGCCGAGAACATCATGCTCGGGCGCGAGCCGCGCAGGCTGGGAGGCATCGACTGGCGCGCGATGCGAAAGCGGGCGGCCGAGTTGCTCGCCCGGCTGAATCTCGACATCGACCCGGCGTCGCTGCTGAGCGCGCACTCGCTCGCGGTGCAGCAGCTCGTCGCGATCGCGCGGGCGACCGACGTCGACGCCAAGGTGCTGATCCTGGACGAACCGACCTCGAGCCTCGACGCCGACGAGGTGTCTGAGCTCTTCCGTGTCATCCGCGGGCTCAAGTCCGACGGCGTCGCGATCCTCTTCGTCTCGCACTTTCTCGACCAGGTCTACGAGATCAGCGACCGGCTCACCGTCTTGCGCAACGGCGCGCTCGTCGGCGAGTACCTGACCCGCGAGATCCTGCGCATCGAGCTCGTGCACAAGATGATCGGCAAAGAGCTCGCCACCCTCGAGAGCCTCGAGAGCAAGACCCGGCAGGCGGCCATCGAGGGCGAGACCGTCATCGAGGTGCCCTACCTCGAGGCGGTCGGGCTCGGGCGCAAAGGCTCGATCGAACCGACCGACCTCGCGATCCACGAGGGCGAGGTCGTCGGGCTCGCCGGTCTGCTCGGCTCGGGCCGCACCGAGATCGCGCGGCTCATCACCGGCGCCGACCGGGCCGATAGCGGCGAGGTGCTCGTGCGCGGCGCGAAGAAGCGGCTGCGCACACCCCGCGTCGCCCTGCGCGACCGCATCGCCTACTCGTCGGAGGACCGCAAGCGCGAGGGCATCGTCGAAGACCTGAGCGTGCGCGACAACATCGTGCTCGCGCTGCAGGCCGACCGCGGCTGGTTCCGCCGCATCTCGCGGAAGCGGCAAGACGAGCTGGCGAACAGCTACATCTCGGCGCTCGGCATCCGGCCGGCGAACCCCGACGCGCTCGTGCGCAACCTGAGCGGCGGAAACCAGCAGAAGGTGCTGCTCGCGCGGTGGCTGGCGGTCGCCCCGAGGTTGCTGGTTTTGGATGAACCGACCCGCGGCATCGACGTTGGGGCGAAGGCCGAGATCCAGAAGCTCGTCTCGAACCTCGCCGACGAGGGCATGGCCGTGGTCTTCATCTCGGCCGAGCTCGAGGAGGTGCTGCGCCTCAGCCACCGCATCGCCGTGATGCGCGACCGCCGCAAGGTCGCCGACCTGCCGAACGAAGACGTCACCGTCGGCCAGATCATGGGCCTCATCGCGAGCGGAGCCGAAGCATGAGCACCCCGACCCTGACCACCCTGAGAGACCTGCCCCGCGCCCGGCTGTTCTGGCCGATCGTCACCCTCGCCGCGCTACTGCTGCTCAACTTCGCGGTGTCGCCGGGCTTCTTCGCCATCCGGTTTCAGAACGGTCACCTGTTCGGCAGCCTGATCGACATCCTGCGCAACGGCGCACCGACGCTGCTCGTCGCACTCGGCATGACCGTGGTGATCGCGACCCGCGGCATCGACCTCTCCGTCGGCGCCGTGGTGGCGATCTCGGGCGCGCTCGCCTGCACGATCATCGCCGATTCGCCCACCCCAGACAGCCTCGGCACCGTGCTCTCCGCTGTCGCGGTGGCGCTAGTGTTCTCCCTCGTTCTCGGAGCCTGGAACGGGCTCCTGGTGGCCGTGTTCGGCATCCAACCCATCATCGCGACGCTCATTCTGATGACCGCCGGTCGCGGCATCGCGATGCTCATCACCGAGGGCCAGATCATCACGATCTCGAGCGCCCCGTACAAGGTGATCGGTGCCGGCTACTGGTTCGGCCTGCCCGCCTCGATCGTGATCGCCGGCGCGATGTTCGCCATCGCCGCGCTCGTCACCCGCAAGACCGCGCTCGGCCTGCTGATCGAGTCGGTGGGCATCAACCCGGTGGCGTCGCGGCTCGCCGGCGTGCGGTCGCGCGGCATCATCTGGGTCGTCTACGTCTTCAGCGGGCTGTGCGCCGCGATCGCGGGACTGATGATCTCGTCGAACGTGACGGCCGCCGACGCGAACAGTGCGGGCCTCTATATAGAGATGGATGCCATCCTGGCGGTCGTGATCGGAGGCACCAGCCTCGCGGGTGGTCGCTACTCGCTGACCGGAACGCTCATCGGCGCCTTCGTCATCCAGACCCTCACCACCACCGTCTACACGGTCGGCATCGCCCCCTCGATCACCCTCGTCTTCAAGGCGCTCGTGGTGATCGCGGTGTGCCTGCTGCAATCGCCCGCGTTGCAAGCGAAGCTGCGCTCGCGTCGCGTCGCGGCGAAGGGAGTGCTCGCATGACGACCCTCATCTCGACCTCCGCCCGGCGCGGCCGCGACCTGCTCGGCTCGCGGTACACCCCGGTGCTCGTCACGCTCGTGCTGCTCGTCCTGGTGTTCGCCGCCGGGGCCAGCCAGTACCGCGGCTTCGCCTCCGGCCAGGTGATCGCCAACCTGTTCGTCGACAACGCGTTCCTCATCGTGCTCGCGGTCGGCATGACGTTCGTCATCCTCACCGGCGGCATCGACCTCTCGGTCGGCTCGGTCGTGGCGCTGTCGACGATGATCGCCGCGTCGCTCGCGAGGGCCGGCTGGCCGCCCGTTGCGATCATCCTCGTGGTACTCGTGACGACGTCGACGCTCGGGCTGCTCGTGGGGCTCGTGATCCACTACTTCGAGATCCAGCCGTTCATCGCGACGCTCGCCGCGATGTTCCTCGCCCGCGGCCTCTGCTACGTGATCAGCCTCGACTCGATCTCGATCACCGAGCCGTGGTTCACCGCGATGGCGCAGACCCGCATCCCGCTCGCGCCGGGGCTGTCGATCTCGCCCAGCGTCATCGTCGCGGCGGTCGTCGTGATCGTGGCGTTCGCGGTGCTGCACTACTCGCGGCTCGGCCGCACGGTCTACGCGATCGGTGGCGGCGAGCACTCCGCGATGCTGATGGGTCTCGCAGTGCCGCGCACCAAGGTGCTGGTCTACGTGATCAGCGGGCTGTGCTCGGGCATCGCCGGCATCCTCTTCACCTTCTACACGCTCTCGGGCTACAGCCTCACCGCCGTGGGCATGGAGCTCGACGCGATCGCCGCCGTCGTGATCGGGGGCACACTGCTCACCGGCGGCTACGGTTTTGTGCTCGGCTCCCTCATCGGAGTGCTGTTGCTCGGTGTCATCCAGACCATCATCAGCTTCGAGGGCACCCTGAGTTCGTGGTGGACGAAGATCGTGATCGGCTCGCTGTTGCTCGTGTTCATCGTGCTGCAGCGCCTGCTGACGGCGAGGCGACGGTGATGGCGGCACCCATAATGGGCAAGTGAGTACCGAAGACAAGGCGCGCGTCGCGAACATCTTCGACGTCGCCCGCCTCGCCGGTGTGTCGCACCAGACGGTGTCGCGGGTGCTCAACGACCTGCCGAACGTGCGGCCGGCCACCCGGGTGCGGGTCGAAGACGCGATCAAGCAGCTGCGCTACCGGCCGTCGACGGCGGCGCGCTCGCTCGTCACCCGCCGGTCGCGCACGATCGGGCTCATCACGACCGGCAACCCCGACTACGGGCCGTCGAGCATCCTGCTCGGGTTCACCGAGGCGGCGCGCAATGCGCGGTACCTGGTGAGCATCTCGAGCATGCTGGAGACGGATGTCGCGTCGATGCGGGCCGCGGTCGAGCTGCTGCTCGGCCAGAACGTCGAGGCGGTGGTGCTGATCGCGGCGCACCGGGGCGCGCTCGAGGCGATCCAGGGCATCGACCTCGGCGTGCCGCTGCTCGCCGTCGAGTCGAGCGGGCGCTCGGGTTTCCACAGCGTGTCGATCGACCAGTTTCGCGGGGCCTACGACGCGACCAACCACCTGATCGCCCTCGGCCACACGACGATCGCGCACGTCGCCGGCCCCGACGACTCGATGGACGCCACCGAGCGCGTGCGCGGCTGGAGCGCCGCGCTGTCGGAGCACGGCCTCGTCGCCCACGAACCGCTGCGGGGCGACTGGAGCCCGTCGAGCGGGTTCGCCGCGGGCCTCGCGCTGGCGCCGCACTTCACCGCCGTGTTCAGCGCCAACGACCAGATGGCGCTCGGTGTGATGCACGCGCTGCAGACCCGGTCGATCTCGATTCCGGGGGACGTGAGCGTCGTCGGCTTCGACGACATCCCCGAGGCCGAGCACTTCACCCCGCCGCTCACCACGGTTCGTCAGGACTTCGCCGAGCTCGGCCGCACCGTGATGTCGACCCTGCTCGAGGTCATCGCCGACGAGTCGCTGGCCGAGGCGGCGCACCCCGTGCCGGTGCTCGTGCCGCGCGAGTCGTCGGCGCCGCCGCGATCCTAACCGGGCGTCTGCGCGCACTTACGGGACGTTCGCGCACCGGCGCGCGTGCGCGCTCGTCCCGTCGTTGCGCGCGGGCGGCTAGAGCGGCACCGGCGCCGGCAGCGGCGTCACTGCCACCGCGGCGTGCAGCGCGCGGGTGTGGTCGACGACGTGCACCGGGCCGGTGAGCGTGACCGCCGCCGTGAACACCGTGTCAGACGACGAGCGGGCGAACCGCAGTTCGAGCGCCCCCGGTTCGACGATGCGGCGGCCGTCGCGGCCGGTGAACTGGGCCAGGTCGGTGGGGACGGCGACGCATATCTCGGCCGCCTCGCCCGGCTCGAGCGGCACGCGCGCGTACGCGACGAGCCGCTGCACCGGGCGCACGACCGACGCCACGGGGTCATGCAGGTAGACCTGCACCACCTCGACGCCGGCGCGGTCGCCCGTGTTGCGCACGGTGAGAGTCGCATCGACCGTGTCATCCGTCGCTAGCTCGTCGCGCGCGACATCGAACGCCGTCCACTCGATCGCCGAGTAGCCGATACCGTGTCCGAACGGGAACGCGGCGGTCGGGTCGATGTTCGACACGTCGCTCGCGCGGGCGAGCGGCGAGGCGAGGTAGGTCGTCGGCTGGGTTCCGGCTAGCGCGGGCACACTCACCGGCAGCCGCCCCGACGGGTTGACCGCCCCGCTCAGCACCCGGGCGATCGCGGTCGCCCCCTCTTCGCCGGGGAAGAACGACTGCACGATCGCCGCCGCCTCGGCCACCGCGCGGCCCAGCGCGTACGGCCGCCCCGCGAGCAGGGTCACGACGACGGGCGTGCCGACGTCGAGCAGCGCGTCGAGCAGTGGCTGCTGCGCGCCCGGCAGCCGCAGCGACTCGGCATCGCAGCCCTCGCCGCTCGTGCCCCGGCCGAACAGCCCGGCCCGGTCGCCGAGAGCCAGGACGACGACGTCGGATGCCGCGGCCAACGCGATCGCGTCGGCGAAGTCGTTCTCGCCACCGTCGACCGTGGTGCCGAGCGCATAGGCGACGGTGCTCGAGTCGAACTCGGCCCGCACCGCGTCGAGCACGGTCGGCAGGTCGATACCGATCGGCCAGTCGGGGTGCTGCGTGCCGACGTGCGACGGAAAGGAGTAGCAGCCGAGCACGGCGAACGGGTCGTCGGCGTTCGGCCCGATGACCGCGATGCGGGCGGGGCGGTCGAGCGGCAGCGTGCCGTCGTTCGAGAGCAGCACGACCGACTGCTCGGCGAGTTCGAGCGCGAGCGCCCGGTTACCCGCGGAGTCGAGGTCGACGACGGCGTCCGCCGGGGCGGGGGAGTAGTCCCGGTCGAGCATGCCGAGCCCGACCTTCTGCGCGAGCACCCGCCGCACCGCCCGGTCGACGATCGCCTCGTCGAGCACACCGGCCGCGACGGCGGCGAGCAGCGGCTCGCCGAACGTCTTCACGGTGGGCAGCTCGACGTCGACGCCGGCGCCGAGCGCGAGCGCCGCGGCCTCGCCCCAGCTGCCGGCGACACCGTGCAGCAGGTGCAGGAAGGCGACGCCGAAGTAGTCTGCGACGACCGTTCCGGTGAAGCCCCAGGTCTCGCGCAACAGGCCGGTGAGCAGCGCACGGTCGGAGGCAGACGGCACCCCGTCGACGTCGGCGTAGGAGTGCATGACCGAACGGGCGCCGCCCTCCAGCAGCGCCATCTCGAACGGCGGCACCAGTACGTCGTTCACCTCGCGCGGGCCCATCGACACCGGTGCGAGATTGCGCCCGGCCTTCGACGCCGAGTACCCGACGAAGTGCTTGAGTGTGGCGACGATCCCCGAGCCCTCCAACCCCCGCACGTAGGCGGTGCCGATGGTCGCCACGAGGTACGGGTCTTCGCCGACAGTCTCCTCCACCCTGCCCCAGCGAGCGTCGCGGACGACGTCGAGCACGGGTGCGAGGCCCTGGTGCACCCCGACCGACCGCATGTCGGCACCGATGCGGCCCGCCATGGTGGTGACGAGCGCGGGGTTGAAGGTGGCTCCCCAGGCGAGCGGCACGGGGTAGGCGGTGGCGCCCCACGCGGCGAACCCGGCGAGGCACTCCTCGTGCGCGATCGCCGGGATGCCGAATCGGCTGCCCGCGACGATGCGCTCCTGGGTGCGCAGCAGGGAGGCGGCGCCCATCGCCGGCTCCACCGGGGCACTGCCGAACGGGCGGGTGAGCTGGCCGAGCCCGCGGGGCAGCAGCTCGTCGAGGTCGATCGCGTCGTCCATGTCGTGCTGGTGCGGGGCGACCTCGCCGCCGTCGGTGGCGGCGCCCACCCAGACGCCGTAGAGCTGGGCGATCTTCTCCTCGAGCGTCATCGCCGCTACGAGTGCGTCGACCCGGTCGGCGGTCGGGGCGGTGCTGTCATTCCAAAGTCCCGTGATCATCCCTTTACCGATCCGGTGAGGCCGCCGACGATGTGTCGCTCGGCGAAGATGAAGAACAGCAGGGCCGGCACGATCGAGAGCGCCGTGAAGGCGAGGATCGACGCGGTGTCCTGCGAGTACTGCGACTGGAAGGTCGCGACCCCGAGCGGCAGCGTGAAGTTCGCCGGGTTGTTGAACACCAGCAGCGGCAGCAGGTACCCGTTCCAGCTGGTGATGAAGGCGAGCACCGACACGGTCACGAGCGCCGGGCGGGAGAGCGGCAGCAGGATGCGCCAGAAGAACCCGAGCCTGGTGGCACCGTCGACGACCGCGGCATCCTCGATCTCCGTCGGGATCGCGGCCATAAACGGACGCAGGATGATGATCGTGACGGGCAGCGCGAACGCGGCCTGCGGCAGGGCGACGCCGACCCACGACTCGAGCAGGTGCAGCTGACGCAGCAGCAGGTACACCGGCAGGATCGCGACGCCGAGCGGGAACAGCAGCCCGACGGTGAACATCGAGTAGAACGCCTCGCGACCCTTGAAGCGGTAGCGGGAGAGCGCGAACGCGGCCATCGAACCGAGTCCGACGGCGATAACGGTCGAGGAAACCGAGATGAGCGCGCTGTTGCCGAGGAACCGCCAGAACGCCTCCGAGGCGAGGATGTTCGCGTAGTTCGAGAACACCCACGGCGACGGCAGGCCCGCCGGATCGGTGTTGATCTGCGCGTTGGTACGGAAGCCGCCGAGGATCACGAAGAGCAGGGGTGCGACGGTGACCCCCACGATGAGAAGCGCGAACAGGTAGCGCACCGGGGTCATGACACTGAAGGTCGGCTTGACCTTGGCGGGGGCGATGGTGGTGGTCATCTATTCGACCCTTCCGGTGAGCGCGCCCTGCGTATCGCGACGCAGAGCGAAGCGCTGGTAGAACAGCGCGAAGACGAAGCAGATGACGAACAGGATGATGGCGACGGCACTGCCGAACCCGAACTCGTAGCGGCGGAAGCCGCGGTCGATGAGGTAGCTCGCCATGGTGGTGGACGCACCGGCCGGGCCGCCGAGCGTCATGATCCAGACCAGGTCGAACAGCTGCAGCGACCCGATGATGGAGAGGAAGATCCAGATGCGGATGGTCGGGCCGAGCAGTGGCAGGACGATCAGCCGGGTGGTCTGCCAGCCGGTGGCCCCGTCGATCTGGGCGGCCTCGCGCAGCTCGTCGGGAACGCCCTGCAGGCCGGCGAGGAACAGGATGATGCCGAAGCCGATGTACTTCCAGGTGATGACCGCGAACAGCGTGAACATCACGATGTTCTGGTCGGCCAGCCAGAGCTGAACGAGCCCGCCGAGGCCCGCGCCCTCGAGCAGGCCGTCGATGACGCCGTGCGGCTGCAGCAGCGAGAGCCAGATGACCGCGGTGACCGCCTCGGAGAGCACGTAGGGGGTGAAGACGAGCAGGCGGAGGCCGGTGCGCCCGCGGATCTTGCCGTTCAGCAGCAGCGCGAGCGCGATGCTCAGTGGCAGCTGCACCACGAGCGAAGCGATCACGATGAAGAGGTTGTGGCCGATGGCGCCCTGGAAGAGCGGGTCGCCGAGTGCCTTGGCGTAGTTGTCGAAGCCGACGAACTGGGTGAGGGGTCCGAATCCGTTCCAGTCAAACAGGCTGTAGTACGAGGCCGCGATGAGCGGGAAGAACACGAAGGCGACGAACAGCACGGTTGCCGGTCCGAGGAGCAGCAGCAGTTCGAGTCTCTTGCGCAGGTGGGAACGCCGGCGGCGGGTCGTGCCTTGCGGGGAAGGCGGGCCCGCCGCCGTCGTGACGGGCGGCGTCACGACGGCGGTGGTCGTGGACATCGTTACTTGGCCGCCGCGACTGCCTCGGCGACGGATTTGGCCGTGCCCTGTCCGGAGAACAGGTTGGCGACCGCGTCGTTCAGGGCCGAGCCGACCCCGGTCGGGAGTGCGATGTCGAAGTAGGTCTGCACATACGCGGCATCCGAATTGAAGTCGTAGACGCTCTTGATCACCGAGTCGGAGATCGCGGCGGACGCGGCCTCCTTCACCGGGATGGCGACGACCTCGCTCTCGACGAGCTTGGTCTGGATGTCGTCGCTCGAGAGGAACTCGAGGAAGTCGGCGCACTCTTCGGCGTGCTCCTGCGTGCAGGAGAAGCCGTCGCCGCCGCCGAGCGTCGCGCTCGGGTCGCCGTCGCCACCCTCGACCGCGGGGAATGGGAACCAGCCGAGCAGCGGGTCGAGGTCGGTGTCGGTGAGGCCCTGCATGACCGACTTGTCCCAGGTGCCCTGCAGCTCCATCGCCGCGCCGCCGTTAGCGACGAGCCCGGCCGAGCTGCCGGCGCCCTGCTGGGCGGGTGTGCCGTTGAAGCCGTCCTGGAACGGCTCGGTCGCGATGAAGTCGATCACGGCCTGGCCGGCGCGGGTGAAGCACTCGTCGGAGAGGTCGGCCTCGGCCAGGCCCTTCTTCAGCACGTCTTCGCCGCACTCGCGCACCGCGAAGGTGTTGTAGTAGAACGCGTCGGGCCAGCGGTCCTTGCCGCCGACGGCGATAGGCGCGATGCCGGCCGTCTTCAGCTTGTCGACGGCGTCGTTCAGCTCGTCGAGCGTGGTGGGCGTCGCTGTGATGCCGGCCTGGGCGAACAGGTCGGTGCGGTACCAGAACCCGACCACCTGCGACGCGTACGGGACGCCGTACTGCACGCCGTCGACGCTCCAGTTGCCCGCGGCGGCACCGAGGTCGCCGATCCAGTCGCTCGTGAGCTCGGTGATGTCGGCGACCTGGCCGGACTGCACCTGGGTGGCGAGCAGTCCGCCGCCCTGGTTGAAGTAGATGTCGGGCGGGCTGTCCGACGAGAGCGCGAGCGGGATCTTGGTCGCGAAGTCCTCATTCTGGATCGGCACCACGTCGATCGTGATGTCGGGGTTGGCCTTCTCGTACTCGTCGACGGCGTCCTGCCAGATGCTGAGGATCGGGTCGGCCGTGCCGTTGTGCCAGAAGGTGAGCGTGGTCGTGCCGTCGGCGGAACCGGATCCGTCGCCCGCGCAGGCCGCGAGAGCGCCGACCGTCATTGCCGCGACCGCACCCACCGCCACATACTTTCTGATGCTGCGTGTGTTCATCGTTGAACGCCTCTCGAAAGTTTCGACATCTACGTCGAAAGTGATTAGGATGGCTGGAGTCTACGAGGCGCGTCGCCGCGTGCACAAGTTGTTTTGTGCAACAAATTAGGAATCGGAGAGAAAATGAACGATTCGGATGTCACGGTCGGCCGGGCAAAGCTCGCCGAAATAGCCGACCAGGCGAATGTCTCCCTCTCGACCGTTTCGAAAGTGCTCAACGGCCGCTCCGATGTCGCCGCCGCGACGCGGCAGCGGGTGGAGGACCTTCTCGACGAGCACGGCTACCAGCGCCGCGCGGGTCTGCCCGGCCGCAACACGCTGATCGAGCTCGTCTTCCCCGATCTCGACACCGTCTGGGCGATGGAGCTCATCCGTGGAGTCGAAAATATCGCGAAGGCGAACGGCCTGAGTGTCGTCGTGACCGAGTCGGGCAACCGGCACTCACCGTCGCCCGACTGGATCACCGGCGTGCTGCGCCGCCGACCCGTCGGGGTCGTGCTCGTCTTCTCCGACCTCTCGGCCGATGCCAAGGCCCAGCTGCGCTCGCGGGCGATCCCGTTCGTGATCGTCGACCCGGCCGGCGACCCCACGCCCGACGTGCCCTCGGTCGGCTCGGCGAACTGGTCGGGCGGGCTCATGGCCACCCGGCACCTGATCGAACTCGGCCACTCGCGCATCGCCGCCATCACCGGTCCCGACGACATGATGTGCTCGCACGCCCGCCTCGACGGGTTCCGATCGGCGATGAACACGGCGAAGCTCACCGTCGACGAGTCGCTCGTGGCGTTCGGCGACTTCCACGTCGCCGGCGGGCGCGACAACGCGCGCGCGATGCTCGAACGCGACGACCGCCCGACGGCGATCTTCGCCGGCAGCGACCTGCAGGCCCTCGGTGTGCTCGACGCCGCACGGTCGCTCGGAATCCAGGTGCCGTCGCAGCTCTCGGTGGTGGGCT
>Ga0247740_1000607_pt1 | contig 16646 bp, 17 predicted proteins | sample UWRJL148409B2_FD_180942 | JGI IMG/M metagenome (GOLD analysis project Ga0247740, IMG submission 180942) | Plant litter microbial communities from Arlington Agricultural Research Station in Wisconsin, United States - UWRJ-L148-409B-2 | ecosystem: Environmental > Terrestrial > Plant litter >...
GTGGCAAAGGCGTTCGCGTTCTATCGCACCGGTGAGTTCAAGGCGAAGACGCCGGTCGATTCCCCGCCAGGAGGCTAGCCGTGCACCTCGGTGAAGAACTCCTGACTCTGGGCCTTCTGTTCATCATCTCGTACGTGTTCGGTCGCCTGGGCAAGCTCATCGGCCTGCCCGCGATCCCCATCTACATGCTGGTCGGCCTCATCGCGAGCCCGTACTTCCACCTGTTCCCGTTGAGCTTCGAATCGGCCGACGTCGAGCTGGTGGCGGTCTTCGGGCTCATCTTCCTGCTGTTCAGCCTCGGCCTCGAGTTCGACCAGGACGAGTTCTACGGCAACGCCGGAAAGCTGCTGCTGTCGGGCGGAACCCGCATCGCCATCAACATGGCCGCAGGCTTCGCGCTCGGCATCTGGATCGGCTGGGGCACCCGCGAGGCTCTCATCATCGCCGGTATGACGGCGGCCTCGTCGAGCGCCATCATCACGAAGCTCTTCATCGAGCTGCGCCGCCTCGCCAACCGCGAGACCCCGATCATCCTCGGCATCATGGTGCTCGAAGACGTCTTCATCGCGATCTACCTCGCGATCGTGGCCGTCGTCATCGGCGGCGAGGCAGACCTCTGGACAGTCGTCGCGCAGCTGGCAATCTCGTTCACCTTCCTCATCGTGATGTTCGTGGTCGCGAGGTACGGCGGCAAATTTGTGGCGCGACTGGTGCGCACCAAAGACGACGAGCTGTTCACGATCCTGTTCTTCGGCCTCGCGGTCGCGTTCGGCGGAATCGGCGAGCTGCTCGGTGTCTCCGACGCGATCGGCGCCTTCCTCATCGGCCTGGTGCTCGGCGCGACCAGGTTCCGCGGGCGCATCGAGCAACTCGCGCTGCCTTTGCGCGACGTGTTCGGCGCCTTCTTCTTCCTCAACTTCGGGCTCGCGCTCGACCCGTCGACCTTCGGGGCGGTGCTCGTGCCGGTCGGTGTCGCCGTCGTGATGACGCTCGTCATCAACACCGCGGGCGGCCAGCTCATCGCCTGGCAGAACAAGCTCACGCCGGCCGAGGGGCTCAACGCGAGCGCGATGCTGCAGAACCGCGGCGAGTTCGCGCTCATTCTGGCGACGCTCGCCGTGTCGGCCGGGCTCGACAACCGCCTCACGCCGTTCGCCGGTCTCTACGTGCTCTCGATGGCGATCATCGGGCCGATCCTCGCGGTCAACTCCGAGAAGATTGGTGCGCGCATCTTCCGTCCGCAGAAATCGGCGGCCAAGACAGAACATGACCGGATGGCGGAGGAGAACATCGCCCTCGTCGAGGCCGCGATGGCCGGCAACCAGCTTCCGGCGAACGACGACGACCTGTTCGACGACGTCGAGGCCGAGCGCACCGTGAACGACCCGAAAGCAGAGCAGGCAATGCAGCAGTCCGACGCCGAGAAGCCCGGTCGCCAGCGCGACCCGGAGTACTAGACCGTGTGGTCACTCGCGCGCAGGCCGCGCTGGATCGCCGCGCTCGTGCTCTGTCTCGCCATCGCGTTCGCGTTCGCCGCGCTCGGCCAATGGCAGCTCTCCCGCAGCATCGACGCCGGGGTGCCGGTCGACGAGACCACCGAGACGCCGGTGCCGCTGTCGCAGCTCGCCGTCGCGCAACAGCCGTTGACCGCCGATGCGGCGGGGCGCCGGGTCACCATCGAGGGCACCCTGGTGCCGAGCGACTTCGTCGTGCTCAGCGGCCGACTCAACGACGGCGAACCCGGCTACTGGGTGGTCGGTCACCTGATCGCGACCGCCGACGCCACGAATGACGCGAGCGCGGGCGCTTCGCTGGCCGTGGCGCTCGGCTGGGCCGCGACCGCCGACGACGCGTCATCCGCAATCTCCGACCTGCAGTCCCAGGCTCCCACCGAATTCGGCGGTCGCTACCTGCCCAGCGAGGCTCCGCAAGAAGACGACTTCGAGAACGGCGAGCAGAACTCGCTGTCGACCGCGGCGCTGGTGAACCAGTGGGGTGTCGTGCCGACGACCGTCTATGCCGGTTACCTGGTCACAGACGCCGCGACCGAGGGGCTCGACCAGATCGACGCACCCGCGCCGAGCACCGAGATCCAGATCAACTGGCTCAACATCTTCTACGCGGTCGAGTGGGCCGTCTTCGCCGGATTCGCGGTGTTCCTGTGGTTCCGCCTTGTGAAGGACGCATGGGAGCGCGAACAGGAAGAAGCCGAAGAGAACGCGGACGTAAACTAGAGCAATGGCCCTCAAACCGAAGCTCTCGAACCTGCCGCGAATTAGAAGCGCGCTTCGTCTCTACCGGGTCACCTCCGTCGTCACCGGCGTCTTCCTGCTGCTGCTCGTTCTGATGATGGTGACGCGCTACGGCTTCGGCGTCGACATCGAGATGAACGGCCCCGAGGGCTTCCTCGCGCTCACGCCGAAAGACCTCATCATCGGCGTCAACCTGTCGACGGTCATCCTGATCCTGCACGGCTGGTTCTATGTCGTTTACCTCTACAGCGACTTCCGCCTGTGGAGCCTGATGCGTTGGACGTTCCCGCGTTTCATCATCATCGCCCTCGGCGGCGTGGTGCCCTTCCTTTCCTTCATCGTCGAGCGCCGCGTGCACCGGCAGACGGTGGCGGAGCTCGATGCCCTGCAGTCCGCGCAGACACTGCATTCAGAACAGAACGAGGAGACGTCCCCATTAGCGAAGTAAACAGCACGGCCGCGCAGCCGGTACTCGTCGTCGATTTCGGCGCCCAGTACGCGCAGCTGATCGCGCGCCGCGTTCGCGAGGCGAACGTGTATTCCGAGATCGTGCCGCACACGATCACCGCGGCCGAGGTCGCGGCCAAGAACCCCATCGGCATCGTGCTGAGCGGCGGACCGTCGAGCGTCTACGACGCAGGCTCGCCCTCGCTCGACCCGGGCATCCTCGAGCTCGGTGTGCCGACCCTCGGCATCTGCTATGGGTTCCAGGTCATGGCGCAGCAGCTGGGCGGCGAGGTCGCGAACACCGGTCTGCGCGAGTACGGCGCCACCGCCGTGACGCTCGCACCGGGCACCTCGACCCTGCTCGGCGACCAGCCGAGTGAGCAAACCACCTGGATGAGCCACGGCGACTCCGTGTCTAAGGCGCCCGAGGGCTTCACCGTTCTCGCGTCGAGCGCCTCGACCCCGGTCGCCGCCTTCTCCAGCGACGAGAAGCGCATGTACGGCGTGCAGTGGCACCCCGAGGTGAAGCACTCGGAGTTCGGCCAGCGCGTGCTCGAGAACTTCCTGCACGACGCCGCGGGCATCCCCGCTGACTGGAACAGCTCGAACGTCATCGACGAGCAGGTCGCCCGCATCCGCGAGCAGGTCGGCACCGGCAAGGTCATCGTCGGTCTGTCCGGTGGAGTCGACTCCGCCGTCGCGGCCGCGATCGTGCACAAGGCCGTCGGTGACCAGCTCACCGCGATCTTCGTCGACCACGGCCTGCTGCGCCAAGACGAGCGCCGCCAGGTGGAAGAGGACTACGTCGCCTCCACCGGTGTTCGCCTCATCACCGTCGACGCCGTCGACCAGTTCCTCGACGCGCTCGCCGGAGTCACCGACCCCGAGCAGAAGCGCAAGATCATCGGCCGCGAGTTCATCCGCAGCTTCGAGGGAGCCGCCGAGGCGCTCGTTCTCGAAGCGCAGGGCGACGGCGCCACGATCGACTTCCTGGTCCAGGGCACCCTGTACCCCGACGTCGTCGAGTCGGGCGGCGGAAGCGGCACGGCCAACATCAAGAGCCACCACAACGTGGGCGGCCTGCCCGAAGACCTGCAGTTCAAGCTCGTCGAACCGCTGCGCACCCTGTTCAAGGACGAGGTGCGTGCCATCGGCCGCGAGCTCGGACTGCCCGAGGTCATCGTGAGCCGCCAGCCGTTTCCGGGGCCTGGCCTCGGGATCCGCATCGTGGGCGAGGTTACCCGTGAGCGTCTCGAGCTGCTCCGCAAGGCGGATGCGATCGCCCGCGAAGAGCTGACGGCAGCCGGACTCGACAACGAGATCTGGCAGTGCCCGGTCGTGCTGTTGGCCGACGTGCGCTCCGTCGGCGTGCAGGGCGACGGCCGCACCTACGGTCACCCGATCGTGCTGCGCCCCGTCTCGAGCGAAGACGCGATGACCGCCGACTGGACCCGCCTGCCGTACGACGTGCTCGCGCGCATCTCGAACCGCATCACGAACGAGGTGTCGGGCGTCAACCGCGTTGTGCTCGACGTCACGTCGAAGCCGCCGGGAACCATCGAGTGGGAGTAACGCTCCCCGCATAACGAAGGCCGCGCCCCTCTGGGGTGCGGCCTTCGTCGTTTTGGCCGTCATCGGCGGCAAAGTGCTGTTCCCGGCCCGCGGGAAGAGCAATATGCCGCCGATGAGAGTTGCGGATGACGCGGACTACCGTGATCTAGACGGCGCGCTTCGGCAGTGAGCTGGAAAACCGACACTCCTTGACCTCCGCCTAGGTAGGCGGGGTGGGCCGCTTGCGGAGGCGAATCGGGCCGCGCGCCGTCGAGGGGTCGACCACGGTGCCGCCCTGCGTGATGTCGATCTCGCCGGCGGCGACCAGGCGGCGGGCAGCGCGGCGGGCCGGCTCCATCAGGTCGCGCCACGAGTCGCCGCCGACCGCGCGGGCGGCTTCCGACGGGCAGGCTGTCGCGGTAGCGGCGCGGGTGGCCAGCAGGTCGAGGATGCTGGCTTCGAGCTCGCGATCAGTCGCAGTCACTTTGCGTGTGCGGCAGGCGTCGGAGCAGTACCGCACCTCGTTCCAGTTCTTCGCCCAGGCGGCCCGCCATTCGATGCGGCGGCCGCACGACGCGCACGTCTTCTCGACGGGGGTCGAGCTCTCGAGGTCGGAGGCGCGCTGGCGGTGAGGCATCCCTCGACGCTAGCCGGGCGGCCAGGGGGGAGCAGGGCCTTGCGCCGACCGCCCCGGTCAGTAGTCGAGCAGCCCGTTCTCGTAGGCGAAGATGACGATCTGGATGCGGCTCTGCAGGCCCAGCTTGCTCAGGATGCTGCGGATGTGCGTCTTCGCCGTGGCCTCGGTGACGAACGCGGCCGACGCCACCTCCGCGTTGCTCAGTCCGCGCGCGACGAGCAGGAAGATCTCCCGTTCGCGCGGGGTGAGCGCCGTGATCGCCAGCTCGAGCGGGCGACCGGTGTCGGCGGGCCGCGTGGCGAACTGCTTCACCAGGTCGAAGGTCGCCGTGGGTGCGAGCACCGACTTGCCGCCGTGCACGGTGCGGATCGCGGCGAGCACGAACTCGGGTGTCGCATCCTTCGTGACGAAGCCGCTCGCGCCCGCCCGGATCGCCCGGAATACGGCCTCGTCGCGCTGGAACGTGGTGAGGATGATGACCCGCGTCGTGACGCCCGGCCGCAGGATCTGCTGGGTCGCCTCGATGCCGTCCATGCCGGGCATGCGGATGTCCATCAGCACGATGTGCGGCTGCACCCGCTCGACGAGGTCGACGCCCGCCCGCCCGGTGACCGCCGACCCGACGAACTCGAAGTCGGCCTGCGACTCGACGAGCATCTGCATGCCTGAGACGAAGAGCGCCTGGTCGTCGACGACCGCGATGCGGATCGCGCTCATGCCGCCTCACCCTCGGCGGGCCGCTCGTCGCCGGTGGGCACGAACATGGTGACGACGAAGTCGCCGTCAGTGTCGGATGCGCCCGCGGTCAACCATCCGCCGGCCAACCGCGCGCGGTCCTTCATGCCGCGGATGCCGTGACCGTCGACAGCCACGTCGTGAGCCGACTCGGCGCCCGCGCTCGTGATGCCGAGCGCGAGCCCTGGGCCGCGCCAGTCGAACGAGATTCGTGCACGCGGCGTGCGTCCCGCGTGCCGTAGCGCGTTGGTGAGACTCTCCTGCACGATGCGGAACACCGCGAGCTGCTGCGCCGGGGTCATCGACTTCGCCTCGCCGAAGTGCTGCGAGTCGATCGACATGCCGGCGTCGCGCAGCTGGTCGAGCAGCGCCGGCACCTCGGCCAATCCGGGCTGCGGCTGATCGCCCTGGTCTTCGCGCAGGCCCTCGACGAGCGTGCGCACGTCGATGAGCGCGGATCTCGCAGCGTCGGAGATCGCGCGGAACGCGTCATCCGCCCTCTCCGGCTTTTTCGGCCCGATGAACCGCGCACCGTCGGCCTGCGCGATCACCACGGCCAGGGAGTGGGCGAGCACGTCGTGCACCTCGCGCGCGATGCGGTCGCGCTCACGGGTGATGCGCAGCTCGACTTCGGTGGCGTCGAGCTGGGCGGCGGTGGTGCGCAGCAGGAATCGGGCGCGCAGCTCGCTGTAGTTCAGGCGAAGCGCGAACCCGAGCGCCCAGGCACCCGCGTACAGGCCAAGGGCCACGACGCTGACCGTAGCGAACATCTCGGTTTCGCGTCCGAAACTGCCGCGCCCGACCCACGAGTTCATGCGGAGGCCAAACAAGAAGCCGGCGGCCAGTGCCATGGGAACGCTGAGGGCCAGCGCCACGAATGCGATTCGCCGCGGCGCGTTCGAGGACACGACGAACGCGACGATGAGAACACCGAACGCGACGGGCCAGGTCGTCGAATCCGGTGGTCGCAAGATGCCGAGGAGTTGGAATGCGGGCACGGAGACAATCCCGGCCAGTGCGACCCACGGCAACACCCGTGACAGGGCGATCGACAGTGAGACGGCTATGAGTGCGACCAGCGCCGAGCCGCCGTGCTGGCGCCCCGCCTCGGCGACGATCCACAGCACGAAGAAGACGACACCGACGGCGGGCTCGAGCCAGGGGCGCAGCTTCAACAGGACGGGAGACATAACCTCACGATAGGTCGCGCACCGCTGCGGCCTCGAACCATCCGGCACATATCGTCCGAACTGATGAGAGCGCAAAAAAGCCCCCGACCGAAAAGGCCGGGGGCTTCAGAGCGACTGGCTAGTCGCGGAAGATCGCGAGGAAGCGCAGGATCTCGGTGTACAGCCACACGACGGTGACCATGATGCCGAAGGCGGCCTGCCATCCGAAGATGCGCGGGGCGCCCTGCTCGACGCCACGCTTGATCGACGTGAAGTCCATCACGAGCGAGTACGAGGCGAGCAGAACCACGAAGATTCCGATGGCGATGTTGATCAGCGGGTGCATGCCCTGCACGCCGAACTGGGGCAGAACGCCGGTCCAGACGAGCACGAGGTTGACGAGCTGGAAGCCCATGTAGCCGAAGATCGCGACGGTGAAGATCTGCGTGGCGCGCTTCGACTCGCGGATCTTGCCGGTGGCGAAGAGGGCGAGCGTGACACCGACGACGCCGAGGGTGCCGAACACGGCCTGCGGGACGATTCCGCCGTACGCCTGCTCGAAGATCGCCGAGATACCACCGACGAAGAGTCCTTCGAACGCCGCGTAGGCGAGCACGAGGCCGCGCGACGGCTTCTTCTTGAAGATGTTGACCAGCGCCAGCACGAGGCCGATGATCGCACCGGGGATCGCGAGGGCAGGGATCATCCAACCGACGACGGCGCCGACGAGCAGAACCGCGAAGGCGATCACGATCTTGATGATCGTGTCTTCGTAGGTCATGCGGTCGGTGTCGGTGGGGGTGGCCGACGGGCGGCCGTACAGCTCGTCGAGCTGTTCAGGGGTCATCTCGCGCCCGTTGAGGGTCGTCGACTTGACGACGGCCTTGGTTGTGAACACGGGCGAGTTGTTAAACGCGGGGTTCGCCATTATTTCTTCCTTGAGTCTGTGCGGGAGATTTTCTCCCGTGCTCGATTTTAGCCCAGCAGACCTGAGTAAAGGGCGTGATCGCCCAGAGCGTAGCGAGGCGCTACAGAACAGAGCGCAGCGAAGCGCTACAGATTGAGCAGCACGACGGCGACCACGGCGATCACTAGCAGCAGTCCGCCGAGTCCCCAAGAGAAGAGGGCGAGCGCGGTGACGTGTCTGCGGGGTGCGGGCGCCGCGGCATCCGGCCTGATCGCGGCGGGAACCGCCCCTGTCTTTGTGCCGCAGTAGATGCAGAATTTCCAGGCCGGTTGAAGTTCTGCTGAACAACTGATGCACCGGGCCATGTTCAGAATCCTAGGCGGGTACCGTTGAACGGGTGACCACCACCTCGCCCCTCGTCATCGCTCACCGGGGCGCCAGCGGCTATCGGCCCGAACACACACGGTCGGCATACGAGCTCGCATTCGCGTTGGGTGCCGACGCGGTCGAGCCCGACATCGTCGCTTCGAAGGACGGCGTGCTGGTGGTGCGCCACGAGAACGAGATCTCAAGCACGACGGATGTCGCGTCCCGCCCCGAATTCGCATCGCGCAAGACCACCAAGCTCATCGATGGACAATCGCTCACCGGGTGGTTCACGGAGGACTTCACTTGGGCCGAGCTGTCGACCCTGCGTGCGATCGAGCGCATCCCGCTCCTGCGTCAGGCGAGCTCGAGCTTCGACCGCACCGAGGGCATCCTGCGCCTCGTCGACCTGCTCGCGATCGTCGATAGCGCCACGCTTGCGACCGGCCGCCGGCTCGTGCTCGTCGCCGAGATCAAACACGCCACTTACTTCGCGTCGATCGGACTGCCGCTCGACGAGCTCTTCGCCGACGAGCTGCGCGACTGGGCGACCCCCGCCAACCTCATCGTCGAGAGCTTCGAGCAGTCGGTGCTGATGAAGATCCGCGAGCGCGGCATCCCCGGCAAGCTGGTGTTCCTCGCCGAGCACAAGGGTGTGCCCGCCGACCTAGCGGCCGCGTCGGGAAACAAGGCACGCAGCTACGCCGACCACCTGGGTCAGGCCGGACTCACCCGCCTGCGCACCGAGGTCGACGGGGTGAGCGTGAGCCGCAAGCTGATGCTGCGCCTCGACCTGGGCAAGAACGCCATCGGCGTGACCGACATCGTCGCCCGCTCGCACGCCGCCGGGCTCATGGTGTTCTGCTGGACGTTGCGCGCCGAGAACAAGTTTCTCGCCAAGAACAACCGAGTGCGCGGCGAGGCCCGCGACTACGGCAACTGGCGCCGCGAGTTCGAGCTGATCCTGTCGAGCGGCGTCGACGGCGTGTTCGCCGACCAGCCCGACCTGGCGCTGGCCGCGCGCGACGCCCGCTGACCTGGGGACCTCGCGCGAGCGCCCCTCCTGTGCCAAATGCAGGAGATTTCTCTTTCCTGGCCCCGCGATCCGCCTAAATCTGTGACTCGCGGTGATTTCTCCTGTATTTGGCACGGTAGCGGCCACTTTCCGGCCGACCTCGCGGCTCCTTACAGGTGGTCGCCGCGCAGCATCGCGCCGATGAGTGCCGCCTCGACCTCGGGCCACGCGTACAGCACCTGGCGATAGCTAAAGCGCAACACCCGGTAGCCGAGCGCGCTTAGCACCGCGTCGCGATGGCGGTCGCGATGGAACGCGACAGGGTCGGTGTGGTACGCGGCCCCGTCGACTTCGATGATGAGCTTCGGCCCGATGCGGAAGTCGACGCGGCCGACGCCGGGGATGTGGATCTGGCGCGAGATCTTCAGCCCGAACTTCTTCGTGCGGAACCAGAAGATCGACTCCGTGCCCGATTCGCAGATGCCGTCGATCGCGTCGAGGTACGCCCGATGGCACTCGGGTGAGGTAGCGACGAGATCGTTCCACTCCGCGATCAGCCGGGGCCGGTTGAACAGCACCGAGTCGGCCACGGCCGTGACCACGTCAGGCGTCTGGCACGCGATGACGTCGGCGAGGCAGTCGACCGTCGCGAGCATGAACCGGGATCCGTCCGCTTCGTCTCGCCAGTGCACGCAGGTCGCCGGGTTTGGCGAGTCGGCCAGGCGCTGCGTTTTGTCGAGACGGGTGCGCAGACGCGCATCGTGCGGATGAACCGCCACATGTAGATCGTCGGTGGGGTAGCTCCAGAACCCCTGCAGCTCGAGCGCCGACAAGCCGGTGAGCCGGCCGCCGACGCGCACCGCCTCAAGCAGAGTGGGGTGGGTGCCGTCGAGCGCGAACCACCCCTGGCGCACCCGCACGATCGAGCCGGAATGCACGGCGGACGCCAGTCCGCGTCGGGTGTGACCGTCTTCGTAGAGCTCGAATGTTGCGGCGAGCCCGCCGCGGCGCCGAACCGATTCTGTAATCGAAATCATGCGCACACACTGATTGCCGACCCATGGTGCGCAGGGGTGGCATCCGCGATCTGTGCACTCCGCTTCTCTCCCGGGCCAAATGCAGGAGAAGTCGCACCGAGTCACACGTTTCCGCGGGTAGATCGAGGCTCGCGGTGAAATCTCCTGCATTTGGCACGGCGGCGGGTGGAGGCGGGGCGGGCGAAGCGCTGACGGCCCGGGCGGGTGTCTGCGGCGGCACGTAGAATTGGCGCAAATGTCTTTTGTGCCCAACATCATGGAGCCCGAGCCGTCGAACGACGGCGAATTCGACGACGCCCTGCTCAAGGGGTTGAACCCGCAGCAGCGTGAAGCCGTCGAGTTCCGCGGGCAGTCGCTGCTCATCGTGGCCGGCGCCGGATCGGGCAAGACGAGTGTGCTCACCCGCCGCATCGCGGGCCTGCTGCAGAGCCGCGAGGCGTTCCCCAGCCAGATCCTCGCGATCACCTTCACCAACAAGGCCGCGGCCGAGATGCGCGAACGTGTGCACCAGATCGTCGGCAACGAGGCCGAGGGCATGTGGATCTCGACCTTCCATTCCGCCTGCGTGCGCATCCTGCGGCGCGAGGCCGAGCACTTCGGCTTCACCAAGAGCTTCACGATCTACGACTCCGCCGATAGCCGCGCGCTGCTCAAGCGCATCCTGAAAGAGCTCGACGCCGACCAGTACGGCTTCACGGTCTCGAGCGCGTCGGGCAAGATCTCGAAGCTCAAGAACGAGCTGCAGGATGTCGAGAGCTACGCGCGCGGTGCGAACTTCAGCGACCCCGCCGAGGTCATGTTCCTCGAGATCTTCCGCCGATACACGCAGGCGCTCAGCCAGGCCAACGCGTTCGACTTCGACGACCTCATCGGCCAGACGGTCTACTTGTTCCGGGCCTTCCCGGTGGTCGCGGCGCACTACCGCCGCCGGTTCCGCCACATTCTGGTTGACGAGTACCAGGACACCAACCACGCGCAGTACTCGCTCATCCACGAGCTCACCCGCTCGGTGCGGCCCGACATCGCCGACGAGGTCGAGGGCAAGGGCGGGCTGGTCAAGACCAAGCGCGACGCGATGGGCGCCATCCCCGGCGCCTCGCTCACCGTGGTCGGCGACAGCGACCAGTCGATCTACGCGTTCCGCGGCGCCGACATCCGCAACATCGTCGAGTTCGAACGCGACTTCCCCAACTCCAAGGTGATTCTGCTCGAACAGAACTACCGCTCGACCCAGAACATCCTCGACGCCGCCAACGCCGTCATCTCGAACAACTTCGACCGTAAAGACAAGAAGCTGTTCACCGACATCGGCGAGGGCCACAAGATCGTTGGTTTCACCGGCTATTCGGGCCACGACGAGGCGCAGTTCATCGCCGACGAGATCACCAAGATGCACGACGAGGGCATCGCCTACAAAGACATCGCCGTCTTCTACCGCACCAACGCGCAGACGCGTGCGCTCGAAGAGATCTTCATCCGCTCGGCGCTGCCCTACCGGGTGCTCGGCGGCACCAAGTTCTACGAGCGCGCCGAGATCAAGGACGCCATGGCCTACCTGATCGCCGTCGCCAACCCCGCCGACCCGCTCGCGCTGCGCCGCATCATGAACGTGCCCAAGCGCGGAATCGGCCCCGCGACCGAGACCGCCCTGCAGTCGTGGGCCGACGCGCACGAGACCAGCCTGCGCGACGCCGTGCGCAACGCGGGCGAACTCGGACTCGGGCCGAAGGTCACCGGCGAGATCCTCGAGTTCGGCAGCATCCTCGACGAGGTCATGGCCAAGGTCTACCCGCCCGAGGGCTCAGAGGCCCGCCCCGCACCCGTCGCCGACGTGCTCATCGAGCTGCTCGAGAAGACCAAGTTCGTCGAGTCGCTTCGCGCCAGCCGCGACGCGCAAGACGAGGCCCGCGCCGAGAACGTCGAAGAGCTCGTCGCCGTGACCAAAGAGTTTCAGAAGAACAATCCGGATGGCACGCTTCTCGACTTCCTCACCGAAGTCTCGCTCGTCGCCGCCGCAGACGACCTCGACGACTCGAGCGGCACCGTGTCGCTGATGACCCTGCACACGGCGAAGGGGCTCGAGTACGAGGCCGTCTTCCTGACCGGCGTCGAAGAAGACCTGCTGCCGCACCGCATGTCGGCGGGCGAACCCGGCGGCCCCGCCGAAGAACGCCGCCTGTTCTACGTCGGCATCACGCGCGCCCGCCAGCGCCTGTTCATCTCCCTCGCGATGACCCGCGCGCAGTACGGAAACGTCAACGTGGCCATGCCGAGCCGCTACCTGCAGGAGATCCCCGCCGACCTCATCGACTGGCGCCAGTCGCCCGGCATGGCGAACTCGCGCGGGGGCACCGAGCCGCGCGCGCTCAACGCCCGTCGCGACGGCTCGTCGTGGGGATCGTCGCTGCGCGAGGCCGCGGCGCTGCCGCCCGGCAAGCCCAAAGAGAAGACGCAGTGGGCCAACATGGTCACGAACGTCGTGCGCGACAACAGCACGCTCGAACTCGCCGCCGGCGACCGCATCAAGCACAACGACTTCGGTGAAGGACGCGTCACCGCCGTCACCGGCGAGGGCAAGAAGCGCGTCGCCGAGGTGCAGTTCGACACCGCGGGGCGCAAGCGCCTGCTCATCCAGATAGCTCCAATAGAGAAGGTCGAATAGTGCCAGAAGTAGATGACACCGTCGTTCTGTTCATCGGCGACAGCGTCACCGACTGCGGGCGCCGCGACGACGCCGACCGCAATCTCGGCGACGGCTACGTGCGCCTGATCGACGAGGCCTTCGCCGCCGGCGGAACCCCGGTGACGATCGTCAACCGCGGCACCGGCGGCGACCGGGTGCGCGACCTCAAGGCGCGCTGGCAGAAAGACGCACTCGATGTCGCGTCCGTGCTCGTCTCGGTGCTCATCGGAGTCAACGACACCTGGCGCCGCTACAGCGAGAACGACCCGACGAGCGTCGCCGACTTCGAGGCCGACTACCGCGCCATCCTCTCGGCCCTTCCGAGCCGCGACGAGACGGCGCTCGTGCTGATCGAGCCCTTCCTGCTGCCGGTCACGGCGGCGAAAGCGGCCTGGCGCGAAGACCTCGAGCCGAAGATCGCCGTCGTGCACGCGCTCGCCGAAGAGTTCGGCGCGGTGCTCGTGCCCGCCGACAGCTACCTCAATTCACTCGACGACGACCCGGCCGAGATCGCGGCCGACGGCGTCCACCCCACGGGGTACGGCCACGAGTTGCTCGCAAAGCTGTGGCTCGACACGATCGAAGCGGCGTCGAACTAGCTAACCCCAGGTGCCGGCGGGCGAGGCCACGACCGGCACCGGCCGTGACGACCAGTGCGCGCCGTTCGCGTAGTGGCTGGTCGCCCAGGGCGAGGCCCAGATGGCGCTCTCGATGACGTCGGTGCGGGCGGATGACTCGAAGCCCGCGACGATCGCGGCATAACCGGGGTTTCCGTGCAGTGCTTTGGCCGCGTTCTGGGCCGCGAGGTCGAGGTTGGCGTAGCTGCCGAGTCCCGACCCGCCGCCCGATCCCCAGCCGTTGTTGAGCGGGTTGTTACGGTTCCACCAGTCGTCGGTGCCGTTCTCCTGCCGCATCCAGCGGGTGAATACGGTGACGTTGCTCTCGCTCAGCGGGAACTCGGCGTAGAGCAGAACGAGCTTCGCCCAGTCGTGGTTGGTGCCGCCGGCCGACAACGACTTGTAGCCGGCGGTGGCCGAGAAGGCATCGCGCACGACGGTGGAGTCGGCGACGTCCTGCGGCACGTCGAGCGACTGCGCGCGGGCGAACAGTGAGGCGGTGGCCCGCTCGCCCGGCGTCGCGGGAGGCGGGGGTGCCGGGGGAGCGATCATCGTGAGCGAGGCCAGCGCGAGAGCCGCGGCACCCGCGCCGACGGCCAGCACCCTGCGGTGCCTCGAGTAGATCTGCCGCCGCGTCACGCGTGCGCCCGCGCCGGTCGGGGAGCGTGCGCCCGGAACGCCGCCAGGTAGTGCCGCGCGGGCCACTGCCGCAGCCGGGCGGGCAGCCGCGGGTAGACGGCGGCGAGCACGCGCACCGTGCGGTCGAACCGGCGCTGTCGCCGCGCACCCCACGGCAGCCCGAAGGCGGCGCGGGTGGCCGGGTCGAGAAAGCCCGCGGTGAGAAAACGCATGGTCGGCATCAGCGCGCGCACCCAGAACGGAGCGGCAGCCGGATACAGCAGGTCGTGACTCACCCGTCTCGCCGTGTCGTCGACGCGCAACTCGCGGAGGCTGTCGCCCCAGTAGCGCGCGAACGCCGCCCGATCCTGCGGCCAGAGTTCGGCCGGCATCTGCAGCGCGGTGCCGATGACCGCGTACTGCCGGTACAGAGACTCCGCGTCATCCGGAGCCAGATCTCCGAACACCGCCGTGTACACGGTGAGGGCCGAGTCGTAGAGGGTGGCGGCGACCCAGAGCTGCTGCCGCGGGTCGAACGCGTCGTAGGCGTCAGCGCGCGTGCCGGGTTCGGAGTGCACGGGAGTGTGCGCCCGGTCGACGTAGCCGACGATGCGGTCGACCTCGTCGGGCGTTCCGTAGACGAGAACGTAGAGGTAGGTGAGGGTGTGGCGCAGGCGTCGCAGCGGGTCGGCGGTGAAGTCGCTGTGCTCGGCGACTCCGCGGCCTACAGACGGCATCGCCAGCTGCAGCAGGATCGCGCGCGCACCACCGGCGAGCAGCACGGCCTCGTTAGAGATATCGCTCAAACGCATCGGTGAACCTCCCGTCTCGCACGGCGAGTTTACGGCGACGGCCCGGGTGATCACCACCGCGTGCCCCCAGCATTGGGGTACGTCGGTAACGGTTTTTTCTGTCCCCTGCCCGTTTCGAAACCATGAGCGCTGCTAGGTTTCTGACAACCGCTGATGAAAGCGGCGTAAATTCCCGGCGCGGTTTCCTAGAACCGCGCATGAACAGCGACCCGCCGTCGCTATTACGCGAAGAGGTACAGATATGGTCTGGGGGGACCACACCCGAAGATTTGCCGCGTTCGCGGTCGCTACTCTCACGTTCGCCACGCTCACCGCGTGCGCGTCCCAGCCGGGCGGCGGTGCCGACGCGTCGACCGACGCCTCGCTCACGCTCGCCCAGACCAAGTCGCCCGTGCAGCTGCTTCGCAACGAGGCCGCCGACCGCATCGACGAGTTCATCGTCGAGACCGTCAACGAGACGGAAGACCTCTCCGCTCCCTGCAAGACCGCCGAGGCCGACCCGCTCGGGCTCGAGCGCTCGTGGACGTCGAGCGTCGAGGTGAGCATCAAGGCCGGCAGCGCCTGGCGTGCCGACATCGTCGCCGACGAGCTCGTCGCGTCGTTCGAGGCGCAGGGCTGGGTCGCCTCGCGCGGTGCACCATCGGCCGTCACCTATACCGGGCTGAAGAGCGAGAACTCGACGGCGACCATCGGGCTCAGCGTCACGCATGAAGACGCGGCCACCGGAACACCCGCGAAGCTGCAGATCACGACGAAGGGCCCGTGCGTGATGACCGGCGGCGCCGAGTCCGACGAGGTCACCAAGCTCGCCGAGAAATCGGCGGAGTAGCCCGACCCCGTGCGGCAGCGTGCGCGCTACCTCCCGTTAACCCGACATCTGTAGCTTCCTCAACGATCGGCCGAGACGGCCGGACGCTAAGGGGTGGGTCATGGTCGGTGGGGGCCGGTTTGTAGCAGTGACGGTTGCGGCGATCGCCGTGGTCGCGACGCTGGGTGCGTGCGCGAGCGCGGGGGACTCGCTGTCGTCGGGGGACGACAGCGGCGTGACCCTCGCGCAGTCGAAGTCGTATGCGCAGCTCCTGCGCAACGAGGCGTCGTCGCGGCTGCCCGAGATCGTTCTGAAGCAGGTGGCCGAGTCGACCGACGTGTCGATCCCCTGCGACGACGACCCGGCCGGGCTCTCCCGGTCGTGGACCTCGACCATGAGCATCCTGGTCACCAACTCCACGGCGGCGCGGGTGCAGCAGGTCGCCGACGACCTCGCTGCCACCTTCGTCGAGCAGGGCTGGAAGGCGGCCCACGCCGACGAGTCGACGGACACGCTCGTGGTCACCCGGCTGCGCAGCGCGACCTCGCTCGCCGACATCGCGATCACCGCTACGTCGAAGGCGACCGACCAGCAGCCGTCGATCGCGATCACCGCGACCGGTGTCTGCGCCATGACCGGCGGCCCCGAATCCGACGAGGTGGCCATGCTCGAAGAGCGGGAACCGGCAAACGCCGGGTAACCCTGCTGGTAGAGTTCCCCATGGTCAAAGTCTCTTGACATCGAACTATCTCGCAGTCGAGATGACCCGGCCTTCCAGCTAACGACGACGCGCGATTGGATAAGCCCCGTGGATCTTTTCGAGTATCAGGCCAGGGACCTCTTTGAGTCCTACGGAGTGCCTGTACTTGCCGGCATCATTGCCGACAGCCCAGCAGAAGCCCAAGCAGCAGCCGAGAAGATCGGCGGCACCGTCGTCGTCAAGGCTCAGGTCAAGGCCGGAGGCCGCGGCAAAGCCGGCGGCGTGAAGGTGG
>Ga0247740_1000608_pt1 | contig 16637 bp, 7 predicted proteins | sample UWRJL148409B2_FD_180942 | JGI IMG/M metagenome (GOLD analysis project Ga0247740, IMG submission 180942) | Plant litter microbial communities from Arlington Agricultural Research Station in Wisconsin, United States - UWRJ-L148-409B-2 | ecosystem: Environmental > Terrestrial > Plant litter >...
GCGCCCTGTCCTGGTGGTGTAGTTCGTATTTGCTGATTTGAAGGTAGCTTGGCGACATTACTCTCACTGAAGTGAGGGATTACCTGAAAGGAAAACAGTTGCAGTAAATAGCGCACTCATTTCGTATTCGTACCTACGATCTTGATTGTTTATGGGTATGTAAGCCACGTCCGCGTTAGCACCATTCTTTCGCACGCGGTCTTACTAAATAACCGATACTCCTCTCATAGCCTCCTGGTTCTGTGGTGAGTGCGTATTGGGTAATGAGTGGTCTTTATGAGGCGAGCTAAACGTGATTAATATTGGGCATTTCCCTTTTCTCCGAGTAAAGCAGTCGGCTGTTCAGTGTATTCCCAGATTCAAATCCTCTTGTACTTTACAAAAGAGATTTTACGTCGCTATTTCAGCGTTCGAATTATCTGATTAAACGTAGCTAGCAGCTCTCAGGTTGCGGTAACCATAGTGGATAAAACACCACATCGATTAAGGGTAGGGCTCTCCGACCCGCAACTGAACAATACCGATCATAAAAAGTGACTATAGGAAGTACCGATGTAGCTTACTGATCGGTCGGTCCTCGAACGAACCCCCCGATCACGTGCAGCCTCTATCGGTATAAGGCTAAACGTTTCTCCGACCCCTGAGCTCCCTTGCCCGGAGGTGCCAATTATTTCACCATACTAGTAGCAGTTCTTATTGGTTGAAATATCTATGTGGACTGTGCCGTTGCTGTGCAACGCGCTAGGCAGGGATAATCAGAGGCTATTACCGTCTGAGCCTAGCTGAGATAAATCCTGCAAGGTTATCCTGCACCACCTGAATAGTAAGTTCAAAAGTTTGATTGGTTTACACAAAGACTTCATCCATGTGTAAGCTAGGCATCAGCGGACGCAATATCATTACAATGCATCTATGGTCCGATATATCGCATGTAGAGGCAGGCTTACTGCAATAGTATCTCAGGAGTCAATGTCTCACGCGTCGAGTTTATAAGCGGCATTATCCCACAGCATGGATTCAACACCCAAGTGCAAAGCTTTCTAGAGGGTAAAAATCACCCCTCCTAATACACTTGTGAGTAGCTACTGAAAGGTGCACGCAGACCAAAACCAAAGTCCTCCGACAAACCTCAAACCCGTCCTCGCCTCTAGAGAGCAACAATGTCCCGCTTCGTAAAATATGCCTCAGTCGCAGGCAAGCAAATTCCGATTTATGTGGCATCCGAAGTCCAACATGCGGGCTATAAGCGCGTGGTTGATGTAATTGACTCAACCATCCTCAATAATACCGTGGACAAGGTGAAATCGGCTCTAGAGAACAACACACTATTGTCAGCATCTCAGGCATCCAGCACAAGCTCTGTCACGATCACGTATGTAACCGATTGAAAGTGAAGACTAACTCACTGACGAAGACAGTTCTATGCCCCACCCGAGTGACATGGACCCTAATGAACACAGCTCCGTTCTTATGCAGGATTTCCAAGGAGGGAAGGTTGCGAAAGGACATGTCACTTCTGATGAAAGCAAGCAACAGGTAGGCTCGCCCCCTTCCAGCTGCTATTAGTGCAACATGAGTTGACTAAATCCCTATAGAGTGCAGTTTAAGTATGGGAGCTACGCACCTACTGGATATTCTTGTTCGGTTTATAGACGTCTGCTTGATTTTGCACGAAGTCACTTTCCCTGTGCCAGCAGGTGGGCTATTCAACATAAGTGCTGCCTGATAGTAAACTGTAGTCGCAGCATCAATGCAACACGAAAACTTTGTATTGCTTAGAAAAGGAGAGGTTGTCGCCCCACCTGATGCTCATACTTTGACAATGAAAATGAATGTGCTCCTGCCCACTTCTTTGTAGATTCTCCGCCGGTGCCAAGGCTTCCTGAGAGCCAACATATTCTTCATGTAAAAGATTGCAAATAGGGATGTTGAAGTGCTTCTGAAGCTGTGGGTCTCTTGCTGTGATCGATGACTAGTAGAGACTCGATAAAATCCAGTAGCTCCAGCGATACCGAGGGCTTTGGAAGCCGCTGTAGTTCCTCCCGCAAAGTTCCTCCTTTGATAAGCCTCGTGCCATCATGGGGATTGTCCATGACCGCTAATTGTTCTGCTAGCTCAAACTCCTCCTTATAGGGCTGGTAATCAACAGGTTGATTTAGCGGGCCAAGGAGACGGATGATTTTCGCGATGCACCACGCTTCTGTAAACCCTTCGATTATCTTGTCACTGGGACCAAATAGGGGGTGCGGTGATAATCGACGTGCCAACTTCCAACTTAGCTTTCGCTCGGAGAGGTAGATGTGAGTACTAACCGTAACACCAAGTGACCATACATCAGAGGAATGTTGACACCCCAAGCCTTGCCAGACCTCAGGCGCCCGACATGGCAGGCTTTGACCACGCTGTTTTGTAGAACCCTCAGTAATCACTATGAATATGAGCGCTGTCAAACCCGAGGTAAGAAGGACACCTACAATTCCCTAGATCTCCCAGCTTGGCAATTGGCGAAAGCCCATCGATATCGGAGACGTAAACGTTGTTTACATTAACATCTAATCATTTAGTACTGGAAGTATAAATGGGAAACGAACAATTTACCTGTATGAACGACACTGAGCTTTTTGAAACGTCCAAGAGCCGACAGGACCGCTTTAGACACCACTTTTGGCAACCTTGGGTCACCTCGGAATCGGTTGGCCTGGACGGATCGCAAATCCAGGTCCATCCATTCAAATACCAGGCATCCCGGGTCATGTTGATCTTCATTTGACCGTACTGTATCGTGCAGAGTTCGGATGTACGGGCACGAGGCAATTTCGAGGATCTTGTAATTGCTGTGTTCTCGCTTCAAGGCAATTCTTTCATCGTTGGTAGCAGCAGATTTAATCACGGCCCTCGACTGACAGTGAGCTGTTAATCCTTGTAGCACTTGAGCAGAGAGAGCCATACCATTCTCCTTGGATTAAAGGATTGGACAGCACCCGGGCTTTGAAGACGCTGGAACCTTTTAACTGCTCCAAAAGCTCATACTTTCCTTTTCCCCCTCGAAGCACTTGTCCAATGCGCAGCGCCATATTTTCCAAATAGGTGGGAAAGCGAAATGGTGCGTATGTACGCGACGAGTCCTGGAGGAGGGAGGTTGTTAGCGCGCATTTTTGGCGAGCGGCCGGCTCGCCCCGCTTTGTCATGTCCCGCCACAAGAACCTCAGCTCGTCCCCTTTTACTTTCCCCCACTCCTAATGCATTCTTGCGCGTTTCCGTGCTTTGCGCGTCACCGCCCAAAATCTTGCTGCCCCCATCGCCTCCTGTTTTTCTCCACCGCTGCTTCGCTCCCCTTGGCCCTCGCCTTCAACGCCACCCTCCAATTAGCGGCCGCGTCTCCGTTCCTCAGATCCCCTCACTATCTTTCTCCTCTTCTTTACGCCCCGGAACCGATGGCGTGAGGGGCCACGTCACAAAGACCGTGGGAGGCAATGCCTTCGGATCGACGGATGAGAGGTCACGCAAGGACTCGTCGGAGATGGATGTTCTCATGCGACTACACACGGCTGCAACTAGCAGCGTTAGCGAGAATCCAGAAGACGGTCTTCCCGTCGGAAACCCAATTGAAGTCGCAAGCGACGTGTTTGGTGCTAAATGATGATGGGCTTGGGCCTATGTGGGAAGGCGAGGAGCGACAGAAGTCTCTCTGGAGAGCATCTCCCGCTCGGGCATCTTTGCAACCTCAATGGCCAGTTACGGGGTAAATTCTAATAAGGTCTACTAATATATTAATTCGACCCCAACGTGCGAATATTAGAATGCACCACCCCTAGCAAAGCGCCATCTCAAAGGCCCAACCACGAGACCGGTCCGCCAATATCCCCCCCATGGAATCTGCGAAACGATCCCATGCGGCCGCCGAACCCACTTCCCCTTCCACCCACGCGACAACCCATAATCGATCTCGTAATACAAAGGAGACATTGAAGGTGAGAGGAGCAAGGGAGCGAAGGAGGCATAGGCATCGCCAGAGTCTTGCTGAGAAAATCGAAGGCGCTATATTGGATCTAGGGCCAAGCCACGTAAATCATTAGCCATCCGTCGTCTTTCCCGCGCAAATATAGAAGATCCATCCCCTCCCTGCTTAGCCATGCTTGCCTCAGACCCTCTCTTCCCTTTTTGGTTTGCCGAGATGACACCCAGTACGGTTCGTGGTTTGACAACCTCTGCCCGCTCGAAATCAATTACCATCACTTAACCAGTCTCCTCATTCCACAGTATGTATGGGCGAGCGAGGGGACGGATGTAGGATTTAAGAAAGCACAAGGTAATGAATGAGAACCAATCATTGCCAAAGGATCGTTCGGTATTGCCAAGTAAACATTCTCAGCATTCCATGTCCGACGATGTCCGTTGAGCTTCGCGCCGTTGATCTCATCCAGAGCCTTAGCGTGTCTAGCAACTCGTATGTCGGCGCGAAAAATATCACTCTAGGAAGCAGAACGATCGCCCTGCTCCTTCGACCCAAGAAACTCCTCGTCATCCGCGATTACTACGCGTGTAAGAAGGGACCAAAGATCTTATTCACAGAGTGTAAGATATGCTTTGCGAAAATGCCCAGCAAGGAAATCCCATGTGTAGACCCTTTCACACTACATCTGCAAACCATCGATGTGATAAAGCTTCATGGGCTGTGATTCGCCTCTTCGGGTCAATATTCGTCATCTTTCCGACTAGATCCTTGAATTCTGGGTCAATATCTTTCCATAGCGCGAACGGCGCCCGAGGAAGTTCTTTGTTGAAGCCCTCTGCAATCACGGTGAATATTTGGGCCCAAGGGCTGTCTCCTAGATGCTGGAGCAGACCGCCCAAACTCTCTGGGTCAGAGAAATAGGACAGCTGTCGTTCGAGAACGACGGCCAGCTTGTCCACACCTTCCTTGAGTTCTTCGTCGGCGACGGCGAAAATGACCCGTTTCGTCAGGGCATAGATGCACTATATTCCAGCAAGTCAGCAATGGAAAGATTTTGGTCGCGCAAAACCTACGACAACCCCAAACGAAAAGATATCTGATGGCTTATGAACCTGACCAGATGCATGAGCCTCGGGGCTTCGCCACATCCAATTCCCAACCTGCCTTCCAACAATGGCAGAATCATCCGCAACATAAGCAGCATCGTCGATGTCGGCAATCTGGACCCGGCGAATGGTAGTATTGCCGTCTGTTCCGTTCCAATGCACCATGATGTTATTTGGCTTGACATCCGTATGCACGATGCCTTTCTCGTGCAATGTCGCAATGCCTCGAAGAGAGTCCCTCAATATTCGTTTTATCGAGGGAAGCGGCACGTCTTTCTGGGCGAAAGAAAGGAGATGATCCTTGAAGTATATGTAGGCAAACATGGATTGATCAGGAATTGTGTCTTCGGCCACGCGGATGTAGGGAGAACTTCGAAGGTCGTTGGACATGGCCTGAAAGTACTTGAAGTCGTTATTTGACACACTCTTCAAGACGTATTGCTGGTTACCAGCTCTATGGACGGAAAGTTAGTAAAGTGTAGAGCTTTGATGTTGGGAATACCTACGAAGCAAGATATACGCGTCCAAGCAGTCCTGATTTCTCTTGTAGAATGCGTTCAACGAGATACCGACGGCCCGATTCGCCTACGGTTCGCGTGATTGCAGCCATGAGGGGACTGCTGGGGGCGGCGAGTTGTCCTGTGTAGGAGTAGGGTTCAATAGGTAGTCATGCCTTCGAATACAGACAAGACAGAAAAGAAGCCGGTTCGAAAAATGGGTATACGTCCATATACATAGCACAAGGATAGAGGGGGCGTAGAGTGGACAACTCTCAGAGCGCGTAAGAAGGCTTTCCGTGAGCGACGGCCCATGCTCCCTTCCAGCCAATCAGAGACGAGTTTTGCCCCAACTAGCGCCTGCTAACTATGCCACATCTATGACTGCATCACAACGGTAGGTTTGATGAACCGTGCCTCATTTTCATGTTACAGAAACGGGCGCATGTGCATTTTGAGTGCGTCCGTTTGAAGTACGAGACGAAATTTGCTCTCTACTGGTTCATAATGAAGGCGCCCACCTAATTTGTCGTTGTCAGATGTGGGCAAATATCACAGCTGATAACCTCATTGGGTATTCAAGAATGGAGGTCGTTGCCAGCTGCAAGGCAGTTCTCAGTTGGTAATATCTCCCGTATAAAAGGAGAAGAACAACCATCATATCTCAAATTCTTCCAACATCTGCCTACCTCATCGACCATGTCATCTTCGCAACACTTCTTGAAACTGTCGCAGCTCTTCACCACAAACAACTACCACTTGTACCGTTCCATTTAAGTGCGTACTGGGTAATGGATATACTTCGAAGTGAATTTCCGAATGATGCTCATGTCCATTGTGGAAGAATACACTATCGTGCGAGAGCGATCACCTACCCAAACATAACAGTAAGGTAACACCAACACCGATCTGACACCAACAGTAAAATCGAAAGAGCTTATTGGAACGGGTATTTCTACCCAACGATCGCTCGCAGGACGTTGCATCTGGTCGAGCCGCGCGTGTGTAGGGGTGTAATACGCCAGGAACGACGATCTAGTCCTGGCGGATTACGCTCGGCAGCGGTGAATCCTCCAAGAGAACTCAAGCCTCGTGTCAATCTACATGATTCGTTTCAAAACACAGACCGGAAACCGAGGAGCACAGTTCACCTGCTCCTTAAATTCCAGATGCTGCCTTCAATTTTCCTTCGCACGAGCCCCTGAGCATATAAAAGGATCTTCGACACCCGCACCAACCCACATCACCGCCCAAACTCGACTAACAGCAATCCATTCAACATGCAGCTCAAATCAATCCTATTTACTAGTGCCTTAGCGACTCTCGCCGCATCCCTCCCACAAACCCTCGTCCCCAGAGACCCGATCGGCCAAGTGTTCCAATACGACCCACCTAACGAACCAATCGGCGACCTCCAAGTCACTGAATGCGGGAACTTGAACGGGAGTGGCAACTGGATCCGCTTGAATGCGGGCTATAGATGTGTGTTTTATTTGTAAGCCGTCTTGTCTCCATCGTCCGCCTGCGGACGTGAAGTAGTAGTTGCTTACGGACCGGCTAGCAAATACAATTGCAATGAACGGATAGGGGGAGAGGAGGGACTCGGTAGCAGTGACAGCTATAGCTATCAAGAACTTTCGGCGTTTGCGGCGTCCTATAAGTGCTGGTTTGGATGAAGCTGGAATGAAGTCCGTAGAACGATAAGCTTAAGCAAGAATAATTTCAGCTTCATGTGGAGCGATCCACCTGTAAAGTCCAGTCATAATGCCACTACACGAGCTTCGTTGAAATCTCCACACGCTTGAGACGAAACATAGGAAGTGGTCCGCTAGAACGACATCATCAGCACTACAACCGCAAGATGCCCTGGACACCAGTCATCAGTATGCTTAGAAGGAATGTAGAGCGCTAAGCCGTAACCAAAGCTCAGAAATTATTACAATTCGGCTTGAGCCCACTGTATGTAAAAGACGCAATAATGTAGAGTGCTCCCGAGACCAGTAGAAAGCTAGCAAAGCGTAGCAAGAAGGGTGTAAACCTCATAACCTTGCGAGCTTCACTAGCAAACGAGAGAGAAGATAGGCCGCTTATGAAGTCATACAAGAAGAAAGGTTATTACAAATTCATCGGAGAGACCTCTTAAGCGATAAAGACCAATCCAACCCCATCGCTATGCCCATGTATACTGTAATCGTACCATACCCTCCCCTCTCTCTGTCCCCATTTTACTCCTACCCATTCTCACCCCTTAGCATTCCACCGGTCATTATACGCATTAACTGCAACCGCAACCTGTCTATAGAACCAATTCCGACTCCCCTCCTCTCCAACAGGGATAAACGGCCCATTCGTGCCCCCCTTCAGCACAATCCCCAAACCCGTGCGCTCCTTGCTAATAGTCTGCACATCCTTGAGCGGAACATCCCACTCCGTCTTCAACGCCTTGGTCCGCACCATGAGGATACCGTTGTATGTCAGTAAGACCAACATATCCTTGTTCTGCAGCTCCAGATGCGCGATGTAGTCTTCGTTGAAGTACTTCCCGTTGTCGAGGGTCTTGAGCCAGAACTGGCCGAGCGCTTCGCGCTGCGAGTAGGGACGGATAACACCGTCGGTGCCGATGAAGCGCGTTAGACGGACACGGTCTAGGCCTTCTTGGTCGAAGACAGTGGTGGTGTTGCGGACACCTTCTGCCATGTTTGAGGCGAGGTCAAAGGCGCCGATTGCGGCTTTGGTGGGTACGCCTAGTAGACCTTTACCCACGCCTTTCACGAAACCCAGGGCGCCTTCCTTTTCTGCGCCTTGGATGGGATGGCGGGCGAGACCGCCGAGACCACTTGCAAGACTGCTTGCAAAGGCGTTGCCACCAGCCGTGATGCCGTAGAGGGCGTGCTTCGGGCGGTTGCGGGAGCGAGACATGCGTCGCGAGTCTTGGAACTCCTTGTCGAGCGTTGCAGCGGATAGACCCTTGGACATGCTGCCAGTGAATTTGGCCATGCTGTCTGAGAAGCCAAAGACCGACTTTTTGACGAAGCTCGACGCGCCCTTTGCGATACCAATACCGAGTTCTTCAGGGCGGTCGGAATTAACCAGACCTTGGTACGGCTCGTAGAAGATATCCGCAACTCCAGAACTGACGTTTGTGAAGAGACCAACGGGGTTTCCAAGGAAGTCGGCGGAACCAATAACTACGTGCACTTGTCGAAGCGACTCCTGTACGTAATGGCTCTTGATATGGGCAACTAGAGCATCGGTAGATGTACGTGCGTTCTCGAGCATCAACGCGTTGTATCGGATCGGTGCGTCGTTGACGTTACCGATTGACATAGTCAAAACGTTGACAGCGAACATGAGCGGATTCGACGATACTGCGGTATCTTCGGCGTTGATACGCTCCGTTCGGACAAATGACAAATCGAACTGCATTGGCTGGAGATGCAACAGCTCGAAGTAAACGTCCTGTCCGGATTGCTCTTGCCTCGGCTCCGGAATGTCAAGTGAGTCATCCCAGAACTTGCCCTCCTTCTCTTCGGCCCATGAAGCGCCAGGTATCTTCGCAAAGTCGAGCATGGCAAAGATGAAGTCTTCGTCAATTTCGACTGTCAACTGCTGAAGGAGAATGGTGAAGTACTTGATGTACAGCACGCCATAAGAGTCGTCCTTGACGCGAGCGATGCTTGTCTGGAAGATGGGGTGGGCCTCCATCTCCTTGCCAGTCTTCGGGACCACACTGGGATAGAGGATCAGCGGGAAGATGCCTCCGTATAGCTGATTGTCGATCTGGATCCATTTGACGTGAAGGTTGACCATTTGGTAGAGCGCAGAGTCAGAGTACTTTAGCTCGATGTCGCGTAGCGTCAGGTAGACAAGCTCCTTCAGGTGGCGATTGACGAGCGAAACGCCGATGCCTGCAAAGCGGAGCTGCGCCTTGAAGGTGACGTCGGTGTCCACTTCCTTCACTTCGAAGCCACCCGCCGTGGAAGACGAACCAGTGCCAGACTTCTGCTTGTACAAACTCTTCGACTGCTTGAAGTTGGATAGCTCGAGCGTCTGCGTAGGTCCACTGGCAACGACGTTCAGATCAATGATCTTCTGCCGGTTCTGACCTTGAGCTGGTGGCAGCTTGAGCGGAATCAGGTTACCAATCTCAGCGAGCTTGACGTGTCGCTCTCTTCCATTTGCACTGAGAACGATCTCTTTGTTCTTGCCGGCCGGGAAGTCCCATGCGTATGGCATGATGCTCCGCGGTGGCAGCCGGTATCGAATCGGTCGGAAGCCAGATCCACGCTCGTCTTCGTCCTCGTCAAGATTGGGGTTTGCCTGCCAGTAAAGGAACTCCTGGTCGCTCATGTTCTTGAACGAGAAAGGCCAATGCTTGGTCTCGATGGTGATATGGATGAAGATCGTGGCGCCTTCCATTAGAACGTCAACTCGCACCAATTTCTGACGCTGGCCAGCCTTTGATAGCTTGACGTGTACGTTGCCCACATTGGAGATGTTGAATGGAGATGACCATTGGTTGTTGACGCCAGGATAGCAGAGCGATAGTTGGGGATTACCACCTTGCTTCAGCCATTGCAATGGAAGCAGCTCTCCATCCTTGACAGACATCCACTCGGATGATCCCGGTTCGCGGATGTTCACTTCCTCTTTCATCTTGTTCTTGAGAATGAATCGAGGAGTAAAGGTAATGATCTTGGTCAAGTTGAACTTGCCCTCTCCTTCTGCGACGCTGACACCCAGATGCATTTCCGATCGGGCTTTGGTCGACGGGAGTGCAACGGCGTAGTCACTTCCAATAGCGTCAAGACTCTGCGGTTTACTCCAGCTGGAATCTCCCGCTTTGATGATTGCGCGATTCTTCTTGTCTTTTGTCGGAAATGAAAACATAAGTGGCATGGATTTCGCATCGTCATTGTCGTTGTCGGTCAGGAGGCCTTGTCCGGCAGTCGCTCGCGCTTGGCCCATAAACTGCTTGGCCCGTACATCCAATTCGATCCCTGTGCGATTCAGGATGATGTATGGGCTGTAGATGGTCACCTTGAACGATCCACCGCCATCGGGATAGTTACTGAAAACGTTAGTCGCTATCTCAGGTTGGGGGCTACGGCTAACTTACAAGAAGTGCATATTAAGATGAAGAGTGAGGTCATTGGCATCCTTCAACTCCAATGTCTTCTCCCTCCTAAAGCTCTCCCGGTCCGTCGAGTTGATGATGCCAAACTTGCTTGCTTTAAAGGCTGTATCTTGCATCTCCACACTAATGAGCAGCAGATGTGAGAGTTCCACGACGTGGACAGGGCTGACGCCTCCTTTGCGCAAAAAGTTCGTCCAGTCCTTCTTCGTGTTGCTGTCGTAGATCCTGTACTTGAAGTCGTACGGCAGTAGGTTCTGCACTTCGACTGGAGCACCTAGACGGAGCCGCATGTAAGGGTACACGTTGGTGAGCGGATCCTTCTTGTCATACGAGGCATGCAATTGGAAGTAAAACGGCGGCGATTGCTCGTCTGATTCCCCGCGACAAGTAATGGTCCGCGTAGGTCGCTTGAGCAAGTCCTTCCAGTGTAAGCGCTCATCTGACCAAGCGTAGCCGAAACCCTGGTCAGGGCGAACGACGATGCAATGCAGGAAAGCTGCGCCGACCGGTGCTGGTCTTGCGTCTCCAGGAGCGACCTTCTCGATCTTCAGGAGATGGCCTTCTTCGGGACTATAGATGCCAAGCTCAATGGGTATTTGCGTGTTGTTCTCCAGCAGAAGCGGTGACCTGAAGGTAATGTTCTTGACATTGTCAGGGCCAAGCTTGACTTCGACAAGAATGCGATGTTGCACTCGGTCCTGCTTAGGCTTGAGGTTGTAGAGGAACTCTCCTTCCCTGTGCACAGGAATGCGCGGGATCGAGTCAAACCCACTGCCTTCGAGTCTGATACCAAGAACACCAGTAGCTCCCTCTGTGGACAGAGATTCACGAGTAGCCGAGGCATCTTCAAAGCGCCATGGCTGTTCATCGCCCTCCTCGAGCTTAGCAGCATAGCCTTCTTCTTGATCCTTGCCTTCTGCCCAGACGTCGAGATTGAAGCCGGTGTAGTTCCGTATCCGGTACGGCGCATCACTCCCTCGCGGCTTCGATAGGACATCCTCCTCGGACGTGAGGAAATCGAACGACTTCGAGCCCAACGCGATGGTGGCGGCACTGATCGTAAGCTCCATGGCCTTGCGAGAATACAAATCCACCGCCAATCTGTCAGGATTTTGGTCCTTCGCCATGTGAAAGCCTAGTTGCCAAGGCTCAATCAATGGCTCCCATGCAGACTTAGAGAAGTTGTAGACGTTGATAAGGGTATCAATCGAAGTATCAGCGGTCATAGCACCGGACCAATCCCGTACGTCGACTCCGAACTTCTTCACACGCCAATCGATCATCGGCATCTCGTGAACATCGCCGATGAGAACGACCCGTATGCCTTCAATATTGACAATCATCTCTTCGCGCTTAAGAACAGCAGAGCCAGGCCTGGGCGGCAGTGAAGGTGCGGCGCCATGTTGGCTAGATCGTCTAGTAGCAAGCGACTTGGCCGCGGGCTTCGAGGAGGCTGCCTTGCCCACAGTAGACTTTGGCTTCTTCGAAGGCGTGCCAGGCTTGATCTTTTGAGCCTCATCGCTTGCCAACTTCTTGTCGTCGTTTCCTCCCGACATGGCAGATGCGCGATTGACGATCTGCATGGCGAGCAAGATATCTCGAAGTGACAGCCGAAGAACAAGGGGCTCAATGTCGACATTGATGCTTGTGAGCGAAGATTTGGTGCCCTGGTTTCGCATGTCCAGAGCGGTCTGGATACTAAAGTCGTCGAGAATGCGTAGCCGGCTCGTCTCGAAGCGATCCATCCGACAGAGAAACATACCAACCTTGTCAACCTGCAAGGTCATGGCCTGCTGCTTGGAAACCAAGACCTGCTTGGTACCCAACACAATGGCTTCCGAGCTTGAGATCGCGGGATTGGCGATCAGCACGACCTGTGCGTCCACGAGATTAACGCGGAACGACAAATTCATGCCACCTTCATCAGGCTTGGGCGTAGCATCGGGCTTTATCGGTGAGCGCGACCCGTCTGGAGACATGATCTCCGAGTCGCTGTCCGGATCTTCGGCTTCAGTTTCGTCATCGATGGCAAGAGGCTCGTCGGTGGCGAGCCCAGCGTTAGCGAACGCCTGCAGCGCGAAGAGGTAGTCCAAGGCCAGTATCATCCTTGGGCTGTCAATAGTAAGAAGGGCGATCAAGTTCTTCTCTTGGCCGCCCGATATGGATACGCTCGCCATGAATTGCTGTTTCACGTCGTTGTTGATCAAAGACATGATCTTGCGGAACTTGTTCGCTCCTTGTGCTCGGCTGTCGCGAATAGTGAAAGACTGAACAACTAATTCCGCCTCAAGCGCACCGTCGCTTATCATGCGTAGCTTGACGTTTGTCTCGTTGAGAGAGAATTTGGACAAGCTTGCAGCCTCGACGTCGCCAACAGGTTCACCTTCTTTGGACTGGACCAGCTCTAGACCGATAGCGCCGATCTTGAAGACGAGATCGAGCTTCGTCCACTTGCCTTCTTCGGCATGTAGCTCTGGTCCCTGGGTGGAAACAACGTCTTTGGGAGATTCTTCGGTAGGCGTTTCTTTATCGGTCAGACGCCTTGCGGGCCCGGTAGTCGAGTCTGGAAGCTCTTGGTGGATGTCTTTTTCGATGACTTCGTCCGCCTCTGTGGCAAATGCGCTCGGAATCGTCCGCGACAGCTCTAAAGCGAATTTCATCTGCTCCGGTGTGAGTCTGAGGTTGATGTTCGACATTGATCCCTTAATTTCCAGGTCAGGCCGCTGCTGATCCGGCTTGTGATCCACCATTGTGATGTTGAAGTCTAGGTCGACCTTGTCGATGAGCTCCAGTTCCTCTGATTGGTCGCCCTCGTAGTGGAGCTTTGATGTCAGCTTAATGTTCCGGATACCAGCAGAGATCTTGTTCGCCACGTCTGCGCCCTCAGAGTCGTCCAAGGGAACGAAGCTGTTCTTCGCGTAGATCTCTCCCAGATTTGCAGTGAGGGTGTCTCGATCTGGTTTGTCCGAGATGACCATTCTCGGGAACACCACGATGGGCGTGCTGATAACAATATCGAACTGCATCTTGGTGGAACGCTGCTGAATCTGGGTCGCTTGGTTCGTAGCGGCCTGACGTGCAGCATTGAAGATGGCTTGCATCTTGCCGAACTTGACTGCAAACTCCATTATCTTGCGGAACGGCTCCGTGAGGAAATTGATTTTGATAGAGCCCGTCTTGAGTGCGATCGACATGTCGTAGCCGGGATAGCTCTCCAAGTCGCTGTCGAATGTCTCGTATGTAAAGTCTGCCAGATTCTTGCCCTCAATCGTCACGAGCTGGCGCATGGGTGATTCCTCGGGAACGCCTTGGTTGACATCATCGACCAAGGACAGGTTGCCCAACCGTCCTCCAATGCGCATAGCTTTGCCGTTAAGGAAGATGCCGACATCTCCTGAGCTCAGACTCAGCGTCGCTAGTCTGATGCCATCGTTATTGAGGACGACAGCAATGCGCTTCAATTCGGCTCGAATGCGGATCTTATCTGGGTCAGCTTGAGGCGCCTGTTGGACCTGGTTTTGTTCCGTCTTGTCGGTGATCTGTGCTTGCTGGTTCTGTGGCTGGTCTTGGTTGGTAAAGGTGAGTAGAACGAAGTCTAAAAGCGTCAAGAGCGTCTTTCTTGTGACAATGAGGTTGATAGTCGACACTGCAACGTCCAAGTTCATCGCGATGCCCTCGTACTTGGTCTGGAACTCTGGAGACTCTTTATTGACTTTCACAAACTTCAACGAAAAAAGATCCTTCTGTTCGTCTGCTGACGTGTCTTCTGAAGTAATGAGGTTTCGGAACTCCGGAAGAGGGTTTTCCTCAACGTGATCTACGACAGCAAGACTCCTCAGGCTCACTTCAGCAACCATATCAAACGGCTCTTGATAGAAGTGTAGGTCGAAATGCTCTGCAACCAGCTCGACTAGCAGCTGGTCTGGTTTCTTTCCCTCCGTGTCTGATTTGAAAAGAGAGCCCTGGAGCTTATCGACGGTGAAGTTGAACTCAAAGTTACGTTGATGTAAGTTGGTGTCAGTCGTTGACTGCGCTTCAGTGGCATCTTCGAACTTCTCGTCCTTGGCACTGTCACCTTCATCCTCGACGACGAGCTCATGGTCTTGTGCAGCAAACTGAAAGGACTTTGACCTAGGTCTGCCCAAGGCATCCTCATTTGGTCTTGCTTCGCTGGTTGGCTTTAGGTTTGATGGACCCTTGGCACCTTCAACGACCTGCTTGCTCGGCTGGTCATCGTTGAATTTGGGTACCGCGACATCGATCAACTTCATCAGATTCTTGTACTTGGCGTCCGATATAGAAGCATGGAGCACAGGAAGGTTGCCAGAGACGCGGAACTTGGTGAGCTCTGATCCTTTGGGAATGATGCAAATCTCGACCTTGAAGTCCATGTTGATCCTGTCAACGATATGCAGGTTTGAGCCAGCCACCGTCAGTTGCGCTCGTGTGTCCTCTATGGAGGGACCGATGAGAACCTGGGTGGAGCTGAGCTTGACAAGGAACTTGTCATACATCAAGCCTTCAAGGCGTCGATAGTCTGCGTCAGTATACTGGTGTTTCTGTTTTGATTGGATGTCGTGTAGAGTACTCTTGTCCACCAACTCGCTGGTGACGCTGATGTGACCAGCGTCGAGAATCAGACAGTTGCTTGACTTCTTCGTGACCGAATCTGGGATGATGATGAGAGGGGCCTGCAGATCCAGCTGTGCGTTGATAGTCTTATGCTCTGTCAAAGCGAATTCTAGGCCAGCCCGCGTTTGCTGACGGATACCCTCGACAGTAGCCCCAGCTGTCTCCATGAGAGCTCCTATTGACTCCATATGTCGCTCCGGAGGCTTGAAGAATTTCGCCACTTCAACAACGAACTTCGGGTTATAGACAAACTCCATACCCTTAAGCTTCATGGTCAAGGCGGTATCAGCACTTCCGTCAAGAGGGTTGTTTTCGAAGGAGAGCTGGAAGAACGGGTCCTCTTTCTCCTCCTCTTCCGCGTCCTCATCGTCCTCCTTGGAAGTCTCATCGTCGTTGAGCTCTTCAATTCGTTTGTCGTCGGGAACTGGGGGAGCATCTTTGATGGTGATGATCTGCTCAAAAAGACTGCCCTCCGTAGTGCCGTCGTAGAGACGCATACCCTCGAGTGCGACCTTCACAAACATGGAGTCAGTCCGTTGCAGGAACTGGGTGCTGAAAGAATCGAACAGAAGGCGGAGGATCTCGTTCTTCTTGCCGTGGGGGTCGCGCTTGAGGGTGAAGCTACCAGTACGAAGACTCATATTGACCTCCAACTTCACGTATTCTCTCGGCATGTCGACAGACTCAGCAATTGCCTTCTTTTCGTCCCAAGCAATTGCATCGTACAGCTCCTTGCGTTGCTCTTCCGAGATCTGAGTGTTATCGTCCTTGTTTTCCTCCTGCTTGCTGCCCCAGATCCAAGAGCCCCAGCCCTGTTTCGGAGGCGCCTTCTTCACGCCAACGTTCTCCTTGCGGAGCTCGTTGCGAGCAAGCGACCGCCAGAAGCGGAGGTCTTCGTACGTCAGCTTCCGCTCAAGCTTGTCGAGATCCTCCGCCTCCGTCGCGGTGAGCTTCTCTTCGCGCTTCTTTTTCTTGAACAGCTCAATGTACTGCTTGCGGTCATCTCGTCGTTCCTTGAAGTATTCCCAGCTCCATCGCCGATTTCGGTCGTGTATCTTGTCGAGGACAGCTTGGCCAGCGAAGCGCAGCCAGCCTGCAGGATCTTCCTTGGGAGATGACTTGGGCTGGAACCTCTTGTACTCTTGGTGTCGGATGAAGTAGTGGAACAGGTCAACCAACATCAGCGCATCTCGGTATTGGTCCTCATCGACAATGAAGCCCAGCTCGTCGAAGAGCAAGCGCGCCTTCATCTTCGGTCGGTCGGGCTTCCCAGTCTTGTCCATCTCCAAGCCCATGCGCCCACTGATAGG
>Ga0247740_1000609_pt1 | contig 16625 bp, 15 predicted proteins | sample UWRJL148409B2_FD_180942 | JGI IMG/M metagenome (GOLD analysis project Ga0247740, IMG submission 180942) | Plant litter microbial communities from Arlington Agricultural Research Station in Wisconsin, United States - UWRJ-L148-409B-2 | ecosystem: Environmental > Terrestrial > Plant litter >...
TTCATGAGAAGGCTGTGGATCTCACCCGGCTCGACCGTCAGGTCGATGTGGTCGTTGGCCACCAGCGAACCAAACCGCTTGGTGATCCCGCGAAGTTCGAGCTTCATGTGAACCAATCTAATGTGCGGACTTCGTCGGCCGCGTGGAGTAGGAGTTAACGAGGTCGGGGAGACCAGCAGGTGCTGGTCTCCCCGACCGGTGTACTACGTGTGACTAACCGAGGTAGGACGCGACGGGGATCGAACCGTCGATGATGCCGGCCTGGATCGCGTCGAGCTCGCCCTGCAGGTCAGGGGAGACCTTGTCGGCGAAGTTGTGGAACTCGGCGTAGCCGACTCCCTCGTTCTCGAGGGTGCCCACGTAGGCGTCGCTCGAGAAGTCGCCATCGGCGGCGGCCGTCACGACGTCGCTGACCGACGTCTTGATGCCCTTGAGGATCGACGTGAGGATGATGTCCTCGGTCGTCGGGTCGGTCACGAACAGGTCGGCGTCGACACCGACGAGGGCGATGTCCTTGCCCGAGTCAGCGATGGCGGCAACGGCGCTCTGGTAGATCGGTCCACCGACCGGGAGCAGCACGTCGGCGCCCTGGTCGATGAAGTTCTGAGCGGTCGACTTGGCGACGTCGTTGGCCTCGAAGCCACCGGTCAGCGTGTACGCGTCGGGGTTGGCCGAGTCGTAGCCCAGAACCTGGACAGCGGTGCCCTTCTCCGAGTTGTAGTACGCGACGCCCTGGGCGAAGCCGTCCGAGAAGATCGCGACGGTGGGGAAGTTCAGGCCACCCCAGGTCGCGACGATTCCGGCCTTCGAGTAGCTGGCCGCTGCGTAGCCGACGAGGAACGCGGCCTGGGCCGTGTTGAACACGATGGGCTTGATGTTCGGAGCGTCGACGGTTCCGTCGAAGTCGTTGTCGGCCGCGTCATCGATGATGGCGAACTCGACGTCGGGGTTGGCGAGCGCTGCCTCGACCGTGGCGGCCGAGAGGGCGAAGCCGACGGTGACGATGAGGCCACAGCCCTGGTCGACGAGGTTCTGGATGTTCGGGGCGTAGTCGGTCTCAGCGTCCGACTGGACCGTGATGGGCTCGACGCCGAGGCTGTCAGCGGCCTCGGTGATGCCCTCGAAGCCGAGCTGGTTGAACGACTTGTCGTCGAAGCCGCCGAGGTCGGAGACCATGCAGGGGATGAAGTCGCTGGCGGCGGGTTCGCCGGTGCTGTCGTCAGTGGGTGCTGCTGCACAGCCGGCGAGCACGAGGGCGCTCGATCCGATCAGTGCGATGCCGCCGAGTACGCGGCCGCGAGAGGTGATTCTCAAGGTGTCCTCCAAGGTGCTGCCCAACGAGGAACGTCGGGACATAGTGCCTTACAGGTTACATAAAGTTACGAATCCCGAAACGGGGAAATCGGGGCCGTCGCTGAATGGTTACCAATTCGCGACGGCCCCGAAATCAGCCGGACATATTGGGGCCGAAAACCCGCCCCCACCTGCTTACTTGGGGGTGTTCGGGCTCGTCACCGTGAGGGACCCGCTGATGATGTCGGCCCGCAGCTGGTCGATCTCGGCGGAGAGCTCGGGAGTGACCTTGCTGGCGAGGTCGTGGAACGGGGCGATGCCCACGCCGCCGTTCTCCAACGTTCCGACGTACTGCTTGTTGTCGAACGTGCCGTCGATGCTCGTCTTCACGATCTCGACGACCGCGTCACCGGTGTTCTTGAGAACAGACGTGAGGATGATCGGCCGCAGGTCCTCCGGCAGCACGTCGTACCCGTCCGTGTCGACCCAGATGACCGAGGCCACTCCGTTCGAGTCGAGCGCGGCACGGGCCGCGCCCTCGCCGACCTGGCCGGCGACGGGAAGGATGACGTCGGCACCCTGGTCGATGAAGCCCTGCGTGGTCGTGAGGCCCTTGTTGATGTCCTCGAAGTCACCGGTGAACACGCCGTCCTGAGTGGCCTTGTCCCAGCCGAGGGCGACGACAGCGGTGCCGTGCACCTCGTTGTACTTCGCGACGCCGTCGACGAAGCCGTCCATGAACAGGGTCACGGGCGGCTGGTTGCCGCCGCCGAAGGTCGCGACCTTGCCGGTCTGCGAGACGCCCGCGGCGAGGTAGCCCGCGAGGAAGGCGGCCTGGGCCGTGTCGAAGACGATCGGCTTGACGTTCGGGGCATCCACGACCTCGTCGACGATCGCGAAGTCGATGTCCGGGTTGGCCTCCGCCTGCTCCGCCGTGGCGGGGGCGAGCTCGTAACCGACGGTGAGCACGAAGTTGCACCCGGTGTCGACGGCCTGCTGCACGTTGGGCGCGAGGTCGGTCTCAGAGGTCGAGACGAGCACGTCCACACCGATGCCGAAATCGGTGGCGGCCTGCTGGAGGCCCTTCCAGCTCGCGTCGTTGAAGGAACGGTCGTCGAGGCCGCCCGAGTTGGTGATCATGCGGGCGCAGTACTGCTCGCCACTCCCGTTCTCGCCGGGCTTCTCCGGGGCGGGGGCACAGCCCGCGAGCAGCAGCACCGCTGCGCCGATCACGGCGCTCGCGCGTAAGGCAATTGACTTCGACATGTCGTCGGTCTCCTCTGACAGACCGCCTGGACGGCGGTGGACTGAAAACGACGCTAGCCACATCGGCAACCGCGCATCCGGGCGCTGAACCCCGGTGAACTCTTCGTTACCTTTTCGTTACCCGGAGGCGTCGAAAGCCCTTGTGAGAGGCGCTCAGGTCACAGAACGTCGTTACGCCCGGAGAGTTTGAGGGCGTCCACGACCGCCTTGACGCGCTGGGCATTGGCCGTCGTGGTCACGAGCAGGGCATCCGGAGTGTCGACGACGACGATGTCGGTGACGCCGATGAGCGAGATGAGTCGGCCGCTCTGGGCAATCACCACGCCGGTCGAGGCGTCGGCAAGCACCCGTGCGTTCTCGCCGAGGATGGCGAGGTCGCTCTTGCGTCCGCCGGAGTGCAGCTTGGCGATCGAGGCGAAGTCGCCCACGTCGTCCCAGTCGAAGTCGCCGGGGATGACCACCAGCCTGCCCTCGACCGCGGCGGGCTCGGCCACCGAGTAGTCGATGGCGATCTTGGTGAGGCGCGGCCAGACCTGGTCGACCACCGCTCCGCGACGAGGAGTGTCCCATGCCTCGGCCAGCTCGAGGATGCCCGCCAGCAGCTCGGGCTGAGAGCGGCCGAGCTGCTCGAGCAGTACGTCGGCGCGCGCGATGAACATGCCGCCGTTCCACAGGTGGTTACCGTCGGCGAGGTAGCGCTCGGCCGTCGCGAGATCGGGCTTCTCGACGAACGAGTTGACCCCGACGGCGTTGGGCGCGCCCTCGATCTGCAGCGGTCCCGCGCAGTGGATGTAGCCGAACCCGATCGCGGGCTCGGTGGGCGTGATTCCGATAGTCGCGATGTAGCCGGCGCGGGCGGCGGCGATGCCCTCGCCCACGGCCCTGCGGAATCCGCGCTTGTCCTTGATCACGTGGTCGGCCGCGAACGAGCCGACGATCACGTCGGGCTCGCGCTGCAGAAGAATGGCCGCGGCCAGCCCGATCGCCGCCGACGAGTCCTTGGGTTCGCTCTCGAGCACGACGTTGAGGTCCTGGAGCTCGGGCAGCTGCTCCTCGACCGCGGCCCGGTGCGCACGACCGGTGACCACCATCACACGCTCGGCACCGGAGAGCGGTACGAGCCTGTCCCACGTGTCCCGCAGGAGCGTCTGGCCCGACCCCGTGAGGTCGTGCAGGAACTTGGGGGCGTCGGCCCTCGAGAGCGGCCACAGGCGCGAGCCGATACCGCCCGCGGGGATCACGCTGTAGAAGTCGTCGAAGGGTGTCGCCATGACGACAAACATAGACTTAAGGAATCATTCACCTGTGCGCCACAGCACGAGCCTCGCCCAGTCACGCCCGGTTCGTAGCCTCGAAGGCATGCGAGTAGCCGTCGTCAGCGAGAGCTTCCTCCCCACCGTCAACGGAGTCACCAACAGCGTCAAGAAGGTGCTCGACCACCTCGCCGCGAACGGGCACGAGGCGATCGTGATCGTGCCGGCCGCCGGCGCCCCGAAGCAGTACGCGGGCTTCCGCGTTCACGAGGTCCCCGCGATCGCCTACCGGCAGTTCCCGGTGGGGCTGCCGAGCCCGCTGGTGCAGAAGCTCATCGCCGACTTCAGGCCCGACGTGATCCACGCCGCGTCCCCGTTCCTGCTCGGCGCACAGGCGATCGCCGCGGGCGGGCGGCTGGGCATCCCTTCTGTTGCGATCTTCCAGACCGACGTCGCCGGGTACGCGCGCCGCAACCACCTCGGCGCCGCCACCCGGGTCGCCTGGCGCATCGTGCGCTGGATCCACGAGGGCGCCGACCTCACCCTCGTGCCGTCGAGCGCCTCGATGGCCGACCTCGAGGGCGCGGGCCTGCACCGCCTCGAGCGCTGGGGCCGGGGCGTCGACCTGGTCGGCTACCACCCCCGCAATCGCACGGATGCCGCCACCCTTGCCCTGCGTGACCGCCTCGCACCCCGCGGCGAGGTCGTCGTCGGCTACGTCGGCCGGGTCGCACCGGAGAAGCAGGTCGAGAGGATGACCGCCCTTCGCGGTCTCGAGAACGTGCGCTTCGCCGTGATCGGCGACGGACCGTCCCTGCCCTCAGTGAAGCGCCAGATGGCCGGAATGCCCACTACTTTCCTCGGATCCCTGAACGGCCGCGAGCTCGCCACCGCCTACGCCGCGCTCGACGTGTTCGTGCACACCGGCACCGAGGAGACGTTCGGTCAGACCGTCCAGGAGGCGCACGCCTCAGGGTTACCGGTCGTCGCGCCACGCGCCGGCGGCCCGATCGATCTGGTGGACCACGGGACCAACGGGTTCCTCTACGACCCCGCCGAGCCCGGGCAGCTCCGCGCGTTCGTCGAGGCGCTCACCATCGACGAGGCCCTGCGCGCCCGTATGGGCGAGGCCGGTCGGCGGTCGGTGCTCGGCAAGTCATGGGCCTCGATCTGCGAACAACTCATCGGGTACTACGAGACGGCGATCGCCCGCCGCTCGGCGCCCGTCGCCTTCTAGGACCACCGCGCAAGGAGGGCTTGCGCGTGGCCGGGCGTCGTGCATCCCGCCGCAAGAATCGCGTTTCTTTCCAAAAGTATCTTGAGGACGAGCTATTTAGGTTGGCCTTACCGGCGAGTGTCCGACAGTCCGAATACACTGAGAAGGTCCGCTTTCCGGACATTACCCGGCCGCACGCCGCACTGCGACGGCGGCCCTCATTCCGCAAGGAGGGGTTGCTCGTGCCAGAGAAGTCGGCGGGTACCCTGGCGAACGACAGGCTCGTTGCGCCAAAGATCAGTTTGCCCAAGAGGCCAGCGGGAACGCTCTACCGGGGACGGGAGGGCATGTGGTCGTGGGTGCTGCACCGCATCACCGGTGTCGCCATCTACTTCTTCCTGCTCGTGCACATCCTCGACACCGCGCTCGTGCGGGTGAGCCCCGAGGCGTACAACGCGGTGATCAACACCTACAAGACGCCGATCATGGGCCTCGGCGAGATCGCCCTCGTTGCGGCCATCGGTCTGCACGCCCTCAATGGACTGCGCATCATCCTCATCGACTTCTCGAGCTGGGGAGCCAAGCACCAGCGCCTGATGTTCTGGATCGTCATCGCGCTGTGGGTCGTCCTCCTCCTGGGATTCATCCCGCGCCAGCTCATGCACATCTTCGGAGCCCACTGATGACCACCGTCGAAGCCCCCCGCAGCCCAGCGCCCGCCGTCCGCCGCAAGCGCGGCATCAACCTCGAGAAGTGGGGCTGGATCTACATGCGCGCGAGCGGTGTAGTCCTGGTCGTGCTGATCTTCGGCCACCTCTTCGTGAACCTTGTCGCCGGCGAGGGTGTGAACGCGATCGACTTCGCGTTCGTCGCCGGCAAGCTCGCCGACCCGTTCTGGGTCGTGTGGGACACTCTGCTCCTGTGGCTGGCCCTCATCCACGGTGCCAACGGCATCCGCACCATCATCAACGACTACGCGAAGAACCCGCTCGTGCGCCGCATCCTCCTGGGTGCCGTCGCGGTGTCCACCGCCGTCCTTCTCCTCCTGGGAACCCTTGTGATCTACACGTTCGACCCCTGCCCCGCCGGCTCACCGGCCGACCTGCTCCCCAGCTTCTGCCCGGTGCCCTAGCGTGCCGGACTACGAAGACGGCGCCGTAGTAGACGGCGTCCACTACCACCAGTTCGACATCGTCATCGTGGGCGCTGGCGGTGCAGGGATGCGCGCGGCCATCGAAGCCGGACCGCACGCCCGCACCGCGGTGATCTCCAAGCTCTACCCGACCCGCTCCCACACGGGCGCGGCACAGGGTGGCATGGCTGCCGCCCTCGCGAACGTCGAGGAGGACAACTGGGAGTGGCACACCTACGACACGGTCAAGGGCGGCGACTACCTCGTCGATCAGGACGCGGCTGAGATCCTCGCGAAGGAGGCCATCGACGCGGTCATCGACCTCGAGAACATGGGCCTCCCGTTCAACCGCACGCCCGACGGCAAGATCGACCAGCGCCGCTTCGGCGGTCACACCCGCGAGCACGGCAAGGCGCCCGTGCGCCGCGCCTGCTACGCCGCCGACCGCACCGGCCACATGATCCTCCAGACCCTGTACCAGAACTGCGTCAGGCTCGGCATCAACTTCTTCAACGAGTACTACGTGCTCGACATGGTGATGACCGAGGTCGACGGGGTCGAACAGCCCTCAGGGGTCGTCGCCTACGAGCTGGCGACCGGTGAGCTGCACGTCTTCCAGTCCAAGGCGATCGTCTTCGCGACCGGCGGCTTCGGCAAGATCTTCAAGACGACGTCGAACGCGCACACCCTCACGGGTGACGGCGTCGGCATCATCTGGCGCAAGGGCCTCCCCCTCGAAGACATGGAGTTCTTCCAGTTCCACCCGACCGGCCTCGCCGGTCTGGGGATCCTGCTCTCCGAGGCGGCCCGAGGCGAGGGTGCGATCCTGCGCAACTCGACCGGTGAGCGCTTCATGGAGCGGTACACGCCGACCTTGAAAGACCTCGCCCCCCGCGACATCGTCGCCCGTTCCATGGCGCTCGAGATCCGCGAGGGTCGCGGCGCCGGCCCGAACAAGGACTACCTCTACCTCGACATCACGCACCTCGAGCCCGCCGTAATCGACGAGAAGCTCCCGGACATCACCGAGTTCGCCCGCACCTACCTGGGTGTCGAGCCGTACACGGAGCCGGTTCCCGTGCTGCCGACCGCGCACTACGCGATGGGCGGCATCCCGACCAACGTCGATGCCGAGGTGCTGCGCGACAACACCACGGTCGTCCCCGGCCTCTACGCCGCCGGCGAGTGCGCGTGCGTCTCGGTGCACGGCTCGAACCGCCTAGGCACCAACTCGCTGCTCGACATCAACGTGTTCGGCAAGCGCGCCGGCAAGAACGCGGTCAAGTACGTGCAGGGCGGCGTCGACTTCCTCCCGCTCCCGGAGAACCCCACCGCGGGCATCCAGAAGATCCTCGACATGGTCCGGTCCGGTGACGGCACCGAGCGCATCGCCGTGATCCGCAAGGAGCTGCAGGACTCTATGGACCGCAACGCGCAGATCTTCCGCACCGAGGAGAGCCTCAAGGAGGTCACGGAGCTCATCGAGTCGCTCCGTGCCCGCTATAAGAACGTGCAGATCCAGGACAAGGGCAAGCGATTCAACACCGACCTGCTCGAGGCCATCGAGCTGGGCTTCCTTCTCGACCTCGCGGAGGTGCTCGTGTACTCGGCCCGCTCCCGCCACGAGTCGCGCGGCGGCCACATGCGCGAGGACTACCCGAAGCGCGACGACGAGAACTTCCTCGTGCACACGATGGCCTACCTCGTGGGCGACCCGGAGTCCGCGGACGCCGGCGAGCACATCCGTCTCGACTGGAAGCCCGTCGTGATCACGAACTACCCGCCGATGGAGAGAAAGTACTGATGTCTAACGCCGTCATGGAGTCCAAGCCCAGCGTGCCGGACGAGATTCCGACCTTCACTGCGACCCTGATCATCCGTCGCTTCGACCCCGACGTGGACGATGAGCCGCGCTGGCAGGACTTCGACGTCGAGCTGCACGGCACCGACCGTGTGCTGGACGCCCTGCACAAGATCAAGTGGGAGCAGGACGGGTCGCTGACCTTCCGCCGCTCGTGCGCGCACGGCGTGTGCGGCTCGGACGCGATGCGCATCAACGGCCGCAACCGCCTGGCCTGCAAGACGCTCATCAAGGACCTCGACATCACGCAGCCGATCTACGTCGAGGCGATCAAGGGCCTGCCCCTCGAGAAGGACCTCGTCGTCGACATGGAGCCGTTCTTCGACTCCTTCAAGTCGGTCAACCCGTTCCTCATGGCCGGCGGCCTGCCCAAGGACGGCAAGGAGCGCAAGCAGAGCCCCGTGGAGCGCGCCCGCTTCGACGACACCACCAAGTGCATTCTCTGCGCCGCGTGCACGTCGAGCTGCCCCGTGTTCTGGACCGACGGGCAGTACTTCGGCCCCGCGGCGATCGTCAACGCGCACCGATTCATCTTCGACTCGCGCGACGAGAACGCCCAGGTGCGCCTCGACATCCTCAACGACAAGGAGGGTGTGTGGCGCTGCCGCACGACCTTCAACTGCACCGACGCGTGCCCCCGCGGTATCCAGGTGACCCAGGCCATCGCCGAGGTCAAGCAGGCCATTCTGCGCGGCAAGCCGTAACTGCAGCACAACACGGGGCCGTCCTTCGGGGCGGCCCTTTTGCGCGCCGGTAGCGCTCGGAACAAGTGTTCACTTAGGGGGACAGACAGAGCGTTCTGTCGGTAATGGTAAAAGTAGGGTATGGTTCACGAAGCGGCCGTTCGCCGCCCGTCACGATCACTACCCGAAAGTGAATCACTCCCCCGTGCTCACCCCGCATTTCTCCTACTTCGGCGCCCTGAAGCGTCGCAACGCCGCCCGAGTGCTGCTGCCGCTCGCCGCGGCCGCGCTCGCGCTCGCCATCTCCTGGACCGTCATCACCGCTCCCGCCGCGGCCGTCGAGTCGCAAGCGCCCGTCGACCCCGCGCGCGACTCCGCCGCGCACGACGTCGTTCCTGCCGCCCTTCCCACTGACATCTCGCTGCCCACCCTCGCCCTCCCCGTCGAGGCGCCCGCGGCTCCCGCGGTGGAGATTGCCCCCGTAGCGGTGCCCTCCTGGCAGATCGGCATCACCTCCTTCGGCTGGCAGGCCGAGCTCGACGCGTGCCAGTGGGTGCTCATGGACATGGTCGCCAGCGTCCCGTTGCCGATCGTCGCGGCGCACAACTACTGCGGCGGCGGCATCGTCCTCGAGATGCAGTACGGCGACACCGTGACCCTGAGCGGCTACGGGCTGGACGGCGTCTACGCCGTCACCGGCGACCGTCAGGCCTCCACCGGCACCGATGCCGCAACCGCGATCTCGGGCATGGGCGGCGACGTCATCCTGCAGACCTGCTACTGGGACAATGACGGCTCCGAGCGCCTCGTCTCGCTCCAGCGGGTCGGATAGAGCAACGAAAGAGGCCCTGCCGCTCGAAGCTTCTGGGGGGCTTGGAGCAAGCAGGGCCGTGGCCTCCCGAATGACGTCGTGGAGGCGGGACGAAGTGTCTTACCTAAGAAGACTGCGTTACGCCTCGGCTATGACGCCGTTCCGGCAACTTTTTCTCAGCCGACCAGGTTGATGGCGATTCCGCCCGTGGATCCCGCCAGACCGAGCGGCTGGATGAGGGCGTTGATGAGCGCGTCCACGTCGGCCAGCAGGTTGCCGAGGATGCCCGTGCCGAGCAGTCCCCTCAGGTACTGCCGATCAACCGTCTGCACAAGGTCGAGCGACGCGAGGCCGCCCGGGATCGCGGATGCGCTGATCGAGTAGTGGCCGCCGGCATCGACGGTCGTGGTGGCGTACACCTGTCCGAGTGCCTGCAGTGAGAGGTGCGCGCCGGGCGTACCCGTGCCGTTGAGGCTGAGGGAGACGCTGGCGACCTGTCCGTCATCCGTGATCGTGCCGATGACCGACTCCACGACCGACCCGACACCGCCCACGACGCCACCGACGACGCCGTCAACATTCGAGGGATCGACTGGCAGCGGCGAGCTGGTGGGCTCGGCGATCGCGACGATCGGCCCCTGTTCGACGGGTTCGGCAGACGGCTCGTCGGTGGTGCTGGTGGTCGACGATGACGATGCGGTCGTGTCCGTGCCCGTTCCGGTGTCGTTCGAGGTGATGGCGACAACGCCTCCGCCGAGCGCCACCGCGATCGCGAGGCTTCCGACCAGGGCGACGGGCGCCGTCGCCGAGCCGAACAGGCCCAGGGCGCTCGCGCCGCTGGTCGCCGCGACGGCACCCGCGCCGATCGCCTCGGGGAGGGCGGGGATGGCATCGGCGGCGGCGGCCATGGCGGAGCCCGCGTGCCCGAAGGTCGCGAGCATCGCGCCGCCGGCAACGCCACCGAGCATGATCGGCAGCATGACGAGCGCGAGCCGGGAGCCGACCTCGTCGACCTCCTCGTTGATGATCGCGCACTTCGAGCACGTCGCGAGATGGAAGGTGATGCGCTCGTTGTCCCGAGCGCTCAGCCCCTTGCGCGCATGGTCGCCAATACGGGAGATCGCCCACTGGCACTCGCCCGACGCGGAGGCGTCGTTGATGTGCGCCTGCAGCCAGGCCTTGCGGAGGCCCTCACGGGCCCGGTAGGAGAGCGCGGCGACGCCGTTGGCGGTCATCCCGAGAATGGGCGCGACCTCGTGCGGGTCCATCCCCTCCACCTCGGTGTACCAGAGCACCGACTGCCAGCGGTCGGGAAGGCTGCGGAACGCGCGCGCCGTCAGAGTGCGGTCGAGCGCGAGTGCTGCGGGATCGTCGATCGTGTCCGGATCTTCGAAGTCTGCGATGTCATCCACTTGAACGTCCTTGGATTTTGCGCCCCAGGTCGATGCGAGATTGCGGATGGTCGTGTAAAGGTACGGCCGGAAGGCTCCGGTAGGGCCGCCGCCCGCCAGAATACGCTGATAGATACGGGTGTACGCCTCGGAGACGAGGTCATCCGCATCTATGGACGACGTGAACTGGCGGGCGACTCGTGCCCCCGAACGGTAATGACGGCGCCACAGTTCTGCGAACGCCCGCTGATCCCCCGACCGCGTGCGCTCAACAAGTGACTCGTCTGAAGTGGTTGGCTCCAGACCTTCATTTCCGCTCATCCCCCTGATCCATTCCCGGGTCCTCTTCGATTGTCCCTTGTGGGATGAAGGTTGCACTAGTACTTCCTTCGCTCAAAGAGACCCCAGAACGGGTGGCTTATGACGGCGACTCAACAATTAACTTTACCCCCCTTTAGAGGGGCACGATGTCAGGCCGAGGCCGCCGCCCTCCGCGCGGTGGCGGCATCCGACGCCGCGAGAGCGGCTGTCGCCTTGGCCTTGGCCTGCTCCAGAGTGACCGTCGCGAGCTCCGCGCGGACGTCCGCGAGAGCGGCGGGGGTCATCGAGAGGGTCGTCGCGCCCAGCCCCACGAGAACCACCGCGAGCTGCGGGTCGGCCGCGGCCTCACCGCAGATCCCGACTCCCTTGCCGGCACTCGCGCCGGCGTCGCCGAGCAGCTTGACGAGACGGAGTACCGCGGGATGCCACGGGTCCTGGTAGCTCGCGACGGAGCCGAGCATGCGGTCCGCAGCGAGCGTGTACTGGGTGAGGTCGTTGGTGCCGATCGACACGAAGTCCGCTGCGGCGAGCACCTGGTCGGCCATCACGGCGAGGGAGGGCACTTCCGCCATCACGCCGACCGTCTTCAGCCCGAGCGCCTTGCCCAGCTTGACGAAGTACTTGGTCTCCTCGGCATCGGCGACCATGGGCGCCATCACCCAGAGGTCGGCCTCGGTGGCGTCTTGCGCGCCCTTGAGCGCGGTGAGCTGGTCGAGCAGTATCTGCTCGCTCGCCCGCAGTGCCCGCAGACCGCGGAGCCCGAGCGCCGGGTTCTCCTCGTGCGCGGAGTTGAGGAACGCCAGCGGCTTGTCGGCTCCGGCGTCGAGAGCGCGAACGACGACCTTCTTGCCGGGGAAGTACGACAGCAGCTCCGTGTACTTCGCCTGCTGCTCTGCCACCGTCGGGGCGGTCTTCGAATCGAGGAACAGGAACTCGGTGCGGAACAGGCCGACGCCCTCGGCTCCGAGCTCCACTGCGCCAGGGCCGTCCTTCGGGGAGCCGACGTTCGCCAGCAGCGGCACCTTGGTGCCGTCGGCGAGCGCGCCGTCCACGATCGGGACCGTCGAGGCGGCCGCACGGGCCGCGATACGGGCGTCCGCATCGGCGATGAGCGCCTCGCTCGGGTCGCTCGTGACCAGACCGGCAGCGGCATCCACGACGACGACCGTGCCGTCAGCCAGGTCGAGCGCTCCCGTGACGCCGACGATGGCCGGGATCGACTTCGAGCGCGCGAGGATCGCGGTGTGGCTGGTGGGGCCGCCGTCGCGCGTGATGAGCCCGAGGACCTTGTCGAGGTCGAGGAGGGCGGTGTCGGCGGGAGCGAGATCCGGTGCGACGAGGATGAACGGGGTGTCGCTCGTGGGAACCCCGGGTGCGGGCACCCCGCGCAGGTGGGCGATGATGCGCTGGGCCACGTCGCCGAGGTCGGTCGCGCGCTCGGCCATGTATCCGCCCATGCCGGTGAGGATGTCCTGGAAGGCGGCGAACGCCTCGAAGACGGCCCGCTCGCCCGAGGTTCCGGAGTCGATGCGTGCCTTCACGTCGTCGCTGAGCGTCGGGTCCTGCGCCATCATCGACGCGGCCTCGAGTACGGCCTGGGCCTCGCCGCCAGCCTTGGCGCCCTTCGCTGCGAGCTCACCGGCAACAGCGGTGAGCGACTCCTGCACGGTCGCGTACTCGGCCGCCGCGTCGCCGTCGTGGCTGCCCGCCTCGGGCTCCGGCAGTGGGTCGGGCATCCTCAGGATCGGGCCGACGGCAATACCTCGTCCGACACCTACTCCGTGCAGTTCCGTCATGATGGATCCCTTCCGTCGAAACCCCCGACCGTCAGCCTAGCTATGGTGAGCAGATGACGCTGAAGGAACGCATCACCGCCCTCATGGAGTGGGTGATGAAGCTCAAGCCGGTGCGCGTGTTCCTGCAGTACAACAGCAAGGGCGGGCCGCTGCTCGCCGCCGGGCTCTCGTACCAGGCGCTGTTCGCGGTCTTCGCCGCCATCTGGGTCGGCTTCTCGATCGCCGGCTTCGCGATCAAGTCAGACCCGCAGCTGCAGGATGCCCTCCTCCAGCTGCTGGCCACGAACGTCCCGGGCCTCATCGACGACGGTGACGGCGGCATCATCGACGTCGACCTGCTGTTCGCCACGAGCGCCCTCACCTGGACGGGGGCGATCGCCGCCGTCGGCCTGTTCTTCACCGCGCTCGGCTGGCTCGCGTCCGGCCGTGACGCCGTGCGGCTGCTGTTCGGCATCGCGACGAACCCCACCAACTTCCTGCTGCTCAAGCTCAAAGACCTGGGGCTCGCGCTCGGCTTCGGCCTGGCGATGGTCGCCTCGGCCGCACTCTCGGTCTTCAGCACCACGCTGCTCGGCTGGGTGTTCGACTCCTTCGGCATCGATCAGGAGTCCGACGTCGCGATCGTGGCGGCACGGGCATCCGGGCTGCTCGTCGTCCTGCTACTCGACGCGGTCGTGCTCGGGGTGTTCTACCGCGTGGTCTCGGGCGTCCGGATTCCGTGGCGGCAGCTGAGTCAGGGCGTGCTGCTCGCGGGCCTTGCGCTCGGGGTGCTGCAGGTACTGGGCACGACGCTGCTCAGCGGGGCCACCCGCAACCCGCTGCTCGCGTCGTTCGCGGTGATCATCGGTCTGCTCATCTGGTTCAACCTCCTCTGCCAGGTGACGTTGATCGGAGCGACCTGGATCGCCGTCAGCTCCGACGACGCCGGAGTGGATCTGACCGGCACTCGCAAGCGCGGTCGCAAGGGCGCGAGCGCGCCGTCGGACGTCGGTACCGCTCTGTAGGGTCGACAGCATGGCCAAGCCCCTCCGCATCGCAACCGTCAACACGAACGGCGTGCGCGCCGCATACCGCAAGGGCATGGGCGAGTGGCTGGATGCCCGGGGCGTCGACATCCTCGCGCTGCAGGAGGTTAGGGCATCCACCGAAGACCTCGAGGGGCTGCTCGGCCCCGAGTGGGACATCCTGCACGACGCCGCCACCGCAAAGGGTCGCGCGGGGGTCGCTCTCGCCTCCCGGAACAAGGCGAGCATCCACCGCGTCACGCTCGGGGCGGACGACTTCGACAGCGCCGGGCGCTGGCTCGAGGCCGACTACGAGGTCGGTGACCGAATCATCACGGTCGTGAGCACCTACGTGCACTCGGGCGAGGTGGGCAGTCCCAAGCAGGACGAGAAGTGGAAGTTCCTCGACGCCATGGAGGCAAGGCTGCCCGAGCTCGAGAAGCACAGCGAACTCGCGCTCATCGTCGGCGACCTGAACGTCGGGCACCGCGAGCTCGACATCCGCAACTGGCGGGGCAACCGCACGAGCGCCGGGTTCCTGCCGCGCGAGCGCGCCTACTTCGACAGGTTCTTCGGCCCGGCGGGGTCGACCATCGAGACCGTCGACGGCGCGACGGGCACCGGCCACGGCTGGGTCGACGTCGGCCGCCGGCACGCCGGTGAGGTGGACGGGCCGTACACGTGGTGGTCGCAGCGCGGCCAGGCCTTCGACAACGACTCGGGCTGGCGCATCGACTACCACGTGGCCTCCCCTGCACTCGCGGCGACCGTCGTGGACTACGCGGTCGACCGCGCCGCGGCGTACGACCAGCGGTGGAGCGACCACTCGCCGGTGGTGGTGGACTACGCCCTTTAGGCTGATGACATGAGTAAGCCCCGTCTCTTCTCCGGCATGCAGCCCTCCGCCGCGTCCCTCCAGATCGGCAACTACATCGGGGCCCTCTTGCAGTGGAAGGAGCTGCAGCAGACGCACGACGCGATCTTCTGCGTCGTCGACCTGCACGCGATCACGGTGCCGCAGGATCCGGCGCAGCTGCGCGAGGCGACCCGCCGCACCGCCGCCCAGTACATCGCCGCCGGGATAGACCCCGCCCAGTCGATCCTGTTCGTGCAGTCGCATGTGGCCGCGCATCCCCAGCTCGCCTGGGTCCTGAACACGATCACCGGATTCGGCGAGGCCAGCCGGATGATCCAGTTCAAGGAGAAGTCGCAGAAGCAGGGCGCCGAGGCGACCAACGTCGGGCTCTTCACCTACCCGGTGCTGCAGGCGGCCGACGTGCTGCTCTACGACGCCGTCGTGGTCCCGGTCGGCGAGGACCAGCGCCAGCACATCGAGCTCATGCGCGACCTCGCCCTGCGGTTCAACTCGCGGTTCGGCGAGACCCTCGTGGCACCCGAGGCGAGCATCCAGAAGGAAACCGCCAAGGTCTACGACCTGCAGGAGCCCGAGAACAAGATGAGCAAGTCGGCGTCGAGCGAGAAGGGCGTCGTGTGGATGCTCGACGAGCCCTCGGTCACGGCCAAGAAGATCAAGTCGGCGACCACCGACAGCGAGGGCAGCGTGCGCTTCGACCAGGCGGCCAAGCCCGGGATCTCGAACCTGCTCACGATCTACTCGGTGCTGTCGGGCCAGTCGATCCCCTCGCTCGAGGACGAGTACGCGGGCCGCGGCTACGGCGACTTCAAGTCGGGGCTCGCCGAGGTCGTGACCGGCACGTTCGGTCCCATCCGCGAGCGGGCGCTGGAACTGCTGGACGACCGGGCCGAGCTCGACCGCATCCTCGCCGGCAACGCCGACCGCGCCGCCGAGATCGCGGACGCCACCCTCGCCCGGGTTTACGACCGGGTCGGCTTCCTGCCCAGGGCATGATCCCGGTCATCCTTCGAACCCAGCGGCTCGTGCTCGACCAGCCGACCGCGGTCGACCGACACCTGGTCGCGGAGTACTGCAGGGACCCGCTGTTCGAGGGGTTCATGACCACGCCCTGGCCCTACGAACTCACGCACGCGACCGCTTTCGTCAACGACATGGTGCCGATGGGGTGGCGCACCGACACCGAGTACACCTGGGCGATCCGGGTCGACGGGGAGCTCGGGGGCATGATCAGCTTCCGCGAGGAACTCCGGATGATCGGGTACTGGCTCGGCGCACCGCACCGCGGACACGGCTACATGACCGAGGCGGCCTCGGCGGTGGTGGACTGGGTGTTCTCGATCGGCCGCCCGACCGTGCTCTGGGAGTGCGTGGCGGGCAACCTCGCGTCGGCATCGGTGGCTCGCAAGGTGGGCTTCCGGTACACCGGGACGCGCCCCGCGGCCGTCATCGCGCGCGACGGGTCGGAGACGCTGGCGTGGCACGGCGAGCTCGGAGCTGGTGACGACCGCTCTCCCCGGCCGGGGTGGCCGGCGTGATCCGCGTCGCGCTGTTCGACCTCGACGACACGCTATTCCACCACCGGCAGGCGGTGCGCGACGGCATCGCCGCCCACGTTGCCTCGACGCTTCCCGACGTGGATGCCCTTGCTCACCTCGATCGCTGGGACGCCCTGGAGGAGGAGCACTACCACCGGTACCTCACCGGCGAGCTCGACTACCTCG
>Ga0247740_1000610_pt1 | contig 16624 bp, 20 predicted proteins | sample UWRJL148409B2_FD_180942 | JGI IMG/M metagenome (GOLD analysis project Ga0247740, IMG submission 180942) | Plant litter microbial communities from Arlington Agricultural Research Station in Wisconsin, United States - UWRJ-L148-409B-2 | ecosystem: Environmental > Terrestrial > Plant litter >...
CGATGTTTGCGGTGGACCCGCGGCGCTCCAGCATGGCCGAAACGATGGCGAGCAGGGAGGCAGAAAGTTCGGCGGGATTCACGGGGGTTGATTCTACCCGAGCCGCGCGGTCGGCCCGACGAAGGTTGCTCACGGCCCGCGGCGCTGAGCGTCGGCTGCGCCGCCAACAGAGGGCCAGCGGGGGTCGATTTAGCCCAGCTGGACGAGTCCCACATGATCATCGAGCGGCAGTTCGTCGGCGACAACCGTGACGAGCATGGAGAGAACGTAGAGGTCAGTCCAGTTGCTTGTGAGCCATGCTGTGTCCGCGGCATCCCGACCCGTCGAGATACGAACGAGCGACTGGCGCGGTGCGAGCTTGGTGGCGTCTACTACCCACCACTCCCCCTCGACGTACGCCTCGACGACGGCGTGGAAGTCCATGGGGCTGAGGCCCGGCGCATAGACGGCGACCATGCGGGCCGGAACGTCCATGGCGCGGAGCATGGCGATGGTGACGTGGGCGAAGTCGCGGCAGACACCCTGACGGTTGAGCAGGGTGCGCGTGGCTCCGTCGGTCGGCAGGCTCGAGCCGGAGACGTAGGAGAGCCGCGTCCAGACCCAGTCGGTGACGGCGCGGAGCAGGTTGTGACCGGTCAGGCCAGAGAATTCGCTGCGCGCGGTCGGGTAGAGGCTGTCGGACTGGCAGTAGCGACTCGGGCGCAGGTAGGTGACCAGGTCGAGGTCGTTGGTGGCGATGGGAGCCGAGCGTCCCTCGATCTGGGCGCTGTAGTCCACCGTCATCCGACCGCGATCGGCGACAAATTGCTGCAGGCGTCCGCCGTGCAGGTCGGCCAATTCGGCGAACTCGAGGCTCTGCCCGTCGACCGAAAAACTGAAGTTCTCGCGGCTGAGGGTGGCGCCGGTGGCAGCGCTGAGACTGAACACCATGTTCGTCACGCCACGGATGTCGAGTTCAAGGTGGGCGGAGACGTTGCGCTGCATGTCACTGATGATGTCACGCCGATAAGAACCGCGTGTTACGCGCCGATTACCGATGCAATTGCGGTCAGGCCCGGGTGCCAACACCGCCCGGGCCAGGCGCGATTAGGACGCGGGCAGCGCGGCGATGGCGGCGAGAACTTCGGCCTCGTCGTAGCTCGCACCGGGGTTCGTCGACACGTGGGCGTAACGCACAACACCGTTGGTGTCGAGCAGGATGTTTCCCGACTGCTGCACCAAGCCGAAGACCTTTTTCATCAGTCCCACTTCTTCGTGAGCGGTGCCGGATTTGCCGACAACAACGTCGAAGGGCACGTTCTTTTTTGCTTTCCACGCCGTGGCGACCTCGGCGCCCTCGGGCACGGCGACCAGCACGCGCACCCCGGCGGCGTCGAAGGCGGCGCGGTTCTTCGCGATCTTGACGACCGCGGCGTTGCACTGGGGGCAGGTGGTCGCCCGCATGAAGTAGACGAACGTGCCAGCGCCGGAGACGACGTGGTCGAGGGCGACCGTGCGGCCGGTGGTGTCGACAAGTGACAGGCTGGGTGATGTGCCGATTGCGAGCATGGGGGTTCTCCTCAGAATTAGTCAGGTTGCTTGTCGGTAAGGCTACCTTACGTTGGCTCCGTCAGGTACTGTTCGAGAATGGAATCGTCGGATGCAGCGTCGGCCGCCGCGGCCGAACTCGGAGTCGATCCGGCGACTTTTCCCCTGAGCATGGTGGCCAATCGCCTCAACAAGTCCCTCGAGGCGGAGTTCTTCCGCCGTCTGGGTGAGGCCGGCCACAGCGTGCTGCGTATGCCACACACCATGCTTCTCGAACTTCTTCCCGCGGAGGGAGCCCGATCCGGTGTGCTGGCCTCGCTTCTGGGAATCACCAAGCAGGCCGTTGGCGAGATCGTCGATGACCTCGAGGCAGCCGAGTACATCCACCGTGTCGCCGACCCCGCCGATCGCCGGGCGAAACTGGTTGTGCTCAGCCCCAAAGGTGCGGCGGCATTCGGGGTGGTCTCTGCAGTGATGAACGGCATGGACCAGGAGTTCTCCGCGGTGTTGGGCGCTGACCGCTACGCCGAGGTCCGGGTCACCGTTGTGCAGCTGATCCAGCATTTGGAACGCGACCGGTCCCTCGATCGGACGTCGTCAGAGAACTGAGTCAGTGCTCAGCTACCCGGCTGGTCGAGTGCTTCCTGCAGGAGCGTTATTGCTCGCGGCCCCACCCCGTGCAGGGCCGCAATCTCACTCAGGTCTCGTGCGCGCAGGTCAGCCAGCGTGTGAATCCCCGCCGCAGCCAGGGCGCGCGTAGCCGGTGCACCGATGCGAGGAAGTTCGGTCGAGCTCTCCATGCACCCACGCTACGAGATCCGGGCGCTTGCCGTCGCCGCATTGCGCGCAGCGAGCTGAGCAAAGGCATCGCGGAGCTCCGGCGGACCCACCACATCGATGTCGGTGTCGAACCGGTTGAGTGCTGCGGCGAGCGCCACCCACGACCACGAGCCCGCGATGTAGCGGGTGCGATTCCCATCAACGACCTCGACGGTGCCGTCGCCCGCAAACGGGATCACACCGCTGGCGGGGAGGTGCAGGATGACCGTTCCCATGCAGGGCCAGGCGTTTACCTGGTCGGCCCCTTTGAAACGCGCCGAGACGTACTCCTGCGCGTCGCCGCCCGGGATCTCCCGCGGGGCAAATCGGGGACCGGTCGGGATGCGCGGCGTGATGCGGTCAGCCCGGAAGATCCGCCAGTCCTCCACATCGAGGTCCCAGGCGACGAGGTACCAGCGCCCGTGGGACGTAACGAGGTGATGCGGTTCGACCCGTCGCGGCGGAACCATGTTTTCAGCATCCGAACGTCCGCTCGCATAGTCGAACCGCAGCACTTCGCGGGCACGAACGGCACTGGAGAGGGCGACGAGCACATCGGGCGAGACCGTCACCGCAGCACCGTCGCCTGGACGCGGGATCGTGCTGAACTCCACGGCATCCACCCGATGGCGCAAGCGCGACGGCATGACCTGCCGCACCGTTGTTAGTGCCCTCAGCGCCGCTTCCTCGATACCTGCCCCGGTGATCGTCGCGGCCTGCAGCGCAAGCGTCAGGGCGACAACCTGGTCGTCATCGAACAACAGGGGCGGCAGTTCGCTGCCTGCATCGAGCCGGTAGCCACCATCGGGACCCATCGTCGCCCGAATGCGGTACCCCATCTCCCGCAGGCGATCGACATCCCGGCGCACCGTGCGGTGGCTGATCTCGAGCCGCTCGGCGAGCAGGGCGCCCGGCCAGTCGCGCCGCGTCTGCAGCAGCGAGAGCAGATTCAGCAGGCGCGAGGTGGTTGTTGTCATATCTCGATATTAGTTTCAGTCGAGGACCAAAGCTGTCCTAGACCGCTGCGAGAGTGGATGCTGTCGGCGAGACGCCCGGCACCGTTCTACCCCGCACCGTTACACAAGGAGCAGACATGACCATCACAACAACGACCCACCTCAACTTCCGCGGCGATGCACGCTCCGCCCTGGAGTTTTACCAGTCCGTCTTCGGCGGCCAGCTCACCATCGCGACCTACGGCGACTTCGGTATGCCCTCGGAAATTCCTGGCGCCGAGAACGTCGTCTTCGGCAAGGTCGAGTCCGAGCACGGCTTCCGCGTGATGGCCTACGACATCCCCGGGCAGGCGGGTGGATCAGTGGATGCCGTGGGCTCCACTCATCGCGAGAACGGAACCACAATCACCGACCAGTCGTTCTTCGTCTCTGTTCAGGGCGAGACGCTCAACGAGGTCGAGGGCTACTGGGCTGCACTTTCCGTCGGCGGATCGGTTGTGGAGCCCCTCGCGGCATCCGCCTGGAGCCCGGGATTCGGGATGCTCACCGACCGCTTCGGGGTGACCTGGATTCTCGACGTCGCGGTCGCCTACTCCGCGTAGGTTCCCCTCGGTGGGTCAGGTCTGCTGCGTAATACTGCTTATTGCTGCGGGTTGGCGAGCAGATTCTTGAAGACCTGACCCAAGGGGCCGGCAAGGTCGGCCGTGCTGGCGGACGTCACCGGCTCCACCGCAGCGGAGATGCGGAGCATCGACACACCCATCGCCATCGCGATGGCGAGCTGGGCTCGCAAGAGAATCGGAGCGGTAGCGGGGTCATCCTCGCTCCAACCGGCGGCGGCAGCAAGTCGTCGGGTGAAATGTTCCAGCGTCCTGCGACGGATCAGGTCCGCGTTCTCGTCGCCCGAGGAACGGAACAGGAGAAGCAACTGGAGGGGGTCGTCCGCATTGGGCCCCGTGATGACGTGCTCGAGCAGGCGCTCGATCACCCCTTCCACACCGGACGTGCGCGGGGTTGTCTGTGTTTCTAACTCGTCCGAGGTACGCGCCATACAGGCTTCGAAGAGGCCCTCTTTCGACGAGAAATAGCGGTTGATGAGGGCCACGTTGACGCCGGCGTCCGAGGCGATCTGCCGAACAGTGGTGGCCCGGTAACCCTCGGTCGCGAATCGACGACGGGCTGCGCGCACCAGCGCGCGCTGCGTCGCGGTGGCATCGCGCCCCGAACGGATGAGTTCGTCATCTCCGCGTGGCACTGCCTCAGTGAACTGGGCTATAGACCCCTGCGTCTCGTTGTTCATATCTCACTTCCCGACCTCCACCCTAGCGGCTCGGGAAATACATGTAAACGATTGTTGACTTCGGACCTGAGTTCGGGAATACTCGTCAAGTCAACAACTGCTTACATCAAGGAGATCCACCATGTCTGCCACCCTTCAGAGCACCGCGACGGGGTCAGTACCGACCCGTCCCGGTCAGGCCGCGAAAGCGCCCCGGTCGCGCGGAACAGCGATCATCCTGTTCCTCTCCCTCGGCGGACTCTCCTTCGCTGTGCTGCAGTCACTCGTCGCCCCCGCGCTCGGCACCATCGGCACCGACCTGGGCGTCTCGACCACCGACGCGAGCTGGGTGCTCACCGCCTACCTCCTCTCCGCCTCAGTGCTCACCCCGATCCTCGGTCGCCTCGGCGACATGGTGGGCAAGCGCAAAATCATCATCGTGGTGCTCGCACTGCTGCTCGTTGGCACCGTGCTCGCCGCTCTCGCCCCCAACCTCGGCGTCCTCGTGGTGGCCCGCGTTCTCCAGGGTGCTGCCGGCGCGGTAATGCCGCTGTCCATCGGAATCGTGCGCGACGAGCTGCCGAAGGAGCGCGTCAGCGTCACCATCGGACTGCTCTCCGCGATCTTCGGTATCGGCGCGGGTGTTGGTATCGTCACCGCCGGACCGATCGTCGAAGCGCTGTCGTGGCACTGGCTCTTCTGGCTTCCCGCCGTTCTCGTCGCGATCGCCCTGCTCGGTGCGATCTTCGGCATCCCGGAGTCGCCGGTGCGTACCCCGGGTCGACTCGACCTCGTCGGCACGGGAATCCTCACCGTAGGACTCGTCTCGCTCTTGCTCGCCATTGGTGAGGGCCAGAAGTGGGGCTGGGGCGACGGCAAAACCGTTGGCCTTCTTATCCTCGGCGCCGTTGCGCTGGTCGTGTTCGTCTTTGTCGAACTCCGCGTCAAGGAACCTCTCATCGACATGAGCCTGTTCCGCCACCGCGGCGTCTGGACCGCGCACATTGTCGCGCTGGCCTTCGGATTTGCCATGTTCGGCACGTTTATCCTCGTCCCGACGCTCCTCCAGTTGCCCTCCGCCCTCGGCTACGGCTTCGGTAAGTCCGTGAGCGAAGCGGGCCTGTACCTGTTGCCCACGGTTGTGGCGATGATCATCGCGGGTGTGATCGGGGGCATCCTGATCCGCAAGATCGGACCCAAGATCCCCATGATCATCGGTGGTATTGCGGTGACTGTCGCGTTCCTCATCCCGGCCCTCGGTCACGCGGAAGAATGGCAGATCCTGGTGTCGGGTGTGCTCACCGGACTCGGAATCGGCCTGGCGCTTGCCGCGACCTCCAATGCGATCGTGGAGAGCGTGCCCGCCGCCCAGACCGGCGAGGCAATCAGCGCGAACACCGTGATCCGCACCATCGGTAGCAGCATCGGCACGGCAGTTATTGCCGCGCTCATCTCATCGAACGTCACCGCGCAGGGCGCCCCGACCGACGCCGCGTTCACCATCGGTTTCTGGGCCTCGGCCGGCGTCGGAGTGCTCGCGATCATCGCCGCGGTCGCTGCCCCGTCCCTCAAAGCCCGACGTCGCGAAGCCGTCGCCTCCGGAGTGGATGACTTCGACGAATAAGTCGACCACCCTGCACCGCCAAACTAGCTAACGCCCGCGGGGCAGCGACACTCTTGTGAGCGTCGCTGCCCCGCTCGTCGTGGTGCGCCGGTTGCCGCCTCTATAACGATTCCCGAAACAATTTCATTAGTCCCCCAAATGGAGGACAGACCTGCTAGTTTTGCTAATTAGTTCCCACACCCACGTCGCTGTAGTTTCCCTCTGGATTCCGAGTTTGCGCGTAGCCGTCCAAGAGAAGAAACATGTCATCCCAGCCGCGCCGAGTCACTCTGAGTGCCCTCACTCCGGATGATGCCGCGCGCACGCTCAAGGGCCAACGGCGTTCCGGAGAGACCTGGGCTCACGCCTACCCTCTGCCCGTCGACCGCGACATGATCCACTCCGTGATTGTCGAACATGCGGACGGCATGATCGTGGGGCCGTTCACGCACTATCAAATCGAGCTTAAGGCGAATCAACTCGTTATCGGCGGAGCGGGCTTTCTCGGACCACCGGACGAGTTTGGGGCGGTGGAGATCACGTTTGGGATTGTTCCCGAGCACATTGGCCACGGCTACGGCGCAGAGGTCGTTGCCGCACTCGTCGCTATCGCAGCACGCAGCGGCGCGGACTTTGTTATCGCCAGCTCAAAGGTGGCGAATGCCGGCACACATTCCACACTGATCGCCGGCGGACTCCGCGAAATTGTGCGGGATGACATCACCGTGCACTTTGCGGCGATACTCGCGGACCACACCGAACGATCCAGGCCCTAACCCTTCGGCCAGATCAGGGGCGATCGAGCAGCTCCACCAGCCGCGTTGTCACTCCCCAGGTGCGCACGGTCATCTGCTGAAACATCGGCATCGCGAAAACGCGTTGCACGCGGGTCTGTGTTGCTCGCGCCTTCACACGCGAGAAATAGAGCGCACCGGGGCCAACCGCCATCGAATCGACTCCTTCGCGCAGCTCGGGCAGTTCGGCGAACGCCGCATCGGCGGTGAGTGGATGCTTGAGAAAAAACACGTCGCTGCGCAACCCATCCGATCCGTGCTCGGCAGGCGCTGCGGCAACGGTCGCCGCCAGGTGCTCGTGCGAACGAACCACAACGAGGACCGGGATGCCGAACCGATCCTGAAGCGCCCGCTCGATCGCTGTCTCCAGCGCCGGTCCCCCGGCGTCATCCGCGTCCGCGTCAAACAGCACGTTGCCGCTCTGGCCATGCGTCCGCACGGCGCTGTAGCCGGCGTCCCGAAAGCACACAGCCACATCGCTCATCGCAATGAGGTTGTTGCCACCCACGTTGATGCCGCGCAGAAGAGCTACAAACGACGTCATCCTCCACCTTTGCACGCCGCCGAACGAAACACACGAGACCAAGCGACAGCGAAAGTGAGCAGCACGGTGATCCGGCCGCGCGCTCCCCGCTACTGACTCAACAGGAGCAGCACGAGCACCGCAACGCCGGCGACGAGCATAATTGCGGCGCCCTGCAGATTACGGTCGCGCACTCTCAGGTGCGACGTGAGGGCGCCGAGGAAGTAGAGAACCGTGCCGATCGCCGCGGCGACGGCGAGGGGCCACCAGAAGATGCCCACAAGCAGGCCCACAGCCGCGAGCAGCTCCAGGGAGCCGAGCGCGTAAAGCCAGTTCTCTCGCAGACCAACGGTGTGCATCAGCTCCACCTGCGCGGGAACTTTTCGGAACTTAGAGATCGCCGAGCCCGCAAGCGCACCGGCGAAAAGAATAGACAGGATGGTCGACGCAATAAACATGGTTCCTCCCACGGGATCGACTTCCATCTGATCCCGCGAGAGGAAAACCTGCAATAACGACGTAACCGGATTACTTTTAGTAACCCATTGACACGCGTCCTAGGATCTACGGTTCGCCTTACGCCCGGATTCGCGCGCCCGCAGATGACTCGACGGCATCTCCACCGGCCGGAATCCACTTGCCGGCGTAGCGCGCGACAGGCTGGAGGGCGGCGAGCAGCTCCCTCCCCTGCGGGGTGAGTCGATAGCGCACCGTCACGGGCATTGTGCGGCTGACGTCGCGATCGACGAGTCCTGCCTCTTCGAGTTCACGCAGACGAAGGGCGAGCATACGGGAGGACAGACCACGCACGGCCGCAAGCATGTCACTGAACCGTTCGGCGCCCCGCGCGAGCGCGAGGAGGATGCCACCCGACCATCGCTTGCCGACAGTCTCGAACACCGCGACGGAGTGCTGGCACTCCGCATCGTCAATACGCTGCCATTCCTCAAGACCTGATTTGCTCACTTACGAATCGTAACCCCGTTACGAAACGACTGTCACCCTTCCGCGACAAGATCGCGGGGTGCGCGGTAGCGAAACTCCCGATCTGCGTCGGTGATCTCGCGGATGACCCGCGCAGGTGTTCCGGCAACCACCACATTGGCCGGAACGTTCGCAGTCACCACGCTTCCCGCACCAACGATCGAGCCGGCGCCAATCGTGACGCCCGGCAGAATGATGGCGCCCGCGCCAATCCAGACGTCGTCCTCGATGTGCACAGGGGCGGAGAATTGCGATCCGTCGCGACGCAGATCGGGGTGGACCGGGTGCCCCGTTGTAGTGATGGTCACGTTGGGCGCGAACATCACGCGGTTTCCGACATGGATGTCGACGTCGTCGACCAGGGTGAGATTGAAGTTGACGTACACCCCGTCGCCGAGGTGCACGTGGTTGCCGTAGGCGACACGAAGGGGTGGTTCGATCCACACGTTCTCCCCCATGCTGCCGAGCAGCTCGGAGAGGATGCGCTTGCGACCGGCCTCATCCCGAGCGCGCGTGGCGTTGAAGTCGTCGGCGAGGTCTTTACCGCGCAGGCGCTCCTCGGTCAGCGACTCCAGGCCCTCCCCCGCATCGGTGTAGAGCTCATGGCGGTCCATCCGGTCGCGAACGTCGCGCTCCCGCGGGTCCATGCTCGAGTCGTCGGGAGTGGTTTCGGTGTGGCCAGTGATCGTCATTGATGCGTCTCTCTGCTGTGGAAACTCTGGTGGTGAATAGTCGACCGGACATCGCCGTCCGAAGTATGGTTCGAACCTACGACCAGAGCATCGCGCCCACCCAACCATTTCGGCGCGGCGAGTCCACAGTCGCGCCCGGTCGCATTCGCGTTTGGGCTGCTAGAACTTGGTGCCGTGCGGACTACACCGTAGGCCCTCCAGCCGATCGAAACGAACTCGGGGTCGTCGAAGTTGTGGTGACGACCAGACGGCGAAGCAACAGACCGCCACTGGAACGGGAAGCTCGTCTTTATTGCTGCATCCGATGCATTACCGCCGACGTGTCTACAACGTCGGGGGCCCGCGATAGGTTTCGCGCGCCGGGACTTCCGGTGAGTTAGCAAAGGAGCTTCAAATGCGCGTGTCACCGTACTATTCGATTCTCGAAAATGATCCGGACGTGCACCACGTGCATTCCAACTGCCCTTCCGGACAGCAGATTCTCGCTCAGAACAAGCGCCAAGGCACGAACAACTATCGCTTGTGTCAGACCTGCGCCGGCATGTAACTGCGTAACGTGTGGCCTCTTCTCGATAAGAAGGGGCCACACGCTGAAACCTGAAACCACAAGCTAACTCAGTACGAACAGTCCAGTCGAACTCACAGATCGACGAACGCTACGGCCAGAGCAGCTCGCGCACCCAGCCATCGCCCTCGCGACGGTAGCGCAGTCGCACCTGGTCCCGCTCGCGTTCCGCCTGCCAGAACTCGACGGTGTCGGGGATCACGCGATAGGCGGTCCAGTCGTCGGGAACGTACTCGGGATTATCCGAAATGCGTTGCCGCGCAGCATCCACCGCCGCCTCATAATCATCGAGCGGCTCACTCTGCGGACCGGCAATCGCCCCAGCACGCGCGTTCGGATGCCGCGCGAGAAAATCGGCCTCGCTCACGGCGCGGGGGCCGGGCTCGACGCGTCCGACAATGCGCACCTGGCGGCCCTGTTCGCGCCAGTAGAGATTGAGGGCGGCGTGGGGGTTGGTGGCGATGTCGTGTCCCTTGGGTCCACTCGAGAGGGACGCGAACCAGACGGCATCGTCGTCGACGTCTTTGAGCAGAAGAGTGCGATTCGAGGGCATGCCCTGGGTGGATGCCGTGGCAATAGCCATTGCCTGCGGCTGCACCACCCCGGCATCAATTGCGCCGTTGAGCCACTCAACGAGGAGAGGCAGTGGTGCATCGGGCGCGGCATAGGTATCGAAGGTCGGAAGCTCGCCGCCGAAGACTTTCAGCGCGCGGAGCCGGGTACGGAGAGATTCGGAGTCGCTCATGCCTGCTAATCTACTTAGGTACTGGGCCCCCATAGCTCAGGGGATAGAGCACTGCCCTCCGGAGGCAGGGGCGGCAGTTCGAATCTGCCTGGGGGCACCACCTGTCATACCCTGCAGATAGAGAGATCTAAGCCTGCGAGCTCACCGTTCGAGCGCGCATGGCGGTTTATTCTCACCAAACTCTTGCCCGCGCTCATGAGCGCAGTCGTCCCTCTTCCCGCCCCGCCACAAAATGCAGCAACGACACAGAAGAGATTTGCTCTCTCAAGCGCAGTGCCCCAGAGTTGCCATCGCCAAACCGCCTATAGAGTCCGTACATGGATGCAGAGTGGGCAGTAGTCGCTGGAGCAGCACTCGGTGCAATTGGCGCAGTAATCGGGACAACTCTCGGGTCATTCTTCAGCGATCGAAGATCCGCCAAACTTTCAGGAAGAATTGCTCTGCGGGATGCCCTCGAGGCCGCCATCGTGGCCTTGATTGCCCATGGCGGAAACGCCAGCCGCCCCGATCAAGCTGCGAAGTGGAGCAGCGGTGAGACGTTCATGCTTGCCGCAGCGCGCGTTGGGCTGCACCTCCGCCGTGGAGAGAGCGAGGTGGACTCGGTCTTGGTAGGGACCTACGCGGCGATAAATCAAGACCCGAGCGGCGCCGCCAGGTACGCAGGAGCGGTCGCTCACTCGCTGCCAGCCTGGTTTCGAGGGGACATCACGATCAAGGAGCTCACGCGCGTGAAGCAGGACTGGCCCGAGTCAATGCAGGAGCAGGAGCGCCGCTGGAGTGCCGAGCGGTAATTGGGACCCGGTCGCGCGTCCGATCACACTGACCACCTCTGGCCGCCGAACCAAGTTAGCGAGTGATGGTAAAGGTAAGCCTAAATCCGGGCATTTACTGGCAAATACCTGCATGCGCAGGTAACAATGGCGCTTGTGTTCGCCTCCGGACGCAAGGGCGGCAGGTCGAATCTGCCTAGGTCACGACGTCCAGCCAGAAAATTGGACAGCGTGGCTACACCGCCCGCTGCAACTGCGTCTATTGCACGGCTTGGTCCGCTCAATGCGGATCATCCCTTCGCGAATGTCGCAAAGGACAAAAGCTGGGGAGCGCGCGCAGCGCGGGAGAGGCGGCTGATCAGGAATTATTATTCAAGACCCTTCTCTTGCCCTTTTCAACCTAAGGAAGGGGTAAAGGAAGGGCGTGTCAAGGTCCCTTAACGACTATCTGCTATGTCTGACGGCACCGGCACGCCCCGCCTCGCGCGGACCTTCTCCCCTGTCGCGAGTCCGACCCACCCGCGCATGGAGCGGTATGGAGCGCGCTTTTCATGATGTGCACGCCTCAAGTCGTCCAACTCCACAAATAGGCTCATATCCGCTCCCGGTTCGAGTCGATGAGGTAGCGGCGTGGAAACAGACAGCGGACGAACGACGGTTAAATTCTGTTTGGACGCGCCGAGCGCGATACCCCAATTCGTGACCGTCACCGGTCCGGCGCCGACATTCGTCGCTCCGATGCAAACCAACGGAGCGCTCATTCCCCCGCTCGCATAAGAAATCATCGACCGGGAACGCGTCACCTTCACCCGGTGGGCAGACTTTCTTCGTGTGTTGATCTGCCAAACCAGCGCGAACACTCCAGTGATTGCGCCCACCCAGGCGAGTATGTCCGTGAGCTCTGGCACGGCGAAAGTCAGCGTCATCTTCAGAGCGTACCTAGAGCGGCCCGGTTGGTTTCGATTGAGTCGATGCCTCGTCGAGTTTTAGCGGATCGCGACCAGCTTGAGCGGGTGAGGGATAATCCCTTTATGACCGCGCCCTCCGCTCAATACTTCCTAGTAATCGGAAATAGAAGACTCGAATCCGTCGCGGAGAAACTAAGCACCGAGGGTAAGCAATATAGACAGAAATCGTTGAACTCAGGCTTCCCGAACTGGGATTCAATCACCGAGCTGATGTCTTCTCCCGACTTGGCGGGAGTCGTGGTCACGTTCAACGCTGATGCTTACAGGGTCATCGCGACGTCAGACGATCCCGCTGTTGAGCGCCTACTTGCGAAGCTTGGTCAGGTGCCTCATATCGCTCTTGCGTACGAGACAGTCTTCAGTGGACTGACAATCGACGGCGAGGTTCCGAATGAAGTGATTGACGACGTTGTTCGACTTGGGCGAATGACCAGGCCGTTCCGCGACATTGCGGCCGAAGAAGTTGATCGAATGGTCGCCGTGGAAATCGCTCAATCGGAATTGGAAGCGTGGGAGCTGGGATTCGACGCGATGAAGTTCAGCGAGGTCTCTGAATCCGAACGGACTAGGGCGAACGCTCGATTCAACAAGCACGGCATTGCGCTCACTTCGTACAAGAAGAACGTAGAAGCAGCTGCACTGTCAGTTGCTTTCATCGATGACATTCAAAATCACCTGGTTTTCCGGGTGTATGTTCCTGCCGGGCGACTATTCGAGAACGAGTCGTCTCAGCTCGCTGACATGTTCCACGATTGGCTGAAGTCGGCAAAAGGGAAAAATGTCCGGCAATCCGGATACAAGACGGCGCGAGGCCGGGTCATCGAATTTTTCTCCGACGGAGCGATAGCCGACGCCGAATGGCATGCTGACGTAGATCAGTTTAAAGAGTTCATGGCGTTGGTAGAAAGGCCAGTCGAGGCCGAGTCGCTTCTGGAGAGCATCGGGGTCACAACGTCTGACGCGTCCGACATTGTGAGTCGGTACGGGATCAAATTGGGGCGTCTGCGATCCGATGCGAACCACGAGCGACGCACGCGTATCAGCCAAATACAGCATGAGATTGAGTCGGAGCTGATCGAACAATCATTAGGAATACCTTTTAGCGCGATAGAGACTTTGGTTGAACACCTTGTGCCCGGATCAGCGCCTCTCGATGGCCAAATCCATATGGGGGCAGGTCGGTCGGCTGCGCCTTCCTTCACTATCAATCAGCAGATCTTTGGTCGCGTCGAGGGCATCGTTGCGCAGAGTATTTCTGGCGACATCGTTCAGGGCGCGTATCCGGAGCAAATCCTCGATCTAATCAAAGCATTTGCGGGTGACCAATCCTTGCAACTCACTACGGCCCTCGGAGAACTCGCAGACCCAACCGCCCCCACGGGTGTTAGAGCTAATGCGAGCCGCCGGCTGAAGACATTCCTCCTCAAAGTCGGTAGCGGTGTCGAGAAGGCAGGTTTGACAGCAATGCAAAAATGGATCGAACAGCAAATTGGGCTTTGAGGCCGGATCTATGTCGACCAAGTATGAGCTCGCTACCAGCCCGCTTTTGTAGGCCATCGTCGCCAGATCGGTCGCAGAAAGACGGGAATAGCCTCGCGGGCGCTCTCGTCGGTTAGGTCGCCATAAACAATTCCTTCAGCCGTGCGCGCGAACGGCAGCGTCAAGGACCTCGAACGGCCATCTGCGGTGAGCGCAACTACTATCAATGCTTCGTCCCGATCTCCCGCGGGATCTTCGTCGAAAAACTCTGTGTTGCTGTCGAGCAGTTGCTCCTTCGGAAGACCAAGGAGCGAGCCGCGACCCGCGAGAGTTCCCAACCAAATTTCGGATGAGAAAACTGCACCGTTAAATTGCCAGGCACCGTGCAACTCGATGGCAGTTGCCACGTTGAGCTCGCGCGGCCGATCCGCCTGGAATGAGATCGGCTGGTACCTGGTCTCTTCGCCTTTGAACAAAGCGAGCATCGGACCTGAGTAGCCGTCGGCCTCCAGGAATTGTTTCGAGAGCTCAAGTCGCGCAGTTGCATGCTTGAGAGGCTCGTGACTGAACACCGGCGGAGTCCCGTAACGCTTTGCACCCAATTCAGCGAACTCGGGATCATCCCTTCGTTCAACCCGAACGTAGTCGTAACTTCGGAGGTTCTTTGTTTCTAGGTCGTAGTGCAGGCTTCGCATAGGGTCGCCGGGAGGAAGGCAGGGAAGGCCGGGCTCAATCGCTGCACCAACACACGCCCGCTTGAATGGCGAAATGGGACAAGCCTCCACGCCACTCGCGCGGTGAGCCGTCCGCACGACCTTGGCCACCCCTGCATACATTTCTCTCAGCGCGGAAACCAATTCGTACTCGGGTAGTTGATCATCGATCCACCGTCGCTGCACCCTGACGGTGCCGGACTTCCTCACCGGATTCGATCCCATATCGTTCACGACGTCAGCAATTATCATTTCGACGGTGAAATGCGGCGGAACGACGAAGACGTCCTCGACCTCCAACAGCCGCTCGCCGTAGAGACTGATTCTCGCTTCGCTGAAGGTCTTTAGGTCTTCCTCTTTGACGACCCGATTGCGCGCTGTCACGCCCCAGCTAAGAACCGCATTGCCTCGAGAATCCTCCTGCCAAGCGCCGTACCATGCGTCGAAATCGGACCATCTGGCTTTTCGCTTCTGAAGTAGAAACGTCACACTTCGAGAGTTTTGAATCGCTGAATTCAACCATCGTCGAAACTCGTCGGGGTCGGCGTAATCCTCGATGGCGCGATGGATGTCTTCATGGAGGTCCATGAGCCTCCGGTGTGCGTCAGGACACGGGCAGATTGGTTGAGGTGCCATTACGACATTCGAGAACGTGGGTTGCGCATCGTGGCGATTTGATCGGCCGTCATTCCCCGCCGCAGCATGTCGGCCAGCGTTCTTGCGTCTTCACGATGACCAACGAGCGCCTTTTCGTACCAGGCTTGCAGCGAAGTGTTCGAGTCATCGACGAAGTACGTCAGTTCCAGGTCGGGAGGATTTGCTTGCCATCGTCCCGAGGTCGGATTGGCGCTGCTGATCTTAATTGCGAGGCTCTGCGCTTCGATTCCATAGCCGCCCAATTGACGGAGGTTTGCATCCAGCAACATAGGCGGGTCTTCGGAGATGAGCACCATGTGTCCGTTGTCACCCTCGGAGGGGCGATGGTCCTCTGCCCTGTCACGATCTGCTTGCGAGATCTGTGCTGTCGCAAGCGGTCCCATAAACGCGATCGAATCCGTGGAGGGTTGTTTCGCGATCAAGGACACGTGGCGCGGTGTCAGCGAGTATCCCAGACGATCCGCAGTCAGTTTTAGTAAAGCTGCGGCCCCCGCACAATCCGCTTCGGTTCCGAACGCGTCCCCCACGGCTTCGACCGCCTCGAAAAGTACATTCAACGGTGCACGCCGGGTTGGTGTAATCGCCGCCAACTTTCGCTCCGCCTTAAGCCTCGATGCTTTGCCCATGTGGCGATGCTATCGCTTGCCCGGTCGCCAATCGGAGACGCTCTTATTCGTCGGTCACAAACCTCCCAGCGACGTCAAGGCGCCCGTTTCGTTTCGCCAAGCTACGTTTCGACTACGAACCCGTAAGGGTCACACGGTGTCAGCACGGGCGCGGGCGGTGCGAATCTGATCTCTAGATGGAAGGTCTCGGGCATGAAAATCGCACATGGTTTGGTGCCGTCAAGCTTCCAAGAGCGGTCAAGCTCGCGGCCCTGCTTTGTCAGCTCGTTGACTATGGCATTGGGGGGTCGGGGAGCGCGCGCAGCGCGGGGGTGGCGGCTGATCAGGACTTAAAATTCAAGACCCTTCGCTAACTTCTTCCAACGTGGGGAAGGAGTATAAGGAATACCCTGCCGCTCCAGCTGATGGAACTCGGCACGAGTCCCAACTTCCGATTTCTGGCTAGTCGGGGCGTTCGAGGTCGACACGTCTCGAGTCCTTTGGGTTGGGACACGCGATACTCGCGTTGCAGATAGGGCACCTTCGCGGGCACATTCACCGGGCGGGGTAACCGGGCATAATTTTTTCGCAGGCGTAGTTCGATGGCAACGGCCGAGCGAACCGTGATCGCTTAGCGACCGTCTATCGGGGTTGGCCTCATACGCTCTTACCGCGGCCGGCAGGGTCGGGAGATGCTCACAGGATGCCGAGATCCGTGTCGGTTAGCGTTGACGGTGTGACGCTAAATCATATTCGACGCGGAAGTGGTAGGCCGCTGCTGCTAGTACACGGTCTGGGCGCAGGGTGGCAATCTTGGTCCCCGATCCTCGACGAACTGGCCGAGCACCGTGAGGTCATCGCTGTCGACCTACCAGGGTTCGGTGAGACGGCGCCGTTGACCGGCGAGGTCTCGATCGCCAGACTGACCGACTCCGTCGCGGACTT
>Ga0247740_1000612_pt1 | contig 16563 bp, 7 predicted proteins | sample UWRJL148409B2_FD_180942 | JGI IMG/M metagenome (GOLD analysis project Ga0247740, IMG submission 180942) | Plant litter microbial communities from Arlington Agricultural Research Station in Wisconsin, United States - UWRJ-L148-409B-2 | ecosystem: Environmental > Terrestrial > Plant litter >...
CTGAAGCGCCAGCGACTCTTCAGCGAGCTGCTTCTTCAGGTACGCGCGCTTGACGGTGCCGACGCCATGCTCGCCGGTAATGGTGCCGCCGAGCGCGAGGGCTTCGCCCATGAGCTGGTCGATCACGGCTACCGCGCGCGCTTCGTCGCGCGGATCCTTGCGATCGAACACGACCAAAGGATGCAGATTGCCATCGCCCGCGTGCGCCACAGTCGCGATCTGCGCGCCCGTGCGCGCGGTGATCGCCTCGATGCGCGCGAACATCTCTGCCAACTTGGAGACGGGCACCGCGACGTCATCGACCAGGATGTCGCCCAGCTTTTCCAGCGCTGGATAGGCGAGGCGGCGCGCGTTCAAGAGCAAACGGCTCTCGGTCTCATCCTCGGCAATCGCGATGTCGCGCCCGCCGGCCGCTTCACACGCGGCGGCAATGCGCTGCAGTTCGAAACCCTCGAGCGCATCGCTCTGGGCGATCAGCATCGCGGCCGCCTCCGTGTCGAGCTGGAGCCGCGCGTGGCGTTCCACCGCGCGCAAGCTGGCGCGATCCATGATCTCGAGCAGCGAAGCATCGACCGAACGCACGATCGCGCCCACGGCTGCACCGGACGCCTCGAGCGTGTCGAACATCGCGACCAACGTGCGCGCGGGCGGCGGCCGCCGCCGAAGCCGCACCGTCACCTCGGTGATCAGCGCGAGCGTGCCCTCGGACCCGACCAGCAGACGCGTCAGATCGTAACCTGCGACGTCTTTGCGGCTCTTGCTCCCGGTGCGTACGACCGAGCCATCGGCGAGTACCGCCTCCAAACCGAGCACGTAGTCGGCCGTCACGCCGTACTTCACGCAGCACAAACCGCCTGCATTCGTGGCGACGTTGCCGCCGATCGACGAAATCTCGTAGCTCGACGGATCCGGCGGGTACCACAAGCCATCGGCCGCAACGGCCGCCTTCAGCGCTGCGTTCATTACGCCAGGTTGCACGCGCGCGAGCATCGCCGCCGAGTCGATCTCCAGGATCCGGTGCATGCGCTCGAAGCTGACGACCAGCGCGCCATCACTCGCGCTTGCGCCGCCCGAGATGCCGCTACCCGCGCCGCGCGGCACAATCGGCACCCGATGACGCGCGGACCAGCGCGCGATCTCCTGCACCTCGGCCGTCGACCGGGGTCTGACGAGCGCGAGCGGCACGCCCGCTTTGACGCATGGCGCGCGATCATGACGGTAGCCCTCGATGATCTCGGGGTCGGTGACGAGGCCGTCGCCGATGACCGCCGCGAGCTCGCTCAGACTCGTCGTGCTCGCATTGCTCGAGGTGCTCACTTGCGTGTCCACCGTACAAGACGCGCCGCATTCGTCAAGAAAGAGCCGGTCTTGCTAGCGGAGGAGGAGGGATTCGAACCCACGGTACCCTTACGAGTACGCCGGTTTTCAAAACCGGTGCCTTAAACCGCTCGGCCACTCCTCCAAGTCGCGGGAATGCTTGGAAGGTCGCTCGATAGCACCAGAAATCGACCGCGTCACCTGCCCGATTCTTCGAGCAATTTGCGGAGCCGTATTCCCAAGAATACGCGAAGGTCTGCGGCAAAAAGCCGCGCGGACTACAGTTGTGAGGTGAGCAAGGAAAGCCCGGTCGATGTCTACGGATACCTCGACTACCGCGCCTTCCTGCGTGACTTCTACGCGGCGAAGAAGGCCAAGAGCCGCGCGTTTTCTTACCGTGCGTTCTCGAAGCGAGCAGGCGTGGCGTCGCCCAATTACTTGAAGCTGGTGGTGGAGGGGCAGCGCAGTTTGAGCGCGAAGATGGCCGAGAAGTTTGCGCACGCGTGCGGGCTGGATAGCGACGCTGGCCGATACTTCGTGCACCTCGTGGCGTTCAACCAGGCCAAGACCTCGAGCGAGCGCACTTTGCACTATGGCAAGCTGACGAGCTTTCAGCACTACCGTCAGGCGCACAAGCTCGAGATCGCGCATGCAGCTTACTACAGTGACTGGTTCATGCCCGCGATCCGTGAGCTCGCGGCGGCGCGAGATTTTCGCGCTGATCCGGAGTGGATCGCGGATCAATTGATCCCGAACATTACGCCACTGCAGGCAGCGCGCGCGCTCGAGACCCTGGTCGAGCTCGGGCTCTTGGTCGAGGACGAAGCCGGGCGCTTGGTGCAAGCGGATGCGCTGCTGTCCACGGGCCCCGAGACGCGCGGGCTGCACATTGCGGCATTCCACCGGGTAATGACTCAGCGCGCACTGGACTCGATCGATCTGGTGCCGGCGCAAGATCGAGACATCTCGTCTTTGACCTTGTGTCTGAGCCGTGGCGGGTTGCGGGCCTTCAAGGAGCGCATTCAGCGCATGAGGCGCGAACTGCTCGAACTTTCGGCGTTGGAAGCGGATCCGGAGCAGGTGGTGCAAATCAACTTTCAGCTCTTCCCGCTCAGCCGCGCGAGCAAGCGCGGAGGTAACCGGTGACGCGGGCTCGGCGGTTGGGCATGCTCCGCGCCGTGACCCGTAGCATGCAGCAAGTCGCGTTCGCGCTGGTGCTGGCCGCGTCGGCGAGCGGCTGCAGCAGCGGTACCGAGACCGGCAATCCGCCGTTTCAAGCGGAGCTCAGCTACACCGCGTACTCGAGCGAGCCAGAGTCGATCGGCGTGCGCGATCCGGGGAGCAAGGCCGTCGTCGATAGCGCGTGGCTCGACCTAGACACGGTGACGCTGATCGGCGCGGGCAGTTGCGCCGCCGCAATGCCGGCAGGGTCTTCCGTGCCTGGGTTGGGCATCGGCGACCACGCCGCGGGTCAGCACAACGCGACGCGCTTCAGCCTGTCCGCGGGCAAGTATTGCGCGCTCGATTTGCCCTTCGTGCTCGCACCTCACGCGGGAATCCAAGGCGGCGTTCCGCAGGAACTCGAGCAGCACTCGATCATGCTCGCAGGCACGCTCGCCGATGGCACGCCCTTCACGCTGCTCAGCGCGGCGACGCCCACCGTGCGTTTGGCGGCGGACGCGGCGAGCTTCGAAATCAGCGAAGAACACCCGCAAACATTGATCACGTTCGACGTCGCCACGTGGCTGCGTGGTTTGGATTGGGCGGGAGCGGCGCGCTCCGGCGGTGTGATCCACATTTCGTCCGGCGAAAACAGCGCTTTGCTCGCGCAGTTCGAGAGCAACTTGGCGCGCGGTGTGGCCTTGTATCGCGACGCCGACGGTGATGGCCGGCTCGATGCGAATCCCGAGCGACTCGCACACGGCGAGTGATCGCATTTGTGCCTCTCCGTTGATTCGTATTCATCCGAATACGCTGTCTCGGCGCGCCCCCTAGCCAGTGCCTGCGAGTGCGACCAAGGATTGGCACACACCCGGCGCGCTCGTGCGCCACAGCGGAGTCAGCGACTCCGAGGAGAACGAACATGAAATACTTGTCTTGGCTGCCCGTGATGGTCGTGGCGTGCTTGCCGGTCGTGGGCTGTGGGAGTGACAGTGACGAAGGCGGAAGCAGCGCGGGCAGCAGCGCGTCAGCTGGAAAAGGCGGCGGATCGAGCGCGGGCGCCGCGGGCTCCGGAACTCCAGCCGCTGGCTCTGCCAATGGCGGCGCTCCCAGCGCGGGAGCTGCAGGAGCCAGCGCCGGCGCGGCGGGCAGCGCGGCCGGCCAGGGCGGCCTCGGTGGTAGCGGTGGCGCGGAGACCGAGAGCAAAGACATCATCGAGACCGCGCTGGCCGCGGGCAACTTCACCAAGCTTGCCGCGGCGCTGACTAGCGCGGGCTTGGTCGACGCGCTCAAAGGCCCCGGGCCATTCACGGTGTTCGCGCCGGACGACGCGGCGTTCCAAGCATTCGATGACGCAAATCCAGGTGTTCTGGCCGGCTTGAGCAAGGCGGCATTGACCGAGATCTTGACCTACCACGTCGTGTCGGGCGCAGCGGTCGCCTCCACGCAGCTGAAGGACGAACAGGTCTTCACCTCGCTGTCCGGCTCGCCCCTGCTGATAGACACCACGGGTGGCGTGAAGGTCGTCGGTGCAGACGTAACGACCGCCGATGTGGTCGCCTCCAATGGCGTGATCCATGTGATCAACGAGATCCTATTGCCGCCCAAGGATGACATCGTGGCGACCGCTATCGCCGCGGGCACGTTCACCAAGTTGGCTCAGGCGCTAACCGCGGCCAGCTTGGTCACGACCCTGCAAGGCAAAGGCCCGTTCACTGTCTTCGCGCCGACCGATGCGGCCTTCGCCAAGCTCGCGACCGTGCCAACCGGTGATGACTTGAAGAACGTACTGCTCTATCACGTGGTCGCAGGCGCAGTTGGTTCCGGCGATCTCAAGGCTGGCCCAGTGCCGACTCAGTTGACCGGTAAGAGCGTCACGGTCGGCTTGACCGGTGGCGTTACGATCGACGACGCCAAGGTGACGACGGCCAACGTACTGACCAAGAACGGCGTGATCCACGTGGTCGACACCGTGCTCGTTCCGGACTGAGATTTTGCAGGGGTCGGGCGCGCCTCCCCCGACGCGCTCGACCCCGGCGCGTTCTTTTCTTGGATTCGAGCTCGAGGCGTCAGCGAGGCACGAAGCGATCGCCGTCGAGGCGGTATTGGCGGGTCGTCACTTCCGGCTTCGTGAAGGGGCGCTCCGCGGGGGCCGCACCGGCGCTGTTTTCGCGGCAATAACGCTGATAGCGCTCGTCCATGTCGCGCGGGGTGCGTGCGATACGCACGATCAGGCCGTTGTTCTTTGCGGCCGGGTTTTGGTTCAGCTCGAAGCTCTCGATCACTTCCTCGGTCGTGCGTGTGCCGGGGGTGGTCAAGCACGGGTCTTGGTTGCTGAACGCGAGCAGCTCTTCCGCCTTCGGTGGGTCGACGCTGAAATCGAGCACCGAGAGTGAGTCGGTCGAGATCGATTGCTGCGCGCTGGTGAACTCGCACACGGCCAGATCGCGACCATCGGGGCGGCGGTAAGCCTTGCAGGCTTGCGGGCGCAGGCCCGAGTGGTACCGGAGAGCTCGGTATTTTTCGCCTTGGCGTTCGGCGATCAAGCTGCCGCCCCAATTGCCGGAATGCGGCTCGCAGCCGCTGAATACGGCCAGTCGCTGATCGGCGTCGGGCGCGGTAAAATGGCCGCGGACGTACAGTTCGAGCTCGTAGAAGTCTGTGCCGTCGACCGCGATGCGACCATCGGAAACGGCGGCGCTGCCTTCGAAAGGCGGGCACGTGCGGCAGCCCACGCGCACGCGATGCGCACCTCCGGTTTCGTAGTGCATCGCGACGTTGCATACGTCAGACAAGAAGCCGAGCTGTTGTGCGAGCTCGGGCGGCAAGTCGGAAGGGATGGCGTCGATGAAGCGCGAACTGCTGGGCGCCGGCGCGGGCTCGGCGGTGGCTACGGCCGCGCTCGCAATCGGCGCGCTCGGAGCGGGCGCTGGGGCGGCGGGTCGAGCTGCGCAGCTCGCCGTCGCCATCGCGATCGACAGTCCCAGTGCTCCGCAAGCCAGCGGCCCCCGATCACTCGCTCCATTCATCCCCGCAAGCGTAGCTGACCTACGGCAAGAGGCTCGACCGCGCTGGCCAAGCGCTGCGGCCCAGCCGACACGGGCTGCGGCGCAAAAACCACGAGCTTCCGCGGTTTACCGCAAAAAGCGCGGCAATTTTGCTCGGTCCGAGGATTGCTGTGGAGGCGGGGACAACCGGCGCTTTCGTCCGGCGGAGGTTCTACGAATGACTGGCATCGAGAATTCGCGATGGGTAGTGATGAGCGCGCTGGGCGCGGCCATGTTCGCGGTGGGCTTTTCGTTTGCGAGCGTGGCTTGCAACACCACGCGTGACGTCAGCGTGGCCGAGGCTGAGCGTGCAGCGGCGAGTGTGAGCCTCCCCGCGCCGGCCGCGAGCTTGGGTCGCATTGCCAAGATCGTGAATGGCGCGCCATCCGTACTGCCCGTCGTTCCGACTCCGGTCGCGTCGAGCACGGGAGGGCAAGAGAAACGCGAACTCGCGCCGGCGAACAGCGGGTTGAAGCTGAAGCGCTTCGTGGTCACGCACAAAATCGAGAACCGCGAGCCGGTCGCGGGGGACGATTTCACGCTCGGCAGCGCGCCGGTGTACGCATTCGTCGAGTTCGAGAACTCGGGTAACGCCGCGCGCAGCGTGCGCGTGATGTTCCAAAATCAAGAGACGAAGGCGACCGTCGGGCACGTGAAGTTGACCGTGCCTGGCACGGCCGAGCGCTTCCGAACCTGGGGTAATACCCGATTAATCCGCGACGCGGGGCACTGGGTGGCCGTGGTCTCGACACTGGACGGAGTAGAGCTCGGGCGCGCGTCGTTCGAGGTAAAAGGGTGAACCCGGGCTACTCGGCGCTGCCGCGGTCACCGCCGGCCCCGCCGAGACCGGAGTCACTTCCTCCGCTGTCGGCGCCACTTCGCCCGCCTTCGGCGTCAGTGCTGCCGCCGCTGCCGCTTTCGCTCGTGGGCCCACGGCCACCGACTCCGCCGTTACCCAAGTAGAACGAGCCAGGCAAATCACTCGGAGGCGTGAACGTGGTGTTCGGCGTCGTGGGCAAGTGCGCGAGAAACACCCGGTCCTTGAATTGCTCGAGCTCGCACTGGGGCATGCCCTGCCAGCAGTACGTGCCGTCGAAGTACACTTCTACCGGCGTACAGCCGCAGCCCCCGCAGCACGCGGTGCCGACGACAGCACGCTGTCCGCAGCTGACTTCGGCCGTGGCCCCTTGGAAGCCTTCGAACTCACAGCTGAAGCCCGTAAATTCGACGCCGCAGTGCACTTTGGTCCGTTCACAGCTGGCGCTGCACGTTTGCTCGAGCTCACAGGACGGAGGCGGTGGTGGTGGTGCCGGTTCGTCGAGCGCGCCCGCTTGGCCGGCACTCGCGTTGGCGCTCATTCCGGCGGCGCCGGCTTCTTCCTCGTTCGATTTCGAGCCCGCCGCATTGCGCTCGCCCGCGCTCGGTTGTGGTTGGTTCTTCGATCCGCCTAGGCTCGGGACTTCGCCGCTCCCCGCGTTCCCGCCTGTCCCGGGTTGGGACGTGATCGCGTTGCTCGAGCGGTCTGCACCCGAGCATGCGCACGCAAAAAACGCGGCGAACACGGGTACCTTGAGCAAGCGAGGCAAAGCCATGTGTTGCAGCGTTGCAAGTCGTGTGCTCGACCGGCCGCGGCGCCAGAGGGGAGTGAAAGTCCCATCTCGCCACGAAATGTGTGAGGGGCGGCGCGCGCGCGGTGACGTTTAGCCACGGGCAGCGAGCTCTCGCAGGCAGAGCCAATGCCGCGCGATGGTGCGCGCTTTCGTCAGGCCCAGATGGCCAAGATCTCGGGCGAAATCAAGCGCTCGTCCGCGTGGATCGGCCGGTGCGCGTGGCGGCGTGCGAGCCGCTCGCGCCAGAGGCCATGATAGTCCGGCACGCCTTGCATCTCGGCCGCCTCCAGCGAGTGTGCTGCGCCGACTTCGAGGTACACGTCCAGGTTGTCCAAGCGCGGGCGCGGCAGCGTGCCGGTTTGCGCGGCGTGCCACATTTTTGCGTACAAGCCCTCGAGTTCGGCCACCAAGATCGGCATGTCGAAAAGCGCTGACGTATCGCGATCGCTACGCAAACGTTCACGTAGGGGCTCCAGCAAGCGCCGGTCGCGCCCGTAGCGCGCCGCCTTCTCGATGTACTCGGGGGTCGATTCGCAGATCATCTCGGGCAGGCCGGCCGCGCGCACCAGGCTGCCGCACACCCGTGAAGCGAACGAGCGGCCGCTCAGGGTGAGCACGGGCACGCCGGTCCAGAGCGCGTCCGAAGCGGTGGTGTGCGCGCCGTAGGGCGTGGTGTCGAGGAACAGATCCGCCAATGCGTAGCGCGCCAAGTGAAAGGGATTGGCCAGCTTTTGCGCGAACACCAAGCGCTCTTTGGCGATGCCGCGCTCGGCGACGTAGCTTCGCAAACGCTCGTTCGTGGCATCGTTACTGCTGAGCAACCACAGCACACTCCCCGGCACCCGCGATAAAATTGCGATCCAGCGATTGAGCGTGAACGGGCTGATTTTGTGCACGCCGTTGAAGCAGCAGAACACAGTGGCGTCTTCGGGCAGGCCGACCTCGCTGCGCGTGGGGCATTGCGGGGCGACGGTGCGCGTGCGCAGGCTCGGTTGATAGCAGGGTAAGCGCAGTACCTGTTCCGAGTAATACAGCTCGTGCGACTCGGGCACGATGAAGTCGTCCGCGATCAAGTAGTGATGGTACGGGCTGGCCATACTACCCGGGAATCCGAGCCAATTGACGATCACCGGGGCCGGGCGCTGCGCGACCACTTTGAGCCGGGCGTCCCGTGTGTAGCCGTTCAAGTCGACCAAGATTTGCACGCCATCATCGGCGATGCGGCGTGCGGCGCTCACGTCGTCTTGTTGGCTGAGCGACGTAAAGTGGTGGGCGGTGGCTTTGAAGTGTTGGTGAAGGGGATCGTTCGATTCCGGGCCGCAGTAGTAGGCGAACACTTCGACACGCTCGCGCGTGTGCAATCCGAACACCTCGGTGATCAAATACCCGACCGCGTGCTCGCGCAGATCCGACGACAAGTAGCCGATGCGCAGGGGGCCCGGCAGGGCCGTGATCGGCGTGCGCGGGCTGAGCAGCACGCCCGGATCGCCGACGTCGAGCTGGTTGTAGTGGTTCGCGAGCGCAAGCTGCAAGATCGGGTCGTCACTGAGCGCGGCGGCGGAAAGCGGCGACAAGCCTCGGATCAGCGTGCGCTGATCGACGCGTTCGGAGGGCAAAATTGCGGGCCATTCGCATTGTCGCTGACGCAGCGCGACCAAGTGCTGAATGGCCTCACGCTGATTGCTGTCGAGCTCCAAGCTGTGCCGAAGCATTTGTTCGGCGGCCGCGTCTTGGTCGGCGGCCTCGAGCGCGCGGGCACTTTGGTTGAGCGTGGTCGTCTTGTGCGAGACGGCCGTGCCGGTGATGCCGTTCATGCGCGCGAGGGCGGCCGACCACTGCGCCAGCGCGGCGCCCACGTTGCCCAAGCGCTCGTGAATGCGCCCGAGGTTGATGTACGCGGGCATGAAATCGAGATTGAGCTCTATCGCGCGTTCCAGCGCTTGGCGGGCTGGCTCCAGCTGCTCCGCGTCCGACAGCGTGACCGCGTAGTTGAATAGCACCGCGTACAAGAGCGGGTGGTTCGCGTTGTGCTCGACCCAGGTCGCGTACAGCGCGCTCGACGCTTGGATTTGGCCGCCCTGCCGCAGCAATTCGACCGCACGGATCAGATCCGGAACGCTCAGCTCTTGGGCGGTCGGACGCGCCGGGGCGGCATTCTGTGAGTCGGTCATTGCTCGCTCATTGGGCCGGAAAGAGCCCATTTAGAACTCAAACCAGCGCGTCGATCAACGCTTGGATTTGCGCTTCGCTCATGACGGCGAGCTGGTCGTCGCTGAGCGCGCTGAGCTGCGTCGGGCTCATTGCTTCGATGTCGGTGCTCGTGAGCTGCGTGATGGTGGTCGTGCTCAGGTAGGAGATGGTGGTCGTAGAGATCTGCGTGAACTGCGTGGGCGCGAGCAGCGCGAACTGTTCGGGCTTGAACGTGCCCAGCTGCATCGCGGTGAAGGCACCGATTTGAGCCGGGCTCATCGCGCCGATCTGCGCGGCGGACAGGTTTTGCAGCTCGGTCGCGTTGAAGCTGCCGACCTGCGACCCGCTCAAGTTCGAGATCTGAGTGGTAGAAAGCGCGGCCAGTTGCGGCAAGCTCAGCGCGCGGATTTGCAGGCGCTGCAGGCCTTCCAGCTGGTCGGCGCTCAGCGAGCTGATCTGAGTAGTCGACAGATAGCCAATCTGGCTCGAAGTCAGGGCCGCCACTTCGTACGGCGTGAGGGCCGCGAATTGCGTCGAGGTGAGCTCGCCGAACTGCGCTGCCGTCAGCCCGGAAATGCCGCTGGCCGACAGTGAGCTCACTTGCTCCGGACTGAGCGCGGCCACTTGCGTCGCGGCCAGCGCGCCCACCTGCGTCGCGGTCAGACCGCTCAACTCTGCCTCCGACAGTAATCGGACCTGAGTCGTGGTCAGGCTCGCGACCTGCGTTGCGGACAGGCCCGTGATGCCCGTGGCGGACAAGCTTTGGAACTGCGCGGTGGTCAGCGCCGCGAACTCGGCGCTGGTCAGGCCGGAGATCGCGGTGCCGGACAGCGCGCCAATCTGGGCGAGCGAGAGCGAGGTCAGCTGAGTCGTGCTCAGCGCGGCCACTTGCGCGGCGCTCACGCCGGTAATGCCGGTCGTGGACAAGGCGGTGATTTGCGTGGGGCTCAGCTGCGTAATCTGCGTCGTAGACAGTGCCGCGACCTGAGACGACGTGAGCGCGTTCAACTCGGTTTGCGTGAGCACGCCGAGCTGGGTCGAGTTCAAGCTGCCGATCGCGGTGGTGCTCAACGCGGCCATGGCCGAGGTCGATAGAGACGCCAATTGGCTGGTGGAAAGCGCGCCGAGTTGGCCGGGCGAGAGCGCGGACGCGCCGGTCGAGCTCAAGCCGCCGACTTGGGCGGTGGACAGCGCGCCGAGCACCGTCGAGGTCAACTGCGCGGCTTGCGTCGAGCTCAGGGCGCCGATCTGAGTAGCGGTGAGCGCGGCCAACTGATCGCTGGTCAGGGCTTGGAGCTCCGCGGCGGTGAGCCCACTGATGCCAGTGGAAGATAGCGCGGCCAGTTGCTTGGTGCTGAGCGCACTCAATTGGCTCGGGCTCAGCACCGCTACCTGCGTGGAGACGAGCGCGGCGGCTTGGCCGGGGCTGAGCGCAGCGAGCTGATTCGTGCTGAGCGCGCTGATCTGCGCGGTGGTCAGCGCGCCGACCGCGCTGGGTGAGAAGGCCGCGACTTGCGTCGAGCTGAGGGCGCTCAGCTGCGCGGTGCTGAGCGTCGCGGCCGCGCTGCCGGTGAGGCCCGCGATGCCAGCCGCCGAAAGCGCGCTCAATTGCGCGGTGGTGAGGTTCACGGCCTGGCTCGTGGTCAAGGCGGCCAATTGCGCAGAACCGAGCGCGGCGAGCTGCCGGTTGCTCAGGGCCGCGAAGGCCGTGGTGCTGAGGCCGGTCACGCCGCTCGTGCCGAGTGCGCCGAGTTGCGCGGCGGTCAGCGCGGCGAGTTGGCTGCTGCTCAGCGTGCCCACTTCGGTACCGCTCAACACGCCAACTTGAGCCGCGGTGAGCGCGCTTACTTGCGTCGCGCTCAGGGCGCCGATCTGCGCGGCGCTCAAGCTAGAGATTTCGGTCGTGGACAGACCCGCAATGCGCGAAGTCGCGAGCGCGCCGATCTGCACCGGAGAGAGCGCAGCGAACTGCGTCGACGTCATGGCGGCTAGCTGCGCGGGGCTGAGCTGGTTCAGGCGGGTCGTGGAAAATGCCGCGATTTGTGCTATGGAAAGCCCGGAAACGCCGCTGGTCGAGAGCGAGCCGAGTTGCGTCGCGTTGAGCGCTTCGACCTGCGCGGCGGAGAGCGCGGCCGCCTGCGTCGAGGTCACACCGCTCAGCTCGGTGGCGGTCAACACGCCGATCTGCGTTGGGTCGAGCTGCGCGACCTGAGTGCTGCTGAGCGCGCCGAACTGAGTGCTGCTGAAGGCCGCCAATTGCCGCGTACTCAGCGCGGCGATCTCGGTCGCGGTCAGACCGCGCACGCCGGTAATGCTCAGCGCGGCTATTTGGCTAGTGAGCAGCGCGCCGAGCTGCGTCGTGCTGAGCGCGGCGACTTGAGTGTCGCTCAACGCGCCGAGTTGCACGCTGCCCAAGTTGCCGATCTGAGTGGCGCTCAGCGCGGCGATCTGAGCGAGGTCGAGCGCGGCCACTTGCGTGTCGAGCATGCTGCGCAGCTGCGCGCTACCGAGCGCGGTCACCTGGGCGGTCGACAGGGCGTGCAGCTGCGCGGCGCTCAAAGTGCCGACTTGTGCGCCAGAAAGCGCGCCCAATTGCTTGCTGCTCAGGGCTGCGATCAGCGTGCTGCTGAGCCCGCTCACGCCCGTAGCGGACAGAGCCGAGACTTGGCCCGTCGTGAGCGAAGCGAGTTGGGTCGTGGACAGCGCCGCCGCTTGCGTGTCGAGCAAGCCGCTGATCTGCGTCGCACTGAGGGCGCCCACCAAGTTGGGCGCGAGGCCCGCGATTTGCGTTTCACTGAGCGCGCTCACTTGCACGGGCGTGATCGCGGCAAACTGCGCGGACGTGAGTGCGCCGAAGTCGCTCACGGGCAGCGAGGCGACCACGGTCGTGGACAGCCGAGCGACTTGAGCGGTGGTCAGCGTCGCGAGTTGTGGGCTCGGGATCGCGGCGAACTGCGAGGGCGTCAGCACGGACATCGCGCTCGGCGACAGGGCGCGGAGCTGCGTGCTGGAAAGTGCGGAAATCTCGGTACTAGTGAGCCCTGCGGCACCCGTGCTGGAAAGCGCGGCGAGCTGCGACGCAGACAACGCCCCGAGCTGGGTCAGCGAAAGGGCCGCGACTTGGGTGTCGAGCAAGCCGCTGATCGCGTTCGGCGATAGCGCCCCGACTTGGGCCGTGGTCAGACTCGTCATCAGGGTGCTGGCGAGAGCGCCGATTTGCGCCGAAGTCAGCGCGGCAAGCCGCGTGGTGCCGAGCGCGGCCAGGCCGGTCACGCTCAAGCCGGCGAGTGCGTCGGTCGAGAGCGCGGCGACCTGAGTCGTGTCGAGCGCGCTGATCTGCGCTGAGCTCAAACCGGCCAACTGAGTCGAACCGAGCCCGCCGATCTCGCTCGTGGTGAAGGCCGCGAGCTGCTGCCCGCTCAGCGCCGCCAATTGCGCCGAGCTGAGATCGCCCACCTGCCCGGAACTCAACCCACGCAGCTGAGTGCTGCTCAAACTGCCGACTTGGGCGGGAGAAAGTGCCCCAATTTGGCTGTCGCGCAGGGCGCCGAGTTGGCTTGCCGTGAGCGCGCCCAGCTGCGTGCTGCTGAGCGCGGCGAGCTCCGCAAGGGTCAGCCCGCCGACCGCGTTTGCGGACAGCGCCGCCACTTGATTGCCGGACAGTGCGCCGAGCTGCGCGAGAGACAGAGCGCCAACTTGCGCGTCGGTGAGCCCGCCGATGGCGCTGGTCGAGAGGGCGCGCAGCACGGTCGTGCTCAGCGTCGCAAGTTGATCGCCGTTCAGGGCGCCGACCTGGCTTGCCGTGAGCGCGCCGAGTTGGGCCGTGGCCAAGGCGGCGAGCGCGGTGTTGGGCAAGCCGTCGAGCGCGCTGGGGGACAACGCGGAGATCTGCGCGCTGGTCAACGTGGCGAGCTGCGTGGAGCTCATACCCGCGAGCTGCACCGAAGTGAGGCCCGCGATCGTGGACGTGGCGAGCGAGGAGAGCTGCGTGGAGCTGAGTGCGGCGAGCTGCGTGTCCGTCAGGGTGGCCAGCGAGGTCGAGCTCAGACCGCGCAGTTGGGTCAGAGAAAGTGCGGCAAATTGCGGAGTGCTGAGGCCGCCGAGCGCCGCGGGCGTGAGGGCCGCGAGCTGACCCGAGCTGAACGCAGCGAGCTGCGTCGGGGCGAGTTCGCCGATGTCGCTCTGGGTGAGCGCGCTCAGTTGATGAGGCGTGAGGGCGTTGATCTGCGTCGAGTCGAGCGCCGCAATCTGTTCGCGGCTGAGCTCGCTGACACTGGCGCCAGTGAGCCCGCGTAGCTGCGTCGCGCTGAGAGCCGACAGCTCCTGGGTGGTGAGCGCATCGATCGCCGAGAGCGTGAGTGCCCCGAGTTGCGATGCAGACAGCGCACGCAGCTCGGTCAGGGGTAGCGCGGCGAGCTGCGTGCCGGTAAGCCCGGAGATAGCGGTTGTGCTCAGGGCCGCGACTTGAGTCGTGCTGAGCGCGGCGAGCTGTTCGGGGCTGAGCGACCCGAGTTGCGCGCCGACTAGGCCGGCCACGGCGCCCGTCGACAAAGCAGCGATTTGCGCGCTGGACAGGGCGGCCAATTGCTCGCTGGAGAGCGCGCTCAGCGCCGTGGCGGATAGGCCTTTGATTTGGCTGGAATCGAGCGCGGCCAACTGCTCCGCGCTCAGGCCGCGCACCGCCGCCGTGCTCAAGCCGGCGAGCTGCGAGCCCGACAAGGCACCGAGCTCGGTGGGGGTGAGCGCGGCGACGTTCGTACTGGTCAAGCCGCTCAGTTGCGTCGCGGTCAACGCGGCCAGCTGCGTGTCGGCCAGCGCGGCAAAGGCGGTCGCGTCGAGCGCGCTCAAACCGTTTTTGTCCAGACCTTTGATCTGCGTGGTACTCAACGCCGCGAGCTGCGCGGGAGAGAGCGCGTCGGCGCCGTCGAACGTGAGGACGCCGATTTGAGTCGAGCTCAAACCGCGCAACTGGGTGCTGCTCAGCGAACTCACTTCGGTCGAGTTCAGGCTGTACAGCTGCGCGGGCGAGAGCGAGCCCAGTTGCTTCGAGGTCAGCGCGCCGAATTGCGCGCTGGAAAGCGCGTTTAGGGCCTCGGTGCCGAGGCCGGCCAAGGCCGCCGTGCTGAGCGCTGCAACTTGCGTATCGGCCAGAGTCGCGAGCTGAGTCGACGCCATCGCGGCGAGCGTGGTGCGCGTGAGGCCGGCGGCCTGAGTCGCGCTGAGCGCCGCCACTTGCGCTTCAGTGAGCCCAGGGACGGCAATTGCACTGAGAGCCGAGAGCTGCGTAGCACTCAACGCACCGAGCGCGCTGGGCGTGAGCTCAGCCACGTCCGCGCTGGTCATGCCGCGGATCTGAGTGGCATTGAGCGCGCCGAGTTGCGTGCTCGAGAGTGCGGCGAGCTGCGTGGCACTGAGCTCGCTCACGGCGGCCGCGCTGAGTGCGGCCACCTGGGTCGTGCTGAGCGCGGCCAGTTGCGTCGTGAGCAGGCCGTCAATCGCGGTCGGCGTGAGGCCGATCAGCTGCGTGGGCGCGAACGCCGCGAGTTGCGCGGTGCTGAGCGCTCCGACCTGATCCGCGCGCAAACCTTGCATTTGTGCAGCCGAAAGTGCGCCGAGCTGCGCATTGGAGAGCCGCCCTACCTGCGCCGTGCTGAGCGCACCGAGTGCGCTGGACGAGAGACCTTTGAGCGCCGCGGCCCCGAGCGAGGCGAGTTGCGTGGCGCTCAGCGCGCTGACCGCGCTCGTCGTGAGCCCGCGCACTTGCGTCGAGTTCAGCGCTGCGAGCTGCGCGTTGCTCAAGGTCGCGATCTGGCCGTCACCCAGGCCGCTCAATGCAGCAGAGGTCAACGCCGAGAATTGTGCGGCACTGAGCGCGGCGAGCTGCGTGTTACCGAGCGCGGCGATGCTGCTCGCGGCCAGCCCGCCAAGCGCGCTCGTGCTGAGCGCAGCGAGCTGCGTGCCCGAGAGCGCGGCGAGCTGCGTGTCCGCGAGAACCGCGAGCTCCGTGAACGCCAGTGCGCGCGCTTGAGTGGTGCTCAGGGCCGCGATTTGCGTGCTATTGAGCGCTGAAATGCCGGTAGTCGTGAAGGCGGCGATCTGCGTCGCGCTCACGCCGGCGAGTTGAGTCGTGCTGAGCGAGGCGACCTGGTCGACGCTGAAGCCTTTGAGCGCGGCCGCGGACAGGGCCCCGATTTGCTTCGACTGCAGCGCGCTGAGCTGATCGGCGGACAGCGCGTTCAACTGATTGCCGTTCAAGTTGCTGATCTGCGTCGTGCTGAGCGCGGCGACCTGCGCGCTACTGAGGCTCCCCACTGCGGTCGTGCTGAGCGCGCGTACTTGCGTCGCCGTGATGCCGGCGAGTTGCGTCGCGCTCAGCGACGCCAACTGCTCTTCAGTGAAGCCGCTCAAGGCCGCCGCACTCAGCGCGCCGAATTGCGTCGAAGCCAGACTGCCGAGTTGCGTGGTCGACAGCGCGCCGAGCCCGGTCGAGCTCAGGCCTGCAAGGCTGGTCGTGGCGAGGGCGCTCAGCTGCGACGTGCTCAGCAGCGCCATGCTGGTAGCGGTAACGCCGCCCAATTGGGCGGGTGTAAGTGCCCGTAATTGTGAAGAATTTAGAGATGTGAGCTGCTCCGCGGTCAGGCCCTGCAGCGCGCTCGCAGTTAGCCCAGCTTGTTGCGCCGTGCTCAATTGGCCAAATTGCGTCGCGCTCAGCTCGGCAAGATCCGCGCTCGTCAAACCACGCAGCTGCGTGAGCGTCAGCGCGGCCAATTGCCCGCTCGAGAAGGCCGCGATCTGCGAGAGAGAGAGTTCGCTCACGGCGGCCGCACTCAGGCCGCGAACTTGCCCCGTGCTGAGCGCACCGATCTGAACCGCGCTCAAGCCGTCGATCGCGCTGGTCGTGAGCGCGCTCAACTGCGTCGCGCTCAACCCCGCGAGTTGATTGGTCGACAGCGTGGCGATCTCGGTCGAGACCAAGCCACGCACGGCGGCGGCGGAGAGCGCGGCGAGTTGGGTCGCGCTCAGCGCGGCCAGCTGATCGCGGCTCAACGCCGAAGCTTTCACCGCGGTCAGACCGGCGATCGCGGTGGTGGTGAGCGCGGCCATTTGGCTGGGCGCCAGCGCGGCGAACTGCGTGGCGCCGAGGCCTGCGACTTGGCCGCCCGTGAGGCCCTTGATCTGGGCGCTGGAAAGCGCAGAAACTTGCTCTTCGCTCAATACGGATAGCGCGGCCGCGCTGA
>Ga0247740_1000615_pt1 | contig 16469 bp, 12 predicted proteins | sample UWRJL148409B2_FD_180942 | JGI IMG/M metagenome (GOLD analysis project Ga0247740, IMG submission 180942) | Plant litter microbial communities from Arlington Agricultural Research Station in Wisconsin, United States - UWRJ-L148-409B-2 | ecosystem: Environmental > Terrestrial > Plant litter >...
CTTCGTGTTCGGCTGGCAGGAGTTCACCTACCTCGGCACCATCATGCTCGCGGCCTTCGTCGTCTGCCTGTTCTTCCTCTTCGGCCGGGCCTCCTACGGGGTCGAGGTCGAGCTGAACCCGCGCCGCGTCGTCGTCGGCGACCGCGCGATGGGGCGGATGCTCGTGAGCAATGTCGGCACGCACAACCTGCCGCCCACGCGCATGGAGCTGCCGGTGGGGCTCGGCATCGCCGAGTTCCAGCTGCCGGCCATGACCCCGAAGCAGGAGGTCGAGGAGCTCTTCGCGGTGCCGACCAACAAGCGCGCCGTGATCGTCGCCGGCCCCGCCGAGTCGATCCGCGGTGACCAGATCGGCCTGCTCAGGCGCGCCCTCAAGTGGGCGGACCCCGTCGACCTGTTCGTGCATCCCCGCACCGTGCGCCTCGTGCCGTCGGCCGCCGGACTGGTGCGCGACCTCGAGGGCCAGGTCTCGAAGAAGATCACCAACAACGACATCGCGTTCCACGCGCTGCGCCCGTACGTGCCCGGCGACGACCGCCGTTACGTGCACTGGCGCACCTCCGCGCGCATCGGCCAGCTCATGGTGCGGCAGTTCGAGGAGACCCGCCGCTCGCAGCTCACGATGATCCACGTCACGCGCAACGACCTGTACGCCTCCGAGGAGGAGTTCGAGCTGGCCATCTCGGTGACCGCGTCGATCGCCGCACAGGTGATCCGCGACGGCACCCAGATGAACGTGGTCAGCGAGACCGGCATGTGGAAAACCGCGACCGTCACCGCGATGCTCGACTCGTCGTGCCGCATCGACCCGGTCGGCAGGGTCTACCCAACGGTCCGCGAGTTCGCCCGGGAGCGCACCAAGCGCCTGCCCAACCCGTCGGTCGTCATGATCATCGGCGGGTCACGGATGACCAACGCCGAGTTCCGCAGCGTGCAGTCGTTGTTCGGATCGGACACGAGCCAGGTGGCGTTCCACGTCGAGCTCGGTGCCCAGCCCAAGATCGGCGTCGTCGCAGGACTCTCCGTCATCACGATCGGCGACCTCGAAGACCTCTCCCGTCTCGTGAGGGGGATGAGCTCATGAGCGGCACCGTGACCGGTACGACCACGGGCATCCGTCTGCCCACTGCCCGCACCTGGGCCGACATCTCCGTACTCCTCGTGCTCACCGCGCTCGGAGTCGTCGGCTTCGAGCCGTCCTTCGGCGGCTACAGCTTCCTGCTCGCCGGCGTCGGTGGACTCGTCCTGGGCGCGGCGAGCGGCATCCTCACCTCGATGTTCCGGCTGAACGCGATCCTCACGGTCCTCGCGTCGATCGTCGCGTACTTCCTCGTGGGAACGGCCGTCGCCGTGCCCGCGCTGGCCGTGCTCGGGGTGTTCCCGTCGCTGCAGTCCCTCGCGAGCCTCGCCGTCGGCACGGTGTACGGCTGGTCGGACATCGTCACGCTCTCCACGCCCATCGGCGCCCCGCAGTACATCGCCGTGGTGCCGTACTTCGCGGCGTGGCTCGTCGCCCTCCTCTCCACGACACTCGCCACCCGCTGGCTCTCCGCCCGACCCCGCACGGCCTGGCGGTTCGGGCTCACCCTCGTCGCACCCGTCGCGCTGTACGTCACGGGCATCCTGCTCGGCACCGACCAGCCGTACCAGGCCGGCCTCCGCGGGGTCGTCTTCGGCGTGCTCGCCCTCATCTGGCTCGGCTGGCGCAGGCAGGGTGCGTCGGTCGCACAGGCCGGCGCCACACGGCTCCGCAACCGCAAGCTCGCCGGAACCGCGGTGATCGTCGCCGGTGCCGTGGTGCTCGGCGGGGGAGCGGGCTTCTGGCTCGCACCGGCGAACGATCAGCGGTTCGTCCTCCGCGAGGAGATCGACCCGCCCTTCGACCCGCTCGACTACCCGAGCCCGCTCGCCGGATTCCGGCACTACACGAAGCAGACCACCGACGACGTCATGTTCACGGTGCAGGGCCTGAAGGTCGGCGACGTCATCAGGCTCGCGACCCTCGACACCTTCACCGGGAAGCTGTGGAACGTCACCGGCCCCGAGTCGAACGCCGACGGCTCCGGCTCGTTCGAGCTCGTGGGCCGCGAACTGCCCGAACCGACCCTCATCACCCCCGTGGAGCGCGACGGCATCACGTTCACGATCGAGGACTACGACGACGTCTGGATCCCGAGCGTCGGCTACGCGACCACCCTCGACTTCACCGGCGGTGATGCGGCGGGCGAGAGTGACAGCCTCCGCTACAACGCGTCAACGGGCACCGCGGTGCTCACGACCGGACTGCACAAGGGCGATGTCTACACGATCGACGCGGAGGCGCAGGAAGTCGTCTCGCCCTCCGAGCTCGCGGACGCCGAGATCGCGCCGGTCGCGCTGGCCGCGGTCGACGGCAGCCCCGACATCGTGACCGTCAAGGCGCAGGAGTACGCGGGCAGCGCCACCACGCCGATCGCCCAGCTGGAGGCCATCCGTCTCGCCCTCGTCGATACCGGCTACCTGAGCCACGGCCGCGCGTCCGACTCCGTACCCTCGCGCGCCGGGCACGGTGCCGACCGCATCACCGAGCTTCTGGAGCGCACCCAGATGGTCGGCGACCAGGAGCAGTACGCGTCCGCCTACGCACTGATGGCGCGCAGCCTCGGCTACCCCGCGCGCGTGGTGATGGGCTTCGCCCCCGAGGTGCTCGAGGGCGCCGCATCGGTCGAAGTCACGGGCGACGATGTGGATGTCTGGGTCGAGGTCGCCTTCTCCGACGTCGGGTGGGTGTCGTTCGACCCCACGCCCGACGAGACGGACATCCCGCAGGACCAGGTGCCCAAGCCCCAGAGCGAGCCGCAGCCGCAGGTGCGCCAGCCTCCGCGCGCGGACAACGACGACGAGGACCTGCTGTCGCCCGTCGAGCTCGAGGACTCGGACGACGACGACAACGGCAAGGACTTCATCCTCCCCGGGTGGGTGCTCGTGCTCGGCCTGAGCATCCTCATCCCCGCCGCCGTCTTCTTCGTCCCGCTGCTGATCATCGCCGCGCTCAAGAGCCGCCGCGCACGTCGGCGCCGTCTCACCGGCGCCGGGCACGACCGCGTCGCGGGTGCGTGGGAGGAGCTGACCGACCGCTACTCCGAGCTCGGATTCGACGTGCCGTCGAAGCTCACGCGCATCCATGTCGCCGAGAGGCTCGAGGGCCAGCTGCAGACCGAGTTGCCGCCGCGCCTCCGTGCCCTGGCTGCGGAGACTGACGACGCGGTGTTCTCCGGTCACGAGATCGACGAGGCCCGCTCCGAGGTCGTCTGGACCGAGGCGCTCGCCGCGGTCGAGGTGGCGAAGAGCGCGGTCAGCGGCGGCCGTCGCCTGTTGAGCCGGTTCCGCGTGCGCAGTGCCCGGGACCTCGTCGCACGACTAGCAAATGCTGCCTCCAAGCCAGGTAAGGGCGAATGAAACTCAAGCTCACACTCCAGCGCCCCTCCGGCCCCGAGGCTGACATCGTCGTCATCACGGATGCCGCGGCCTCCGTAGGGGACATCGCCGCTGCTATCGGTACCGTCGACCCGTACTCGAGCAAGCTCGGAGGCGGGGTGCCCGAGGGCTCGACCCTCCGCATCGTCGACCCGAACGGCTCGGGGCACAAGCTGCTCGAGCCCGGACTCGCCCTCGGCGAGGCCTCCCTCGCGTCCGGTGCGACGATCGCGATCGCCGGCCCCGGCTCCACCCCGCCCCCCGCCCGCACGGTCACCGCGGCCGTGCTGCGCGTCGTGGAGGGCCCCGACGCCGGCAAGTCGTTCGACCTGCCGATCGGCACGCGCTTCCTCGGTCGTGATGCCACCCAGTCCGACGTGACGCTCAATGACCCGCTCGTCTCGAAGCGCCACGCCCGCCTCGACGTCTTCAGCCAGTCGATCCGCATCGTCGACCTCAACTCCGCCAACGGCCTCGAGGTCGACGGCGGCGTGGTCACCCGCATCGACCTCGGCAACGGCGCGCGGGTGCGCGTCGGCGACACGGTGCTCGAGGCGATCATCGACGCCCCGGTCGCCGAGTCCGCCCCGCTGGTGACCGGCCCCGTCGAGTTCAACCGCTCGCCGCGCGTCGAGTCGCGCTACCCCGGCCAGGAGTTCACCGGCCCGGCGATGCCGAGCGAGAAGGACCCGACCCCGTTCCCGTGGGTCGCCCTGTTCGCGCCACTGGCGCTCGGTGCCGTGTTCTTCCTCACCGGCGCCCGCGGCGCGAGCTCCCTGCTGTTCATTGCCGCCGCCCCCGTGCTGATGCTCGGTACCTGGATCACGAGCTGGGCGACCCGTCGCCGCAAGGAGAAGCTCGAGGTGCAGAAGTTCGACGAGCGCGCCGGGTACCTCGAGACCACCCTCGAGGCCGAGGTGGCCACCGAGCGCGAGATCCGCACCAAGGAGAGCCCCTCGACCCACGAGGTGTACACCGCGGCGATGGAGCTCGGACCGCTTCTGTGGACGCGCCGCCCGGAGCACTGGCAGTTCCTCTCCGTGAACCTCGGCATCGGCACGATGCCGTCCCGCAACTCCATCTCGATGGGCAACGAGGACACGGCGCTGCCCGAGTACCTCGAGCGCATGCGCACCACCCGCGAGAAGTACCGCCTGATCACCGACGTTCCCGTCACCGAGAACCTGTTCTTCTCCGGCGCCCTCGGCATCGCCGGCCCGCAGCGGGTCGCGGCGGACGTTGCGCGCGGCACGATCGTGCAGCTCACCGGCCTCCACTCCCCGGCCGAGCTGGTCGTCGCTGCCATCGTCAGCAACGCCTGGACGCCCGAGTTCGAGTGGCTCAAGTGGCTGCCGCACACCGGCTCGCCGCACAGCCCGATCGAGGTCACCCACCTCGCGAACAGCCAGGCGACAGGGGATGCCCTCCTCTCGGCGATCGACGAGCTCGTCCTCTCCCGCCACAAGACCAAGGAGGAGCGCGGCGCCGCGCAGCTGGAGAAGTCGGCCCTCGTCGCCGGCGCCTCCGCGGGCGAGGGTGCCGACATCGCCACTCCGCCGCCCTCGGCGACGCCGGCGATCCTGCTCCTCATCTCCGACGACGCCCCCGTGGACAAGGCCCGGCTGGTCCAGCTCTCCGAGCGCGCGGCCGACGCCGGCGTCTACCCGATCTGGGTAGCGGGCACCGTCGCAGAGCTCCCGGCCGTCGCCCGCACCTTCGTGAACGCCAAGGACGACGGGGCGACCGCCGAGGTCGGCCTCGTGCGCCTCGGCAGCGACATTGTCGACGTGCGCATGGAGCCGATCTCCCGCGAGCTCGCGCTGCAGTTCTCCCGCCGCCTCGCACCCGTCGTCGACGCCGGCGCGCTGCTCGCCGACTCGAGCGACCTGCCGCGCACGGTCTCGATGCTGTCCTTGCTCGGCCCGGACCTCGCGACGAACGCCTCCATCGCCCTCGACCGCTGGCGCGAGAACGACTCCATCCACGACCGCTCGGGCGGCCCGCTCGTCAAACGTCGCGCCGGAAAGCTGCGCGCCCTCGTCGGGTCGTCCGGCGTCGACGCGATGCACCTCGACCTGCGCACCCAGGGGCCGCACGCCCTGGTCGGCGGCACCACCGGTTCCGGCAAGAGCGAGTTCCTGCAGGCCTGGGTGCTCGGCATGGCCGCCGAGTACAGCCCCGACCGCGTCACCTTCCTGTTCGTCGACTACAAGGGCGGCTCGGCCTTCGCGGACTGCGTCAACCTGCCGCACTGCGTCGGGCTCGTCACCGATCTGAGCCCACACCTCGTGCGCCGCGCGCTCACCTCGCTGCGTGCCGAGCTGCACTACCGCGAGCACCTCTTCAACCGGAAGAAGGCCAAAGACCTCATCGACCTCGAGAAGCGCGGCGATCCCGAGAGCCCGCCGTCGCTCATCCTCGTGATCGACGAGTTCGCGGCCCTCGCGGGCGAGGTCCCCGAGTTCGTGGACGGCGTGGTCGACATCGCCCAGCGCGGGCGTTCGCTGGGCATCCATCTGATCATGGCCACCCAGCGGCCCGCCGGTGTCATCCGCGACAACTTGCGAGCCAACACCAACCTGCGCATCGCGCTGCGCATGGCGGACGAGTCCGACTCCATGGACGTCGTCGGCGACAAGATCGCGGGCACGTTCGACCCGTCGATCCCCGGTCGCGGCATCGCGAAGACAGGCCCGGGACGTCTGACGCCGTTCCAGTCGGCCTACGCCGGCGGCTGGACCAACGACGCGCCCGTGGCGCCGAGCGTCGACGTCGCCGAGTTCAAGTTCGGCACCGAGCAGACGTGGGAGCGCCCCGGCGGCAACGTCGAGGTGCCCGGTGCGGGGGAGCAGGGTCCGACCGACCAGACCCGTCTCGTCAGCAACCTCATCGCCGCTGCAGCGTCGATCCAGCTGCCACCGCCGCGCCGTCCGTGGCTCGACGAACTCGCGGGGGCATTCGATCTCACGCGTCTGCGCCAGCGCACCGACATCGAGCTCGTTCTCGGCGTGAGCGACCTGCCCGAGCGCCAGCGGCAGGACGAAGTGTTCTTCCGCCCCGACACCGACGGCAACATCGCGATCTACGGCGCCGGCGGCTCGGGCAAGACGGTCACACTGCGCACCATCGCGGCCTCAGCGGGCATCACCCCCCGCGGCGGGCCCATCGACGTGTACGGCATGGACTTCGGCACCGGCGGCCTCCGGATGCTCGAGGCTCTGCCGCACGTCGGCTCCGTCGTGAGCGGCGACGACCCCGAGCGCGTCGTGCGACTGCTGCGCATGCTGCGCGACATCATCGAGGACCGCAGCACGCGGTACGCCGAGGTGAACGCGGGCAGCATCGTCGACTACCGCCGCATCGCGAACGCGCCGGATGAGCGTCGCATCCTGCTGCTCGTCGACAACTTCCCGGCCTTCCGCAACGAGTTCGAGGTCGGTGCCGCGAGGGCCCCCTGGTACAACGTCTTCCTCCAGCTGCTCGGGGAGGGCCGCCAGCTCGGCATCCACATCGCGATCACCGCCGACCGCCCCGGCAGCGTGCCGACCGCGGTGAGCTCGACCATCCAGCGCCGCGTCGTGCACCGCCTCGCCGACGACAACTCCTACGTACTGCTCGACGCCCCGTCCGACGTGCTCTCGGCGGCGTCGCCTCCCGGCCGTGCCGTGATCGACGGCCTGGAGTCGCAGATCGCGATCGTGGGCGGCCAGTCCGGTGTCTCCGAGCAGTCGAAGGCGATCGTCGCCCTCGCCGAGGCGATGGCCCGCACCGGGCGCGCTCCGGCCACTCCGGTGGGCGTCCTCTCCCAGCAGATCGACCCCGCGTCGCTGCCGAAGGATGTCAACGGGCTGCCGGTGCTCGGCATCTCGGACGACACCCTGCAGCCGCTGCCGTTCGATCCGACCGGCGCGTTCCTGCTCGCGGGTCCGCCGGCGAGCGGCCGCACGAACGCCCTGCGATGGCTCATCCGCTCGGTGGACACCACCGTGCCGAAGACCACGAAGTTCTACATCGGCAACTCCCGCTCCGTGATCGGAACCCTGCCCGGATGGGAGGCGACCGCGCGCACCATCGAGGACGCCACCGACCTCGCGAAGGAGATCACGGCGATGGTCGCCGATCCCTCCACCAAGGGCAAGGTCGTCATCGTCCTCGAGCAGATCGCCGACTTCCTCAGTACGCCGGCCGACTCCTCGATCGTGGAGCTCATCAAGGCGGTCAAGCGCTCCGACCACTTCCTGATCGCGGAGTCCGAGACGAGCCAGTGGGGCTCGTCCTGGCCGATTCTGGGCGAGGTGAAGTCGGCGCGCACCGGCTTCCTCATCACGCCCGACGGCATCGAGGGCGAGACGATCCTCAAGACCGGACTCCCCAGGGTGTCCCGCAACGACTTCCCTCCGGGTCGCGGTTACTTCATCGCGCGTGGCAAGGCCACCCGCGTGCAGCTGCCGCTGTTGGGAGAGTGAGGGAAGTTCGACATGGGGAGGGGTGCCCATCGACCTCCGTTCGACCCGTGGATAGATTCATAACCACTAGCCCGCTCCCGTAGCGGGGAACAACACAAAGGAGCACCACAATGGCTAACCTCAACGTCACCTACGACGACCTCCGCGACGCTGCCCGTCGCCTCACCTCGGGCAAGGAAGACCTGCAGCAGAAGCTCACCGACCTGAGCAACCTGGTGCACCAGCTCACCGCTGAGGGCTTCCAGGCCGAGCAGTCGTCCGCCGCCTACCGCGACTCGTTCGAGCAGTTCCGCTCGGGCACCTCGCAGGCCATCGATGGCCTCGACGGACTCAGCAGCTTCCTCGTCTCCGCTGCGGACACCCTGCAGCAGACCGACGAGGGTCTCGCGAACGCGATCCGGGGCTAGTGACCACGCCGGTCCCCGTTCGCGGGGACCGGCGCTCTCACCCCACCACTTCCACCCCACACACGACACGGAAAGGACCAGGACATGTCAGCCGACAAGATGACCGTCGACTACGACGATCTCGCACAACTCGAGACGCGTCTCACCAAGGTGGTGAACGTGCTCAACTCCGAGCTCGAAGCCACCGCTGTTCTCGCGGCCAACTGCGGCGACGCAGGCCTCGGAGTAAAGATCATCGCCTTCGGGCAGTCCTGGAACAAGCACCGTTTCGACATTCGCGACACCCTCGAGTGGCTCCGCGACTCGGTCAAGAACATCCACACCACGCTCGAGGAGACCGACGCGACTCTCGCGGCCGGCCTCACCGCGCCCGCGACTCCCACGCCGACTCCCGGCCCGTCGCCGACCCCGAAGTGAGCGGAATAGCACATGGCTGACATCGTCCCGCCGCCGCTGAGCGGCGATACCGACACGATCCGATCGTTCACCCAGACCTACCGCAGCACCGCCACGGCGCTGCGCCAGGCGGCTGTCGAACTCCTCGCCCTCTCCAACGACCAGGTCACGGTCAGCCAGGCGGTCGACGAGATCCGCGAGAAGGCCACCCAGGCGTACACCGCGACCGAGAAGGTCGCGACCCGCTACGAGGGCGCGGCAGACACGTACTACGCCTACCGCCAAGCACTCATGGATGCCCAGACCAAGGCCAACCAGGCGCGCGGCCTGATCGACAGCAACAACACGAACGCCGCTTACTGGCGCAAGCGCAAGATCCAGCTCATCGCGACGGCATCCGTCTCCGCTGCCACCGACCCGGAGTTCCCCAAGGACCTCAAGGAAGCCAACGACAAGGTCGCCGACTTCGACGCCGACTACCAGTCCGCGATGGCGCAGTACAACCAGGCGGTGGAGGACAAGGCCACGGCCGTGGCCATCGCCATCGCCGGGCTGGACACCGCGGCCTCCGAGGCCGGTCTCAACGACAACTTCTTCGAGGGCCTCGCCGGCATGGCGCAGCAGCTCTACGAGCTCGCGCAGAAGTACCTCGCGCCCCTCATCGAGAAGCTGCGCGACCTGCTCGAACTCATCAAGAGCATCGTCGACATCATCTCGCTCATCGTCACGATCCTCGCGATCTTCATACCGGCACTCGCGCCGCTCGCCGCGGCACTGACGCTGGTGTCGCTCGCGCTCAGCGTGCTGGTGCTCGCCTGCTCGCTCGTGCTCTTCGCCCTGGGCAAGGAGTCACTCGGACGTGTGGTCGGCGACCTGATCGGCGTCGTCGTCGGCATCGTGACCTCCAAGCTCGGCGGCTCGGGTGCCGCCCACGCCGCAGAGGGTGTCGTGGCCGGAGCTGGGCAGACGTTCAGCCAGGTTGCGGCGGCCAACGGCGGCAAGCTCGTCACCGTGGTCGACGCGCTCGTCGAGGTCACGGCCAAGACCGGAACCGAGACGCTGATCGACCTCGGCGTCGGAACCGCCCAGCACCTCGCGAACACCGGCCTCGACATCACGGCCGACCAGTTCCCCAACGCCAACGGGCAGCCCGCGGGCACCGAGGGCGTCGGACAGGTCGGCGGTGTCACGTGGGACTTCAACTCCTTCACCGATCCCAAGGACCACGTGGTCTTCGCGGCCGACACGGCGCTCGGGTTCATCCCCGGGTACTCGGAGGTCTCCGGATTCGTCGAGAACGTCGGCGGCTACGTGAGCATCGACGGGGTGTTCGAGCTCGACCTGAGCCCGACCAGCAACATCTACGACGCGGTGGTGGGGTCATGACCGACATCAGCACCGATCGGCCCGCCGCCTACGCTCTCACCGTCCCCGCCAACTGGTACCTGCTGCCGGAGGAGGGGGAGGACCCGGAGGCACGCTTCCAGGAGATCCTCGTCCAGCTCGAGGCCGGTCCCGAAACCGCGGCCGCACTGCGGCCGGCGTTCGGGCAGCTCCTGGAACTCGCGAGCGTTCTCAAGCCCGGCCAGCGCAAGACCTACGGGTTCGTTGCCAGCGCCGAGCGCGGCGTCGCCGACGCGATCATGAGCTTCCGCCTGACGAGTGTCACCGCCGATGCCTACGGCGAGTACCTCGCCGCGGTGGAGACGGCGAGCACCGGCGCGAGCATCCGCGTCGTCAACCGCGAGGTCGCGGAAGCACGTGTGCCTGCCGGTCGCGCCGTCGTGCTCAACGACGTGCTCGCGCTCGACGACCAGCAGGGCATAGTCTCGCCGGCGCTCGAGAGGGCCATCGTCGCGGTGTTCCTCGACACCACCCCGGTGCTCTTCGAGGTGTACGTGTCGACCCAGAACCTGGGTCGCTTCCCCGACATCGCCGAGTTCGCCCTCGAGATCGCGGGCGGTTACCTGCCCGAGCCTACAGAATGAGTTCCATGACGACCACCCAGACGCTGCGCTTCAACCTGCCGGGCAAGTGGGCGCGCATCGACCTCACCAGCGAGGCGTCGAGCCGGGCATCCATTCGCCGTCTGCTCGACCAGGTCACGAACAAGCGCGACGACCTCGCGGGCGTGCGCGCCGAGCTGCGCGGTCGGTTCCAGAAGGCCGCCGACCTGGCCCGCGAGGGTGGTGCGGTGGACATGCGCATCGCCCAGGAGCTCGCCAAGGGCGTGCCCCTGCCCGCGTGGGCGACGCTGTTCGAGCCGACCATCGAGGACGAGGACTTCGCGCGCCTCGGCATCACCGAGCTCAAGCAGGTGCTCGACATGGGTACCCGCACGAGTGCGCCCGTCGGCACCAAGGAGATGGACAGCGACAAGATCGTGGCCATCCGGCAGTCGTGGCGTCGCACGTCGCACGTGGTCGAAGGCGAGGTCGAGCGGGACTTCGAGATCGTCGAGGCCGACTACTGGCTGGCCGCCGGCAACCCCAACCGCGTCGCGCTGCTGACCTTCTCGACGGCGTACGCCGACTACGAGGAGGAGATGCTCGCGCTGTTCGACGCGGTCGTCGGCACCATCCGCTGGCAGTCGCCGGACGAGGCGGCTGAAGAGGAGTCGACCCCCGCCGAGTAATCCTCGGCGTCCCGGCGCGGTAACATCGAGGCCGGGACAGCAGGGGAGGCAGCATGTCGGACGACGGGTTCATCGGTCTGCCTCCGGGCATCCTTCCGGTCTCGCCCGACACCGATTCGTCGACCGTTCGTCGTGAACGACCGGAGCGCGCGCGCACCGAGCGCCCCGAGATCGTGTTCTTCCCGGCTGGCGCTGCGCCGGCTCCCGCTCCGGTCGCGCCCCCGGTGCCAGAACCGACAGCTGCGCCGCCTGCGCCACCTCCCGCGGTCCAAGCGCCCCCGCCTTCGCCGCCAGCGCCCGAGGTCGACGACGAGACGCGCGCGGTGCCCTCACGGCACGCCGCGCCCTCCTGGCGGCTCTCCATCCCCGGTCACGACGAGGTCGTACTCGACGGCGTCCTGTTCCTGGGGCGAAACCCGGTGGCGACGGGCGGGCACATCGGCGCGCGCGTGCTCGCCATCGACGACTCGAGCAAGTCCGTCTCCAAGACCCACGCGATGCTCGAGGTCGATTCCGCCGGCCTGTGGGTGCACGACCTCGACTCCACGAACGGGGTCTGGGTGGTCCCGGCGGGCCAGGACGCCATCGAGGTGGTGCCCGGAACCCGAGTCGCGGTGCCGGCCGGCGCCGACCTCGAGATCGGCGACGTCGTGATCCAGATCGAGCACTCCTGACACACCGCGGTCCCGCGTTCGCCGAGTGATACTCTCAAGACATGCGTTTCGATCGACTCCTTCTTCGTCGCCGCGACGAGGCCTAGTCTCCGGCCTCCCTCGTCGCGGAGTTGTGGCGTGGCTGGGCCCATCGATCGAAGAAGGACAGCACTGTGACGAACATCAGCGATACGCAACGAACCCCTCGCACCCTGGCCGAGAAGGTGTGGGATGACCATCTGGTCGTCAAGGGCGAGGACGGCAACCCCGACCTCATCTACATCGACCTGCACCTCGTGCACGAGGTCACCAGCCCGCAGGCCTTCGACGGCCTCAGGCTGGCGGGCCGCCCGGTGCGTCGCCTCGACCTCACGATCGCGACCGAGGACCACAACACCCCGACCCTCGCGATCGACCGCCCGATCAAAGACCTGACGAGCCGCCTGCAGATCCAGACGCTGCGCGACAACTGCGCCGAGTTCGGCGTGCGGCTGCACCCGCTCGGTGACATCGAGCAGGGGATCGTGCACGTGGTCGGCCCGCAGCTCGGTCTCACGATGCCGGGCATCACGGTCGTCTGCGGCGATTCGCACACGAGCACCCACGGCGCCTTCGGTGCGATGGCGTTCGGCATCGGCACGAGCGAGGTCGAGCACGTGCTCGCCACGCAGACCCTGCCGCTCGCCCCGTTCAAGACGATGGCGATCACGGTCGAGGGCGAGCTGCGCCCCGGCGTCACGGCGAAGGACATCATTCTCGCCGTCATCGCCCAGATCGGCACCAACGGCGGCCAGGGCTACGTGCTCGAGTTCCGCGGCAGTGCGATCCGCTCGCTCTCCATGGAGGGCCGCATGACGATCTGCAACATGTCGATCGAGGCCGGCGCCCGCGCGGGCATGGTCGCCCCCGACCAGATCACGTACGACTACCTCAAGGGCCGCGCGCACGCCCCCGAGGGCGAGGACTGGGACGCCGCGGTCGAGTACTGGGACACCCTCGCCACCGACGACGACGCGGTGTTCGACGCCGAGGTCTACCTCGACGCGAACACCCTCGAGCCGTTCGTCACCTGGGGCACCAACCCCGGGCAGGGCGTCTCGCTCAGCGAGCCCGTTCCGAACCCCACCGACTTCGCCGACCCGAACGACCGCGCGGCGGCCGAGCGGGCCCTCGAGTACATGGACATCGAGGCGGGCACCCCGATGAAGGACATCCGCGTCGACGCGGTCTTCATGGGCTCGTGCACCAACTCGCGCATCGAAGACCTGCGCGCGTTCGCGAGCATCATCCAGGGCCGGAAGAAGGCCGACGGCGTGCGGGTCATGGTCGTGCCGGGCTCGGCGCGGGTGCGTATCGAGGCCGAGGCGGAGGGCATCGACAAGATCGTCGAGGAGTTCGGGGCCGAGTGGCGCTTCGCGGGCTGCTCGATGTGCCTGGGCATGAACCCCGACCAGCTCGCTCCGGGGGAGCGCTGCGCGTCCACTTCCAACCGCAACTTCGAGGGCCGGCAGGGCAAGGGCGGTCGCACGCACCTCGTCTCGCCGCTCGTGGCCGCGGCAACGGCCATCCGTGGAACCTTGTCGAGCCCGTGGGACCTGGAGAACAGCCCACTGCCCGAGACGACCGCGAAGGTCGGTGCCTGATGGAGCCCGTCACCCTCATCACCGGCGTCGCGGTACCCCTGACCCGGGCCAACGTCGACACCGACCAGATCATCCCCGCCGAGTTCCTGAAGCGCGTCACCAAGACCGGTTTCGAGGATGCCCTCTTCTTCGCCTGGCGTCAGGATCCAGACTTCGTACTCAACCGCGAGGCGTTCGCAGGCGGCAACGTGCTCATCGCCGGGCCCAACTTCGGCACCGGCTCCAGCCGCGAGCACGCCGTGTGGGCGCTGCGCGACTACGGCTTCCGCGCCGTGCTCAGCCCCCGCTTCGGCGACATCTTCCGCGGCAACGCGGGCAAGCAGGGCCTCCTCGCCGCGCAGTTGAGCGAGGCGGACATCGAGACCATCTGGCTCATCATCGATGAGCATCCGGGAATAGAGATCTCGGTCGATCTCGTTGCCAAGAATGTGACCGTTGGCAAGGCCCAGTTTGCTTTCGAGATCGATGATTACACTAGGTGGCGTTTGCTCGAAGGGCTCGACGATATCGGTCTGACCCTTCGGAACGAAGCCGATATCACGGCATTCGAGACGCGACGCGAGGCATGGCGACCCAAGACCCTGCCCGCTCGCCACGCGAACTAGCGCAGGCGCGCGAACCAAAAGACATGAGGGTGTTTGCATGAATTCTCTTACCAAGGATGCCCAAAAGGCGGCCGAGAGAGTGGGACTGCTGTCCGACAAGATCGTGATCAACGGCGGCAAGCCCCTCGTCGGTCGCATCGAGATCCGCGGCGCCAAGAACCTGGCAACGAAGGCCATGGTGGCAGCACTCCTTGCTGAGACCCCCAGCGTGCTCAAGAACGTGCCCGACATCAGCGACGTCGTCATCGTCACCGGCATGCTCGAGGCCTACGGTGTCTCGGTCACGAACGACGGCAACGGAACGCTGCACCTCGACCCCAGCAACGTGCTCAAGGCGCACTTCGCGCAGATCGACGCGCTCGCCGGCTCGAGCCGCATCCCGATCCTGTTCTGCGGCCCGCTGCTGCACCGCCTGGGCGAGGCGCTCATCCCCGACCTCGGCGGCTGCCGCATCGGCGACCGTCCCATCGACTTCCACATGGATGCCCTGCGCGCGTTCGGCGCGATCGTCGACAAGAGCTATGAGGGCATCCGCCTGACGGCACCCAACGGCCTGCACGGCGCGAACATCGAACTGCCGTACCCGAGCGTGGGCGCGACGGAGCAGGTGCTCCTCACCGCAGTGCTCGCCAAGGGCGTCACCGAGCTCAAGAACGCGGCGATCGAGCCCGAGATCATGGACCTCATCGCCATCCTGCAGAAGATGGGCGCGATCATCACGGTCGAGCCCAACCGCGTCATCTTCATCGAGGGCGTCGACAAGCTCGAGGGCTACGACCACAAGGCGCTGTTCGACCGCAACGAGGCCGCCAGCTGGGCCTCGGCCGCACTCGCGACCGAGGGCGACATCTTCGTCGGAGGAGCCCGCCAGCAGGAGCTCATGACGTTCCTCAACATCTTCCGCAAGGTCGGGGGCAAGTTCGAGATCCACGAGGACGGCATTCGTTTCTTCCACCCGGGCACGCCGCTCAAGCCGGTCGTCGTCGAGACTGACGTGCATCCCGGATTCATGACCGACTGGCAGCAGCCGCTCATCGTCGCCCTCACGAAGGCGCACGGCCGCTCAGTGGTGCACGAGACCGTGTACGAGAACCGCCTCGGCTTCACGGACGCGCTCATCGAGATGGGCGCCGACATCGTCGTGCACAAAGACGGGATCGAGTCGGTCAGCCGTCGCGTTCCGCGTCGCCCGCTCGAGCAGGCCGCCGTCATCGTCGGCCCGACCGACCTCCACGGCGCCGACATCGAGATCCCCGACCTGCGCGGGGGGTTCAGCCACCTCATCGCCGCGCTGACCGCGTCCGGGCAGTCGACCGTCTCCAATGTCGGCATCATCAGCCGCGGGTACGAGCACTTCATCGACAAGCTCGAGCAGCTCGGCGCTGACTTCGTCTACGAGGGCTAGGCCGGTGGCCGAGGTCACGCCGAAGTCAGAGAAGACTGCGATCTTCCGCTTCTTCGCCGGCCTGCTGCTGCCGTTCATGTACGCCGTCGGGCGCTACCGCCTGCACGGCACCGAGAACGTGCCGAAGACCGGTTCGTTCGTCGTCGCGCCCAACCACTACAGCAACATCGACCCGATCGTGATCGGCGTGGCGATGTGGAAGACCGGCAGGATGCCCCGCTTCCTGGCCAAGGCGTCGCTGTTCCGCATCCCGGTGTTCGGCTACTTCTTCGCCAAGGCCGGCCAGGTGCCGGTCGAGCGCGAGGGCTCGGGGCGCAACGCGGGCGACCCGCTCGCCATGGCGAAGGGGATCGCCATGGCGGGCCACGCCGTGGTCATCTACCCCGAGGGAACGCTCACCCGCGACCCGGACTCCTGGCCCATGCGCGGCAAGCAGGGTGCCGTGCGCGCGGCCATCGACGCCGGCGTGCCGCTCATCCCCGTCGCGAGCTGGGGCGCGCAGAAGATCCTGCCGCGGTACGGCAAGATCAGCCTCTTTCCGAAGAAGGACGTGGACATCGTCTTCGGCGAGCCGCTCGACCTGAGCGAGTTCGCGGGCAAGTCGCGCGACGTGAAGGCGATGGCGGCGGCGACCACGAAGCTCATGAACGCCATCACCGCACTCCTCGAGGGGCTGCGCGACGAGAAGGCGCCCGTCGAGCGCTGGGACCCGTCCGCCCACGGGCAGAGCGAGGTCGGCAAGTTCGTCCCGCCCGTCGTGTAGGGCGCGCGGCGCGCCCCAGCTCCCCGCCATCTCGTCGAAA